>Ga0335079_10006180_pt1 | contig 13696 bp, 11 predicted proteins | sample Lox_Sample_33_FD_206719 | JGI IMG/M metagenome (GOLD analysis project Ga0335079, IMG submission 206719) | Soil microbial communities from Loxahatchee National Wildlife Refuge, Florida, United States - Lox_Sample_3.3 | ecosystem: Environmental > Terrestrial > Soil > Wetlands | place: USA... | reverse complement strand
GTCGGTGTGGCCCGGCGTGTAGAGCACGTCGAGCGCCAGGCCTTCGATGGTGAGCTTGTCGCCTTCGGCAAGCCGCATGGAGACGACGTCGGCCTTGGTGTGCTCGCCCATCGCCGTGATGCAATGCGTGCGGTCGCGCAGCGCGCCCAGACCGGTGATGTGATCGGCGTGCAGATGCGTGTCGACCGCCTTGACCAGGCGCAGGTCGAGCTCGCGGATCAATTGCAGATAGCGGTCGACCTTCTCCAGCACCGGATCGATGATCAGCGCCTCGCCGCCGGCGCGCGAGGCGAGCAGGTAGGAATAGGTGCCGGAGACGCTGTCGAACAGTTGGCGGAAGATCATGGCGGCCTCGCGCCCGAGTCACATATGAATTCCGCTATATAAGCCCCAGCGCGATGAATGCCTAGTCCTTCACCACCGGCAGATCGGGCCGGCCGCCCCATTCCGCCCAGGAGCCGTCGTAGATGCGCGGCAGCGGCTTGCCGAGCGCGTCGAAGCCGAGCGCCAGCACCACGGCGGTGACGCCGGAGCCGCAGGTGGTGATGGTCGGCTTGTCGAGATCGACGCCGCCTTTGGCGAAAGCGGCGCTGATTTTTTCGCGCGAGGCGAGGCGGCCATTCTCCAGAATATCGGCGAAGGGCACGTTGAGCGCGCCCGGCATGTGGCCGGGGCGCAGGCCGGGCCGCGGATCGGGCTCGCGGCCGACAAAGCGTCCGGCGGCGCGCGCGTCCACCACCTGCGCACTGCCGTCGGTCAGCGCCATCTGCACGTCGGACACCATGGCGACCGCGCCGGTGTCCATCGTCGCCTTGAACGTGCGCGCCGGTCGCTTCAACTCGCCGCCTTCCAGCGCGCCGCCGGCGGCCTTCCAGGCCGGCAGGCCGCCGTCGAGGATGAAGGCGTTTTTGGCGCCGAAGATGCGGAACGTCCACCAGACGCGCGGCGCCGAATAAAGCCCGGTCGCGTCATAGACCACGATGGTGTCGGTGTCGGCGATGCCGAGCTTGCCGACCGCTTCGGCGAACTGGTCCGGCCCCGGCAGCATATGCGGCAGATCGGTCGACTGGTCGGCGATGGCGTTGAGGTCGAAGAACACCGCGCCGGGAATGTGCGCGGCGAGATACTCGGCCCTGGGGTCGCGCTTCATCGTCGGCAGGTAATACGAGGCATCGACGACGACGACCTTGCCGAGATTATCGGCGAGCCATTCGGGGGTCTTGAGCCAGCGGCTCGACGGCGTTTTCGATTCGCTCATGGGCGGTCTCGCTTTGTGTGTTTAATTTCCGTCATGGCCGGGCGTGTCCCGGCCATCCACGTCTTTCTTCGGCGCCAAGGCGTGGATGCCCGGCACAAGGCCGGGCATGACGATGCGGGAAGACCTCGTTCGTAGTCATACTAACGCCAGGCGCACGCGGCGGTTCAATTTGCCCTTCTTCTCGATCTGCGTCACGCGCACGGCGCCGATTTCCTTGACGTTGCGCACGTGCGTGCCGCCGCAGGGTTGCAGGTCGAGCCCGGCGATCTCGATCAGCCGCACGCGGCCGCTGCCCATCGGCGGCTTCACCGACATGGTCTTGACCAGGCCGGGATTGGCCTCGAGCTCGGCGTCGCTGATCCAGCGGCTGGTGACCGCGGCGCCGCTCGCGATCATCGCGTTGACCTTGGCGGTGATGGCGTCCTTGTCGAACCCGGCTTCGGGGATGTCGAAGTCGAGGCGGCTTTCGCTGTCGCCGACCGAGCCGCCGGTCACGGCATAAGGCAGCACGGCGGAGAGCAGATGCAACGCGGTGTGCATGCGCATGCGGGCGTAACGCTTGTCCCAGTCGATCGCCGCGGTCACCGTGTCGCCCACCTTGAGGGCAGGGGAGCCGGCCGCGGGAACATGCGCGATCTCGCTCTTGGCGGCGTCGGTGTAGACCGCGTTGTCGACCGCGATGCGCGTGCCGTCCGCGGCGGTGAGCGCGCCGGTGTCGCCGGGCTGGCCGCCGGAATTGGCGTAGAACACCGTGCGGTCGAGCACGATGCCGCCCTGTTCGGTCAGCGCCACCACGCGCGCCGCGCAATCCTTGAGATAGCTGTCGTCACGGAACAGGCAATCGGTCGGCATCAGGTTTTCTCGAACGGAATGGAAATATCCGTCTTGCGCTCCAGCCAGTCCGGCACCGGCAGATTTTTCGCGCGCAGAAACTCCGGATTGAACAGCTTGGACTGGTAGCGCGTGCCGTAGTCGGCGAGCACGGTGACGATGGTGTGGCCGGGGCCGAGCTCTTGAGCGAGCCGGATGGCGCCGGCGACGTTGATGCCGGAGGAGCCGCCGAGGCAAAGCCCTTCGTGGTGCATGAGATCGAAGATCAGCGGCAACGCCTCTTCGTCGGGAATGAGGTAGGCCTTGTCGACGATCATCTGCTTGACGATCGCCGTCACCCGGCCGAGCCCGATGCCCTCGGTGATCGAGCCGCCTTCGGTCGCTTTCGCCTCGCCGTCCTTGAACAGATGATACATCGCCGCCCCGCGCGGATCGGCGACGCCGATGACGATGTTCCTGTTCTTCTCCTTGAGACAGCGCGACACGCCGGCGAGCGTGCCGCCCGAGCCCACCGCGCAGACAAAGCCGTCGATCTTGCCGCCGGTGTCCTCCCAGATTTCCGGTCCGGTGGAGACGTAATGCGCCTTGCTGTTGTCGAGATTGTTCCACTGGTCGGCGAAGATGCAGCCGTTCTTCTCGGTCTGCTTCAGCTCTTCGGCGAGACGGCGGCCGACGTGCTGGTAATTGTTCGGGTTGCTGAAAGGAAGCGCCGGCACCTCGATGAGATCGGCGCCGAACAGACGCAGCGCGTCTTTCTTTTCCTCGCTTTGCGTCTGCGGAATGACGATGATCGTGCGATAGCCGCGCGCATTGGCGACCAGCGCGAGCCCGATGCCGGTATTGCCGGCGGTCGCCTCGACCACCAATCCGCCGCGGCGCAATTCGCCGCGCTTTTCGGCTTCCAGGATCATCTGCCGGCCGGCGCGATCCTTCACCGAACCGCCCGGGTTCATGAACTCGGCCTTGCCCAGGATGGTGCAGCCGGTCGCTTCCGACGCGCGCTTGAGCTTGATCAGCGGCGTATGGCCGATGGCGTCAACGATGTCGTCGCGGATCTGCATGCCTCAGTCCGGAGGAAAAAGAAGGCTTTTGGGAACCTAGTGGACCCCTCCAGGGGCGACAAGACCATGGTTAATCCGCTTGCCGTGCGATGTTTCGCGGTCCGCCGGCGCGGGCACGTCAATTGCCGCGGAATTCGGAAACGGCCTCGAAACCATAACGGCTCATTGGCCGCTGGTATTCGGCGCCATTCACCACTTTTTACCCGCGGCGGTCTAAGCGTGGAACCAAGCAATACAACAAGAAAATCGGACTTGCGCGCGTAGATCGGGTGGGATCACTTGATGCAACTCGACATCAATACCCTCTTCATGGTGACCATCTATGTCGAGGCTATTCTCGGCCTGTTGCTGCTGTTCGCGTGGGTGCAGAACACGGCGATCCGCGCCGTCGCCTGGTGGGGCTTCGCCCATCTCGTGCGCGCCGCCTCGATCGTGCTGTTCGGCATGTACGGGACGGCGCCCGATCTGATCACCATCGATTTGGCCAACGCGCTCTTGTTCACGTCGTTCGCGGTGACCTGGACCGGCGCGCGCGTGTTCGACGGCCGTCCGGCGGAGCCGGTCTATCTGGTCACCGGTGCGGTGCTGTGGCTGCTGATTTGCCGCCTGCCGGTACTCACCGACGCCATCGACATGCGGGCGCTGATCTCGACCGGCATCATCACCACCTATACCTGGCTCACCGCCTATGAATTCTGGCGCGGCCGCAGCGAGCCGCTGGTGTCACGATGGCCGGCGATCTTCATGCTGTTTGCGCACGGCGCGCTGTTCCTGCTGCGCACGCCGCTGATCGCGCTGCTGCCGCCGTCGGTCAGCAACCGGGTTTACGGCAGCGTGTGGCTGACCGTGCTCTCGTTCGAGGCGCTGCTGTTCACGATTTCGATCGCCTTCATCCTGCTGGCGATGGCCAAGGAGCGCACCGAACTGCGCCACCGCACCGCCGCCATGGTCGATCCGCTGACCGGCATCGCCAACCGCCGCTCGTTCATGCAGGACGCCGCGCAGCTCGCCAAGCGGCACAGCGCCGACCCGCGCCCGACCGCTGTGCTGCTGGTCGATCTCGACCACTTCAAGTCGATCAACGACCGCTTCGGCCATGCGCTCGGCGACCGCGCGCTGGAGCTGTTCGCGATCACCGCGCGTCATTCGGTGCGCGCGACCGACCTGCTCGGGCGTCTCGGCGGCGAGGAGTTCGCCGCCATTCTCGCCGACATGAGCCGCGACAAGGCGGTGGCGGTAGCCGAGCGCATTCGCGCGAGCTTCGCGCAAGCCGCGCTCGAGGTCGACAACCGCCCGGTCGGCGCGACCGTGAGCATCGGCGTGGTGCATTGCCAGGATCCGGTGCTCGACGTGCACGAGCTGTTGGCGCAGGCCGATCAGGCGCTCTACTACGCCAAGGAAAACGGACGCAACCGCGTCGAGGTGGCAACCCTCGATATGTTGCTCAAGCACAAGGCCGAGAACGCGGCCCGGGCGGCTGCGGCCGCCGTGGCGGAGCCGGTTGCGGCCAAGTCCGCCGCCTGAGACACGGGATTTCACGATTGTTGGAATAACGCTACGGTTGGGGCGCTGCCCACGCCGGGCAAGTGTGCCCATGCGTTGCGTTTGGCACGCCGCGCAGGCATAGCGATTGCGCAACCGCGCGAGAGCCGTCCTGCATGAAACGAAGCACCAGCCGCATACTCACCACCCATGTCGGCAGCCTGATCCGGCCGCCGGCGCTCCAGGACTTCCTGCGCGCCAAGCAGGCCGGCAAGCCATACGACACGCAAGCCTACGAAAAATGTCTGAGCGAGAGCGTCGCCGGCATCGTGCATGAGCAGGCGCGGGCCGGCATCGACGTCATCAGCGACGGCGAGTTCGGCAAATCCATCAGTTGGTCGCAATATGCCTTGGAACGATTGAGCGGCTTCGAACGGCGGCCGATCAAGCACGACGCCGCCAATCCGTTCAAGCGCGGCGCCGACCGCGAGCATTTCCCGGAATTCTACGCCGAACTCGACGCGCGCGAAGGCGTCGCCACCACCACCGAAGCGATTTGCGTCGGCCCGATCACGTACACCGGGCAGGCTGAACTGCAGCGCGACATCGATAATTTCAAGACTGCGCTCAAGGGCGTGAGTGTCGAGGAGGCCTTTCTGCCGGTGGCGGCGCCGGCGAGCGTGATCCCCGACCGCAAGAACGAATTCTACAAAAGCGATGAGGAATTGCAGGCGGCGATCGCCACGGCGATGCGCACCGAATACAAAATGATCATCGACGCCGGTTTTTTGCTGCAGCTCGACGACGCGCGCAACGCGGTCACTTATGACCGCATGGTGCCGCCGGCGAGTTTCGCCGATTACCGGCGCTGGCTCGGCGCCCAAGTCGAGATCATCAACCGCGCCATCGACGGGCTGCCCGCCGACCGCATCCGCTATCACGTGTGCTGGGGCAGTTGGCCGGGGCCGCATGTCAGCGACGTGCCGCTGAAGGATATCGTCGACCTGATCCTCAAGGTGAAGGTCGGCGCCTATGTGATCGAGGGCGCCAATCCGCGCCACGAGCACGAATGGAAGGTGTGGCTGGACGCCAAGCTCGCGCCCGGCCAGGTGCTGATCCCCGGCGTCATCAGCCACGCCACCAATGTGGTGGAACATCCGGAACTGGTGGCCGAGCGCATCGTGCGCATTGCCAAGTTGGTCGGGCGCGAGAACGTCATCGCCGGCACCGATTGCGGCTTCGCGCAGGGGCCGTTCCACCGCCGCGTGCACCCGTCGATCATGTGGGCGAAATTGCAGGCGCTCGCCGAAGGCGCCCGGCTTGCGAGCCGGGAGCTCTGGTCTTAACCTGTTTGTTGACCGGCCGAAGAACCGGACATCAGGGAGCCAGCCATGAATGTCAGCGCCAAGCCGGGCAGCGGCCTCGCGATTCCATTCGATCATACGCGTCTCGACCGCTTGATGGACGCGGCCGGCATCGATCTTCTGCTCGCGACCTCCAAGCACAATGTGCAGTATCTGCTCGGCGGCCATCGCGCCAATTTCTTCGATTACATGGATGCGACCGGCGTCACCCGTTACCTGCCGGTGTTCATCTATCCGAAGGGGCAGCCGGAGAAGGCCGCCTATATCGGTCATCGGCTGGAAAAATTCCAGCGCGAGGTCAGCCCGATGTGGACGCCGGAGACGCAGACGAGCTCGAACGGCTCGACCGACGCCATGCAGATGGCGTGCGACTACATCCGCAAGGCCGGGCTGAAGACCAAATGCATCGCCGCCGAATTCGGCTTCCTGCCCTATGACGCCTCGATCATCCTGCGCGGCGCGTTTCCAGACGCCGACTGGGTCGACGGGCTCTATGTGATGGAGCGCCAGCGCGCGAAAAAATCGGCCGACGAGTTGGCAAAACTAAAAACCGCATCGGAAGCGGTGCTCGCCTCGATGCAGGCGGTGATCGCCGGCCACGGCCCGGGTGCGACCAAGGCCGAAGTGGTCGAGGCGTTGCGGCGCGAGGAAACCAACCGCGGACTCATTTTCGAGTATTGTCTGATCACCTGCGGCACCAGTCTCAACCGCGCGCCGTCCGAGCAGAAATGGGAGAAGGGCGACATCATGTCGATCGACTCCGGCGGCAATTATCACGGCTATATCGGCGACGTTTGCCGCATGGCGATCCAGGGCGAGCCGGATGCCGAGCTTGAGGATTTGCTCGCCGAGATCGAAAGCATCCAGCGCGCGGCCATGAAGCCGATTCATGCCGGCGCGATAGGCCAGGTCATTTATGCCGCGGCCGAGCCCCTGCGCGCGAAATCGAAGCACCACAATCATATGGAATTCCTTGCCCACGGCATGGGCCTGGTCAGCCACGAAGCGCCGCGGCTCACCCATCGCGGGCCGGTGCGTTACCCGGCAACCGACGCGGATATTCCCTTGGAGGCCGGCGAAGTCGTATCGGTGGAAACCACGCTGCTGCATCCGAGCCGTGGCTTCATCAAGCTGGAAGATACCGTGGTGGTCACCGAGACCGGCCACGAGGTCTACGGCGAAGGCGCCCGCGGGTGGAACAGGGCGGGCAAGGCCGCCTAAAATTCAGCGCCGCGCTTTGGCGTCGATCGCCTTGGCGAGCGCGGCGAGCGGCTCGGCGATGTTGACGGGATAATCGAAGCCCTGTTCGAGCCGCGCCAGCGGACCGGGCAGGCGCGCGAGATCGCGCGCGGCGCGTTCGCGGATCGCGGGAAGCGTCGGCGCGGGCCCGAGCCGTTTTCCGCCGCGCATGACCGGCACGATCAAGGCTTCGCCCGGCTGCGTGTCGCTATCGAGCGACAGAATGTCGCCGCGCATGCGGCCGTCGGCGTCGTAAGCGCGCCACACCTGCTTGCGGCCGGGCCAGGTCGCCTTGCCCTCGGACAGCTTGCGCTTCGGCGTGCCGCCGTATTCCTGCAGCTTGTAGGCGCAGTCGAGCGCCGGCACGTCGACTGAGGCCGCGAGATTGACGCCGATGCCGAAGCCGTCGATCGGCGCCTTCGCCTTCATCATGCCTTGCAGGACATCTTCGTTGATGCCGCCGCTCACCAGGATGATGACGTCTTTCAGTCCGCCCTCGTCGAGGATCGCGCGCACTTTGCGCGCCGTCGCCGTGAGATCGCCGGAATCGATGCGCACGCCGCGGATGGCGATACCGTCGGCCGCAAGGCGCGGCGCAAGCTCGACCACTTTGCGCGCGCCTCGCTCGGTGTCGTAGGTGTCGATCAACAGGATGACGCCTTGCGGCCGCGAGCGGGCGAAATTCTCGAACGCGGTCGTCTCGTCGTCGTGCACCTGCACGTAGGAATGCGCCATGGTGCCGACGATCGGCACGCCGTAGCGCTCGCCGGCCTCGACGTTGGCGGCGCCGGCAAAACCGGCGAGGTAGCTCGCGCGCGCCGAGTAGAGCCCGGCTTCGGCGCCATGCGCCGTGCGCAGGCCGAAGTCGGAGAGGATCTTGCCGGGCGCGGCGAGCACCATGCGCGCGGCCTTGGAGGCGATCAGCGTCTGGTAGTGCAGGATGTTGATCAGCCGGGATTCGACGAACTGCGCTTGCGGCAGCGGCGCGGTGACGCGGATGAGCGGCTCGTTGGGAAAGCACACGCTGCCTTCAGGGATGGCGTGCACGTCGCCGGTGAAGCGGAAGCTTTCGAGATAATCGAGCAGATTGTCGCGGAACCGTCCGGTGCTCTTGAGCCAGGCGATGTCGGCGTCGGAAAAGCGCAGCGTCTCCAGATAGTCGAGCGCGTCTTCGAGCCCGGCGGCGATGAGAAAGCCGCGCCGTGCCGGCAGCCGGCGTACGAAAAACTCGAACACCGCCTCCCTGTCCTCGCCGCGATCCAGATAGGCCTGGATCATGTTGAGTTCGTAGAGATCGGTGGTGAGAGGACTGCTCAAAGGCATCACGGCCTCTCGGTGATGGAGCATCGACGGGTGACGGGAAGAGTGGCTCCCTGGGCTGGGATCGAACCAGCGACCATTCGATTAACAGTCGAATGCTCTACCGCTGAGCTACCAGGGAACAAGCCGGTTTTGGCGTAACCGGCCCTATAACAAAGCCGATTTGCTTTGCAAAGAGTGAACGCGAGTTGCCTGCCTTCGCCTGAACCATGCTGGAGAGCGGCCTTTTCAGGCCTTGCCAGCCGATCTTTGCCCGAAAGCAGGTGGAGGCCACGGCCGGAATCGAACCGGCGTGCACGGATTTGCAGTCCGCTGCGTCACCACTCCGCCACGTGGCCACCGGAAGGCGCAGGCCTCGTATGCGGAGGCTGCGCGATACCGCAGAACGCAAGCCTATATAGGAGCTTGCGGAGAACGACAACGCCGCTGTCTCGCTTGCCTTTTGCCAAGGCTTGCCGCACAAGAACCGCACATTCTCCCGCTTTCGCCGAGGATACCGATGACCGATTTTGCAGCTGCACGCCGCAATATGGTGGACGGTCAGGTCCGCACCGCCAATGTCACCGATCTGCGGGTGGTTTCCGCCATGCTCGAGGTTCCGCGCGAGCGGTTCTTGCCGGCGGCGTCCGCCGCGCTTGCCTACCTCGATATGGATGTGTCGGTAGGGGGCTCCCGGCGTCTGATGCGGCCTTTGGTCTTCGCCAAGCTGATCCAGGCCGCCGAAATTGAGCCGACCGACCGCGTGCTCGACGTCGGCTGTGCCACCGGATACAGCGCCACCGTGCTCGGCCACATCGCAAGCGAGGTCGTCGCGCTCGAACAAGACGCCGGCCTCGTCAAGACGGCGCGTGATTCGCTGGCGTCACAGTCTAATGTCACCGTCGTCAGCGGTGCGCTCGCCGACGGCTGGGCGCAAGGCGCGCCGTATGACGCCGTGATCGTCGAAGGGGCCAGCGAAATCGTCCCGCATGCGCTTTGCCAACAGCTCAAGAACGGCGGCCGGCTGGTTTGCGTGCTGGGCGCCGGGCCTGGCGCCAAGGCGATGGTCTATACCCGCAGCAGCGGCGACGTTGCCGGCCGTCCGGTCTTCGATGCCGCGGCGACGCTGCTGCCGGGATTCGCGAAAACGCCCGTTTTCGCGTTCTAAGGGCCGCCAACTGTTCCAAACGTGGCCGAAAAACCCCAGCGCCTGCCTTTTAAGGGGCCAGCGGGCCGCAGGGGGTTTTAACGGTTCGCTGGGGCGAATAAGGTTCCCGGTTCGTTGGAATCGGCTGAAGGGTGCCATGCGCCGGTCGCGTATTGGTCGGGTGGAGATGTTGCACGGGGCTCGAATCGTCTGGGGAAGCGCAGTTGCGGCGGGCTTGGCCGCCTGCATGACCATGCCCTTGGCGGTGGCGCCGGCGCGCGCGGACACCCTCGAATCGGCGCTGGTGCAGGCCTACCAGAATAATCCTTCGCTGAACTCGCAACGCGCCGCCACCCGCGCCATCGACGAAGGCGTGCCGCAGGCTTTGTCCGGCTATCGGCCGAAGATTACCGTTACCGGCGTGGCCGGCGAGCAGACCTCCTCGACGACGTCGAGGGCTCCGCCGATCGCGCCGGGCTTCCCCGCGACCTACAGCACGCTCGCGGGCTACAATTCGCCGGCGCAGATCGGCGGCACCATCACGCAGACGCTCTACAACGGCTTCCAGACCGCCAACAAAACGCGCCAAGCGGAGAGCTCGGTGCTGGCCGCGCGGGCGACGCTGCGCGTCACCGAGCAGACGGTGCTGCTCAGCGCCGCGACCGCTTACATGAATTTGCTGCGCGACAGCGCGATCCTCGATCTGCAGCGGCGCAACGTGGAAGTGCTGCAGGAGCAACTGCGTCAGACGCGCGATCGTTTCAACGTCGGCGAGGTGACGCGCACCGACGTGGCGCAGGCGGAGTCGAGCCTTGCCGCCGGCCGCTCGCAGGTTCTGCTCGCTGAGGCCAATTATACCGCCTCGGCTGCGACCTACCGGCAAGTCATCGGCGTCGCGCCGGGCAAACTGTCTGCGGCGTCGCCGGTCGACCGCTTCTCGCCGCATAACCTGCCGGGCGCAATCGCCACCGGCACCGCGCAAAATCCGTCGATTACCACCGCCGAATATAACGTCGACGTGGCGTTGCAGGGGGTGAAAGTGGCCGAGGGCGCCCTCTATCCGACGGTCTCGGTGCAGGGCAGTTTCACGCAGAACTATCTGAGCACATCAAGCCTCAGCATCATGAACAGCTATGACGCGTCGGTGCTCGGCTCGCTGAGCGTGCCGATCTATCAGGGCGGCGCCGAATACTCCGCGATCCGCCAGGCCAAGGAAACGCTCGGCCAGAAGCGGCTCGACCTCGATACCGCGCGCGACACCGTGCGCCAGGCCGTGGTGCAGGCCTGGGGCCAGCTCGATGCGGCGAAGGCGAATATCGACGCCACGCAGGCGCAAGTGCAGGCCGCCGAGATCGCGCTCAATGGCATCCGCGAGGAGGCACGCGTCGGCCAGCGCACCACCTTCGACGTGTTGACGGCGCAGCAGACCTTGGTGAATGCGCGGGTCGCGCTAGTGACGGCGCAGCACGACCGGGTGGTGGCATCGTACACCCTGCTGTCGGCGGTCGGAGGACTATCGCCGCAGGTGCTCGGCCTGCGGGTTCCGACCTATGACCCGATCGTGCACTACCACCAAGTGCGCGACAGCTGGGCCGGCGTGCGCACCCCGGACGGCCGCTGACTGCATTGAACCCGGTTCCGGTGTCCACAGGTCATTGCGTTGGGCCGAATTTCGCCCGCCACACCGCCATCCCCCTGGCGTATAAAAGAGACTCAGGCGACGATTCGCCCGCGCTTGGCGCCGCTTGGCGCGGTCGGCGGGCAGGGTTGCGGTAGCGGTCGGGAATGCAGGAATGACGCAAACGGCTAAGGTCCAAGAGCCCTCGATGGAGGAAATCCTGGCCTCGATCCGGCGCATTATTGCCGACGACGATGCCACCAAGGCGGCCAAGCCGCCCGAGCCGGCCGCTGCTCCTGCCGCAAGCCGTCCGGCGCCGCTGCCGCCGGCACCGCCGCCGCCTGCGGTCGCCAATAGCCAGGACGACATCGATGCCATGCTCGCCAAGCTCGATGTGCCGGCCGCCGTTCGACCGGCATCCGACGTGCTTGACCTGACCGAGGCGATGACGGCGCCGCCGCCGGACGAATCAAATCTGGCCGCGACCTTCCGCACCATCGATGCCTCCTCGGACGTGGTGTTCGCCGAACGGCCGATGGAAGCGGCACCCGAGCCGATGTTACGCATTATCGAAGAGCCGCGGCGGCCGGTTGCGCCGCCGCCTCCGCCGGCCCCGCCGCCGCTGCCGGCCGCGCCACCGCCGCCCGCTGCCGTCATCGAGCCCGACCGTCCGCTGATCTCGGCGGCGACCGTGGCCGCCGTGGACAGCGCGTTCAACACGCTGGCGCACACCGTGATCGGGCAGAATGCGCGCACGCTCGAGGACCTGGTGAAGGAGATGCTGCGCCCGCTGCTGAAATCCTGGCTCGACGACAATCTGCCGGGCGTGGTCGACCGCATCGTGCGCGCCGAGATCGAACGCGTCTCGCGCGGACGCTAGCCGCTCGCGCCGTTGCGGCGCTTGAGCAGGCGCGCGAAGACGAGGCCCAACAGCAGCAGCACGCCGCCCGCGCCGAGGAAGAGCGGCACCGCGGTAAAGCGGTCGAACACGACGCCGCCCAAGGCGACGGACGCGGTCTGCCCCAGATAGAGCGAAGCGGAGAACACCGACACCGCCGTGCCGCGCGCTTCCGGCGACATTTGCGTGGCATTGGTCTGCAGCGTGTTGTGCAGCATGTAGAAGCCGAGCCCGATGGCCATGATGGCGATGGGTGCGATCCAGTAATGCGGCTCGAAAGCGAGCGCCCCATAGGCGATCGCAAGAAGCACCCCGCCGCCGGCCGCAAGCCCGGTTTGGCCGAACCTGTCGAACAGCACGCGCACGCACAGACTGTAGGTCAAGCCGCCGATGGCAAAGGCGCCGACGAACAGGCCGACCAGCGTAAAGCTGACGCCGAAACGGAAGTGCAGATCGGCACCGACATAGGTGAAGGCGCCGAACATGGCGCCGAACTCGATGAAGGCGATGACAATGACGGTCAGCGCCCAGGGCGAGCGCAGCACCACACGATAGTCGGCGATAAAGCCACGGCCCGGCTGCGCCGTCGGATGGCTCGCGTGGGTGATCGGATTGCGCCACAACTCGTAGAATAGGCCGAGCGTGGCGGCCGCCAGCATCGCGGCGAGGATGAAGAACACATTTCGCCAGCCGAACGCATCGCCGAGCACGCCGCCCGCGGCCTGGCCGAACAATTGGCCGAGGATTTGCCCCGACAGGAAGCGGCCGAGCACCTGCTGACGGCGCGAATAGGGGATGACGTCGCCGATGAAGGCGAACGCGAAGGGGATGATCCAACCGGTGGCAAGGCCGCTGCCGAGCCGCGCCGCGACCAGGAGCGGCAACGACGATGCCAGCCCGCACAGCGCCACCATGATCGTGGCGGCGGTGGCGGCGAGCGCGACGCAAAGGTACTTGCCGAAGCGGTCGCCGATGGGACCGATCACCAACTGCACCGAGCCGTGCGCCAGAAGATAGACGGTGACGATGACCGAGGTGGCGCCGACGCTCACCTGCAGGTCGGCGGCGATCTGCGGCAGCAGCGAATCGGTTGAGCGCACCATGGCCTGGGCGGCAAAGCCGGCAATAGCCAGCAGCAGAATGGCGCTGGTGGCGTTGCCGCTCGATCGGGCTTGGGTTGCCGGCAAAGTTGACACTCGGTGCGGGGCGGGCTTTCTAACCCGCGGTAGCGAACAAGCAAGATCACGATGATTGATAAGACCTATCAGCCCTCCGAGGTGGAGGGCCGCATCTACCGGGCGTGGGAGGCGGTGGGTGCCTTCAAAGCCGGCCGGCCCGAGCGTGCGGGCGCGAAGCCGTACTCTATCGTCATTCCGCCGCCCAACGTCACCGGCTCATTGCATATGGGCCATGCGCTCAACAACACGCTGCAGGACATCCTCTGCCGCTTCGAGCGCATGCGCGGCAAGGACGTGCTGTGGCAGCCGGGCACCGATCAT
>Ga0335079_10006177_pt1 | contig 13699 bp, 7 predicted proteins | sample Lox_Sample_33_FD_206719 | JGI IMG/M metagenome (GOLD analysis project Ga0335079, IMG submission 206719) | Soil microbial communities from Loxahatchee National Wildlife Refuge, Florida, United States - Lox_Sample_3.3 | ecosystem: Environmental > Terrestrial > Soil > Wetlands | place: USA: Florida... | reverse complement strand
TCCTCGCCGCCGACGCCGCACGGACGCGCTTCGCCACCGAGATCGCGGCGCTCGCGGCCGTGCCGGCGCAACGGCTCACCAGCGACGCCGCCGCGCTGCGCTCGTTCCTGCAGTTCGGATACTTCCGAGCCCCGGCGTCGCCGTTCGCCGAAGCGCGGAAGGTCGGACCGGCCGAGCTGGTGACGGTCGGCGCGGGCGGCGTGGCCCGGCGGCGGTACTGGCGCTGGAGCATCGCCGCGGCGCCCAAGTCGGCGCCGCGACGCGAGCAGTTCGACGCCGTGTTCCGCGAGGCCGTCCGCCGCCAGAGCGAAGTGGACGTGCGCTACGGCGCCTTCCTGAGCGGCGGCATCGATTCGTCGCTGGTCGCGGCCGTCGCGCGCGCCGAGCGGCCGGACTATCCGCTCAAGGCCTTCACGCTGCGGTTCTCGGAGCGATCCTACGACGAGGGACTGTTCGCCCAGCGCATGGCCGAGCGCCTGGGCATCGCGTGCGACGCCGTGTGGGTCGCCCCGAACGCCTTCCCCCCGACCCTCGCCGAGCTGATCGCGCACGCCGGCGAGCCGCTCGCGGACCCCGCCTGGGTTCCCACCGCCCTGCTGGCCCGGCGCGCAGCAGAGGAGGTGAAGGTCGCGCTGGTGGGCGAGGGGGGCGACGAGCTGTTCGGCGGGTACCCCACCTACATCGGCGCCCTGATCTCCCAGCGTTACGCGAGGCTGCCCCCCGTAGTCAAAGGGATGTGCCGGCGGCTGATCGACGCCTGGCCTCCAAGCGACAAGAAAGTCAGTATCTCGTTTCTGCTCAAGAAGTTCGTCGCGTCCGCGGAGCTGGACGGCATGCGCCGGCACGCCGATTGGACGTCGAACATCGCCTCGCCGCTGCTCGCTCGCCTGGGCGTCGAGGCTCCGGAGGTGGCGGACGAGGAATGGGACGCGGCGGGATTGCTCGATGCGGTGCAACGGCACGACCTGGAGACGTCTCTCGCCGAGGGCTTGCTGACCAAAGCCGATCGTGCGAGCATGAATTCGGCCCTGGAGCTGCGGGCGCCGTTCCTGGACCGTGACGTGATCGAGTACGCCGCGACACTCCCCCCCTCGTCGCGGGTTTCCGGCGTGACGACCAAGGTGTTCCTGAAGCAGTACGCGACGGCGTACCTCCCGCGCGGCATCGTGCACCGCCGCAAGCGCGGGCTGTCGGTACCGTTGAGCGGCTGGCTGCGCGGGCCGCTGCTCGAGTGGGCCCACGCGCGCATCGGCTCGGCGCGCCTCGCGGCGGCCGGAGTCGAGCGAGGGGCCGCGCTGGCACTGCTGGAGGAGCATCGCTCCAGAAGGGTGGACCATGGCCGGGCTCTCTGGACCCTCATCGTGCTGAGCGAGTGGCTCGACTGGGCTGCCGGCCGTACTCCAGCCTGACCGTGCCCGACCGCCGTTGCCTGCTGCGCGGCCTGCTGGCCGGCGCGCTCGTGGCGTGGGCGGTGCCTTCGTCCGCCGTGGCGCAGCAGGCCAGCGCCGCGGCACGGCGTGACAGCGCGCGGGTCTCCTACCGCACCGAGGACCTGGTCTTCGTCACGGCCGGGCGGCTGGCCGGTCTGGCCGTGGGTGACACGCTCGAGATCGCGGGCCGGGGTGGCGCCGTCGTGGCGCGCGCCGTGGTCACGAGCGTCGCGCAGCGCACGGCGAGTGCGGCGCTGATCTCGGGAGGCTACCTGGTGGCCGTCGGCCAGATCGTGCGCTTCACGGCCCATCCGCGGGCGGAGACGGCGGCCGCTCCGGCGCCGCCGCCGGACACGGCCGTGGCCGGGGTCGCGGCGCCTTCACCGGCGGACACCGGAGCGGTCCCGCGGGTCGTGGCCCGCCCGGTCCGCCCGGCGCGCTGGCGTGCCAGCGTCAACCTCGATCAGACCGCCAGCTCCACCGGCGGGGCCCAATCGCTCACCACCTACCAGACCATCGGAACGGTGGCGGCCAGCGGGCCCGTGGCCTCGTGGCTCAGCTTCAGCACCCGGAGCACGACGCGCTATCGGAACGGCTCCGGCGGCCTGGCCGGCTTCGGGCTGACCGGCAGCTCGACCATCCTCTACGAGCTGAAGGCGCGCGTGGCCCCGGCGGGCGGGTGGTGGAACTTCCAGATCGGCCGCTTCGTGCCGACCGACATCCCGTCGCTCGGGTTCGTGGACGGCGCGAGCCTGGAGGTGCAGCCCGGCCGCGGGGAGCGCATCGGCTTCCTGGCCGGCTACGCGCCGGACGTGTACACGATGGACCCGTCCACGCAGGTGGCGCAGGCGGGCGCGTACTGGGGCTTCAGCGGGCAGACGCTCAGCGGCGCGCTGAGCGGCGCGACCCAGTGGCAGTGGAGCCAGATCCGGCGCACCTGGTTCTCGGCGCAGACCTTCTGGGCGCCGACCACCGGCGCGTCGTTCTCGCTGCTGGCGGACGTCGATCACGGCGCCGGCTGGGAGAGCTTCCGCGGCTTCCGCCTGACCAACCTCGCGGTGGGCCTGCGCGCCAACCTGCCGCTCGGCTTCCGCGGCGGCGTCACGTACGAGACGCACGCGTCGCTGCTGTTGTTCTCGATGCTGCTGGCGGGCGACACGTTCCCGCTGCCGGGGCGGCTCACCGGCGTCACGGCCACGCTCGGCCGGGACCTGCTGGGCTCGGCAGTGGAGGTCTCCGCGGGCTACCTGAAGCGGGTGACCGACGTCAACCCGACGTACCGCGGGACGTTCACGATCTTCAACCGGCACTTCATGTTCGCGGCGATGGGCCAGCACGGTGACCTGTTCGACTTCGGATCGGCGGTGGCACGGGTGCCGTTCCTGTTCGGCGCCTCGCCGTTCACTGCCGCGCTGAGCGTCTCGTCCAACGTGACGCGGACGCCGGGCGGGGCGCAGACGCTGTGGCGGTACGGGCTCTCGCCGGAGCTGGGCCTGCGCCTGGGCGGCGGATTCTACGCGTCCCTGAACGCCGACATCGGGCAGTACGCCGGGCTCACCAGCAGCTACCTGCGCGCGGGGGTCTCCTATCAGCTCTGGTGATCGGTCCCGCAGGCCGTCCGCCGGGATCGGCGTGTCGGTGTACGTCGACCGGCTGCTGCTGCTCGCCGGCCTGGTCTCGACCGCCGCGGGCGCTCTGTTCCTGGTGCGGAGCGGCGCGTACTACCTGCTGCCGCTGTGGGAGCGGCCCAACTCGCCGCTCCACGAGACGCTGCGCTCCTCGGGGAGCCTGGGCCACCCGTTCGGCTGGATTGGCTCCGCGCTGGTGCTGGTGGGCGTCATCCTGTACTCGGGCCGCAAGCGGCTCGGGCCGATGCGCGGGCGCGGGCCGATGCGGACCTGGCTCAACCTGCACATCTACCTGTGTTTGGCGGGGCCCTTCCTGGTGGCGCTCCACACCTCGGGCAAGCTGCACGGGCTGGGAGTCTACTCGTTCTGGTCGATGATGGTCGTGGCGGCGAGCGGGGTCGTCGGGCGCTGGATCTACCAGCAGTTCCCCCGCACGATCCGGGGCGAGCTGATGTCGCTGGAGCAGATCCGCGAGGAGCAGGCGGCGCGGCGGCAGCGCCTGGCCACCGACTTCAAGCTGTCGCCCGCGCAGCTGGCGGCGATCGACGACGTGGCGGAGCGCAGCGTGCGCCGGATCCAGGGCGGCACGGGCGGCGGGCTGCGCGCCCTCCCCATGCTGCTGGTGGACGATCTGGCTCGCCCGTTCCGGCTGGCACGGCTGCACCGCCGGATCCGCCAGGGCCGCCGGCTGCCGCGCGCGGAGGCGAAGGCGATCTTCGACCTGGTCGGGCGTCAGGTAGCGACGGCGCGCCGGGTCGCGTTCCTCGGCACCTTCCGCAACCTGTTCGGCTACTGGCACGTGGTGCACCTGGTGTTCTTCGCGGCCATGATGGTGCTCCTGGTCCTGCACGTGGCGTCGGAGGCGTTCTTCGGCGTCCCGCTGATGGGGGCCTAGTGCACCACGGCGCCCCGGCCGCGGCCGCCCTGGTGCTGCTCCTGATGACCGCCACGACGCGCGTCCTGGCTCAGGGGTTGGCGTCGCCCGGCCCCCTGGCGACCGCCCACGCGAAGCTGGACGACCTGGCGCACTGCCTGGACTGCCACGACGCCGGCCGCCAGCTGTCGGGCCAGAAGTGCCTGGCGTGCCACCGGTCGCTCGCTGCCGAGATCGGCGCCGACCGCGGCTACCACGCCGCGGCCACGCGTCACGGCACCGAGCTCGCCTGCCGCACCTGTCACAGCGAGCACAACGGGCGGCCGTTCCAGCTGGTGAGGTGGCCGGGTCCCCGCGGCCGCGAGGGCTTCGACCACCGCCAGACCGGGTGGCCGCTCGAGGGCGGTCACGCCAAGCCGGCGTGCGAGGCGTGTCACAGGCCCGCGCTGGTGGCCGACGCCTCGGTCCGGAGCGACGCGTCGCTGGCCGTGCAGCGCACCTACCTCGGTCTGGGCACCACCTGCGCGGCGTGCCATCTCGACGAGCACCGCGGCCGGGTGAGCCGCGAGTGCCTCGCCTGCCACACGCTGGACGCGTGGAAGCCGGCGCCCGGGTTCGACCACGACCGCACCCGGTTCCCACTCACCGGCCTGCACGCCCAGGTGCCCTGCGACAAGTGCCACGCCGTGCGCGAGGAGCTGGCCTCCGGGCCCGGCGGCAGCACCGACTCGGCGTTCGTGGACTTCCGCGCCACCCGCACGTCCACGGCGGCCGGATGCGCCGGCTGCCATGCGTCGCCGCACCACGGTGCCGGATTCGCCGGCGGCTGCGAGAAGTGCCATTTCACGACGGGCTGGTTCGTGCTCGCCGATTCGGCACGCCGGTTCGACCACGCCACCACCGGCTTCGCGCTCCGCGGCGCGCACGCTTCCTCGCGGTGCGAGAACTGCCACCTCGCCTCGCCGCGGGCGGCCCTGCCCGCGGGCGTCGCGCTGGAGCGGGGGAACTTCCTGCGGGCCTTCAGCCGGCTGCACATGGCGTACGACCGCTGCGACGCCTGCCACGCCGACGTGCACCAGGGCCAGCTGGAGCGGGGCGGCGCGAGCCCCGACTGCGCCGCCTGCCACACGGAGACGAAGTTCGCACCGGCCCGCTTCACCATGGCGGCACACGACAGCACCCGGTTTCCGCTGACCGGTGCGCACCAGGCCACGCCGTGCGTCGCCTGCCACCCGCTGGTGGCCGGCGCCGCGCGCGGCTCGGGCCACATCCGGTTCACCGTGCCCTCGCTCGCGTGCGCCACGTGCCACCGGGACCCGCACGGCGGGCAGTTCGCCGGCCGCCACGTCGCGGGCTCGGGGCCGGCCGCCGGAACTGAGGCGTCGGTCCGCTCGACCTGCACGCCCTGCCACACGACCGACGCGTGGTCGTCGCCGACCTTCGACCACGATTCGACCCGGTACCCGCTGCGCGGCGCGCATCGCGCCCTGCCCTGCGGGAAGTGCCACACCAGCGCCGCCGCCGGCCTCCCGGTGCGCTTCGGCGGGCTGGGCACCAGCTGCGACGCCGCGGGCTGCCACCGCGACCCGCACGCCGGCCAGTTCGTCGACCGGCCGCGGGGCAGCACCTGTACCACCTGCCACACCGAGACCGCGTGGGCGTCGCTGGTCTTCGACCACCAGAAGGACTCGGACTACCCGCTCGACGGGGCCCACCGCAACGTCAGGTGCCTCGCGTGCCACCGCCCGGCAGGCCACCCGCCGGTGGTGCGCTTCCGTCCGCTGCCGCATCGCTGCGAGGACTGCCACGCCACGGCGCAGGGAGGTCAGGTCCGGTGAGGCGACTGCTGCTTCGAGACCTCGTCATTTCCGCCCTGCTGCTCCTGGCGTGGGCCGCCGCCCCGCGCACCGCGGCCGCCCAGTACCAGGAGACGGTGGCCAATCCGCACGTCAACCTGCGGGGCCTGGCCTGTACCGTCTGCCACACCACCCAGAACTGGCGCGACGTGGTGTTCGATCACCGCAAGACCGGCACGCCGCTCCGGGGCCAGCACGCCTCGGCGCCGTGCGCCGGCTGCCACAACCTGCGCGACTTCCGCACCGCGGCGCGCGAGTGCCGCACCTGCCACCAGGACCCGCACCGCGGCGACGCGGGGCTGCGGTGCGAGCAGTGCCACACCGAGGCGAGCTGGCAGCAGGTGAGCGCGCGCGACGCGCACGCCCGCACCCGGCTCCCCGAGCTGGGCGTCCACGCCTCGCTCAAGTGCGTGGACTGCCACCGCCAGGCGGCCTTCCAGCAGTTCAGCGGCGCGGTCACCCCGTGCGTCGCCTGCCACCAGGCGACGTTCGCCGCGACCACGAGCCCGGCCCACGCCGCGATGGGCTTCTCCAGCCAGTGCGAGAGCTGCCACCAGTTCACGACCTGGGACTTCGCGCTCTACCGGCAGCACGAAGCGATCTTCGGCATCTACTCCGGCGCGCACGCCGGCGTGTGGCGCAACTGCGCGAGCTGCCACACCAGCGGCAGCGACTACTCGGTGTACTCGTGCACGGTCTGCCACGCCCAGGCACGCACCGACGCGGAGCACCAGAGCCTGGGCAGCGCGTACAGCTACCAGTCCTCGGCCTGCCTGATGTGCCACCCCAACGGCAGCCGTGGCAGCTTCGGCCAGCACGACGCGGTGTTCCCCATCTTCAGCGGCGCCCACCAGGGCACCTGGACGAGCTGCACCGCGTGTCACCCGAGCGGCAGCTCGACGACCTCCTTCACCTGCATGTCGACCGGCTGCCACCCGCAGGCGTCCACCGACCCGATTCACGGCGGGATCGCCGGGTACGCGTACGTGGCCCAGCAGTGCCTGTCGTGCCACCCCACCGGCGGACCCGCGAGCTTCACGCAGCACGACGCGACGTTCCCGATCTACAGCGGAAGCCACAAGGGCGTGTGGACGGCCTGCACCGCCTGCCATCCCACGGCCGGCTCGACTACCGTGTTCACCTGCATGTCGAGCGGCTGCCACGCGCAGGCCGCGACCGACCCGATCCATGCCGGCATCACCGGCTACGCGTACACGGCCAGCCAGTGCTTGTCGTGCCACCCGACCGGCCAGCCGGCGAGCTTCACGCAGCACGACGCCTCGTACTTCCCGATCTACAGCGGGACCCACGCCGGGCTCTGGTCGGCCTGCACCGCCTGTCATCCGACGGCCGGCTCGCCCAACCTCTTCACGTGCATGTCGAGCGGCTGTCACCCCCAGACGGCGACGGACAACGAGCACCAGGGGCGGACCGGCTACTCCTACACGGCGGCGGGGTGCTACTCGTGCCACCCGAGGGGATCGGGCGGCTAGGCGGAAACGTCAGGCAGAGCGCGGCAGCGGAGTGCCGAACCTGGTCTCGAGGTCCACGCCGCACTTCTTGAGGAGCGCGTAGGGCGGCACCCCGCCGGCCAGCACGAAGACGAAGTCGTTCTCCCGCTGAGCCGGCCGGCCGGCGACGTCGAAGTGCACCCGGTCGGACGTGATGGCGGTGACGCGCGCCTCCCGCAGGATCTGGAGCATCCCTTCCTTCTCCAGAAGCAGCACCCGCTGGACCAGCGCGGCCCGCGCCCCGGAGAAGTCCGCGCGCCGGTGGCACAGGGTCACCCGGGAACGGGGCCGCTCGGCGAGCGCCATCGCGGCCTCGAGCGCGGAGGAGCCACCGCCCACGACCACCACGTGCTGCCCGTCGTAGGATTCGGGCTCGATGAGCCGGTAGGCGACCTTGGGCAGCTCCTCGCCCGGAACCTCGAGCCGGCGCGGAGTGCCGCGGCGGCCGAGGGCCAGGACGACGCGCGCCGCCTCGATCGTTCCCGCCGAGGTGTGGGCGACGAACCCGCCCACGCCTCGCTCGACGCGCTCGAGACGCACACCCTCCTCGACCCTGATGCCCTTCCGACCCAGGGTCTGCAGCCAGAACTCCAGCAGCGGCTCCTTCTCCACCTCCCGGAACGGCATGGTGCCCACGCCCGGCAGCTCGACCGGGTGCGTCATCACCAGCTTCTTGCGGGGATAGTGCAGGATCGAGCCGCCCAGGGTCTCCTGCTCGACGACCCGGTAACGGAGCCGCTGCTGCTGGGCGACGAGCGCCGCGGCGAGGCCCGCCGGGCCCGCGCCGACGATCAGGAGCTGGAGGCCCGGGCCCCGCGGCAGTCCCTTGGCCAGGTGCTGCACGGCCTGGGACGCCTGCCAGACGGCGTTGCGGATCAACCCCATCCCCCCCAGCTCGCCCACGACGTACAGGCCCGGCACGTTGGTCTCGAAATACTCCGATAGCCGCGGGATCTCGGCGCCGCGCTTCTCGGTGCCGATCACCAGCGTGATCGCGCCCACCGGGCAGACGCGCTCGCAGATGCCGTGCCCCACGCACTCCACCGCGTGTGCCACGACCGCCTTGTTGCGGATGGTCGTGAGCACGTCCTGCTCGGGGCAGTGCTTGACGCACTCGCCGCAGCCGATGCACAGCCCCTCGTCCACCGTGGGGTGCAGCGACACGGTCTCGTGGCTCCCGAGGGTGCGGGCCTCGCGGACGAGCGCCCTGGCGCGCCGGTCCTTCCGCACCTGGTAGGCGATGATCGGCAGGGTGGCGAGCGCGACGAGGAACGCCACGACCAGGATCGCGATGGTATCGAGTGACATGGGTCGGAAGAAGATAGCCCGGCGGGTTCCGCCGTAACGACGGCCGCGCCCGGGAGCCCGGGACGCCGGTCGTCAGCGCCCGACCTGGACGACGGCGAGGTGCTTGCGGATGAAGCGCAGCGTGCAGGAGGCGAAGCCGTGGGCACGCGTGAAGTCCCGCACCGCGTCGTACACGGGCGCCGGGTGGGCGGCCGTGGCCTCGGGCATCCGCCGGGAGCGATCGACGTCGTGCACGACGATCAGCCCGCCGGGCCGCACCGCCGGCAGGCCGTTCCCGAGGTCGCTGCTGGCGGCCTCGTAAGAATGGCCGGCATCCACCAGGTAGATGTCGAAGTACGCCGGGTACTCCGCCCGGATGCCGCGCAGGCGCGAGGCGGAGTCGCCGGACTCGAACCTGACCCGGTCGGGCGCGAGGCCGACGCGCTCGACGTTCCGCGCCGTGATCGCGGGGTACACCCCGGGCTCGTAGGAGTCGTCGTCCACGCACACCAGATGGACCGCCGCTCCCTCCGCGGCCGACTCGGCGAGCGCGCGCGCCCAGCCCGCGGTGGTGCCGCCGCTCGAGGAGCCGACCTCGAGGATGCGCCGCGCTCCGGTCCCGCGCGCGAGCGCGTAGCAGAACCGCCCGTAGCGCGGGTGGTCGTGCTCGCGCCGCTTCCACTTGGCCGGCAAGGCGAAGTCCGGCGACGGGTCCCACGGCGCCGCCAGGAATACCTGGAAGACCTCTGCCGGGAGCCGGAGCGGCCCCGACACCTGGCGCAGCCCGACCGTGCGCAGCCAGGCGTTCTCGAACGGAGGCCTCAGCAGCATGCGGTCAATCCACCGGCCGAGGCGGGCGCAGCTCGGCGACGGCCGCCACCACGGCCGGCTGGCCCGCCGCGGCGAGCGCGGAGTTCACCGCGGGCAGGCCGTCGCGCAGTGCGGCCTCCGCGGCCGCCAGCGCCCGCTGGACGTCGGGGGCGAACAGCCGGAACACCTCGTACGACGGCGCGGTGGGGCGCGCGTCGGTGCTGGCGACCACGCCCACCAGCGCGCTGATCCGCTCGACCGGGCGCGAGGGGTACACGAGGTTGTCCTCGTCGGCCTGCAGCCGCACCTGGTACAGCGAGTCCTCGAGCGCCGACAGGCGCGCCGCGAACGACTCGGCCTGTGCGCGGGCGGGCGCGCCCGCGGCCAGCAGCACCGCGCGGTCCTCGAGCTGCGAGCGCACGTTGCGCAGGCGGATCACCGCCGTCGTCACCGCGTTCACGGTGTCCCGGATCCCCTGCAGAAAGACGAACTGCTCCCGGAGCGCGGCGGGCGTGACCACGGAGCGCGGGTCCACCTTGAGGCGGAAGGTCTGCTCGTAGCTCCTCCCTCCGACCTCCAGCCGGACGCGATACCGCCCCGGCAAGGCCACCGGACCGTCGGTGCCGATGTCGTTCATCCCCCAGAACACGGCCGGGCCCGGATAGCGGAGGTTCCACGCGAACCGGTTGAGCCCGGCCTTGTCGCCCACGCGCGGCGGCGCCGGCGGCCGCTGCGGCCACGGCTTGTCCCCGTCCTTGAGCGTGTCGCCGAGCAGGCTGTCCACCTTCACGCTGTCGCCCAGCGCCTTCATCAGGCTGTCGCGCCGCGCGCTGAGGCCCCCCGCCGCGCGCGCGGAGTCGGCGGCGACGATCGAATCCTGGCGGCTGGTGAAGCGCCGGATCACGCGCCCGGCCGAGTCCAGGAAGGTCAGCGTCACCTCCTGGCCCGCGGCCTTCAGCCAGTAGTCCACGATCGCGCCGCTCGGCGGGTTCTTCCCGACCGGGTGCGCGTCGCTGCCCGCGTCCGCGCCGCCCCAGTCCACCCGGTAGGCGTCCCGGACCGGGGAGAGGTGGGCGTCCTCCTGGAGCACCGCCGGCGTCAGCGACTCCAGCGGCGTGATGTCGTCGAGGATCCAGAACGAGCGCCCGTGGGTGGCGGCGACGAGGTCGCCGTCCTTGAGGGCCAGGTCGTGCACCGGCACGATGGGCAGGTTGCGGCGCAGCGACTGCCACTGCCCGCCGTCGTCGAACGACACCCACACCCCGCGCTCCGTGCCCGCGAACAGCAGCCCGCGCTTCGCCGGGTCCTCGCGCACCACCCGGACGAACTCGCCGGCCGGAATCCCGGCGACGATGCGGCTCCAGGTGCGGCCGTAGTCGGCGGTCCTGAGGATGATGGGGGACGGGTCGTCCAGCTGGTAGCGGTTCGCGGCCACGTACGCGGTGCCCGGCGCGAAGTGCCCGGCCTCGATGATCGAGATGCGGGTGAAGGGCGGCAGGTCTCGGGGCGTCACGTCCGCCCAGGTGCGGCCGCCGTCGCGGGTCAGGTGGATCAGCCCGTCGTCCGAGCCCGCCCAGATCGTGCCGCGCGCCAGCGGCGACTCGGCCAGCGCGAAGATCGTGGCATAGTACTCCGCCGTGGTCTGGTCGAGCGTGATCGGGCCGCCGGAGGCGCCGAGCGTCCGCGGGTCGTGGCGGGTGAGGTCCGGCGAGATCACGCTCCAGCTCTGCCCGCCGTTGGTGGTCTTGAACAGCACGTTGGCGCCGGCGTAGAGCGTGTTCGGATCGTGGGGCGAGATCAGCAGCGGGAAGGTCCACTGCATGCGGTAGCGACCCTCGGCGGCCGGGTGGCCGTCCGGGTCGTCGGGCCACGGGGTGACCATCCGCCAGAAGCCGGTCCGATGGTCCACCCTCGCGAGGAAGCCGCTGTTGTCGCCGCCGTAGGTGATGTCGGCCGAGTCCGGGCGCGCCTGGACGTAGCCCGCCTCACCCGAGACGTCGTACCACTGGGCGCGGGTGATCCCGCCCGGCCAGCGGCTCGGGCCGCACACGCCGGAGTTGTCCTGCTGCGCGCCGCACACGCGGTACGGGAAGTGGTTGGTGGTGGTCACGTGGTAGAACTGGGCGGTGGCGTAGTCCTGGTCGGTCCACGTCTTCCCGCCGTTGGTGGACACGTTCGAGCCCCCGTCGTTCGACTCGATCATCCGCTGCGGGTCGTTGGACGCGATCCACAGGTCGTGGTTGTCGCCGTGCGGATCGGGCAGGTGCTCGAACGTCCGGCCGCCGTCCTTCGAGCGGAACAGCCCCGTGTTCACGGCCCACACCGTATTGCTGTCCTTCGGATCGGCCGTGATGCGCATGTAGTACCAGGCCCGCTGGCGGAGCTTGTGGTCGCGGTTCGTCCAGGTCCAGGTGGCGCCGCCGTCGTCGCTGCGGTACACGCCGCCCGAGTCGGCCTCGACGATCGCCCACAGGCGCGACGGCCTGGCGGGCGAGACCGCCACGCCGACGTTGCCCCACAGGCCCCGCGGCAGGCCGGGGTTCGCCGTCAGCTCGGTCCAGTGCGCGCCGCCGTCGGTGGTCTTGAACAGGCCGCTGCCCTTGCCCCCGCTCGTCAGGCCCCAGGGCGTGCGCTGCACCTGCCAGAACGCGGCGTACAGCACCTCGGGGTTCGACGGGTCCATCGCCAGGTCCGACGCCCCGGTCGAGTCGTTGCGCGAGAGCACCTGCGTCCAGGTCTTCCCCCCGTCGGCGGACTTGTAGACGCCGCGCTCCGGATTGGGACCGAACGCGTGGCCCAGTGCCGCCACGTAGACGATGTCGGGGTTGGTCGGGTGCACCACCACGCGGGCGATCTGCTGGGTGGCGGCGAGCCCGAGCGGCGTCCAGGTGCGCCCCGCGTCGGTGGTCCTGAACACCCCGTCGCCGTGCGAGACGTTGCCGCGCACCGGGTACTCGCCGGTCCCGACGTAGACCACGTCGGGGTTCGACGCGCTCACGGCGATCGAGCCGATCGTGCCCCCGAAGTACTTGTCGCTCGCCGCCGTCCAGGTGTTGCCGCCGTCGGTGCTCTTGAAGACGCCGCCGCCGGTCGTGCCCATCCAGTACTCGTCGCGCCGCGCGGCCGAGCCCGCCGCCGTGACGGAGCGTCCGCCACGGAAGATGCCGATCTCCCGCCAGGCCAGGGCCCGGAAGGCGGTCGAGTCGTACGGCACCTGCGCCCGGGCCGGCGACGGGGCAAGGGCAAGCACCGCCGGCAGCCAGAGGGTGACGGAACGGAAGAGGCGAACGCGCACCGGAGCCTCCGCGAGCAACGGCTCGTCGAGAACGGGGATGTCGGTTGACCGAAATTGGAAGCGTCCCGGACGATCGAGGCCGGGCGCGGCCTCAATTCTACTCAGGATGCCCGCCGCGGGCGACGGCCGCGGCGGAGCCTACCCGGCCAGCTCAGCCAGCCGGCGCTCGAGGAACCGCCGCTCCGGCTCCTGGCGGGCGAGATCGAGCGCGCGGGCGTACGAGGCCCGCGCCTCCGCGCGACGGCCGAGCCGCCGGCACAGCTCCGCGCGCGCGGAGTGCGCCAGGTGGTAGTCGTCCAGCTCGCGGCGCGCCAGGAGCGCGTCGATGAGCGCCAGGCCGGCGGCCGGACCGTCGCGCATCGCCACCGCCGCGGCGCGGTTCAACTCCACGACCGGCGACGGGGCGATCCTCGCCAGCACGTCGTAGAGACCGACGATCTCGCGCCAGTCGGTGCGGTCGGCGCCGGGCGACTCCGCGTGCACGGCCGCGATGGCGGCCTGCAGCGCGAACGGACCGACGCGCCGGGAGCCGAGCGCGCGCGCGACGAGCGCCGCGCCCTCCGCGATCCGCTGCCGGTCCCACCGCGAGCGATCCTGGTCCTCCAGCAGCACCAGCTCGCCGGCCGGCGTGGTGCGGGCGGCGCGCCGGGACTCGTGCAGCAGCATCAGCGCGAGCAGGCCCTGCGCCTCGGGCTCGGGCAGCAGCGCGACGAGCAGGCGGCCGAGGCGGATCGCCTCGTCCGCGAGGTCGCTGCGGGTGAGCCGGTCGCCGGACGAGGCCCAGTAGCCCTCGTTGTAGACCAGGTAGACGACGTGCAGCACGCTGTCGAGCCGGTCGCCGAGGTCCGAGCGCGAGGGCACCTGGTAGGGAATGCGGGCGTCGCGGATCTTCGCCTTGGCGCGCACGATCCGCTGCGCCACCGTGGGGGGCGGCGTGAGGAACGCGGCGGCGATCTGCTCGGTCGTGAGCCCGCAGACCTCGCGCAGCGTCAGGGCCACACGGGCATC
>Ga0335079_10006176_pt1 | contig 13700 bp, 7 predicted proteins | sample Lox_Sample_33_FD_206719 | JGI IMG/M metagenome (GOLD analysis project Ga0335079, IMG submission 206719) | Soil microbial communities from Loxahatchee National Wildlife Refuge, Florida, United States - Lox_Sample_3.3 | ecosystem: Environmental > Terrestrial > Soil > Wetlands | place: USA: Florida... | reverse complement strand
ATGCCCTGCCCGTGACACGTCTGGCAAGCAGCAACCTTGTCGTGGCCAAGGGAGTCCACCATAGCCCACGTGTGATCGCTGTTTGACATATGGCAAGTGACGCACGCATCAGTAGCACCAAGGTGGGTTGTCAATCCTGTCAGTGCGGAGTCCCCGAACTGCCATGCATTTTGGCCGAAAAACATGTCAGCTTGAGGGTTGCCGTGAGGCCCATAGTGGTCCGCGAACCCGAAATACGGAGGTGAACTAGGTTTGATCTTCGCAGCTACGTTGTAACGCGAGCGATGGCAATTCATGCACAACTGTCCCATGCCGCCGACTTGTGAGCTCGGAGGGATCTGATAGCCGTTATTGAGTGAATCGACATCGATTGTCCGCAACTGATGTGGGTTTGCGGCGCTGTGCGGATCGTGACATCCTGCGCACGTTAATGGCTCGGAAATATCGCTGTTGTCGGCGTAGCTTGCAACTGAGGCTGGTTTGCCCGCAACGACCCATTTGGCGAAGGCGCTTCCGCTATGACACGGGAAACAGCTAGTTCGGTTTGCATCGTTCTTGCCAATCTCCCAAGTCGCGTGTGCAGATTGTGTCCACTCTGTGCCAACCACATGATGCGGGGGTGCATCGTGACACGTTTCGCAAACGCCGGCGTCATAACTGACGCCAATCTTGGTAATATCACCTGCGTGATTTCCTCCGGGGCCGTGGCAGGTTTCGCATCCGATATTCGCGAGACCGACCAGTGTATCGTACGGTGCGGTTCTCATCTGCTTGTAAGCAGTCGAATCTTCATAAGGGATTTGATAAGACGAACCGGCTTTCGTGTACGGCTTGTACCAGGTTGTGTCCCATCCCGTCTGGTGCGCGAGATAACTGAAGTTGCCGTTGTTGAGGGATGGATCACCGCCAGTCGTGTGGCACTTTACGCAGTTCGGAGAGTACGTCCCTTTTCCCGCAATGTTCACTTCGAGTTGACCGGTGATTCCTTCGGTGAAGATTTTTGCGTGAGCCGTCTGATAATAACCTGCGAGTTTTCCTCCGTGGCATGCTGAAGCAAGACCACACTGAGGAAATGCTGTCCCGATCCCCACATACTTGCTCGCAAAGATGGTATCTTTGGCAGTTGCGCCACCGTTCACTGCGACCTGTACAAGATACTGTCCGACGATATCGGGGGAGAACTTTACCGACTGTGCCGTCGTGCTTGTCAATGCCGCAGTGGAGCCGGGGGGACCGGTAAGGGTCCATGAAAAGGACGTGACAGTGTTCGCCCCAGATCCTGTTGTGTCGGCAACAAGATATACGGTCGAATGGATGCCAACGTCACGAAGGCCCGTATAGACCTGCCAGGATGTACCTAACGTGTCTCTGGTTCGATCGGACCGGGCATCTCTGATGATTGCCACAGTTTGTGAAAACGCTGATTCCGTCGCTAGGCTTACCAGAAGCAAGCAGGCAAATGCTGTCGCCAAACGCTTCATGTTGTAATCCTTTCCAAAAAAATTCAATTCTAGTGTTCTTGGTTAGTTAAGTCCAATGATGTTCGAAACTCTTGACTTCGGACTTCATTGCAGAGCATTACCCTGTCGCTCCTGGGTGGTGATTTGAGGGAGAAGGCCAACTCGAAAAGCAATAAGGTGCATTCCTTCGCCCACTATGGTTTTTTGTTCAGTCTCGCCCAGTATTAGGCAACAAATGTGCCTACGGTTTCTGCAAATGACGGTTCAAACTGTCTAAATATTCATCATTTTTCGCCGAAAAATAGCGTGGATTAATTCGTCATTGTCAAAATTGAAAATCAGAGAAGCGACTCTTCTTTAATGTGAGAAATGAGCCTACCTCATTCTTATAATCAAAACGGGCATTTTTTGGCCACTCTGCACTTCAGACTGCATTAGTAGTTGGCTTGGAAGGGCTTTTTGCAGGGACGCTTGGGGGGGATATGATGGAAATTACGCCGATTCTTGAGAGGCGCAAATGCGTCAGTGAATATCAGGAATTGAAGGAAGTATCCACACTAGACTGCCTTCGACATTACGTATTGGTGTATCGATTTTGCCGCTTTCTTTCCAGCACCCATCGCCTTGATGACTGTTGCCGCCCCAATAACTATATCGCCGCCAGCCCAAACACCTTCACGGGAGGTCTTGCCCTCATCGTCTGCGATGATGTTGCCGTGCTTGTTACTCTGCAATCCGGGGGTCGTCTTGTTAATCAATGGATTCGAACCGTTTCCCGTCGCCACGATCGCTGATTCAACATTGAGGGTGAATTCACTTCCTGCGATCGGGATCGGCTTCCGTCGTCCTGACGCATCGGGCTCGCCAAGTTCCATTCGCTGGCATTCCATACCGACAAGCCAGCCATTATTGCCGAGAAAGCGTGTAGGATTTGTGAGAAGAAGGAACTCGACTCCTTCCTGCTCGCCGTGATGAATTTCTTCTTTACGCGCCGGCATTTCTACGTTGGAACGACGGTACACGATATAGACTTTCTCCGTCCACGCCAGCCGTCGAGCAGTCCGTGCGGCATCCATGGCGGTATTGCCGCCGCCGATGACAGCCACGTGCTTTGCCATCGGAATGGGTGTATCCGCTTTGTTCGGAAAGTCATATCCCTTCATCAAATTGACTCGCGTCAGAAATTCATTAGCGGAATAGACTCCATTTAAATTCTCGCCTGGCACGCCCAGAAAATATGGGAGTCCGGCACCTGTGCCGATGAAGACAGCGTCGAATCCTCCCTCCGTCATAAGCTCATCGATTGTCTGCGTCATTCCCACGACGAAATCACACTTGATGCGCACGCCGAGTCGCTCAAGATACGTGACTTCGGCTTCAACAATTTTCTTCGGAAGCCTGAATTCCGGAATCCCGTAAACCAACACTCCACCGGGTTTGTGGAGCGCTTCGAATATTGTCACCGAATGACCGAGCTTGGCGAGATCCCCGGCAACAGTCAGTCCTGCCGGGCCAGCCCCAATGACCGCTATTTTTTTGCCCGAAGGCGTGGGAATGTCGGGGAGGTTGATTTTGCCGGAGGCCCTTTCCCAATCGGCAACAAATCGTTCGAGCCTTCCAATGGCCACCGGTTCAACCCGCGCGCCGATCGTGCACACAGCTTCGCACTGATCTTCCTGCGGACAAACTCGCCCGCAGACTGCCGGGAGCGCATTGGTTTCCTTCAGTTTCTGAGCCGCGAGCTCGAAATTGCCCATGGCTGTGTGATAGATGAATTCAGGTATTTTCACGTTGACAGGGCAACCTTCGACACACTTCGCGTTCTTGCACTGAAGGCACCGTTCAGCCTCCTCCATTGCCATTTCCGGCGTATAACCAATGGGTACTTCAAGGAAATTCTTCGCACGCTCGAGGGGATCCTGCTCCGGCATCGGATGCCGGGGAATCTTCATTCGCTCCTTGTTCGTCAGTTTCCTTTGCGTTGCCACGTTCACTTCGTTGCTCATACTCTTTCAGTTCGATTTATAATTTTGGTGATGCGACGTCAGGTCTTTTTCCGGCTACCACGCTGCAGTTTCCCGTTGTTCCTGGCTTTGGCATATCTTTTCAAAGATGTCCAAGGAGATCTTTTCCTGCGGCGAATACATTTTCTGTCTTGCAACAAGAAGCTCGAAATCGACAAGGTGTGCATCGAATTCCGGACCGTCGACACACGCAAACTGCATTTTGTTGTTGACGACAACGCGGCACGCGCCGCACATCCCTGTGCCGTCCATCATGATCGGATTAAGACTCACAAGAGTCTGCACTCCGTATGGTCGTGTCAGATCAGCGACCGCCTTCATCATAATCACAGGTCCGATCGCCAGAATGACGTCCATCGGCTCCTTCTGTTCAATCATTTTTTTGAGGACCGTGGTGACAAACCCCTTAGCGCCATAGCTACCATCGTCGGTCGCAATGCGCACTTCGTCTGAGATGGCCCGCATTTCAGCCTCCATCAGCATGAGTTCCTTCGTTCTCGCACCTATGATGGAGATAGTTCTGTTTCCAGCTTGTTTGTGGGCTCTCACAATAGGATGAATGGCTGCGATGCCAAATCCGCCGCCCAGGGCGACGAGCGTCTTTCCTTTTTCCACGTGGCTCGGAATCCCAAGTGGACCGACGACGTCTGCCAGCGAGTCACCAGCCTTGAGTAGACTCATCATGATTGTAGTTTTGCCGATTGCTTGAACGTAGAGGATGATGGTGCCTGCGTCGGAATCCCAATCAGCAAGCGTTATCGGGATTCGTTCTCCCTCGTCATACAATCGCAATATGACAAACTGTCCGGCCTTTGCCTTCCTCGCAACGTCGGGGGCCGAAATAACATACCGAAATACTTTTGCTGCAAGGTCGTTCTTCTCGAGGATTTGAAACACGTTACACCGTAGTTATTGAACTGAATGAGATCAACCGCTCAAATCTACCCAATTTGTGTGCCACGCGGTTTTGGTTCGAAACGAGCCTTTGAAAGCTCCTTTCTTTGCACAATCGGGAAGCAGGAAATGCCGATCTCCATATTTGGGAATAACACGACTAGTGAGTCTGCGTAGATAAATAGGTGGGGGAATTGCGTGCGGAGCTCTTCAGGAATGAGGAGATCGAGTTGAAGTGAACTTTGAATCGGTTACGAAGTGGCGCTGTTGCTTACTTTAACCCCCGCTTCTTCTTCTCAATAACAACCTGTGTATCCAATGGCTCTGAACAGATGGGGCAAACGTATCGGTGTGTTGTCTCGTTGAGGTCGGGTTCGCGCATTTGTTTACAATTGGGGCAGCGAACTAGGAGCGGTTGATCGGAATCGTGCTTCGCCATCGAATGATTTCCTGAAGGTGGTTCGTGGACGTTTGCCCTCAATTTGCAGGAACGGTTCACAAAAAGCAACGGGGATTTGTACCTGAGAGAAATGCCCAGCCTGAGCCAGCCGCGACTATTCGTACCGTAGTGATTCGACGGGGTCGACGGCTGCTGCTTTGCGGGCCGGGAACAGGCCGGCAAGAAGACCGATCGTGGCGAGAACGCCGGTGGTCATGAACATTGTGGTGAGAGAAAGGACAGGTCTCCCGAGGAACTGCATGGCATTGATGCCATCGCCGGTAGGGAGCATACGGACGACTGACACGACACTGTATGAAAACAGCATCCCAACGCTGCCGCCAATGAATGCGAGAAGGAGTGCCTCAAAAATGAATTGGTAGAGGATATAGGAGCGTCTTGCACCGACAGCCATTTTGATGCCAATTTCCTGTGTCCGCTCTTTGACGACCACGTACATGACATTTGCGACTCCAACACCTGCAATCAAAAGAGTCATAAAGCCGACGGCGAAGAGGAACATCGATACACCGAGGCCGATTTTCCGGCTAATCTTCTCGGCTTCAATGAAGTCCCAGATTCCCAGGGCACGCTCATCCGATGCATCGAATCGGTACTTGCTCCCCAGGACTCGATAGATTTCACTCTTCACCCGTTCTTGCTGACCCGGATCAGTCGGGCGTACGACGACGCTGTTGACGTAAATGTTGCCATACGAAGTCCGGAAGGTGGAGTACGGCATAACCGCGCGACGGTCGTCCGGCCCGTTGTTCATCGACGTCTGCAGCTTCTTCTGGATAATACCGACGACGGTGAATGGAATGTCATCGACCATGATGGACTTGCCGACTGGATCTTCTTCTTTAAAGATATCGTGGGCAATCTCTGAACCGAGAACCAGTACGCGGCGCTGCTCAACAACATCGACCTGATTCAAGAATCTTCCTCGGGCGCTTGGGTACATGTGGCGCATCTCCTCGAAGAAGGGATTTACCCCCTCACATTCAGTCGTGATCGAGAACCTGCCGTAGGTCAGCGTCACGTTCTTACGGTACTGCGCTGAAATCATATCGATGGCAGGGATGGCGCGCGCAAGAAGGTTCACGTCATCTTCCACCATACGGATGCGGCGGCCCTTCGGAAGGCCCTCGAAGATCATTCCAGTCTCTCCGCCGTAGATAATCATGATCCTATCGCCTGCATTGAGCAGGCCGCTCATCATTTGGTTCCCCAACCCCTCGCCGAAGGAAAGGAGGAGCACGACCGCGACCGTGCCCCACGTGATTGCAATCAACGTCAGGATAGCCCGGGTCCGGTGGGCCCGCAGATCTTGAAAGAAGTCCCTCAGAAGTTCAATGTACATATCGAAACTCGACTTGAATTCTTCGAATTCGGGATCGAATGTCCCCGGCCCGCCAAACCGGAATCTTGTTTACGCTCTCAGGCAGTCAACGACATTAAGGTTCGAAGCTCGTCGGGCCGGCATCAGTCCGGCGGCAAGCCCTATGACGCCCAGTATCACGATTGTCGCCATCGCTACGCCGGGGGACAGTTCAGGAGTCCCGACAAATTCCTTGATAGGGAGATACTGAAGTGCCGCGATGATTCCAGAGGCAATCAAAAATCCCATTGCTGCGCCCAGCCCGATAATAAAACAAGTCTCCATGAAGAACTGGAAGAGAATATTTGACCGCTTTGCCCCAACCGCGCGCTTAACTCCAATTTCCCTCGTTCGTTCCTGTACAACGATGAACATAATGTTCGCTACGCCGACGCCTGCAACCCCAAGCGTGAAACTCCCGATTAAACCCATGAAAATGTTGAAACCAAGGAAAAAGTAGAAAATGAAGTTGTCGAACATCGACGTGTCCCAGATCCATACAGCATCCTTGTCCGTAGGGTCGAATTTGTAACGTTTCGCAAGCACCTGCCGCACCTGATCGTCGACTTCATCCGAGTGGCGCGGATCCTGAATCTGGTAGATGATGTTGCTGAGGTACATAGACCCATAAATAGACTGATGGGTGCTTGCCGGTATGAAAATGCGATCCTGGTCGCGGGAATTGTAGGACGAATTCTGTGTTTTCTTCTGCATGACGCCGATGACCATGAACGGGACTTCACCGATATACAGTATTCTACCGATGGCATCGCTCTCGCCAAACAAAAACTCTTTGACCTTGTCGCCAATGAAACACACTCTCTTCCGTTGTTCCACATCAAGGTCGTCGATGAAACGGCCTCCCTGTTCGGGGATGATATTGCGCATGTCTGCGTAAATCGGAACGATCCCGGATACGAGAGGGGTGAGGATGTTCTGACCGACGCGGGTCACCGTCCGCCGGCCGTATTCCGGACTGATGGCTCTGATGCCCTTCACTTGACTCGCAATTAACTTTGTATCCTCTTCGACGAAGCTCATTGGCCGCCCGATGCCAAACCCTTGCCAGGCTTTCGTTGTTTTGCCAGGGAACATGATCGCAATGCTCTCGCCGATGCCGTGCATATCGGTGGACATCTGTTTCTTGAAGCCTACCCCGAATGCGATGAGCACGATGATCGTGACGGTCCCCCACACGATACCGAACATGGTCAGGAACGCACGCAATTTTTGTGCGCGCAGGTCGAGCAGAAACTCGGTTATGACAGTTCGCAGGTGATTCACTGTGACAACCTCAGGCTGCGGACCCGGGATTCTGGCCCGGATCCGACCATAGAAGAGTTTTCACGTTACGATGCAACTTGGAATCCGTCATCAGTCGATCTTCTTTACAGGTTTCTCCAACACTTCATCTCCCTCTTTCAGTCCGGAAACCACTTCGATATTGATCGCATCACTCAGACCGGTCTTGATAGCCTTCTCCTCTTGCTTGTTCGGGCCGAGGGTGACTTTCACGAAGGAAGAATCGTTTCTGAACGTCACCACGCGCTCGGGGATTGTCAGCACATCGGTCTTCTTTTTGATGATGATATTGGCGTTTGCCGAATACCCTGCGCGAAGTGTCGTGTTCTTTGCACCCGGTATCAGGATCTCGATGGGAAACACTGTTGCATTGTCCTTTTTCTCGGCTTTCAGCCATATCTTCCGGAGTACACCTCTGATTGTATCTGTTGGTAAAGCCCCGACTTTGATCTCAACATCCATACCCTCCTTCATTTTTCCCACATCGATTTCGTCCACCGTTCCTTTGAACAGCAGTCGCTCCATGTTCGCCATTGTCATCAGGACTGTCCCTTCCATGTAGGACGTCTGTGGAGTGACAGGATCTCCCACTTCGATCGTGCGATTGAGTACATAACCGTCAATCGGTGCCTTGACGATCGATTCGATCTCGGTATCGCCGATCTTCACTTTTCCACTCTCCATGAGTGCCACGTGCTCGTTGGCCATTTTGAGGCGCAACTCCGCGGCATCGTACTGACTCTGAAAATCTTCGTATTCTTTGTCCGATATCAGCTTATTCTTGTACAGGACCTCTTGTCGTGAACGCTCCTTCGTCAGGTTGTCGACGTCAACTTGTGCCAACTGGGCCTGGCGCTTGGCATCGGCGAGCTCAAGCGGTGTCGGGTCGGGTTTTACCTCCAACAACGGCTGGCCAGCCTTGACGTACTGTCCCACGTCCACGAAGATGTGCTTCACGACCCCCGAGACCTTCGACTTCACCGAGATCTCGAATTCCGGCTCGATCGTTCCCACTGCAAGGGCTTTGTCGACGATGGTTCCCCGTGCCACCTTCACCTTGGGGAGTGCGTCCTCCTTGCTGGATTTCGAACTGCCGAAGAACAACAGAGCGGCGCCGGCGACGGCAACGACAGCCACGGAGGAAATGATTATTTTCTTTTTCATGAAGGGATCCTCAAAATGATGAAGACGTGTGTAAAGAGGTTGAGCGTGAACGACGGCAAATTCCCGGGCGGAACCGTGACCGTGTGTCTAACGCTGACGGAGCCGAACGTTGCCTCGTGTGCTTCGGAGGACAAGCGTTGCGCCGCCTCCGTTGACAGGGCCCTGGAATTCGGTGTTTCGATGGTGCCGTCCGCGGGAACTCAGCTGGACGTCGAAATCCGTTGTGAAATCGGTCCTGTAACCGAGGTCGGCGTCCAGGTCGAAGCCTGATTTTGCAGGGAGCGTTATTGTGATGTCGCCTTTGTACGTCTTAACGTGAGACCGGTCGGTCAATTTGGTAAAGCTCACGCGCGCCTCGCCTTTGTATGTTTCGAACGTGAGCGATCCTTCCAGGTCTGCAATCACCACATCACCTTTATAGGTATTGAAACTCAAGTTCGAGTGCAGGTCTTTCAACGAGCTTGTCGACTTGTAATCCTTGATGCTGAGATTCGCAGTCGCCGGCATGGTGATGGTGTAATGGACAAGGGGAAGAGATCCGTTGTCGTCGCCGAACCAGGACCAGAAATCGTGGTGATGATCGTGGATTTCACTGTAGTCTGTCTTGATCCTCACACGGCGTTCTGTAGCATCAATGCGTATGTCCGTGTCACGAACCTTCTCCGCTGAATAGTCCGTGTCGAATGCATCGTCGGCCTCGATCTTTGCACGGATCTCCACCTGAGGCTTGTCCCACGTCGAAATCGTGATACTTCCCTTGTAGGTGTCGATCGTGACTTCTCCATCGGCTTTCAGGGGCACGGTCTTGGTGATTTCCCTCGAATTTTGTGAAAAGGATGATGCGGTGAAGAGCGATATCGCGACAAACGCTATGACAAGCAGTGTCTTATAGTGCATGATGTGCTCTCCTCAGAGGTGGTTGGAACCCAATGGACTTACGAAGAATTCGGCGCTGAAGTTGCAGCGGGGCAGAGTCTGTGCCGTTCGACGCAGCCGGATGGGCACAATCCACCCTCCCTACTTAGACTTGGATCGAAACAAAAAGGTTGTAGAAGGGGAAATGAGGTATGGATTGCTGAAAAGCTCTGGCTTTCAGAGTATTCACGTCATTTTCGGGAGCCAAGGGAAGGCACGGCGGAACAATTCTGTCTGAGATAACCCGCAGTCAAGCTACCCCGTTATGCCCCATAGGCAGGGATAAGCACCAAATTCTCTTCAAACCTGGCATAGAGAGATCGTAGGCGTTCTCTTTGCTTTTCCGCGGTGGGGGGAATGGACGCAAGGTTCTCACCTTCATATGGCTGTTCGGAGGCAACCGACAGACAAAAATCGACGCTCGATTCGAGGTTATCGTAGAACTCCTTGATCGTTTTCGTTTCACGCGCTGAATAGTTGCATCGACTTATGAGTTTCTCAAAGTAATCGACGTACATCACGATCTCTTTGGCGAACATGTGCGGGCGTTCCGGCGGCACGAGAGACGGACCTCTTCCATAGATGTGGTCCACCATTTCCTTGAGCGAATAGATCCTGTCGAACCAGGCGATGTTCGGTCCGGGGCAAATAGCCTGAGGATGCTTGCTTTCCGGAACGACGCCGAGCGCAATGAGGGCGCCGTTGCCCAGGTGTTCACAGAGACAGGTCTTCTCCAACACTTCATTTCTACGGGACACCTTTTCTTCTTCTGCCATCTCCAGTGCGTCAATTTGCGCCAGCTTCTTCATCTGGTATTGCGTCGAAGCGAGGCAAATGGGAGTTTCTGTGAACTCCGTGTTCGAAACCAGAAAACCCTTTGGACACGATGAACCCGGTTTTCCGCTTGCAGCGTCCTTCCGTGTATGGACTTCGGAGCCTGAGTTGCGGACATTGTTGAAGACGATCCCGAGCGGAGAAACATCGCTCAGATAAAGGTCTTCTTCTTTTGCTTTCCGCAAGAGCTCACGAGTGGAATCGTCCACGCACGTCGCTTCCGGCACAAGGAGAAACGGGCTCGCCCATCCCGTCATATCCATCCCGAATTGATCGCGGAGCCTGCGAGTCTCACCAAAAGTACCGATCCCACCCTGGACAGTGACGAGCGGACGACTGTTCTCGGCGGCTTCGGGATAGGGCCACCCCATCTCCTCGTAGAATTTCCGTATCATTGGACGAAATTCCGCAACAAGTTCCTCCCGCTTTTGTTTGAATTCCTGCAGCAATGTTGCGAGCAAAATTCCGTTCGAGGCAAATGCGTGACCTCCGCAGTTCAAGCCCGATTCGATGCGGAATTCAAAAACCTCAAGTCCTTTTTTCGCAAGCAATCTTCCCTGGATCAGTGCAGAACGAAAATCGCTTACCTTGAGAATGATTTTCTTTTTTACTTCCCCTGCGGTGGTACGGTAGAAGTCACGAAACTGGGTCATATAGTTGAACAGACTCTGGTTGAGTCCTGCAGAGAATACAAGGCTGGATTTCAGGGTGCTTTCGGCGAACCCTTTCAAAGCCGCCTTCGCATCGCTGAGTCCGTCATTCGCCGGACTCCCATACTGCGCGAGATGGTGTCCGTCGAGTTTCACCATGATGTTGACGTCCAGTGATCCTGGGCTCATCCGCTCGGTAAGGTCCTGCGCAACCGCGTCACGTTCCTGTCCGGGCCCCATGTCCAGCATCGTCTGGTAGTCTTTTTTCAGAGGACTCTCATCAGGAAGCAGCTCGAAGTATTTCTGTTTGTCGTTTTGTGCGAAGAACGGAAGTTTCTTTATTGCTTCCATTTTGAGCCGGACAATTTCCTGGACGACGTCGAGATAGGCTGTAATGCGCTTCGACCGCGCCTCGCGCTCGAATCGGGGAATGGTCTTGTAAGGGAAACCAAATTTCTGGCAATAGAACTTCCGTATTTTTTCCATCAGCATGTCATCGATGATTGACATGACCGAGGAGATTCCGAAGTGTGCCACGCGGATGGGGGTATCGATGGAGTGCCCCGTACCCATGACGGGGATGTGGAACTTGTGTTGGTAAGAATTCATGCGTCTTTCCGTTTGACCGCTCTTTATGGAATTTGAACAACAATTTGCCCCCCGGGCGAGCATTTGCGTCCCGGTCATCGCGATAGTCCGATGCCAGGGAGAATCAGCTGGCGAACGATCGTGCTATGCAACTCAAAATCGTGAAATCTTCCGAACGGATGTGCTGTTCAGAGAGATACGAAGAAGCAACGCGGGACGAACTGCGGCTTAACCAAGGATGACGCCTCCGCGATGTTGCAGCACGGTGTTACGATGGCGGGAGAGTAGCTTGAGGATCTTCCGACCACAGGAAATATTGCCGGCCCGCAACGAACAAGAGAACCCGTTTGTCACCTCCGGCACTAGTCGGCGAACAACGTTTCGTCGTACCTATGATACGGAATCTCAGAATAAATTGCCAGCGCCTGGAAGAAAATTCTCCTGAGCCGACCGTTGAATGAGCGCGACAACCATCCACAGTGCGGAAATCCCCAACGCTATCCCAAAAGTTCTCATAAGCATCTGAGAAGAGACAAGCATGTTGGCAAGTCTCTTGATCACGGAGCACGAGTGCCGTTGTCCGGCTTCGGTTGCGCTGTCGTCGCGTGCTGAGGTTTCTGCACGCAATCAATGAAAAGGCGCGTCCTGCTCCTTCATGAGCGACGTGTACCAAAGAAAGAGAAACACGCCGGCAATGCCAACCAACCACCAGAACAACGTAATGTTGTACAAAGGGAGGAACCTCATTATAAACGGACCTCGTTTTGCGTCCAACAGATACAACAGCGGGGACTTGTTCCAATCAAGGTACAGTGCATCGTTGCGAAACACGTCGATGCCTCGGGCGGCATAGCTCCATTTGGTGATCTGCAGAAATGAAAAAATCTCCCCAAGAGAAAGATAAATCTGTTCAGCGACGCAGCCGAGAGTGAGCAGGAACAGAACCCAGATGCTCATCGTCTTCCGCGTTTGAAACCATTGCGTGACGACCGTTGCGTATGGAATCATCAGAAGCGGAATGGCCATCACCAGATAGCGAGGGCCGAGAGAAAACCCGCCGTGCCAGTCGCTTCGGCTGGCAATGAAACAAATCCTGAAGAAGACGGACGCCAGGATCGTGTAGGAAAGGGCGGGATATCGCTTGTGAAACGGTCGCCAGAAAAAAAGGCTGATGACTGCTGCCGGGCAATACAACATGATCCCTTTGCCGCTGCCGAACAAAAGTCCGTAGAGTCCGCGCCACGGCGCAACAAAGTCGGAATAATCCACGCGGGCCATGACGGTGCGTCCCGTCTGCAGGATATTCCCAAACCGCACGTAATTGTAGTAAGCGAGCAAGGCCAGGAACAACCCAACTCCCGCGACAAAGATCGCGCCGGAGATTGCAGACCTTTTCAAAGAACGGCTTGTCCTTAGAAATGGGTAAAGTCCGTATGCGAAAAAGAAAGGGGCATACAAGATTGCCGTGATGTGTACCGTTATCGCCATACCAAGGAAGAGTGCGGAACACAGAAGAGAGAAGCGCATCTGAGATCCTGAGACTTCAGGAGTGACGTCGTTCCAAATGAGACAATAAAGAGAGAGGATGACTAAAAGAGTCGCCAGGGGCTCGCTGAAGAAAGTGCCGGAATATGGCAACATAAGCGATCCGAAGGCAAACAGGATACTGAGACACCAGGCAGCTGCGTCCGACTTGGTCAGCAACTTGAGAATCAGGAAGAAGAAGCACACGCACAAGGTTCCTACGAAGACGTTGAAGAAACTGACGATGAATCGCAACGCATGCGGTTCGACGTCCAATGGTGCTGCGCCGTCGACAAAGTAAATAATCCCGATATCCACGTAATGACTGACCGGGACAAAGTCCCGTATGTTTTTGTACCAGCCCGTTCTATTGAGCCAAAGCCCAACTTCAACGAACGGAAGACACGCCACCGATTCCCCCGGACCAAAAATGGAATAATAGCGCCCATCCTCGCCGGCCGGCAAGCCAAAGCTCTTCATCCCTCTGAGTTCCTTTGGCAGGCCGAACGTGTGATTTGTCGCAAG
>Ga0335079_10006170_pt1 | contig 13707 bp, 10 predicted proteins | sample Lox_Sample_33_FD_206719 | JGI IMG/M metagenome (GOLD analysis project Ga0335079, IMG submission 206719) | Soil microbial communities from Loxahatchee National Wildlife Refuge, Florida, United States - Lox_Sample_3.3 | ecosystem: Environmental > Terrestrial > Soil > Wetlands | place: USA... | reverse complement strand
GCGACCGCGTCGGTTTTGCTGCGCTCGATTTATCGACGGGCGAGTTTCGCGCGACGGAGTTTTCCGGCGACACCGCAATGCGCAGAGTGCAGGAGGAGTTGGAGCAGTTACGGCCGAAAGAGTTGCATTATGGGTCGGCGGCTACTTTGTTCGAGAGAGCTGACGCTCGGGCGGGACCGCAGCCGAGCTTTGCCCATTCGACAAACTCAGGGCAGTCTCGGCCGGACAGTCGCGGGAGGCTGTCCCCAGGAACCTCTGCAGGTGGCGGCTTCACCGAGACTCCGCTGGAGGATTGGATTTTCGCGCCCGATCACGCTTTGCCCCTGCTGGAGAACCATTTCGGAGTGTTGTCGCTCGAGGGATTTGGGCTGGCGGGGCGGACCGCCGCGGCATCTGCGGCCGGCGCCATTCTTTACTACGTGCGCTCAACCCAGCGCGGATCGCTGGACCACGTCGACCGTATTGGGTGGTACGAACGGCAGAACTGCCTGATGCTCGATGCGGTCACGGTGAGGAACCTGGAGTTGATGGAACCGCTGTTTGCGGGCGCCGATGCTGGGGTGACTCTGTTTCGCTCGATCGACGCGGCCGTGACGCCGATGGGCAAGCGACTGCTGCGGGCATGGCTGCTACGGCCTTCGCTGGAATTGAGTGAGATCAATTCACAGCTGGATGCGGTGGAGGCTGGGGTAAGGGACCTCGTAGCACGCGAAGAACTGCGGCGGGCTTTGGATGGAGTGCTGGATCTCGAGCGCCTGCTGAGCCGCGTCACCCTGGAGACGGCGAATCCGCGAGATTTGTTGGCTCTGGCGGCATCGTTGGGAAAGATCCCCGCGGTGAAAACGGCGGTTGCGCGTTTGGCAGCTGACCGGCTGCAAGTGTTGCATGGGGCGCTCGATGAGTTGAGCGATTTACGCGAGCGCATCGAGAAGACGATTGTCCTGGAACCACCACTGAGTTTTGCCGACGGTGGAGTCATCGCGGCTGGAGTCGATGCCAGTCTCGACGAACTTCGTGACCTGTCTCGCAACAGCAAGGCAGTGTTGGCGCAGATTGAACAGCGCGAGCGCGGGCGGACCGGGATCGGTTCTCTGAAGGTGAAGTTCAATTCTGTTTTTGGCTACTACATCGAGGTTTCGAAAGCGAACCTGCATCTGGTCCCGCAGGACTACGACCGGAAGCAGACTCTTGTAGGCGCCGAACGATTCACGACTCCGGAACTGAAAGAGTATGAGGCAAAGATTCTCGACGCGCAGGAGAAGATTGTCGAGATCGAGCGGCGGCTGTTTACTGAGCTGCGGACCGCAATTGCAGCGGAAGCCAAACGAATCCGGCAGACCGCGCTGGCGCTTGCGGAAGTGGATGTGTTGGGTTCGCTCGCACACGTCGCAGCCTTGCGGAACTATTGCCGGCCGCAGTTTGCAAACGGCGCGGAGGAACTGGAGATCATTGAAGGCCGGCATCCGGTGATCGAGCAGCAGGAACTCGCCGGAGGCAGCGAGCGTTTCGTGCCGAATGACCTTTATCTGAATGGCACGACGCACAATATTCTGCTGTTGACCGGTCCGAACATGGGCGGCAAGTCAACGTATCTGCGGCAGACGGCGTTGATTGTCATCCTGGCGCAGATGGGATCATTTGTGCCGGCAAGGTCGGCGAAACTGAGTGTTGTCGATCGGGTGTTCACTCGAATTGGAGCCAGTGACAATCTGGCGCGGGGGCGCTCGACGTTTATGGTAGAGATGACCGAGACGGCGGCGATTCTGCATACGGCAACCGAGCGGTCGTTGATCCTGCTGGACGAGGTTGGGCGCGGGACCGCCACCTACGACGGTCTGGCGATCGCTTGGGCCGCGGTGGAGTATCTGCACTCGCGGGTACGTGCAAAAACTCTGTTTGCCACGCACTATTTCGAGTTGACGGAGTTGGCAGAGCAACTTGAGGGCGTGAAGAATTATCACGTTTCTGTGAAGGAGACTGGCGGCGGAATTGTTTTTCTTCGCAGAGTCGAACCGGGCGCAGCCGATCGCAGCTACGGAATTGAAGTTGCCAAGCTGGCGGGACTGCCGAATCAAGTCGTGGAGCGCGCACGCGAGGTGCTGGCGCAGCATGAATTCGCGGAGCAGCAGGCCACGGCGCATCTGTCGCCGGGAGCGACACCTCCGGCCGCGCAGCTGACGATTTTTACTCCGCTGTCGCAACCGGTGATCGATAAGCTGCGCGAAGTGGATTTGAACCGGCTCACGCCGCTGGAGGCGTTGAATTTGTTGGCAGCGCTGAAGAAAGAAATTTAACCACAGGGGACACAGAGGTACACAGGGACTTGGCACACGATGTTGGGCAACTTCTGATTGTCGGCTTTGACGGCGTGGAAATGATTGCGCCCCTCGCTTCCCTGCTGAAGCATTTGCAGCCTGCCGGGGTCATACTCTTCGCGCGCAACATCAAAAGCGCTGAGCAGACGTGGCGATTGCTGCGCGATTGCCAGAAATGCGTCGCGACGCCGCTTTTTGCCTGTGTCGATCTGGAGGGCGGAACGGTGGACCGCTTTCGCGATGTGCTCGGGCCGACACCTTCGGTCGCGGATGTGTTTGCCGCAGATGATGCGAGCTTGGCGCGCAGGCATGGGCAGATCATCGGCTCGAATTGCCGCGCGATGGGCTTCAACGTCGATTTTGCTCCCGTGCTCGATTTGAAATTCGAGGCGTCACGAAATGTGATGGAGACCCGGACTGCGTCGGCCGATCCGCTGGAGACTGTAGCGTATGCCAAGGAATTTCTCACGGGATTGAAGGCGGCACAGGTTCTCGGCTGCGGGAAGCACTTTCCCGGACTCGGCGAGGGCAACCTCGACAGCCATCACAAGCTGCCGGTGATTGAGAAATCCCTGAACAAGATGTGGGCAGAGGATCTGGCTCCCTACCGGACACTGGCGCGGCAGTTGCCTTTCATCATGATTGCGCACGCGGCGTATCCGCAGGTGACGAAGGACAAGACTCCCGCATCGCTCTCCAAGGTGTGGATCACCGACATCCTCAAAAAGAGGATCGGTTATCGCGGGCTGATTGTGTCGGATGATCTGGAAATGGGCGGAGTCCTGTCCGCAGCGCCGGTGGGCGAGGCGGCGGTTGAGTTCGTACGCGCAGGTGGAGACCTGTGCTTGGTCTGTCATCGTGAGGACAGGGTTCTCGAAGCGTACGAAGCTCTGACCAAGTTCACAGAACGCGATAAGAAGTTCGCCGGGCGCATCGCGGAGTCGGTGAGGCGCGTGCTTGCATTCAAGAAAAAGTGGAAGACGGAATTGCGATCCAGCAAATTGCCGACGGCCCCACAAGTGGAGAAGTTATCGCGGCGGCTCTGGGAGTTTGGGGAGCAAGCGCGACTAGGACCGCTGAGCCGACGGGAAGATCGCCAGAGGAACAATCGGCAGAAGAATGATCTCCAGAAAAACGACCGGCGGCGGCGCGGATGAGCCGAGAATCGGTGAGCCGCGAATCCATGAGTCGCCGGTCAATGATCGTTGCCGGCGTGATGAGCGGGACTTCCGCCGACGGGATCAACGTTGCTCTGGTGCGGATAGATGCGTCCAACGGCGGTGCGTCAGATATGGCGTCCCCTGCGCAAGCTGGCTCTGGCAAAGCTAGCCGCAGTAAAGAGGAGAAGAGACCTCGATCGGCAATCACTCTCCTCGGGCATGCTGAATATCGATATCCATCGAAGGTTCGGCAGGCTGTTCTGTCGGCAATGAACTCACCGCACGCCCGCGTCGCGGAGCTGGCGCGACTGAATTTCCTTCTGGGCGAACTGTATGCCGATGCCGTGCTGGCGATCCAGCCACGCTTTCGCGTCAAGGCTGAGCTCATCGGATGTCATGGGCAAACCCTCTACCATCAGGGAGACGCTCAGGCATTTCTTGGATGCAAGATCGCTACCACCTGGCAGACCGGAGAGGGCGCGCTCATCGCAGCGCGGCTGGGAGTGCCGGTGGTATCGGATTTTCGTCCGGCCGACATGGCCGCCGGAGGCAAAGGCGCACCGCTGGTTCCCTTTCTCGATTACATGTGGTTTCGGGATGCTCAAGTTGGGCGGATTGTGCAGAACATCGGAGGGATCGCCAATCTCACCGCGATTCCCGCTGGAGCGCGGACCTCGGATGTGCTGGCATTCGATACCGGTCCGGGCAACATGGTGATCGATGCCGTGGTCGACACTCTGTATTCCAAGCCGTTCGATCGCGGAGGAAAAATCGCGGCGACCGGAACGGTGATTGAGCCCATCATTCAGCGAATTCTGCGAAGGCAATTCTTCCGGGCCACGCCTCCTAAGACGGCCGGTCGTGAGGAATTTGGGCGCGAGTTTGTTCAGGAATTCTTGCGGGCGTGTGGGCGGGCGCGCAAGCCAGACATCGTCGCCACCGCGACCGCGTTGACGGCTCGATCTATTGCCGACGCAATCCAAGCACACGTTTTGAGAACTTCCACATCTCGCACAAGAGGCAAGAACTGGCGGCCAAGCGTCCGTTCGGCTTTTCAAGAAATCATTCTCTCCGGAGGAGGGGCACGGAATGCCACGCTGGTCGCCATGCTGGCGGAGCTGCTGGCGCCCCTTGGAATTGTCGTTCGATTCTCTGACGAGTTCGGGCTGCCGTCCGACGCCAAAGAGGCCGTCGCGTTTGCTGTGCTGGCTTATGAGACGTGGCATCAACGCGCTTCGAGTGTACCTTCGGCGACGGGAGCGAAACGGGCTGCGATCCTGGGGAAGATCTCCTATGCGTAGCGCGGCTCCTGGACTTCGAACCTTGGACTTGAGACATCGCGGCCAGTTGATTGCGACCTTCTTTCTTTCTTCATTGCTATTGGCCCTTCTTTCCTGCTCGGCTCGACCGGAGGCGAATACGCTGGTGATGCTCATCGAGTCGAGTCCGACGAATCTTGATCCGAGGGTGGGGATCGATGCGCAATCGGAGCGGATCGACGATTTGATCTTCGACGATCTGCTGTCGCGCGGTGATGACCTGAATGTCGCTCCGGGACTGGCCGAGCGCTGGGAGACACCCGATCCACTCACCTACGTTTTTTATCTCCACCATGGCGCGATGTTTCATGATGGACGTCCCCTGACGGCGCGCGATGTGAAGTGGACGTTCGATTCCCTTTTGCAAGGAAAGATCCGCAGTACAAAGGCCGCTGTGTACAAATACGTCGATCATATCGATGCCGTCGACGACTTCACCGTCACGTTTCACATGAAAGAGGCCGACGCGACGTTGCTGTGGAATCTTTCCGACGGCGCGATGGGAATCGTACCGGCCGGGAGCGGCGACGAGATGACGCTGCATCCGATCGGCTCGGGGCCGTTCAAATTTGTGAGCGCCGAAACCGATCGGGAGGTGGTTCTCGAACGCAATGACGACTACTGGGGACAGAAAGCCAAGTTGAAGCGGGTGCGCTTTGCGGTGATTCCAGACGAGACGACCGAGGCTCTGGAACTGCGCAAGGGTAGCGGCGACGTCGCGATCAACTCCTATCTCACTCCTGATACCGTCGCCACTCTGGGGGAGGATCCGGACTTGGCGGTGCTGACCGGCCCCGGTATGCGGCTCGCTTATCTTGGATTCAATCTCCGCGATCCGATCCTCAAGGACGCCCGGGTGCGGCAGGCAATTGCATACGGGCTCGACCGCAAACCGATGATCGAATATCTGTGGCGCGACGGCGCGCAACCTGCCCGCAGTGTGCTTCCGACGCAAAGTTGGGCGTACAACGGAAATGTGCCCGCCTACCAGCATGATCCGGAGAAAGCGAAGCGGCTGCTCGATGAGGCAGGGTATCCAGTTGTGAATGGCGTGCGGTTTCATATCACGATGAAGACGTCGACGGACGCCAACACGCGATTGATGGTTGCGGTGATGCAGCAGCAACTGCGCGAAGTGGGGATCGCCCTTGATATTCGCAGCTATGAGTTCGCGACCTTCTTTTCAGACGTGCAGCACGGTGCATTTCAGATGTACGGTCTGCGCTGGATCGGCGGGAATGAAGATCCTGACATTTTTGAATATGCCTTTCACTCGTCGAAGTTCCCGCCGAATGGAGCCAACCGCGTCTACTATTCCAATCCCAGGGTGGATGCTCTGATCGACGAGGCGCGTCGCGAAATCGACCCGAAGGTGCGGAAGCCGCTCTATGCCGAGGTACAAAGCATCGTAGCGGCCGATTTGCCTTACATGAATCTCTGGTACCTCGATAACGTTCTGGTTCATACCAAACGCGTGAAGAACCTTACGTTGAATCCGGCGGGGAATTTCGACTTTCTTCGCACGGCGGAACTGGCACAGTAAGGGTTGAAGGCCCAGAAAGACATCTGCTACACCGTGACGCCTTTGAGACTCGGAATTCCAACAGAGTCACCTCTTAATTTTCCTACTGCAAAAATCCGAGATCGGCGCATAATGCGACTAGAAGCGATCTCCGGCGGGGTTGCCCGCAAGTATCGAGATTGGAAGGTCGTTGAAGCACGCCGTTGCGTTGTTGGCTTTCTCGCTGTTGGTTGATCCGGCTGGGTTCCCGCAGAGTCCTATCCCTTCCGACATCCCCGAAAATTTCAAGCTCGATCTGGAGACGGCGGCGCGTTTGAAGCCGGAACTGATGGCGCAGAGTACCGCGGCCGCCGGACGATACGCTACCGGCAGCCTGGTGCTCGAAAGACTCGTCCAACACGTAAACGCTGAGCCCACCGCCAATTTCGCCTGGCAGTTGCGCATCGTCGAGAACGATCGACTCAACGCCTATTCGTCGCCAGACGGAGCGGTTTATGTCGAAAGCGGGCTGGCCAAGCTTGCGGGGCCTAGCGCGGGGTTGTGGGCAGCCATTCTCTCGCATGAGATCGCGCACATTCTGAGACGAGACTGGGCGCGGCGATACCTCTATCAGAAGTATTTAGAAAAGACCGGCGGCAACACGATCACGCTAGGCGATCCGGGCCTGCCAGCGGACACGTGGAACGACTCGGAGAAAGCGTCCGAGGATCTGGGCCGCTTCTGCCGGCAGATGGAACTGGATGCTGATCGCGCAGGTCTGATATTGATGGCGAAGGCTGGGTATCATCCGGACTTTGTGCCTGCGCTGCATCACTTGCTCCATGCCCGCGGAGTGAACGCCAATGTGTCCCTCTATGCGATGCATCCGTGCTGGGAGGAACGCGACCGTGAATTGAGCCGCGCGTACACGGATGCGAGCATCGAGTTTGAGCGTCGCTGGCCGGAGTGGTACTCGTCACCGGGCGGCAACCCTCCAGTGGTTGTTTTTGCGGAAGAGCCTACAGTAAAGAGAACCAGCGCGAAGGAGTGGCAAATTCAGATTCCGATGCGATGTCAGAATCTCGCGGGCGCGGTGGAAGTTGTCCTGCGGGCCGATCCAAAGCGCGAAGAAATCAAGCTGCCGACGCAGGCGTTTGACGTCAAGAATAAAGACGGTGAACTCCGCCAGCTTACGGGATGTACTTCCCCGAAGACGACAGTTGTGTTCAGTCAGGCTGAGCTCCAACTACGGCAAAAACCCGGCACCCGCTGGACGGACGTCTATGTGCTCGATGCCTGGGGCTCGGTGCTGGCGCGCGCAGACCTGCCGAAGTTGCCGCGCTAGTTCGGAATGCACCGCATCGACTGTCAAATGGCCTGAACTGCCACCTGCATTTGCGAGAGCGCGTGTTACCATCAACGCTAACCTCTCCATCATGCACATTCTCTTCATCGGCGACATCTTTGGGCGACCGGGACGCACGATTGTCAAAGATCGGCTGCCGGGAATTGTTCGCGACCGCGGCATCGATCTGATCATCGCGAATGGCGAGAATTCCGCGGCTGGATTTGGAATTACTCCTGCCCTGGCCGAGGAATTGTTCGAGCTGAATATTGATGTGATCACCACCGGAAACCACGTGTGGGACAAGCGCGAGATCGTCGATTATTTCCAGATGGTTGAGGGGAACGGCCACGGGCCAGCTCGCCGGGTGCTGCGGCCGGCGAATTATCCCGCGGACATGCCCGGATGGGGTGTCTATCAAGGGTTCAAGGGGAAAGTGCCCTACGCCGTGATCAATCTGCAGGGGCGAGTCTTCATGGCTTCGAACGACGATCCGTTTCGCATCGCCGATCAACTGCTGCAGAAGATCGACGCCAAGGTGATTCTGGTCGACATTCACGCCGAAGCCACGTCGGAGAAAATCTCTCTGGGGTGGTACCTTGATGGCCGAGTCACCGCCGTGGTCGGCACGCACACCCACGTGCCTACCGCTGATGAGCGAGTGCTGCCGAACGGCACTGCTTACATCACGGATGTGGGCATGAGTGGCCCGTACGACGGAGTGATCGGCGTGAAGAAGGAACTGGTGGTTGGTAAGTTTCTCAACGGAATGCCGGTACGCTTCGAGCCTGCCACCGGCGATGTTCGGCTGTGCGCCGTGGTGATCGACTGCGACGAAACGACAGGAAAGGCGCGGAAGATCGAACGCTTGATGCTGTCGTAACCACCCACGGCCACTTCTTCTGCAAGGTTGCGACCCGCCGTCGTTCTCTTTCATGTCGCGCCAGTGAGATCGAAGGTACTAGGCCCTATCGGCCGATGCTGGCACATGGGAAGCACGATAAAATCAGAAATAATGCGGCGCTCGTCACTTCATCTAACGGCAGGTCTGTTGGCGGGACTTCTCGCTTTACCCGTGTCAGCGCTTACAGATGAACCTGCCACCCCTCCTCCGATTTCGTGTGGCAACGGCATTGTCGGTGGAATCAACTGCGTCTCCACCAAGGAAGAGCTGAAGCGGGCGAAGGCGGCATTCCATCGCGGCGTGAAGCTGCACGATCATCAGCATCTCGATGAGGCGATGAGTCAATTCGATGAGGCGGCGCGGCTTGACCCGCAGAATATGACATTCCTGACGGCGCGCGAGGTCGTCAAGGCGAAGATCTTCTTCGACCATATCCAGCGCGGGAACCTGCTCCTCTATCAGCAACAAACCGCGCCGGCCGCTTCTGAATTTCGCGCCGCCCTTGATCTCGATCCCGACAACGAGTTCGCCCAGGAGCGTTTGCATGAGACAACGCTCCAGGCGGCGCCTCTGCTGACCAGAGCGCTTCCGGAGCGGTTGGCGGAGTCTCAGGAGATCCATCTCGAACCGACCGAGGACCGCGCCACGTTTCACTTTACGGGCGACACACGATCGCTTTTCACCCAACTGGCCGCGGCTTACAAGATGACCGTGCAGTTCGATGACTCGGTGAAGCAGCGCGTGGTCACGTTCAACGTCGATAATCTCGACTTTTTTACCGCGCTCAAACTGGCCTGCGAAGCCAGCAAGAGCATGTGGGCGCCGCTGGATGCTCACCAGTTTGTGATCGCAGACGACACGGCGGAAAATCACAAGCAGTTCGACCGCATGTCGCTGCGGACCTTCGTTCTGCCGCCGCGTGCGACACCGCAGGAAACCACGGACCTGGTCAATACGATCCGTAACATGTTTGATCTGCGGTTCGTGAGTTCAGGACAGTCTTCCGATACCGTGGAGGTCCGCGGGCCGCAGGCGTCCGTCGATGCTTGTGCCAAACTGCTCCAGCAACTCGACAACCAGCGCCCCCAGGTGATGTTCGATGTTCACGTCTTTCAAATCAGTCATCAACTCACGCGGAACATAGGAATTCACACACCGAACACTTTTAACCTCTACAACATTCCAGCAGCGGCGCTGGCCGGTCTGGCGGGACAGAACATCCAGCAACTGATCAACCAGCTGATTTCATCGGGTGGCATCAACCAGGCGGGAAACTCGTCGCTCGCCGGGTTGTTGTCGCAGCTGACCGGACAGCAGAACAACATATTCAGCACACCCTTGGCGACGTTCGGCGGTGGGCTCACGTTCATGGGGCTCAGTCTGGATCAGATCGTGACACAGCTCTCTTTGAACGAGTCGTGGGTGCGTACACTCGATGACTTACAGATGCGGGCCGGCCAAGGCACCGATGCAACGTTCCATCTGGGCGAGCGCTATCCGATCATGAATGCGAGTTATGCGCCCATCTTCAACTCGCCGCAGATTTCGCAGGTTCTCGGAAACCAGAGCTATGTTGCGCCGGTTCCTTCGGTGAGCTATGAAGATCTGGGGCTAGAAGTTAAGACCAAGGCTTACGTGCATGGCGATAACACCGTGGCCGTGCAGCTCGAATTGCAGGTGCGATCGCTGACGGGGCAATCGACCAACGGCGTGCCCGTCATTTCGAATCGCGAATACAAGGCGAGCATTAATTTAAGAGATGGTGAGCCGGCATTTGTCGCCGGAGAAATCTCGGCATCCGATATGCGCTCCATGGGAGGCATTCCCGGCCTTGGATTCTTTCCGGGATTAGGCAACGTAGCGACGACCAACACCAGGCAGCAAGAGGAAGATGAACTGATGATCGCGATCACCCCGCACGTTCTCGCAAACTTCGATCGCAACTCCCAGGAGATCTGGCTCACCGAGAAGTAGACCTGTTTCCTCAACAGGTGCCGCAGCTGCTCTAGACGGCAAAATCCGGTGGGATTTCCGCCTTTGCCGTAGTAGAGTGTTGCCGCTATGGAAATCCTTCTTGGGCTGCTTATCATTGGCGTGGTCATCGCCTTGAGCCGGCTCTGGTCCACGGCGTGTGCTGAATCCAGTAGCGATACCAATGCCGACCGGGACCGACGCTGATCAACAATTGAGGCCGCGGGCAACCCTTTTACCGTAGGGCGGCTCTCAGAGAACAGAATTAACATCGAAACGAGGTGGCTTCCATGAACCGAGTATGGATTCCCGCTTCCCTCCTTCTGCTGGTTTTGTGCACTCTTTCCTGCGGAACGAGCCCCGGCCGCCAGTTGCAATCGATCACCATCGCCAAAAGCGTCAGCGGCCAGCAGATTCAGTTCGTCGCGACTGGCACGTATTCGGCGGCGCCGACTACGGTCAGCCCGCTTCCTGTCGACTGGTCGTTGGGATTATTGGCGCCTCCACCGAAGGAGTACACGTACACGCTCACAAGTCAGCCCTACATGTACGACTGCGCGAACACCACGCTGGTAAACCCGGGAGTAGTCACGGCGTTGGCACCCATCGACCCGAACGCGCCAGGGAGTGGCACAACGAAGAAGGTGGTCGCTGCGTCCTTCCCGTTCGGCTGTCAGTAAGCGAAGTGGCTGAGTCCCTGAGCGAATTCGTGTCATTTTGGGACCGACTCCGGATTTTCCTTGCCCAATCACTGACTTTCCTGACGAGCCGCTCGTAGCATCGCGCTATGCGGAAGCCAACGGTCCTCCGGAAACTCCTGCTCGGTATGGCTGTGTTCGGGTTCTCCTTGTCGTCGTCATCCTCTTTGCGCGCGGCCGACTGTATCCCCATTCACGAAGCGGGCCAGCATGTTGGTGAAACTCGCTGCGTCACGGGCAAAGTCCTTCGCGTGAAAACCGGAGCCAGTGGCGTACACTTCCTCGATTTCTGCGAAGACGCGATAGCATGCCCGTTCACCGTTGTCGTTTTCTCGCATGATCTGAAGGACATCGGCGACGTGCGCCGCCTTGCCGGGCGGACAATCGAAGTTCGCGGCGAGGTCAAAGTCTATGAAGGGCGCCCGGAAATCATCCTGAGCCGCATCAGCCAGATCGAAGGGGGCGCAGCCATGATCCCGCCGCTCCCCAAGAATTATGACGTAGAAAACCGAGGCCACTACAGCGCTGGCCGGCTGCGGCCTACGAAGAAGCCGGCGAAAGTAAAGGCCACGCCGAATCCAACCGCGACCTACGGATACGATGTAGACGGCGACGATCCTCCCGAATAACGCCCCACCCGAATAACTTCCAGCAGCGGGAACGAAAGTTTGCAGGCGCGATCCTCTTGCATGTAGAACTACCGCATGGCTGAATCTACGTTCCGCCGCGTGCTTCCCGCGATCGGTCTGTTCTTTGTCGCGCCGTTCATCTCTGAATATTTGCTCGGCGACTTCCCGCTGACGAAGCTGGGCCTCCTGGTGATTCTGGCGCCGATGTACGGTGGCGGCGCGCTGTTGATCCGGGAAGTCGTCCGCCGCTCGGGCAAGGGATGGCCGACGATTCTCATGCTGGCCTTCGCCTACGCGGTCATAGAAGAGGCCTTCACGACTCAGACGTTGTTCAACCCCAACTACCTGAAGCTGAATCTGCATCTGCTCGATCCGGCGTACATTCCGGCGCTCGGCATCGGTGGCTGGTGGACGATCTTTGTTCTGACTCTACACACAGTTTGGAGTATCTCGACTTCGATCGCTCTGATTGAGACTTGTGTTCCAGACCGCGCGACCACTCCATGGCTCGGTTGGCCCGGCCTGACTGCAGACTCGATTCTCTTCGTACTGGCGGCAATCGCCTCCACCCGATTTGAAATTCAGCACGATCAGTTTCTCGCGACGAAATCGCAGTTTGCCGTCTCAGGGATCGTTGTGGTCTTGGCGGTGGTTGCAGCATTCCTGCTGCCGGCGCGCCCAGCTGGAACCGAGTCGTCAAGTGCGCCCAGCGCGTGGTTTGCGGGCGCCCTCGGGCTGCTTGCCGGATCGCTATTCCTGATGGTTCCGCGAGCCTGGGCGTGGGGCGCGGTGGCAATCTACCTGGCGCTCGATCTGATCGTCATCGTTGCTGTCACCACCATGTCACGGCGTTCGGGATGGGGCGGCACCCAGCGCCTCGGTCTCGCTGGGGGCGCGGCCCTCGCCTACGGATGGCATGCTTTTCTTCAGAACCCGGTAGACGGCACGACTGGGCTGACAATTCGCGCCAGCAACGCGATCTGCCTGCTGATCGTGCTGGCGCTGATCACTTTCGCGGCACGCCAACAAGCACGGCACACGGCATGATTGCTACACCAGCCCCTTGCGCAGCTCTTCCAGAGGATACTTCGTGCCGCGCCAGACGATGCCGTCGTTCCACAACGTCAGGATCATCGAACGCAGCAGCGTATAGGTGAAGAGCGTCGTGCTCACCGGATGCAACAGGAAGTAGTAGGGCGGCACGCCGGAACGCCATCCCATGCCGATATAAATCAGCAGCATCGATCCAAGCGCGACGGCAAAAGGCAGGCGGGCCCATCCGTGAGCGAGCCATAGTCCGAAAAACGGGCCGAGATTGACGTAAACCAGCCCGATCGCCGAGATCACCGTGCGCCACCACTGAAACGACAAAACCGCAAAGAAGTTCTTGGTGAGATTGTTGACGACCCCGAATGCTCCTTGCGCCCAACGTATGGAAATCAGGTCGCCGCCGAAGACATTCCGCTGCGCAAAGCCGCCCCTCTTAACGACTTTACCGAGCTTCATGTCGTCGAGCACGTCCATGCGGAGGGCTTCATACGTACCGACGGCGTCATAGACCTTGCGGCGGACGAGGTTGAATGCTCCGACGCCCATGTGATCGTCCGTCGTGGGATCGGCCACTTTCCACGGCCGATGCCCGAACATAAACATCGTCTGGAAAAAAGCGATCATCATGTATTCGCCCGGGCGCTTCATAATCATGCGCGGGAAGAGCACGACGTGATCGGCGGGCTCGGCCTCGCCGTAGGCGAGCGCGCGACGCAGGGAATCCGGCTTGAAAAGAACGTCGGCATCGGTGAAGAGCAACCAGTCGCCAGTGGCTTGATTCGCCGCGGTCCACATGGCGTGGGTCTTGCCGAGCC
>Ga0335079_10006169_pt1 | contig 13712 bp, 9 predicted proteins | sample Lox_Sample_33_FD_206719 | JGI IMG/M metagenome (GOLD analysis project Ga0335079, IMG submission 206719) | Soil microbial communities from Loxahatchee National Wildlife Refuge, Florida, United States - Lox_Sample_3.3 | ecosystem: Environmental > Terrestrial > Soil > Wetlands | place: USA: Florida... | reverse complement strand
CGAACTTTTCTGCCATTCAGAACCAGACCACGATTTCCGGAGAAACCCCGACCGACTATTACGGAAATCTCGTCTTCACGGTTGGCAATGATGTGTCGAACGGGACGGCTGAGCTGCAATCTTCACAACTTGTGCTGCAACAGCTTCAAGACCAGCGCGGCAGTATTTCCGGCGTTTCACTCGACGAAGAAGCCGCGAACATGACGCAGTATCAGCAGGCCTACGATGCCGCGGCGCAAGTTGTCGTGGCTGTGAACCAGATGCTTGAAACGGTAGTCAACATGGGTGCGACGGCGGTTTCATCATGAGCTCGATTCGCGTAAATCCATACGTACTTCCTGACCTGCTCGCCGATTTGAACAATACGCAGCAGCAGGCGGATACTGCATCGCTGCAAATGTCTACCGGAAGCCGCATCAACCAGCCTTCTGACGACCCCGCGGGCGCGGCTGAAATGGTCGCCAACAATGCGCAGAGTAGCCAGGCAGATAGTTTTCTCCGCAGCATCAACAGCCTAAATGGACTGCTGCAAACTGCCGATTCCACGATGAACAATGTAGTCACCGCCCTCAATCGCGCGATCTCATTGGGCACTGAAGGGGCAAACGGAACACTTTCCGATGATGATCGTACTGATGTTGCCAACGAGCTCAGCGGCATTCAACAGCAGTTGCTCAGCCTGGCAAACACTTCGTACCAGGGCGAATTTATTTTCGCGGGCACAGCGACCGTCCAACCTTTTGTCGCCGATTCATCGAATCCTTCCGGCGTAACTTATAATGGGAACAACGGCGCAAATTCCGTACAAGTTGGCGAGGATTATTCCGTGCAGATCAATTTGCCCGGTTCGCAAGTCTTCACCGGCACTTCGGGAAATGTGTTTCAGTCGATTAATGACCTGATTAATGCGCTTAAGACCAACAACAATATCGGGAGCGCCGTCACTGAAGTCAGCAATGCATACAACTACGTGACCGGTCAGCGGGTCTTTTATGGAAACGCCCTAAATCAGTTGCAGGCGCAGCAGAATTTTCTAAATTCCGATACGCTCGATCTCGCCACCGCCGCAAATTCCATCTCCGCCACAGATATGGCGCAGGCGGCGACAACTTTCAGCCAGGCCGAAATCGCGATGAACGCCGAACTGGACGGAATCAGCCGGATTTCGCAGGTGAGTTTGTTTGATTATCTGAAGTGAGAAGAAGCCATCAGATCAGCCGTCAGTTAAAACCTAAACTGGAACTGCCGTCTTTCTCGCCGGATTGAAAAACGACAGCTTCACCACCTTGGCCGCAGCTTTCTGGCGGACGGCTTCGATCGTAACTTCCATTTCCAACATCTTCCCTGGGGTTGAATACCCAGTTTCCACACTCGCCAGTGCAATAAGCTTTTTCAGAACCGGCGACCACGTCGTCGAAGTCGCTTTACCTACTTGCCGGTTGCCGGAATAAACCGGCACGTGCACGCGAGAAGTCTGGCTCGGCGCGGCGGGAGTGAGGCCGAGCTTTTCGTACAGACCTTCAATATCATTCCAGTCGAGTTCGAGACCGACCAGTTGGCGCTGTACTCCGTGCTGATGATCTTTTTCCAGCGCGGCTTTGCCTACGAAATATTCTTTTTCGAGGTGCACCATCTTGCCGAACCCCAGTTCGTAGGGCGAGAACTTCTGCGAAGCGATCAGCGCCTTGCGCGAGCTGGTGTAGTCAACATCGAGCAGCAGCAGTCCCGCTTCTACTCGCGCCACATCGAGCGCCAGCATTCCCGTCGGGTGCAGATCAAAGGGCCGGCCTTTTGCGGCGATCGCGTCCCAGACTTTGACGGCATCTTTCCACTCCACCCAGATTTCGTAGCCCAAATCTCCGGTGTAGCCGGTGCGCGAAATATCGACCGGAACGCCGGCGATTTTGCCGCTGGTCATGCGGAAATATTTCAGGTTCGTGATCTCCGCTTCGGCGACGGTCTTGAGTAGCTTCGCCGAAGTTGGGCCCTGAAGCGCGAGCGCAGCCACCTGCTCGGAGACGTCTTCGATCTGCACATCCATGTTCAAGCCGTTCTGATGAAACCAGCGGATGTTGGGCTCGGCGGCGGTCCAGCGATAACGGTTTTCATCGAGCCGCGTGATGGTGCCGTCGTCGATGACTTTGCCCTGCTCGTCGCACCAGCAGCAGTAAATCACCTGGCCTTTCGCGACCTTATTTATGTCGCGGGTGATGATGCGGTTCACCAGTTTGGTCGCGTCGCGCCCGGTGATCAGGTACTTGTAGAGCGGCGTGATGTCGATGAGCGCGGCGGCGTTGCGGATGGCGTTGTACTCGTGCTCATGGTGCGTCTCGTAGGCGCTGACGGTGTAGTATCCCGACCACTCGCGGTAGTTGAGGCTCTGGCAGAGCGGGAAAGTGCGTTCGTGAAATGCGGTTCCGATGGGCATCTACGTTGTCCTATATTTCCGAACTATGGATTATAACCATGCTTCGTCATTCCGAACTCGTTCGCCGCAAGGCAGACGAGAGAGGGACCTGACGAAGCCTGTGCATCACCGCGGACGTAGTCAGGGCATAAGTAGCTGCATGCATCCGGAATGGACAGGCCCATTACGGAAGTGACTAGTCGTTCTGCCCTGCACATGGGAAACTCAGGCGATCTCTGGTGTCTAACCATTCTGATGAGGAAACTACGGAACTCCACCCAACTGATCTCGAGAATAGATACCAGCGCATTCGCCAGTATTCTGGTGGTATTGCTTTGGCTGCTAATGTTTCCGGCATCGATGTTCGTTGATCTCCCTACGACTGGAGTTGATTTACCGAAAGTGCAACATCCAATTCCGATGCCTCACGCACGCCGAGAGGACGCAATCCTAGTCGCGGTTTCGCGGAGCGGCGACATCTTTCTGGACAACGACAGAATTCCCTATGGTGGGCTTCCAAGCCGGATTCGTTCGAAACTGAAGAATGGATCAGAAGCCGTTATATATATCCGAGCCGATGCACGCGCAAAATATCGAAGTGTTGAGGACGTTTTGGATCAAGTGCAGTCATCGGGAGTTCAGCACGTCGTCTTTCTGGCTGACCAGCGCAGGCCACACCCTTCGCAGTAGCACCCACTCCCGAGAAGATGTCATCCCGAACTCGTCCGCTTGCCGACGAGAGAGGGACCTTACGAGGCCTGTGTGCCACTACCGGCGTAGTCAACACCACCTCGCTACATGCATCGCGACCTGCGCGGCCGCACTGCATCGTGAGCTCAAAGCGACGTTCGGTCCCTCTCCTGCCCTCCTGAGGAGCGCAAGTTCGGGATGACACAAGGTTAAGTGTTACCAGTGTTACAATTGCAACTCTCGATGTCGCGTTTTCTCCAGTGGAGTGTTCTTCCCAGCGGACTCTGATCCGCGCGCGCAAAGTTCTGTTCGCGAGTATTATTCCTGAACAAAAGCTATGAGCGGCGAGCAGTGAGCAACGAGCGAACTGTGACTGCTCACAGCTCATGGCTCACCGCTCAGAGCTACAGACAATGGCCGCTACATACGACATCATCGTCATCGGAGGCGGGCACAACGGGCTCACGCATGCCGCGTATCTTGCACGCGCAGGGAAGAAGGTGCTCGTGCTCGAGCGGCGGCATGTGCTCGGCGGGGCGGCGGTCACGGAGGAAGTTTTCCCGGGCTTCAAATTTTCCGTCTGCTCTTACGTAGTGTCGCTTCTGCGGCCGGAGATAATTCGCGACCTCGATCTTCCCCGGCACGGCCTTGAAATTCTCCCGCTCGACGGCACCTTCACGCCCATGCCCAGCGGCGACTATCTGTGGCGCGTGAACGACCACGGTAAGACATACCGTGAGATCGCGCGTCACTCACGCTTGGATGCCGACGCCTACGAAGATTTCGGCAAAGCGATGCAGCCGATGTGCCACTTCGTGAAGCCGATCCTGAACATGGTGCCGCCCGATCCGACCGGGCTGAATCCGAAAGATCTTTCGAAGCTGCTGTTCATGGCGCGGCGGTTCCAGAAGCTTTCAAGCGCCGACCGTTACAACCTGGTGCAGCTTATGACCATGAGCGCGGCCGACTTCCTCGATCAGTGGTTCGAGACTGATGTGCTCAAGGCCACGATGTCGGCCTCGGGAATCATCGGCACGTTTCTCGGCGTGCGTTCGCCCGGAACAGCCTACGTTCTGCTCCACCACTACATGGGCGAAATCGACGGGGCATTCCGCGCCTGGGGATTCGCCCGCGGCGGCACCGGTGGGATTTCGAACGCGATCGGCGAGGCTGCGATCGAAGCCGGAGTAGAGATTCGCAAGGAAACCGGCGTTGCGAAAATTATTGTGAAGAGCGGCCGCGCAGTCGGAGTCGCACTGACGAACGGCGACGAGATTTACGGGAAGGTGATTTCGTCGAGCGTCGATCCGCGGCATACGTTCATTGAGTTCATCGACAATGGAAATCTGCCGAGCGATTTCGTCGATGAAGTGAAGCGATATAAATTCCGCGGATCGTCAGGCAAAGTGAATCTCGCTCTTGATGCGCTGCCGGATTTCAAATGCATGCCCGGCCCAGGGGCGCATCTTCGCGGCGCGATTTCGATTTCACCCGCGGTCGAGTATATGGAGCGCGCGTATGACGACGCGAAGTACGGAACGTTTTCGCGGAGGCCCTATATCGATATGGTCATTCCGTCGCTGACTGATCCGAGCGTCGCGCCGCCGGGAAAGCATGTGCTCTCGTGCTTCGTGCAATATGCGCCGTACAAGTTGAAGCCCGGTTCGAACTGGGACCAGCTGCGCGACGACTTTGGAAACACGGTGATCGACACGATATCCGAGTATGCGCCGAATTTGAAGAACATCATCCTGCATAAGCAGGTGCTGACGCCGCTTGATCTCGAACGTGAATGGGGATTGAGCGAAGGAAATATTTTTCAGGGAGAGCTTTCGCTCGAGCAGTTGTTCTTTCTGCGTCCAGCGCCGGGGTGGGCGCGCTTCCGAACGCCGATTAAGAACTTGTATATGTGCGGATCGGCGACGCACCCGGGAGGCGGAATTATGGGTGCGCCGGGAAGGCTGGCAGCGCTGGAGGTGCTGAAGGACGTCAGTTGAGTTCCTTGTGAAACTCTGTGTCCTCTGTGGTTATGTTTTTGATCGGATTTGAAAACCCAAATCTTTCACCACAGAGAACACAGCGGTACACAGAGAAAATCCACCGAGGAATGCCTAACACTCGCGACATCGTAATCATCGGCGGCGGACACAATGGCCTGGTCACGGCGTTTTATCTCGCCAAGGCCGGGCTGAAGCCGCTTGTGCTTGAGCGCCGCGATCGGGTCGGCGGTGCGGCAATCACCGAAGAGTTTCATCCCGGCGTTCGCACATCTCTTCTGGCGCACTCGGCTTCGTTGCGGCCGGATGTCGTCCGCGACATGCAGCTCGAAAAGCAAGGATTGAAGCTGATCACGCCCGAAGTCGCCGTGACCGCGCTTGCTCCGGATCATCGCGCACTGATTCTCTACCGCGATCTCACCCGTTCTGCGCAGGAAATCGCGAAATTCTCGAGCAACGATGCCGCCAAGTACGCCGACTTTCACGCTGCGCTCGAAAAAACCTCGCGAGTGATTTCGAAGCTCCTCGGAATGACTCCTCCTGAAATTTCCCAGCCGACAAAAACTGACCTTTTCAGTCTGTTGCAGCTCGGCCGCTCCGTCCGAGGACTAGGTAAAAAGAGCACCTTCGATCTGCTGCGCTGGGGGCCGATGGCCATTGCCGATCTAGTCTCGGAATTTTTCGAAAACGATTTACTGCGCGCGACCATCGCTGGGCGGGGGATATTCGGAACGTTCATGGGCCCGTGGTCGGCGGGATCGAGCCTGGTACTGCTGCTTAGGGCGGCAGCAAACTCGAATCCTGCTGGAACTGTCGTCACTGCTATGGGCGGAATCGGCGCGATCACTCAAGCCATGGCGGCAGCTGCACAGAAAGCAGGCACCGAAATTCGCACCGGCGCTGAAGTCGCGCAAATCACGATAAAGAATGAAACCGCGCAAGGAGTCGTGCTTTCGAGCGGAGAAGAAATTTCGGCGCGTGCCGTTATTTCGAATGCCGATCCGAAGCGCACGTTTCTGAAGCTGACCGATCCATCTCTGCTCTCACCGACTTTCACCAAGCGCCTGCAAAACTACCGAATGAACGGAACGGTGGCGAAAGTCAATCTGGCACTCTCGGGGCTGCCAAGCTTCCTAGGAATCGAGGGGAATACTCAGGCCCTTAAAGGACGAATTCAAATCGGCCCAGAGATCGACTATCTTGAGCGTGCTTTTGATGAGTGCAAATACGGAAATTTCTCGCGCGCTCCTTATCTCGAGATCACGATCCCGACACTTACTGATCCATCACTCGCGCTTGCAGGCCAGCACGTGATGTCGATCTACATGCAGTACGCGCCGTACAAATTAAAAGATGGCGACTGGAATGGGCAAAGAGCGGCTTTGGGCGAAACGGTAATCAAGACCATCGCGCAGTACGCGCCCGATCTGCCGGAGAAAATTCTGCACGCGCAGATCATTACTCCGCTCGATCTTGAGCAAATCTACGGGCTGACGGGCGGACATATTTTTCACGGCGAACTGGCTCTCGACCAGATCTTCACCATGCGCCCATTTCTCGACTGGGCGCGTTACCGAACACCGATTCACAATCTTTCTTTGTGCGGCTCAGGAACGCATCCAGGGACGGGCCTCACAGGCGGTTCTGGGGCAAACGCGGCGCGCGAAATTCTGAAAGCACTGAAGAATGGGCGGTGAACAAGGCTTCAGCCCTAGGCTCTAGGCATCAGGCGCGATGTTGCCTTTCCTGCTTGCCGATGCGAAGTTCCCTCGACTCGGTTCCACTCCTCGAGATTTCGGCGCGCGGCTCTGACGCCGCGCCAACCCCTCGTCTTACTAAGGTAACTATCCGGTAATTCAGCGCTCTGGCACTATTTAACGTGGAAACAATTCCAAAAATTGCAGTCTCATTGAGGGAAACGATTGGCTGAAGATCCCAAATGGGAACTTGCCATACTTGCCACTGTCCAGGGCTTCTACGAAAAGCTCTTGCAAGACGCAGTAGAAGGCGAGGTGCCCGTTCCTGCCGGCCTAGAAACCGTCTCGCTGCAAGGCGAGGAGGACGTGGGCGGAATGCTGGCGGCGATGCGCCGCTGGCTGCGTCTGCTCGACATGGCGATTTCGCCGGCGATGTTGCGGCGGGCGTTTACTGATGAAACCGATCCAGAAATTGCCGAAGCCATGCTGCGCTATTTTGTGCGCAAGAAAGACCACACCGACTATGATCGTGACAAGACCGATATCGTGGTCACGTTCCTTTATCGCCATCCGCGAGTTCCGGGACAGTGGGAGCAGCGCGGATATGGGCTGGACGGCTCACTTCCGCTTTCCCCTTTCGAGATCGCGTTGATCGAAATCCTTTCCGACGCGGACCTACTGCCATTGCCGGAAGAACACGTGCAGGTGTTGCGCCGTTTCGATTCGCTGGAAGAGCAAGTTTCACAATTCCGCGACTTCAATGCGCTGCTTGAGTCGGGCATTATCCAGACGGTGCGACAAATAAAGCAAAACCTTGATGAATCTTTCTATCATCCGGGGGTGCTGGCGACGATTGCTCCTTATAACTCGACCTTCGGCACCAGGTTCGACGAACTCTTTCTGCAAGCCACCAAACACATTAAAGATTTCGCCGGGCACCTGGAGGAACAAGGTGGAACGATCCTCGGCAGCGTGGATGGGGTTGATGTCACGGTCGATCACGTGAAAGCCATGGATGAAAGCAATCTGCTGGCGCTTGATTATGGGCAGGCGCTTGATAAATTCCGCCGTGTCTCGCGGCTGAAGCAGACTCTGGAGCAGATGCCGCCAATAAGTCGTGGATCGAAACCGGCGGTTTCAAGTGCTAATGCAAAGCCGGCGGCCAAGCCATCGGTATTCCCTGCAACAAAGCCGTTCAATCTGGCCTCTGCACGAAAAGCGATCACTCCCCAGCAGGCAGCAGCGGAAGAAACCAAGCTGCTAAAAGTCGAGGAATCGATCCGAATTTTTGTGCGCGTCGCCGATCCGAAGTTCCGCCAGGTCGTGCCCATGCGCTTCTTCAACCTGACGCTTACGCCGGCTGAAGCCGACGCCTACTGCGCCGATTTTCTCGAAGAGAAAAGTTTGCGTGCCGGAGTAGCGCGCGTGCTGCTACGGCTGGTAGCGGTAACCGCGAGAGTCATCACCGAGTGGGAAGAGCTCAAACGCAGCACGCACTCATCGTCGCTGTGGAAGCTACACGCGGATTCATTAGCAACGTTGCTTGAACTTGGCAGCAACGCCGCCGAGAATGCCGAGCGCGTCTCCGCGATGGCAACACAACGTGGTCACCGCCAGCACGTAGAAGAAATTCAGAGTTCGCTCAAAAAACTGCGGGAGTACAGCAGCATTGCGGAAAGAAGCTTAACGGGAGCCGAAGCGAAAGCGGCTGCGGCGGGAACCGATTGACTACGGCAGAGTGTAAAGCTTGAGCTCCGCATCGGGAAGTATCGTCGATTGTCGGTAAGCAATTCGCAACCTTGCTCTATCGCGACTGCCGCGACACATACATCGGGCAAGGCGAGGACATGGCCGCGCTTTGCCCAAAAGTTTTTGAGTCTTCCTGCGTGCTCGCCGACAGCGGCATCGATTGCATAACACTCCAAAGATTCCAGCAGCTCGATGGTTCGGTTTTCCTCGCCTGGGCGGATTCCTGAATAGATTTCGACAACGTTGACAGCGGTAGTAGTCAGATGATGCCCTTCTTCAGCCCGCCCAGCCAGCAGCGCCTTGCGGCCATGGTGCAATCGGAGCGTGTCGATCAGGACTGAGGGAAGCTAAAAGCTCAGTTGATGTCGAACTGCTCCTGATGCAGCGCCGGGTCGCTCTTCACGATCACCGTTTTCTTTGTCAGCTCTTCGAGTTCGTTGAGCCATTTTCCATTGCTAGACTTCAGGGCTTTGGCCACTTCTGGATTCACGCGCAGCATCACGTCCGAGTGCTCGAGATGTTTCGTTAGCTTGCGCATCTCGATGTAGATTTCGTTGCATACCGTGGTCACGTTTTTCACGAAGCCGGTGGCTTCGCAGTACGGGCACGGCGAGCCAATCGTCCGCTCCAGCGATTGCTTCACGCGCTTGCGTGTAATCGCCACCAGTCCGAAGTCATTAAATTGAAGAACTTTCGATGGCGCGCGATCGCTGCGCAAGGCGTCTTCGAGCGCCTGCATCACCTTCTGCCGGTTGCGGCGCTCGTCCATGTCGATGAAATCGATGATGATGATGCCGCCGAGATCGCGCAGCCGGATTTGGCGGACGATTTCTTTGATGGCATCGACGTTGGTCTTTACGATCGTGTCCTCCAGGCGCGTAGTTTTGCCGACGTACTTGCCGGTGTTCACGTCGATTGCGACCAGCGCCTCGGTCTGGTTGATCACGATATATCCACCGCTCTTCAGCCAGACCTTTGACTTGAGCGCCTTGTCAATTTCCTCTTTCAAACCGAATTGCTCGAACAGCGGCGTTTCTTTCGTGTACAGCTTCACGCGGCGCACCAAGCCGGGCTGGAAGCGGTTCGCGAAGCGGAGGATACGCTCGTATTCCTGTTCGGTATCAACCCAGATGGCGGAAAAGTCCGATGTGACCTGGTCGCGCAAAATGCGTTCGACCACGTTCAGGTCGTGATAGATCAGCGCAGGGGATTTGCCGTTTTCGGCGCGGGTGCGGATTTCGTTCCAGAGTCCTTTGAGAAAGCGAATGTCGGCGCGCAATTCGTTTTCATCGGCGCCCTGTGCCGCGGTGCGGACAATGAAGCCGCCATGACCGTTTTCGCGCTCGCTTTGAATAATCCGCTTCAGGCGCTGGCGCTCTTCTTCAGAGGCAATCTTGCGCGAAACACCGGTGTGGTTCACCGTGGGCATGTAAACCAGGAATCGCCCCGGCAGAGCGATGTGACTGGTAATACGCGCACCCTTTTTGCCGATCGGTTCCTTGGCAATCTGCACCAAAATCTCCTGGCCTTCTTTAAGCAGGTCGGTGATCTGGGGCAGGTTCTGCGGTTGCTGGCGCCGAAAGCGTCGGCCACCAGGACGGCGTCCGCGGCGTCCGCGATCTCGATCAAATGCCGGACGGTAGGCACGTTGCGTATAAGCAGCAGTCGCAGCGGGAGCGCGGACTTCGGCGCGGGCATCGATTGTGCCGTTGCTTACGCCTTCCGCCGCCAGCAAAGCTTCTGCCTGGGCCTGCGCCTCTTCGAGCTCGGCCTCCTCCTCAGCAGCTTCGTCCACCTCCTCTTCGGCCTGCTCGATCTCAGCAGTTTCGCCTGCAACTGGTTCCGGAGAAAATGGGATCACACTGGAACCGTTTTCAACTGACTCGCGACTCCCGGCGGATACGTTTTCGGTCGCTGCCGCTGTCAAATCCTCGCTAACAATCGAATGTGCATCGCCTGCCGCACGCGTCTCCTCTTCAAACTCATCAAACGCGGCGTCTTCATCGAGTTCTTCAACGTAAGCCGAAACGTCCGCCTCTTCCTCATCGATCTCCTCTTCCTCGATTGTGCCGCTGGCTGCGGCTGAGAAAGACTGATTTGCCTGCTCCCGCGCGGGAGATTTTTTCTCTTCGTCTGAGGCAAACTCACTCTCCGGCGACGGTTCAGATTCGTCTCCGAAAACAGCTGCGACGTTTCGTTCGTGCTCGCGTTTGCGTTCATGCTCCCATTCGTCAGAGCCGACTTCCGGGGCTGCAGCGATCCGTTCGGGCTGATGATTCGTGCTTGAATTTTGGTCATCTCGCTCAGCGCGGTCATCGGCCTGCGCGAACAATGGCTCGTCCTGCGGGAAGGTTTCGGAAACAGCCGAGTGGATATCTTCGGCGGTTGAGGAACTCAGCTCAACCGCGCTGGCAGCCAACGCGCTCGGGTGCGGGCGGTCGCGGTACTTCGAAATCGACTCGCCGGGCAGAATTATGGGCTCGTATCCGGCTGGAGGTCCATATTCTTCCCGTCCCGCACGGGAATCAGCAGGCGCAGGACGGCTAGTGCGCTCCCTGCGTCCACGGCGCCGACTTCGCCATCCGCCGCGCTCGCGCTCTTCACGGCGAGGGGAATTGCCAGCATTCGCAGGAGGAATGTTTTCGCTTACGCGCGGCGACGTCGCCTCGTTTTCCGAGCCGGAACGTTCGTCCTGCTCCGCAGGTTGCGTCTGCGCGCTTCCGCTCACATCCGGAACAGCACGTCCCGCCGGGATCTCCTCCTCTAGGTCCTCATCCTGGTTCTCCAACTCCATGAAATCGGAGACGTAGAGGAAGGCGTCCCGCTCGAGACCGATATCGACGAACGCCGATTGCATGCCCGGCAAAACCCTCGTCACCCGGCCTTTATAGATCGATCCTGCGAGCGTGTATTCGTTTTCACGCTCCAGATACACTTCTGCTAGCTGGTCGTCTTCTACCAACCCCACTTTGGTTTCGTGAGGCGTAGAAGACACAAACAATTCTTTTGTCATTCGAACTCCGGTCCGTCAGCTTAAAGCTGGCGGTGTCACCGGATGGCGCGAGAACTGCGGGAAGGAATGAAGCTTGCGACAGTATTCTGCAAGGCGCAGCACTCTGCGCTGATGCACGAGGAAGATCCCGGTCCGGAAAGTCTCCGGTCCTGGAGTGGCTTTAAGAATTCAAAAGTCTTTTCCACGAATCGCAATCTGACTGGGTTTGTGACCGCTCTCTCAAGGTGCCGCCAACAGTTCTGAGGCGGAATGCGTTTTGAGGGGGCCGTTACCTGCCCGAGTCTTAATTCAAATCCTGCCCGGCTCGTCTCCGCTGCCGGTGAGTTGCCCTCTTCACGCGAGGGCGATCGTAATTTTGTGGGTCGGACACTCATGTCCGACAGCATCTACAACACGGTTCTTCACGCGTATCTCGCGGACAAGAGCGTCCGCGCCACACGAGCAAAGATTCGCTTCAGTTTACGAAGCGGCGCATGCGGACGTTCATAACCATCCCCAGCGCAAGGAACATAAACAGTACCGATGACCCTCCGTAACTCATTAAGGGCAAGGGTATTCCAGTGACCGGCATAAAGCCAACCACCATGCCGATGTTGACCAGAATATGAAAGGTCAAAACGGCGACTACACCCATCACAATAAATGTGCCAGCACGGTCGGGTGCTGTTTGTGCGTTCTGGGTCAAACGCATCAGCACAATGAAGTATAACAGCAGGACGGCCAGAGCTCCTACAAAACCATGTTCCTCTGAAAAAGCGGCGAAAATGAAATCGGTATGCGGCTCGGGCAGGAATGCCAGGTGGGTCTGCGATCCTGAGCTGCTGCCCCAGATGCCGCCTGAACCTACGGCAATTTCGGATTGCCTTACGTGATAGCCGGCGCCGCGCGGGTCGTTATCCGGCGCCATAAAGCTGACCAGGCGTTCCTTCTGATAATCCTTCATGTGGTGCCAGGCCAAAGGCATGGCCAAACCAGCCAAGAGAATGATTGCCAGCGCTTGCCTCAAGCGAATTCCGCCGAGGAACAAGCCGACGATCGCGATCGGCAGGTAAGTCAGCGCGGTGCCGAGATCCGGTTGCGCAAGGACCAGCAGCATGGGGATGCCCACGATCGCTCCGGCTTTAATGAAATCCGTCCACGAGAGCTCACGGTTTTGCTGATCGGCGAAATACTTCGCTACCGCCAGAATCAAAATCAGCTTCACCCATTCCGACGGCTGGAAATGATTGCCTCCGGGCAACTTCACCCAGCGCCGGGCGCCCAGATATTTTTGCCCGAATACCAGGACTGCCATGAGCGAGGCGACCGCGGCGATGTACATCCAGTGAACTTTTTCGAGCAGCATCTGGTAATTCAAAACGCTCATCAGCAACATCCCGCCGAGGCCGCCCACGATCCAATAAAGCTGCTTTATATGAACGCCGGCAAATTTCGTATGTAACGTGGCGCTGCGGATTTCAACCACACCGAGGAAGCAGATGATCAGCACAAAGCTGACCAGCAGCCAATCGAAATCACGAAATGAGATGTTACGAGGCATAAATCAGCCGTCAGCCATCAGCCGTCAGTTGATCCCTCCCAGGCCCGGCGCAGCCGTCGCCAGCGGGACCGTCCTTCCCCGACCATCGATCCAGAAATGTCCGCCGCTGAACTTCTGGTCTCCCGCGCGATTGCCCTCACCATCTGTCCAGACCGCGCCCACTTCAATCTTTTTCTTGGCATCGGCGAGGTTGGTCGGTTCGCGGCGCAGCTGCTCCTGCACGTAGGCCTTGATCACCTGCGAGGCGACGATTGCAGCCAACGGGCCTTCTTCGCCGCTTTCCCAAAGAACCGCCACGACAATCTGCGGATTGCGCCTTGGGCTCACCCCGACGAACCAGGCGTTGTTTTTGAATCTTGCTTTGCCATTCGCGACTTTCGATTTTCCTGCCGCGCTGATCGTCTGCGCCGTCCCGGTTTTTCCCGCGAAATCAATCCCCTGCAGATGCGCCGCACCGGCCGTTCCAAGCGGCCCAGTCACATTCGCCATGGCGTCCGTGATGACCTCCCAATTTTTGGGGTCGAGATGAATATCCACGGTATCTGGTCCGTTGTTGGAGACCGGAGTAAATCCAGCCGGCAGGTCATTCGATGGAGAGAGCACGTGCGGACGATGAAGA
>Ga0335079_10006168_pt1 | contig 13713 bp, 8 predicted proteins | sample Lox_Sample_33_FD_206719 | JGI IMG/M metagenome (GOLD analysis project Ga0335079, IMG submission 206719) | Soil microbial communities from Loxahatchee National Wildlife Refuge, Florida, United States - Lox_Sample_3.3 | ecosystem: Environmental > Terrestrial > Soil > Wetlands | place: USA: Florida... | reverse complement strand
CGAAGATGGGGATCTCGACGCTGCAGAGCTACCACGGCGCGCAGATTTTCGAGGCGGTCGGACTGAGCCGCGAGTTGGTGGACAAATATTTCACCTGGACCTCGTCGCGCATTGGCGGCGTCGGTCTCGAGGAGATCGCGCGCGAGACTGCGGCGCGCCATCAGCAAGGGTTCCAGATCGCGGCCAACCTCGACGGCGAGCTCGATGTCGGCGGCCAGTATCAATGGCGGCGGCGCGGCGAGTTCCACATGTGGAATCCGAACACCATCGCGAAGCTTCAGCATTCGGTGCGTTCGGGTAACTACAATTTGTTCAAGCAGTACACCACTTCGGTCGATGATCATTCGCGCCGCATCGCGACACTGCGCGGACTGTTCAAGTTCAAATCGATCCAGCCTCCGGTTCCGCTCGAAGAGGTCGAGCCCACGAGCGAGATCGTCAAGCGCTTCAAGACCGGAGCGATGTCGTTCGGATCGATCAGCAAGGAGGCGCACGAGAACCTCGCGATCGCGATGAATCGCATCGGCGGCAAGAGCAACACCGGGGAGGGCGGCGAGGACCCCGCGCGCTTCGTGCGCGATGCGAATGGCGACTGGCGCCGTAGTGCGATCAAGCAGGTTGCCTCGGCGCGCTTCGGCGTCACCAGCAATTATCTCGTCAACGCCGACGAACTGCAGATCAAGATGGCACAAGGCGCGAAGCCGGGCGAAGGCGGCCAGCTGCCCGGACATAAGGTCGATGATTTCATTGCGAAGATTCGCTACTCGGTCCCCGGCGTCGGTCTGATTTCGCCGCCGCCGCATCACGATATCTACTCGATCGAGGACCTCGCGCAGCTCATCCACGATCTGAAGAACTCCAACAATCGCGCCCGTGTCAGCGTCAAGCTCGTCGCCGAGGTCGGTGTCGGTACCGTCGCCGCCGGCGTGTCGAAAGCGAAAGCCGATGTCGTGCTGATCAGCGGATACGATGGCGGCACAGGCGCATCGCCGCTGCAATCAATCAAGCATGCGGGCGCGCCGTGGGAGTTAGGCCTCGCGGAGACGCAGCAGATCCTCGTGATGAACGATCTGCGCGGACGCATCCGCGTCGAGGCCGACGGCCAGCTCAAGACCGGACGCGACGTCGCGATCGCATGCCTGCTCGGCGCCGAGGAGTTCGGCTTCGCGAGCGCCGCACTCATCGCGAGCGGATGCATCATGATGCGCGTATGCCATCTGAACACGTGCCCGGTCGGCATCGCGACGCAGGATCCCGAGTTGCGCAAGAAGTTCGAGGGCAAACCCGAGCACGTGGTGAACTTCATGATGTTCATCGCGAGCGAGTTGCGCGAATACATGGCGCAGTTGGGCTTCCGCACCGTCGATGAGATGGTCGGGCGCGTCGAATGCCTCGACACCAACGACGCAGTCAAACATTGGAAGGCGAGCAACCTCGACCTCAGCGCGATCCTCTATAAGCCGAGCGTCGGGCCGGATGTCGCCCTGCACAATATCCAGAAGCAAGACCATGGACTCGAAGACGCACTCGACGTGAAGCTGATCGATCTCGCCAAGGACGCGCTCGAGCACAAGAAGCCGGTCGAAATTCATCAGCCGATTCGCAACTCCAATCGGACCGTCGGCACGATGCTCTCGGCGGAAGTCTCGCGTCGCTTTGGTGCTGACGGCCTGTCCCCATACACGATCCAATGTCACTTCAAAGGATCGGCCGGACAGAGCTTCGGCTCGTGGCTCGCGCCCGGCATCGCGCTCTATCTCGAAGGCGACGCGAACGACTACTGCGGCAAGGGCTTATCGGGCGGATTTATGGCGGTGCATCCGCCACGTGAGGCCACCTTCCAAGCCGAGGAGAACATCGTGATCGGAAACGTCGCGCTCTACGGCGCCACCGGCGGCGAGGCGTTCTTTCGCGGCGTCGCGGGCGAGCGCTTCGCGGTGCGCAACAGCGGCGCGACCGCGGTCGTCGAAGGCGTCGGCGATCACGGCTGCGAATACATGACGCGCGGGCTGGTGGTCGTGCTGGGCAAGACGGGGCGCAACTTCGCCGCGGGGATGAGCGGAGGCGTCGCGTATGTCCTCGATGAGGCCGGCGACTTCGCCTCGAAGTGCAACATGGGGATGGTCGAGCTGGGCCCGATCGCGAGCGGCGAGGAGATTCATCAGCTCCACGCGCTCATCGTGCGGCATCATCAATATACGCAGAGCGCCGTGGCGCGCCGAATGCTCGATCATTGGGACGAGCAGGTGAAAAAATTCATTAAGGTGCTTCCGACCGAATATCGGATGGTGCTCGAGCGGCAGCATCTCGGTGCCAACAACGAAATGGCGAAACTGGCGGCGGTGTAGGGCGGGAGGTATCGACAAATTTCACGATCGGAGAGAATCGGGCGGCGATGGGAAAGATAACGGGCTTCATGGAGATCAAACGCGAGACGCCGTCGCGGCGTCCGGTCGTCGAGCGCCTGCGCGACTGGCGTGAGTACGACCTCAAGATGCCCGAGGACAAGTTGCGCGCGCAGGGTGCGCGTTGCATGGATTGCGGGATCCCCTTCTGCCACAAGGGCTGCCCGCTCGGCAACATCATTCCGGATTGGAACGATCTGATCTATCGCGGGCGCTGGAAGGATGCGATCGAGCGTCTGCATTCGACCAACAATTTTCCCGAGTTCACCGGCCGCGTGTGTCCCGCGCCGTGCGAAGAAGCATGCGTGCTGAACATCAATAACGATCCGGTGACGATCAAGCTGATCGAGAAGAACATCATCGATCACGCGTGGGCCGAGGGCTGGGTTACGCCGCAACCGGCAGCGCGTGCGACCGGCAAACGCGTTGCGGTGGTCGGGTCGGGTCCCGCAGGCCTCGCTTGCGCACAGCAACTCGCGCGCGCGGGTCATGCGGTCACACTATATGAACGATCGGATCGGGTCGGCGGTCTTTTGATGTACGGCATCCCGGACTTCAAAATGGAGAAGCATTTGGTGCATCGGCGCGTCGAGCAGATGAAGGCCGAGGGCGTTGGGATCGTCACCAATTGCCGCGTCGGCTTCGACATCACCGGCGACGAGCTGCGGGCGAAGTACGATGCGATCGCGCTCACGATGGGCGCGACCAAGCCGCGCGATCTTCCGATCCCCGGACGCGAACTGAGCGGCATCCACTTCGCGATGGAGTTCCTGCCGCTTCAGAACAAGCGCAATCAAGGCGATCACATTTCCGAGGACGCGTTCATCAGCGCTAAGGGCAAGCACGTCGTCATCCTTGGCGGCGGCGACACAGGTTCCGACTGCCTCGGCACCAGCAACCGCCAAGGTGCGCTCAGCGTGCATCAGTATGAGCTCCTTCCGATGCCGCCGGAGCGCCGCACCGCGGAGATGCCGTGGCCCGACTGGCCGATGATCCTGCGCACCTCGACCTCGCATGAGGAAGGCGTCAACCGCGACTGGAGCATCAACACGAAAAAGTTCACTGGCCATGACGGGAAGGTATCGAAGCTGCACGGCATCAGGCTTAATTGGCGACGCGCCAGCGACGGCCGTATGGCGATGGAAGAAATTCCGGGCAGCGACTTCGAACTCGATTGTGACCTCGTCCTGCTCGCGCTGGGATTTCTCGGACCCGAGCCCGAGGGCATCATCACGCAACTCGGGCTGAAGCTCGATCCGCGCAGCAACGTGCTATGCGACAATTATCAGTCGAGCGTACCGGGCGTGTTCGCTGCCGGTGACGCGCGGCGCGGACAGTCGCTGGTGGTGTGGGCGATTTGGGAAGGCCGCGAATGCGCGCGCGCCGTCGATGCGTACCTGATGGGCGAATCGTTCCTGCCCGCGAGCCCCGAGCTTTAGTGCTGAAGCTCTATGACTATCTGCCCTCGGGCAACGGATACAAAGTCCGGCTGCTGCTGACGCAACTGGGTATTTCGTTCCAACTCATCGAACGCGACATCCTCAAGGGTGAAACTCGCACACCGGAGTTCCTCGCGAAATTTCCCAACGGCAGAATTCCCGCGGTCGAGCTCGACGATGGCAAATTGCTATTCGAGTCGAATGCCATCATTAGCTATTTCAGTGAGAATACGAATTACAGTTCCAAAGATGCATTCGAGCGTGCACTGATACTTCAGTGGCTATTCTTCGAACAGTACAGTCACGAACCTTACATAGCCAGTGTGCGATACCTCGTGCATGTCGGACCCGAGGTTCCCGATCCGCGCCGCGCGATGCTCGATACGATGATTCGGCGCGGCTACGATGCGCTCGAGGTGATGGAGAAGCACCTCGCCCCGCGCGAATGGTTCGTGGGCAATAACTATTCGATCGCCGATATAGCGCTCTACGCCTACACCCACGTCGCTGATGAGGGTGGTTTCGATCTCCGCAAATACCCTGCGATTCGTGGATGGCTCGCGCGCGTGAAAGCGCAGCCGCGACACATCGCAATCACCGAACGTCCGAATTCAGCGGCGAAGGCCTAGCGCGTCGAGTTTTTTGATTAGCCAATCGATCCGATCCTCACCCCAGAATGGCTCGCCTTCGACGATGAAGGTCGGCACTCCAAACACCTGATCGCGGTTTGCTTCCTCGAAACATCGATCCAGTTCCGCGCGCGCGTCCGTATCGGCGTAACGATTAAACGCAAGCGGATCGACCCCAAGCTCGGCAAGGACGGCGTCGATCGCGTCGGCGTTTTCGACATCCAGCTCGTGTCTCCAGAAGCGCTCGAACACGCGGTCGGAGTAGGGCAAAAAACGATCCTGCTTGGCTGCGAACTGGCCACCATAGAACGCGCGGCGGCAGGAGAAAATTTTCTTCGGCGGATAGATGATGAGGTCGCGCTCCTTCGCGATCCGGCGTGCGTCGAGGTACAGATATCGCACTTTGCGCCGCTCGACCGTCGGATCGTCGAGATTGCCGTAGGTCTTGCGGATGTTTACGCCATACGGAATGAAGCGCAGCTTCACGCGATGAGTGCGCTCAAGGTCATGCGCCGGCGCCCACGCAAGATACGTGAAGGGGCTGGTGTACGCGAAGTAGAATTTGATTTCGACGTCGCTCATCTCAGTAGTCGTCCGGTAGCGCGAGCGCTACGAAATCCGCAAGATGAATCGTTCGCGTCGTCGAATGACGACGGCGCAGCTCCGCAGCAATTTGAAATTCACATCCGGGATTGGCGAGAACCACGTAGTCGGCGCCCGTCGCGATAATGTTGTCGGCTTTGCGCTTGGCGAGCCGGTGCGCCATCTCCGGCTCGGTCAGGTTGTAAGTGCCGGCCGATCCGCAGCAAAGATCCGATTCGGCGAGCTCGATGAGGCGCACGCCGGGAATCGATCGCAGCAGCTTGCGCGGATTGTCGCGCACGCCCATCCCATGCGCGAGGTGACAAGCATCATGATAGGTGACGGTGCATTCGAGGCGGCGAAACTGCGGCATCCGTTCCAACAACAGTGAGCTCAGATCGCGCACCTTCGACTGGATCTCGCGAGCGTCCGCGTCGTCCTTGAGAATCGCGCCGTACTCGGCGATCGCGGCCGAACATCCCGATGCCGCCGATACGATCGCATCGGGCGTGAGCGCCTTGAGCGCGCGGACGTTGGCGCGCGCGAATGCGATCGCACGCGCGTCGTTGCCGGCGTGCAGATCGAGCGCGCCACAGCAGGGAGTCTCGCGCATCTTCAGCACGCGATATCCGGCCGCACGCAGCATCCGCTCGCTGTTTCGATTTTCCGAATCGGCGAGGACCTGAGCGACGCATCCGCGATGCACGATCACCCTGGGCGCATCAGCCGCAACATGATCCTCGGATGAAATCGCTGGAAGTCTCGCATGTTGCCCCAAGGGCGGAAGCAATTCGACCCACTCGCGCAATGACTTCGGGAGCATCGACTCGATCGCGCCGCGCAGATGAAACCGCTCCGCGAGTGCCAGCGGCGCGAGCATCGCGCGCAATCGCTTCGGATACGGAAACACCGCGCTGATGAGCGCGCGCCGGATGCGATCGAGCGGGCCGCGCCGATGATGATGTTCGACATATGCGCGCGCTTCCTCGATCAGACGGCCGTAGTGCACGCCCGACGGGCACGCGGTTTCGCATCCGCGACATCCGAGGCACAAATCGAGATGGCGCACAGCGTCGTCATCGAGTTCGAGGCGTCCTTCGGCGAGCGACTTCATCAGGTAGATGCGCCCGCGCGGCGAATCCATCTCGGCACGCGTCAGCGAGTAGGTCGGGCACGCCTCCAGGCAAAGACCGCAATGCACGCAATCGAACAGCAGCTCGTAATCAACGACGTCCCGGGCGGGCCTGGCGGGCGCGGTTCCGAGCTCCCCCATCAGAGCCCTCCCACGAAGCATCCGGGGTTGAAGATGTTCGCCGGATCGAAAGTGGATTTGAGCCGCTGCATCAGTTTAAAAGCGCCGGGGTTGGGGCGATCGAAGTATTCGAGCTGCGATCTTATCGTCGCGGGCGCAGCAAGCACGCGCACATGACCTCGCGCGCTATGCGCGACAGATCTCCACTGCGCGACGATGCGCGGATCAGCATTGTGTGAGAACAACTCCGCGATTCCCGATCCGATGTGGGCGACGAATTCCGCCGATGACTCATGTACGCATCGCGCAAGGTCGTGCGCCAACACCGCCATCCGCGCCGCGATGCCATCCGCGAGTTGCGCGTCGCGAAGCGCCGCGTAGGTCTGCTGGGCGCGATCGTCCTCGATCGTTTCGAGGCCTGCGCCGAGGCGATCGCGTTGATATTTCAACTCCGATGGAATTCCCGCGTAGCCGGCGAGCACGTGGAATCTGTCCGGCAATCCGAGCGTGGCGCTCATTCGCCGACTCGTCACCTCGAGATGGACCAGCGCAATTCGGTCATGCAGCGATGATGCCGCGGCAAAAGCAGCCTCGGCGTCGTCGAATGATCCGATCGCGAGCGTGTAGTTCTCCGGAATTGGGCGCACCTTGAAGGTCGCCTCAGTTATGATACCGAGGGTGCCGAACGAGCCGGTCATCACCTTCATCAGATCGTAGCCCGCGACGTTTTTGACGACACGACCACCGGCGCGAACGATGCGCCCACTGTGTCCTACAAATTGTATACCGATGAGGAGATCGCGCACGGTTCCTTCCAAAAGTCGCAGCGGTCCGGCGTGCGCGGCCGCGATGAGCGCTCCGACGGTGGTCGCGTTGGGATCGCGAGGATCGGCCGGCAAGCGCTGGGCGGCCTTCGCAAGCGTCGTATTCAGATCGGCAACGGTGATGCCGGCTTCGACCACCACCGTCATATCGTCGGCCTCGTAAGCGACGATGCGCGCGAGCTTCCGCAGCGATACCCCGATCTTTACCGGCGCGCCGCGGATTTGCGTCAGGGTTCGCACGGCGCCGACCGGCGCGAGGCTGATGCGATCGGCCTCGCATTTGCGCACCAACTCTGCGATCTCCTCGACCTTTTGCGGCTCGACGATCCTCTCGAACGTGGCGCGTTCAATTTCGTTCGATGGAATGGTGGTGTCGAGGCCGGCGCTCACAGCGGAACTTGCCTGCGTGGCGCGCTGACTTCCACGCATGCGCCGGGAGTGGGAATCACTTTGCGCGGATTGCTACGTTCCTCGGGATCGAACACGCGGCGCAGCTCGGTCATCGCGAGGAGATCGTCGGGCGCGAACAGCAGCGGCATCTCTCCCATCTTCTCGACCCCGATGCCGTGTTCGCCGGTGAGGCTGCCGCCCAGCTCGACGCATGCAGTGAGGATTTCGCGGCCCGCCTCGATCGCGCGGTGCACCTGTTCCGGCTTGCGTTCATCGTAAAGGACGATGGGATGGATGTTGCCGTCGCCGGCGTGAAAGACATTTCCAATCGCGAGGCCGTGCCGCTCGCTGACCGCATTGATGACCCGCAGGATGTCTGGGAGCCGCGTGCGCGGCACCACGCCGTCCTGGGTCGCGTAATTCGGCGCGAGCCTGCCGACGGCTCCGAAAGCCCGCTTGCGCGCCTTCCACAAGAGCGCGCGCTCGGCCTCGTCGCGCGCGAGCTTCGCCTCGGTAACGCCACATGCCTTCATGAGATCGATTGCGGCGCCGGCGCGCTCATTGAGACCAACTTCGAGGCCATCTATTTCTACAATCAGTACAGCGCCCGCATCCGGTGAGAATCCGACATGGAACGCCGCTTCGACCGCCTTCAGGATAAGACGATCCATCATCTCGATCGCGCCGGGGATCATTCCCGAAGCGATGATTTTCGATACTGCGGCGGTCGCATCTTCGACGCTCGCGAAGGTCGCGAGGATGGTGCGATGCCCCTCCGGCTCGCGCATCAGCCGCAACGTCGCCGCGGTCACGATGCCGCACGTTCCCTCCGAACCGACCACCGCGCCGATCAGATCATAGCCACATCGTTCGTCCACCGGACCGCCGAGGCCGACCACGTCGCCGTCGGGCAGCACCAGCTCGATGCCGAGAACGTGATTGGTCGTAACGCCGTATTTCAGCGTATGCGGACCGCCGGAGTTCTCCGCGATGTTGCCGCCGATAGTGCATGCCATCTGCGAAGACGGGTCAGGCGGATAGAAGTAGCGCTGCGATTTCACAGCGTTGGTCACGTGCAGATTGACCACGCCGCTCTGGACCTCCGCGCGCCGATTCGCGAGGTCGATACTCAGGAGGCGATTCATCTTCGAGGTGCAGATCATCACCGGCGCGAGCGGCAGGGCGCCGCCCGATAGCCCCGTGCCTGCACCGCGCGGTACGAACGGAATGCCGCGGCGATGCAGCGCGCGCAGAACCGCGCTGACCTCTTCGGCCGAATGCGGCATGACCAGCAACTCCGGCGTGCTCTTCTCGATGGTCCATCCGTCGCACTCATAGACCTTGAGCTCGCTCGGGCGCGACACGATCGCGCCCGCGCCGACAATCGCACGCAGTTCATCCGCAACGCCCGCATCGATGCGTTTCGAGGTGCCGTTCAGATCCACGCCCCGACTCTAGCACGTTGAGGGATTCGCATAGGTAGCGCGGCGCGCGGCGTTTTAATGCTCCGCCGATGCTGGATAATATGAAGCTTCGATTTCGATCGAAAGAGGTCCGCTTTGGCAACATCGTCAAATTCGTTTCCCGAACTGCGGCCGCCGGCGCGCGTGCTGCTCGGCCCCGGTCCCTCCAATGTGCATCCGCGCGTGATGAAGGCGATGATGTCGCCGGTACTCGGCCATCTCGATCCCGATTTCGTCGGCATCATGGAGGATATCAAGAGGCTGCTGCGATTGGTCTTCCGCACCTCCAACGAGATCACATTTCCGGTTTCCGGCACGGGCTCTGCGGGAATGGAATGCGTGATGGCGAATCTGATCGAAGCCGGCGACGAGGTGGTGATCGGCGTCAATGGCGCCTTCGGCGGGCGCCTGGCCGAGATCGCGGATCGCCTCGGTGCGAAGACCCATCGGGTCGAGGCGCCATGGGGACGTATCGTCGAGCCCGACCAGGTCGCGCAGGCGCTGTCGAAGATCGAGAAGCCAAAGCTGGTCGCAATCGTACACGCGGAGACCTCGACCGGCATCCATCAGCCGCTCGAGGAAATTTCCAAAATGACCCATCGCAGCGGCGCGCTGTTGGTGATCGATGCGGTCACCTCGCTCGGATGCGTTCCACTCGAAATCGACAAGTGGGGCATCGACGCCTGCTATTCATGCACGCAGAAGGGCATTGGCGCGCCGCCGGGACTCGCGCCGGTCACCTTCAGTCCGCGCGCGATGGAAGCGATACGCAAGCGCAAGAGCAAGTGTCGCTCGTGGTATCTCGACGTCGGCCTCATCGAACAGTACTGGGGACCCGATCGCCTCTATCATCACACTGCACCGATCACGATGAACTACGCGATCTATGAAGCGCTGCGCATCGTATTCGAGGAGGGGTTGGAGACGCGCTTCAAACGCCACCTCGCCAATGCCAGCGCGCTGGTCGCGGGTCTCGGTGCGATGGGGCTCGGGCTCGCCGCGCAAGAGAGCCATCGATTGCCGCAGCTCACCGCGGTCGCGATTCCCGACGGCGTCGCGGATGCGAAGGTGCGTGAGCGGCTGCTGAAACTTTTCAACATCGAAATCGGCGCGGGGCTCGGCCCGTTCAAGGGCAAGGTGTGGCGCATCGGTCTGATGGGAGAAGGATCGCGACGGGAGAACGTGATGCTGGTGCTGGGCGCGCTGGAAGAAATTCTCGCCTCGATGGGTATCGAGATTGGGCGTGGGCGCGCGCTATCGGCAGCGCATCAGGCCTATGAGGCATTGGGCCTCGGCGCGGGCGAGCCTCGGTAAAAAATCCACTTTCATTCACAGCCACACGCCCATAAGATGCGTGCAGGCGTGCAACTGAGAGAATTTGCCCAAATTGTGGGGAACTTGTTCCCTTAATCGTCTTTTGACAACCATTGTCTATCTGACTGCCTTTAAGAACAGCATCTGCGCAGCTTTCGCTACAAATCACGTCAATAAACTTGTAGCAGTGATGCTAGGCCGCTAATATCTTGCGTCAAAGTGTGAAAAACTTGCCTAAGGGGCACTGTCACGATGTTCAACAATCCTGATGACGCTAATGCGCCTTCTCGTCCAGAGCCGCAGGAGCCATCGAATGCGACGCCACGCTCGCACAGTCGGCGTGCATTCCTGAAAGGCCTCGGGGCCGCGGCCACGGTGGTGGGAACGGCTCCCCTCGCGGCTGCCGCTGGGCGCAAGCAGATGCCCGATGTCATTTCCGATCTCCATACCTCCGGGCTTAACCTCAATGCGCGACGCGGCCAGGCGTACCGGAAGAAGGTCGCGGCCGCGAAAGCCAACTGGAAGACAAAGACACCATCCCATCCCAACAATGGCGATGAGGCGCTCTATCCCACTCGCATTGCCAATTACAGCAAAGGGTTCGCGCACGACCAGTTCGGCGAAGTGGATCAGAACGTCTATAACCAATACCTATCCGCAGTTCACAGCGGTCTGCGCGCCGATTTCGATGCGCTTCCGATGGCGACAGGTAATACCATCCCACTCGTCGATCCTCAGGCCGGACTCGCATTTGACCTTGAGACCTGCGACCCAAGCCAGAATTCCATCCCTCCCTTCGATACGCTCGCCAGTCCGCAGTTCGCCGCGCAGATGATCGAGGCCTACTGGCAGGCGCTGTGCCGCGATGTTCCGTTCTCGAAATATTCCACCGATGCGACCGTGGCCGCGGCAGTTGCGGAACTCAACGGCCTCGGCAGCGCATACGCAGGTCCGAAGCCCGTCACCGCGCAAACGCTCTTTCGAGGATTCACCGCCGGCGACATCATCGGACCATATGTTTCACAGCTTTTTATTTCACCATTCAACTACGGCGTTATGCCTTTCCAAGGCTACACGAGCACAGCTCCTGGCGATTTCGCGACCGATGTAAACTCGTGGCTCAATCTTCAAAACGGCGCGCCCGCCGGTGTTCCCGCCGAGAATCCAGCATCCAGTCTGCGCTTCATGGGGACCGGACGCGACCTCGCCGAGTATGTTCACAACGACGTGCTCTATCAGGAGTATCTCAACGCCGCGCTGATGCTGCTCAAAATGCGCGCGCCGCTGAATCCGTCCAATCCGTATGCGCCGTTGGGAACTGCGCTGAAATCCGAGACCGGCTTCATCACCTTCGGCCTGCCGATGATCGAGGTGCTGGTGGCCGAGGTGATGGCGCGTGCGCTCAAGAACGCGTGGTTCCAGAAGTGGTTCGTCCATCGTGTTCTTCGCGCCGAGGAAGCCTCGGGGCTGGTGCATTTCACGATACTCGGACCGAAGAGTTACCCGCTCCATTCCTCTCTGCTCGGTTCGCAGGCCGCCGCGATGGTGTTTGCGAAGACTGGCAGCTACTTCCTGCCGCAATCGTATCCGGAGGGATGCCCGCTGCATCCGTCGTATCCATCGGGACATGCGACTGCATCCGGCGCGGCGGTAACCGTGTTAAAGTGGTTTTTCGACGAGGCCTTCATAATTCCGAATCCGCTGGTGACGGTGGACGACGGCGGTCAACCGGTCGCATACACGGGATCAGATGCGGGCCAGCTCACCGTGGGCGGAGAGCTAAACAAGCTCGCCTCCAATGTCGGAGTAGGACGCGCATTCGCAGGCATCCACTGGCGGCAGGATTTCCAACAGGCGATGCTGCTGGGCGAGAAGGTCGCCATCAACCTACTGGCCGACCAGGCGCATCTGTACAACGAAAACTATACGGGATTCACCTTCACCAAGTTCGACGGCACCAAGATCACGGTCTAGCCGAAACAGTCCGAGCGGAAGCGGCGCGGAAATTTCTCCCGCGCCGCTTTTTTCGATCACACTTTACTCTTCGCCGTCGCTGTTCCCGCCGCCAGCATTCGATGAGGGCATGTCGTCCTCTTCTTCCTTCTCGGCGAGCGGAACCACGGCGCGGACCTGCTCGCTCTCCTCGACCTTCACCAGTCGCACGCCTTGAGCATTGCGCCCCGTGATACGCACCGTCTTCACGCCGAGGCGAATGATGTTGCCATGGTCGGTAATCAGCACCACCTGATCGTCGCTGCCGACCTGCCGCACGCCCACCACCTTGCCGGTCTTGTCGGTCACGTTCATCGTGATCACGCCCTTGCCGCCGCGATGCGTGAGGCGATACTCCGAGGCCGGGGTGCGCTTGCCGAATCCCAACTCCGATACTGTCAGCAATGTCTCGTCGTCGCGCACGACCGCCATCGAGACGACCTCATCGCTGATGAGGGTGACGGTTTTGCCTTCGCGCACGCTCGAGGTCTCCAGTTCCATGCCGGTGACGCCTGCGGTATCGCGGCCCATCGCACGGACTTCCTCTTCGGTGAAGCGGATCGCCTGGCCCTCGCGCGTCGAGAGCACGATTTGCTGATTGCCGTCGGTAATGCGCACATCGACCACCTGATCGTTTTCGTCGATCGCGATTGCGATGATGCCGCTGGAGCGTACGTTGGCGAACTGATCGAGCGCGGTTTTCTTGACCCGGCCGTTCTTCGTCGCAAAGAACACGAAGCGGTTGGCAACTTCGCGCGGCACCGGAATGAAGGCCGATAGCGTCTCGCCATCGCTCAGGTTGAGCAGGTTGACGATCGAACGCCCCTTCGAGGCGCGCCCGCCTTCCGGTAGCTCATAGGCTTTGAGCTGATAGACGCGTCCTTTATTGGTAAAGAACAGCAGCCGGTCGTGCGTCGATACGCGCTCGAGGCGCTCGACGAAGTCCTCTTCGCCCGTGCCGGCGCCGACTTTGCCGCGTCCGCCGCGCCGCTGCGTACGGTAGAGCGAGAGCGGCGTGCGCTTGATGTAACCGCCGTGGGTGACGGTCACCAGCATGTCTTCCTCGACGATGAGATCCTCGATCGAGAACTCGCCTTCCGCCTCAACGATTTGGGTGCGGCGCTCGTCGCCGAATTCCTTCTTGATGTCCTCCAGCTCGTCGCTGATCAGCTTCATCAGCTTTTTCTCGTCGGCGAGGATCGACTTCAGTTCCGCGATCGTCTCGAGGGTCTCTTTGTGCTCCTGCTCGATCTTCTCGCGCTCGAGTCCCGTGAGGCGGCGCAGCGTCATGTCGAGGATCGCCTGCGCCTGAATCTGGGTGAGCTTGAACTGCGTCATCAGGCCATTGCGCGCGGTCTCCGCGTCTCTGGAGGCGCGAATCAACTTGATGACGGCATCAAGGTTGCGCAGCGCGATCAGCAGA
>Ga0335079_10006167_pt1 | contig 13713 bp, 11 predicted proteins | sample Lox_Sample_33_FD_206719 | JGI IMG/M metagenome (GOLD analysis project Ga0335079, IMG submission 206719) | Soil microbial communities from Loxahatchee National Wildlife Refuge, Florida, United States - Lox_Sample_3.3 | ecosystem: Environmental > Terrestrial > Soil > Wetlands | place: USA... | reverse complement strand
CCCCCGGCGTGACCGTGAGCTGCATGGCGTCGTTGAAGCTTCCGGTGATGGTCGCCACCGGACTGCCCCCCGAACTATTGACGAAGACGTCGAAAAGCAGCGACGTGTACAAGCGGGTCCCGTCCGGCGTGATCCCGATGTCAAACCCCCGGCTCGTCCCCATGGTCATCGTGGACAGATACGTATTGCCCACGGCATCGATGATATGGGTCCCCAACACCTGGTCCACGACATACAGCGTGCTCCCGTCCGGCGAAACGACCCCCGCCCGGGGAACGGCGTTGGTAGGCAGGATGATCGAGGCGGTATTCGATCCGGTCGTCCCGTCGAAGACTTCCACGGTCGCATGGCCTCCCCCGCTCCCATCGTCCCGGGCCACGAAGACTTCGCTCCCATCCGGCGTGATCGCCATCGCGTTGATCGAGGTATTGTTGGAAACATCCTGGGTAAACGTGGCCGTTATCGTGGGTGTGTTCGAACCCGCATCCACCATGTAGAACTGATCGGGCGATCCGGAAGCGCTCAGCCGGCAGGCCGTATAAACCTGGCTCCCATCCGGGCTGACGACGATTCCCAGCGGGGCCGCGCAACCGTTAAAGATCGGGTCCGAGATCGTCGTCACCAGAGAAGGCCCGTGGGAATCCGTCGTGTCGTACACCTTGATCTTCAGCGTCGAATTCAGCAGATCCCGATAAACCAGGTAAAGCCGGTGCCCGTCCGGGGACACCGCCAGATGATTTGAGCTGTCCCCCACGCCCGACAGCGAAGCGAATTCGCTGTTCGTCGGCACATCGATCACCGAAAGATTTTTCCCGGCCATTACATAGACCGCGCTGCCGTCCGGATGCGACGCCAGCTCCGTGGGATTATTCCCCGTGACCACGATGGAAGGAAGGATCTGGGTGTTCGTGACCGGATCGATGATCATCACCCGGTCGTTCACGTTGTTCACTCCCCCTTCCGGATCCGAAAGATAGACGCGGGAGGGAATGGTTCCCCCGCCTATGCCCGGTTTCGTCCTAAAGGAATAGGCGTAGGTGCTCCGGGTCGTCCCGTTCGCGGAGGTGGCCTCGTTGATAACCCAGTATCGCTTGTTGCTCTGAAGCCCCGTGAGACCGGCCACATGGTGAGCCACGAGCGTGGAGTCGGTGAAGGTCAGACAAGACCCGCTGCAGTGGAAGGTGCCCGGATCGAATAAATAGTAATTCCCGCCCGTCGTGGTCGTGGCCGTCCCGACATTGAACAGGTCGGCCGGGTCGGTCGCATAATAGAGCACGGAATTGGCCGGCTCGTCCTCGAAGGCGTTGTAGGAAGTGCTCCAGGTCACGTTGGCGCTGCTGTCGGTGACGCCGCTCTGCAGCGGACTGCCCAGGATCGGACCCGTGCAGGTCGGACAGTAATTGGTGTTCAAATAGCCGGAGGTCAATTCCAGAATCGCCGGCGAGCCCTTGCCGATCATCGCACTGACTGTCGAGGTCCAGTCGGCCGCCAACGGATCGTGAATGTGCCTAAGCACCCCGCTGGAGGCCGTGATGTAGCGGTCGGTCCCGTTCCGGTTTCCGCCCTGGATTTGTAAAGAGTGACAGACGTTGCACCCGCTTAACTGGATGTCTTCGAAGCAGGGGGCCGGCTGTCCGTTTGAGCAGGTCTCGCCCGAAGCCAAGGCCGGTATCGCCGTGAACAGCATCCCGGCGCATACGATCAAGAGGCATAAAAATAGGCCACCATCAAGAATTTTGGGAACCCGCATTTGGACACCCTCTCTTTCTGATCGATGGCCTTCGCACAACGCGGCCTCGATATCATGTTAATTCTACTAATATTTGATTAAAGTGGACCTGTTGTGAACATTCTCTTCATGCTTATTCTCTTGATTCTTTAGTGATGACCCAGAAGGGTGCTTCGGCGGAAGAGTCCCAGACCACGGATTCATCTTTATACCCCAATTAAAGATGAACATGGAGGACGGCAAGAAACTAAGTCGGCCCGAAAATACTACAAGAGAATACGAATGTCAACTACACGAAAGTGGTTTTTTTTAGAGATCATCCCGGGTCGGTTTTCCGCAAAGCATCCGACCCAATACCTCAAATGGAAGCGGCGGCCATCTAACCAAAATGCCTGTCTTTATAATGGTTCACCTTTGTGCCTGCCCTACGGCAAGATGACCCGGGTGGTGGAACACAATGTATTGTTGGTTTTATTGGCTTCGGCAATTTGCGCCGAGGAATCCGCTTGGGCGCAGACGTAGTAGGTTCCGGAGGGAGTCGAGGCGGGGATGTCCAGGTTCATGTCGGCCGTGTTGCTTGCCCCGGCCGCCAATGAGGTTACCGTTCGCTTTGTCGTGATCACCACATCATCACCGTCCCCATAAACGGTATTGACCGAAAGGCGGAAGCCGACTTGAAACGTCTCGGCCAAGACCGGTCCATGATTCTCAACCGTGGTTGAGACTGGCAAAATGCCCCCTTTCTTCGCTTTTTCCGCATTCGGCGCGACCGCCGTCATGGCAAGATCCGGAAAAGCCAGTTCAGCGACAAAGACATCGACCCCGCCCTTGAGCGTCCGATCAAAACCACCCGGAGAGGTCGGAAAATTGGAAGAGGTTGTTTCCCCGGCCACATAAATCCTGCCCGAAGGGTCGACTGCAATGCCATAACCTGTATCCGAGCCGTTTCCTCCCAAATAAGTGGAATAGAGAAGATCGGAAGGATCGGGTGTGGGCCCGGAAGGATCCGGTTTGAGTTTCACCACAAAGGCGTCAAAGACCCCGCCGTTATGTTTACCGGAAACGGCGCCCCTGGTGACGGGAAAATTGTCGGACCAAGTGAATCCGGTCAAATAAACATCGCCCGAACCGTCCACGGCGATGCCCCAGGCATCATCGTACGAAGCGCCGCCCAGGTAGGTGGAATAAAGAAGATCGGAAGGATCCGGAGTGGGACCCGAAGGATCGGGCTTGAGCTTGGTCACAAAGATATCGCAGCCTCCCGCCCGCCGGTTCATGTAGGCCCCCGGCGTCGTCGGGAAATCGTCCGAGGCCGTGCAGCCGGTGACGTAAGCGTTGCCGTCGCGATCGACGGCGATGCTGTTCACGGGATTGGTGCTGTCGAAACCGCTTCCGCCCAGGTAGGTGGAGTAAACGAGGGAGGCGGAACCGGAAAGCGAGGGATCGATTTTTGCGACAAAGGCGTCGGTCACTCCATCGTCACAGAACCCGTCCGTGCCGCAGGTGATGTCGAAAGCGCCGTGGGTCGCGGGGAAATCGTAGGAATTCGTTTCGCCGGTCACATAGGCCCGGCCCGCGGCGTCCACGGCGATGGCGAATCCGACGTCCAGATCGCTCCCTCCCAGGTACGTGGCATACAGGAGAGAGGCCGGACCGGAAGCGGCGGGATCCAGCTTCGCCACAAAGGCGTCGGTGGATATGCCGGCGAACGAACAATCGTAGGCCGCCGCGCAGAGTCTCGCGGGAACAAAATTCGTGGAGGAGGTCTCGCCCGTCACATACGCGCGGGCCGAGGCATCGATCGCGATGCTGCGACCCACGTCGTTGCCGCTTCCCCCCAGGTAAGTGGAGTAAAGTAAATGCGATCCGGTGGCGTCCAGCTTCGTGACAAAAGCATCTCGCCCTCCCTGATTTGCGGACTGGTACGCGTTGCGTGTAACCGGAAAGTCTAAGGAGGCCGTGACTCCCGTCACGTAAGCGTTCCCGGATGCATCGACCGCAATGCTGCCGGCCACCACGCCGTCATCTTCATCTAAACTTCCTCCGAGGTACGTGATGTATAGGAGAGAGGCCGAACCCGAAGCGGCCGGGTCGAATTTCGCCACAAAGGCATCGGACCCGCCGTTGAACGAACAGCGATACGCCTTGGGACAATGCCCACCCGGAACAAGATCCGTGGAGGTCGTGTAACCCGTCACATAAGCGCGGCCGGAGGCGTCCACGGCCACACTAAAACTGTGCTCGTTGCCGCTTCCTCCCAGATAGGTGGAGTAGACCAGCGTCGGATCGATGACGACGGGATAGTTTTTGTCGTACGAGGCCAGTTCAAACCCGTAGGCGAATTGCGGATCGGATGCGGATCGCGGCTGGAGCAGTCTGAACTTCCCGGCAACCTCAAATGGCCTTCCGTCGATCGTCTGGTAAACATGCGGCCTCTTCTGAATGACCCGGCCTCCCGTGAGGCCGATCTCCAAATCTCCAGACCCCGTCACCCGCAAACCCCCGACCCCTTCATAAGAAAACACGATCTTCGATGGATCGGCTCCGGGACCGACCACGATATCATATTCCAGTTGCCGGTTGGTGCCGTAAAACTTCATGTTAATGCCGGGATAAATTTCCTTGTAAACCACGGATTGATAGGTCGGGAGACGGGTCCGCCATTTTTGGGGGTCGTTGCCGATGAAGTAGTTAACCCGGGCTTTTTGAAGTCCTTCGGCCGTGATTTCGGGATCGCTGTTGGCGCCATGCGGAATCATTTTGAACCGGACCGGCTCCGACGGGGGAACTGTAAGCCGGGGTCCGTTGTCAAGAGTCAGATAGATCCCATTCTTCGCAAAGGAAGTGGCGTGACCGCTCCCCGTTTCATAGAATTTGATTTTTCGGTCGATCTGCCCCTCGTTCGGAATAAAACTCAGAGGCAGAATGCCATAAACAAACCGTCCCGAGGCAGGGACCGCGACCTCTCCACCCACGGCGTCCGGCCGGCCCGTCGCGAACATTCCGGCCCGGGAAGTAGAATAACCGACCGTAGCGGCGAGCAGACCGCCTCCCAGGATCATCGAAACCAAGGAAAGTCTTTTTGGAAAATTTCTAATAGGAGGTCTCCTCGACGGGCCGCGGCCCAACTTTTATTTTATGGTAAACTGGACCCGTCGGTTCCTGGCGAAACACGCCTCCGTCGAATCGAAACAAACGAGACGTTCTTCTCCGTAACTGATGATCGACAGCCGTTTTTCATCGATTCCCAAGGTAACCAGCACACGTTTGACCGCTTCGGCTCTCCTTTGGCCCAAAGCCAAATTATACTCGTTCGTCCCCCGCTGATCGCAATGCCCTTCAAGGACGACGTTGGCGTCCTTGTGCGCCTGCAACCATTGTGCGTTCTGCTCCAGCACCGATCGTTCATGCTCCGGGATGTTCCATTCATCAAAATCAAAATGGATTTGTTCCAGTTCCACCGCAGCGATCGCCGATTTTTCTTCCGGCGGCGCCTCGACTTCCGGGGCCGGTCTCTCCTCGAGCGGCTTTTCGGCAGGAGGAATGACCCTCTCTTCGGTCACTTCAACGGGAGCGGCCTTTTCGGAGACTCGGGTTGGAAAGAGGTGACTGAAATCCGGAAACTGCCAGGCGGCCCCGAAGAAGGTGGTCACGCCTCCGATATTAAGTTTGTTATCGAGATCATTGGCGTGCCGGATGGTGGCGGAAGCGTATCGGCTCTCCAATAGGAGGCTGAGTCGGGTGCTCAAACGCAGTTCGGCGCCCGCCACAACGTGGAGGTCGAACGCTCTTCGAGTGGCGCCGGCGCCGGCGTCCAAGACTGTAACCCTTCGATTAAAACGGTCGTACCCGATTCCCGGTCCAAAATAAAACTCCAGCGGCTTTAACTTAACCGGCCTGACATGAAATTTGAGCGTGGTCCTCGCATAAAGGTTCCTAAATTCAACCCGGCTGCAACAGATGGTTTTAAAATCGGTTTTCCCGTCGTAAGAACCAACGGCGAAACTCAGACTGGAAGGCGAGAACCACAGGTAGTCATACTGCAATTCCTGCGCAACGCTGGTCAGGTCGTTTTCATCGAAGAATTTGGAGTTGGCGTCAAAGTACTCACTGCTGCGATAAAGGTGAAAGCCCATTTTCAGGGCGATCTGGTGCGTCATCTGGGTATCTTCTTGGACTTGCGCGTAAACCGCGGGGGTCATGGACGAAAACCCGAACAAGGCGGCGATGCCAATAAAAAAAAACATCGACCCCCGATTGGATTTGAGCATCCTTCTCGCCTTACGGGAGGCGAGGAGCAGGGGGAATACCATGACGAGGAAGAAGACGGCCGCGGTTCCGGGCGAAACCGGTCCATCACCTCCGATTAAATCGACGACGCCGCAACCCGCCGCCCCTCTTCTTCCTCCGCTGAAAGTCGATCCCGTATCGCGGATCAGCGCGCGGTGCGCGTTCACACGTCCTCCGGAAACCACTCTTCCTTTGAAGGAGTCCCTGGAATCGGACGTGCTGACGAGAACGGCTTTCAGATCGGAAGGGGTAAGGGCCGGATTCTGGACGAGCAGCATTCCGGCGATTCCGGCCACAAAAGACGCTGCAAAGGAGGTGCCGGTATTGTAATCATAATTCGGGAGAAAATTCGAGGACGTGCAGTCCAAGTTGGTTTGGTTTTGCAAGGTAAAAGTTCCCGTCGGCATGGTGGAAAAGATGCAGTCACCCGGCGCGGCGAGATCAACCGAGTTTCTCCCGTAATTGGAAAAGAACGCCAGATTGTCGCGAAAATCGCTGGCCGCCACGGAAATTACATTCGAAAGCTCATAATTCGCCGGGTAGACCGGTGCGGCATCGTTATCGGACCGGCCGTTGCCGGCGGGGGCTACAAACAGAACGCCGGCATCGCGTGCCGCCGCAATCGCGTCAAACTCCGCTTGCTGAAACGCACCTCCCCCGGCGTTGACCGTAATAATCCGGGCTCCTTTTCGAACGGCGTAATCGATGGCCTGAATTTCGTCCCCCACATTTCCGCAACCCACCGCATCCAGGAATTTCAAGGGCATGATCTGGGCCGTCCACAAGACTCCAGCCACGCCGACTTGATTATTCCCTTGCGCGGCCATGACCCCGGCCGCGGGTGTGCCGTGGCCAAAATCATCCATTGGATCGTTATTTCCGATCGGATCATCGGAGTTACAGTCGCATTGTCCTTGAGCCCCGATCGTGCAAACTTGGCTCCCGACAAAATTCCATCCTTTCCAATCGTCAACGAGGCTGTTTCCATCCGTATCGATGTGATCCCCCGTCGCGGGATCCTGCGGATCCGACCAGGCCTCCTCGCCCGGATTGGTCCAGATGTTCGACGATAAATCCGGATGGGTATAATCCACACCGGAATCGATCACGGCGATGACCAGATTCCGAGAGCCCGTGACGACGTCCCAGGCTTCCCGCGCGTCAATATCGGCGTCCGATTTTCCTCGAAGCGGCGGGAAAGTTCCCGAAAGGGTCTGACCCGTATTTTCAAGACCCCATTGCCTGTCCAGGTCGGGATCGAGGGCCGAGGCCAAAGCCCGACGGGTATAATTGGGTTCGACATACTCGACGTCCGGATTGGCCCGATACTGCGCCACGGCCTCTTCCACCGACAGTCCCGCGGGCAGCGTAAGCCGCCGGACCCCGGTTAAGGCCAACCGGTTTTCTCCGATCACTCCCGTGGCGGCACGAAAGCGTTGAATCTTGTCTTCCGGAGCCCCGGATTTAAATTTCACCAGAATTTCCCCTGGAATGTAGGACGAAATCGGGGCATCGTTGCCAAACCCGGTTCCGGAGTAACCAACCAGAAGAGTGAGACAGCAGACAAACCCCGATAGGCACCTTATCACAGGATAGCTCATCTTCATGAATAAATAAGGACTCCGACTAAGAAACGGTATAATACCGCTTTTAAGAAGTCAAGCTTCGAAGGCTTTTGGAGGGGGTTCTTCTTTTTATATTTAATTGAGGAGTGGATGGTTCGTTGAAGAGCTGAAAAATCTTTGAAAGGATCCCGGTTCTGGAGCGGACATCCAACCGTTTCATGATATGCCGGAGGTGGCCTTTAATGGTATCTTCGGAAACACACGATTCATCCGCGATTTCCTTGTTCGTCAACCCGGCCAACAGATACCTTACAATCTCCAACTGACGATCGGAAAGTTCGAAGTGCTTCTTGAATTGGTCCAGGTCCACCTTGTGACGCGGCATAATTTTCTCGATCAAGAAAAAAACGAAGAAGGTTTTACCCGCGGAACCGGACGGAGCTTCGAGGAAAAAACCCCGGCAGCAATACGTCGTTCCCTCGGTGGAAATCAGACTCGTCTGGCCATTCAATCGATTTCGATCTTTCTTGAGAGTGTCATACAGATTGAAGATCTGCTGAGGAATGGCGACACCGAAGGAACATTTTAGCGAGGAAGGTGCGTCGTTGTCGACACCGGATAAAACATCGAGCGCGACGGGATTAAAAAAAATGGGCCTCTTCCGATGGTCAAAGATCAAGATTCCCGGCATGGAACGTTCGTTCGCAACCTTCAATAGATCCATCATGGTTGGCCCTAACCAAATTGGATTGCGAGGTCTGCTTGTTATATCTTTCTCTACTGCTGCGTGTGTGAAAAAAACGATACAACAATCTTTGGTCAATGTCAATCGAAAAGAAAATGGGTACAGAACCGGAGCCGCTGTTATCGTTGCCGAGGGCGACTCTCAATTTTCCACAATTTACTCACAGTATCATACCAGCTTATTCACAACATCTGGTATTGCAGGAACGGAATATAACATGATCTTGTGTTTTTTTCTTGACAGTTTTTATTTTATGTGATATACAACCCCGCAACATCTTTATATAACTTTTCCATTTTTAGCTGATAATGCCACTTTTGTGTAATTGACACGCGCCGTCCTTTAAGCTTATATAAACAAGATAAGTCAAGGTGAGATTGGAATTGATTAAATGATTCAGCGGCAGGCTCAACGCTTTCAGTTATCCGTCGACGTGACCTATGAGATGAGTGTCCATGAAAATTCATGGCAGGCGGTCGAAAAGCAGACGAAGGGACACATCTTAAATGTAAGCACCGGCGGTCTTTGCCTTCTAACGGATGAGGCCCTGAAGGTTGGACAAGTACTTAAGATGGCCCTTCCCCTTCCGAGCGTTGAAGCGACCGCTCCCACGCTGGCCGAAGTTCGTTGGGTCAAAAAAGGAAATCCGCAAGGCGACTATCAGGCCGGATTGCGATTTCTTCTTTAAACCGTCACACCCCCTCATGGCCGCTTTTCATGACGAGTAGCTCGGTAGTTCGTTCCGCTGTTCGATAAGCCCTCCGCCCTTCTTTTCCGTTGGATTCCAGAATTCCAATTCGTTTGACTTGTCCATGATGAATCCATACAATGGGCCTCGCTTCCAACGGTCGCGCCACGGGCATCGAAGAAGCCCGGCCGTTCAGCCGGAGGTCTTCGTTTCGGATGGGAGAAAGCCTTAGTCTCGGTTCCCTCGCTAACTCCGCCCTCACATGGAGGGGTGTCATTCGCGGCTCGGTTCTAATCATGATCGAAGAAATTAAGCGGGGACCCCACGTCTGTGAATAAATGGGTCGGTCTTCTGGTCAGAATCGGTCTCAGTTTTACTTTTCTGGGTATTCTGTTTTGGAAAACGGATCTTCCAAAATTTTCCGCGACCTTCCGAACCATTGATTACCCGCTTTTCCTTGTCAGTCTAATCTCTTACACCATGCTTTTCATTCCGCTTTCGTACCGCTGGCAACTGCTTTTGCGTGCCCTCGGCATTGAGGTGCCGATGGAAAGGTTGTTTAAAACGTATCTGATCGGCGTTTTTTTTAATAATTTTCTGCCGACGGCCATCGGGGGGGATGTGGTCAGGGGGCTCGATCTCTACCGGCTGACCCGGAAGGGAAAAGAGGCCGCCGTTTCGGTCATGGCCGAGCGGCTTTTGGGTTTGGCCGCGCTCCTGGTGATCGCCGTGACCGCCCTCGGCTTCAGCTATTCGTCTCTTCGGGATCCATTTTTGCTTGGGCTGATCCTCATCACGATCTTGGTTTATCTCATGATCGTACTGGGGCTTTTTACGCCGGGGATATTCATTTTCTCTTCTCGTGTACTTGAGAAATTACGGATTCAATGGCTCGGCCTAAAGCTGCTGAAGATTCCCGAGGCCATCGCGCTCTATAAATCATCCCCGCGTCCGTTGATTCAATCCGCCGTCCTTTCCATACTGATTCAAGCTCTGACCATCATGATTTTCTATGTTCTGTCTCTGTCGCTTCACCTGATGATCCCGGTGGTTTATCTTTTCCTGTTTTTCCCCGTCATCAGCATCGTTTCCATGGCTCCCGTTTCGTTGGGCGGACTCGGCGTGCGGGAAGGGATGACCGTCTACCTCTTTCAGAAAGTGGGCGTGGAATCCGTCCATGCTCTGGGTCTTTCGTTGGCCTGGTTCTCGATCATTTTCCTGACCAGTCTTCTCGGAGGCGTTGTTTTCGCCTTTCGAAATGTCGGAGGGCCCGCACCTACGCGTGAAGAGGATCGATGAGAGGCTAGGAATGAAAAAGGGCGAATGCCCTTTAATCAGGCAGACGGTTCTCCAGAAGGCATGGTTTGTAACGGGACTGGAAAAGGCGAAAGCTTCGGAAGATCATCCTCCTTTATCCGCCTTTTTTCGGCCGACGTACCCGTAATTATACAACAAAGGGAAGGTCAGGGTGGTGACCAGGGATCGTTGGCCTCGCTTCATTTTCATTTTCCAATCGATATCCGGTTTGATTTCAATTACGCCTTGTTTGAACCGCATGGGATTTCCCGACACCGTGTGATTGGGCTTCAAAAAGATCGTATGATCATTGATAAACGGAAGAGCCGGGTAGGGCAATCCCAAATTCTCCAGAGTCTGGATGACCATCTGTTGCGGATTGTTGGCCAAGTCCTCATAATAAAGAAAAAAATACCGATCGTTGATGTGTTTGAAAATCCGGAGGGACAGGTTCATGACGATATATTCCGAGGCGCAAAGGAAGGGGTTGTAATTCGGCATCGGTTCCCGTTTCCAGGTGATTTCGGGCTTGAGCCATTTCTTCTGCCATGAAAAGGCGACCGCTCGGCTGTCGCGCACGAGATGAACGGGATAAAGATCGATATCCGGCATGCTGTTTAGAATGACGCCGTGCGACGGGTATTTTGATGAATCCACAATCACACGGCATCCTGAAACTTTTTGAATCGCTCGATATAATTGGCTCAGGATTTTTTTATACGCCGCGAGTTGTTGCCCAAAACGGGCTGTTTTTCGATTGAAGAGGAGCCGCGGGATGTGCCGCCAGTGGTCCACCGATCGCTTTAACGACAAGATTTCCTTTGCGTCGACGTTCTGAAGTCCTCCAAAAGCCTCGCCGACCACGGCTCGCCAGAATTCACATTCCTTGAGTGGCGTGCCGCAACCGCACAACTGGTTTTCCCCCAAACCTCTTTCCCAGATGTGTCGCAGCTCTCCTACCGAGAAGTAGCCGTCGATCTGTCCCAGCAACCGGTCAAAAAGCGTGCTTCCGGTTCTACTGGAACCGCCGATGTAAAGAACTTTGATCCGATCATCGTTCATGCCTTCAAACCAATCCTTCCGAACGGTTTCCTGGGAAAACCTTTTGGAAACCGTAAGAGTACCGATGGCGGTTGGAGACATCCGTCCCGCTTCGCGCGCGTCCACGGCTCATTCGTGCGGCTGCCTTCCCGGCTGATCTTTCTCCCCACCGTGTCCGGTTTCCGGAAGACCCAGGCCCGCCTCGCGAAGCGCGACGGCTCGAACGATTTGGGTAATCTCCCGATCCACCTGTTCCAACCGCACATATACCCTGAATAGAAGAAAGAGTATCAGAATCACGCTGAGGTAGAGAGCCAGATCTGTGGCTTTACTGATTCCAAGAAGATGGGCCAACACCACCGCACTTTCAGGAAACAGGACGACCAGGGCGAGCCCGCCCCACAGGAATAGCCATAATAAGAAGGCCATCGAGCCGATTTTTCGCTGTCGGAACCAAAGAACAGCCACACCCATGGCCAATACAGCCAGAGATAGGAGGAAGATTTGTGCCACGCTGATCATGATTGCTTCACCAACTTGGATAAGATCAACCGAAACAGAGTCTTTAGTCCCACCCGGAAGCCCTGACCCTTGGACAGCGAGTATTCGGTATAGATGGTCTTGATCGGAATATCGATGGATCGAAGATGAAGACGCTTGACTTCGCCGCTGATTTCGGAACAAACTTCGTACTTGTTCGTTGTAATCCGGATTCGTTTTGCCGCTGAACGGGAAAAGGCCCGGAGTCCGGATTGTGAATCCGTTGTGCTGACCCCCAAAATAATCCACGTGGCCAGATTCGCGAGATGATTGGCCACACGCCGCGTCCAAGGCATGCCGCCGGGATCGATCATCCGGCTTCCAACCACCGCATCCGCTCGCCCCGATCGAATGGGCTCGATAACCCTGCCGATATCATCCGGTGAGTGCTGACCGTCGGCATCGCACGTCACGACTACATCAGCTCCTGATCGGAGAGCCGCTTCGATTCCTGTCCCCAAGGCCCCTCCCACCCCTCTGTTCAGAAGATGCCGAACCACCAAAGCGCCTTTGGACCGGGCGATATCCCCGGTTTTATCCCTCGATCCATCGTTGACCACGATGATCTCTTTCTCGACCCCAGGCAGATCCACCGCCATAACTTGTTGAATCACCTGGCCGATCGCGAATTCTTCATTGTAGGCTGGGATAACAACCGCCAATTTCATGAAATGACTTCCGCTCTTTAATTGTAAACATATCTAGCATATGAAACAACCGTCATTACCAGATTTGGTATATATATAACCCAATTCACAATGGGTGTCAAACCGGAGACGGCAGCTTTCTCCTCTATATTAAGATCGACTGGTAGATCCAAATTGACTGTGCCGCGGGAAAAAGGTATGATGCGGCTGGAATGGAGGCAGGTTTCATGTTTGTCCAAATCCCACGAGAAACTCTTGAGCAGGTTTACCAGAATCATCACAAAACCACGCTGTATTTTTCAAAGAATCCGGTGGTTCGGGAAATATTTTGGAAACGTTTGAAAACCCTTTATAGGCTCATTGACGAGGCGGATCATTTAAAAGATGCCGCATTAGATTTCGGCGGCGGAAACGGCGTATTCTTGCCTTCACTGTCTCAGTTATTCAGTCGCGTGATTTGTATCGATTTGGATACCAAAAGAGCCTCCAGGATTGCGGCCATTTTTGACTTAAAAAACGTCACGCCGCTGTCCGGCGATCTCAATAACGAAGCCCTCCTCGAAAAACCGGTGGATGTTATTGTCGCCGCCGATGTATTAGAACACTTCAGAGATTTATCCCGGCCGGTCCGCTCTATAGCGGGTTTCTTAAAAAATGAAGGATTCCTTTACACTTCCCTTCCGACCGAGAACCGCATCTACGTTTTATTGCGAAAATTTTTCAACCTAAAAAAACCGGAAGATCACTTTCACACCGCATACGAGGTCGAAAAGTTTCTTTCTTTAAATGGATTTAAACGACTGAGACGAAGATATATCCCTTTTCCTTTTTTCCCTCTTTTCCTAGTCAGTCAATGGAAAAAAATCGATTCCGACAGCAAAAGAAATAATTAGTTCCGTGTTTTCAACTCGACGATGATGAGTTTCGATGAGTTGGAAAATCGGCCGTCTAGGATCATGAAGATAGAATGGACATGTCACTTAAGGGAAGAGCGCCAGTCAAGCGAACGGTTTCGCCTCAAGGAACCACGAGTTCGTTTCCTCCGGAACGGCTGACGCAGCCGCTGGCGGCCTGTCTCCTCCTCGCCCTCCTCACCGCCCTCATCTACTCCAACACCTTCTCCGCCTCCTTCCATTTCGATGACGCCCAAAACATCGTCGACAATCCCAAAA
>Ga0335079_10006165_pt1 | contig 13713 bp, 14 predicted proteins | sample Lox_Sample_33_FD_206719 | JGI IMG/M metagenome (GOLD analysis project Ga0335079, IMG submission 206719) | Soil microbial communities from Loxahatchee National Wildlife Refuge, Florida, United States - Lox_Sample_3.3 | ecosystem: Environmental > Terrestrial > Soil > Wetlands | place: USA... | reverse complement strand
CTGATATTCCCCTCGACCTCCGAGGTCTACGGGATGTCGCCGGACTCGGTGCTCGATGAGGAGACCAGCCCGCTGGTCTACGGTCCGATCAACAAGCAACGCTGGATCTATGCCGGCTCGAAGCAGATGCTCGATCGCGTCATCTACGCCTACGGCGTGCGCGACAACCTCGACTACACGCTGTTCCGGCCATTCAACTTCATCGGCCCGAACCTCGACAACCCCGAGGAGCCGAAGGAAGGCAGCTCGCGGGTCTTCACGCAGTTCCTGTCGAACGTGCTTTACAGGAAGCCGATCAAGCTGGTCGACGGCGGCAGCCAGAAGCGCTCCTTCACTTACATCGACGACGCCATCGAGTGTCTGCTGATCATCCTCGAGAACCAGAACCGGCGCGCCAGCCAGCGCATCTTCAACATCGGCAACCCCGGCAACTGCATCTCGATCCGCGACCTCGCACAGCGCACCATCCGCATCGCTCAGGAGTTTCCGATCCTGCGCGACAACGCCCGTGCCACCGAGATCGTCGACGTCTCGGCGGGTGAGTACTACGGCAAGTACTACCAGGACATCCAGGTCCGCGTGCCGAATATCGAGGCGGCGAAGCGCGAGCTCGGGTGGCAGCCGAAGACCGACATGGACACCGCCATGCGGCGCACGATCGACTACTACGTGAAGCAGGAAGGCTTCGGCTCACGCGCGGCGGCGCTCGCCGGCATCTAGTGGCGCTCGAGGCGCGCCGAGCCGGCTGGTTCGCGTGGATCGTGCTGGCGGCGGCGTGGCTCGCCACCACACCGCTCCGTCCGATGCTCGATCCCGACGAGGGCCGCTACGCGGAGATCCCCCGCGAGATGCTGGCGAGCGGCGATCTCGTCACGCCGCGTTTCGACGGGCTGAAGTACTTCGAGAAACCGCCGCTGCAGTACTGGGCGACCGCCGCGGTGTACGCAATCGCGGGGCTGTCCGAATGGAGCTCGCGCCTCTGGTCGGTCGGGCTCGCGTTCGGCTGCCTCGCGCTGACTTTCGGGTGGACACGGGCGCTGTTCGGGAGCACCGCGGCCCTGGCGGCGCTCACGGCGCTCGCGGTGAGTCCCTACTTTCTCATCGTCGGCCATCTCAACCTGCTCGATGCGGGGCTGACCTTCTTCCTCACGGCGGCGGTGTTTGCCTTCACGCGCGCACAAACCTCGGCGCCGGCCTCGCGCGCGGAGCGCAACTGGATGCTCACGGCCTGGGCGCTTGCTGCGCTCGCGGTGCTCTCCAAGGGCATCGTGGTCGGAGTGCTGGCTGGAGGAGCGCTCATCGTCTATACGCTCATCGAGCGCGACCCGCGCCCCTGGCGGCGGCTGCACCTGGTGGCAGGACTGCCGCTCTTTCTGGTGCTCGTCGCGCCGTGGTTCATCGCGGTCTCGGTGCGCAACCCCGGCTTCGCGGACTTTTTCTTCGTGCATGAGCATTTCACGCGCTTCCTCACCACGGTGCACCAGCGGGTGGAGCCCTGGTGGTATTTCCTGCCGCTGGTCGCGCTCGGGGTTCTGCCGTGGATCGTGCCGCTCGCCCGCGGCATCGCGCCCGCCTGGCGGGAGGCGCCGGCATCCGACACGGGCTTCAAGCCGCGCAGGTTCCTGACCGTCTACGCCGTGGTGACGCTGGTGTTCTTCTCGGCCTCAGGCTCGAAGCTTGCTCCCTACATCCTGCCGATGTTTCCGGTGCTGGCCGCGCTTGCCGGGGCGCAGGTCGCCGACCCTGCGCCGCTGACCGCGCAGGCCGCGCGCATCGGAGCGGGCCTCATCGTGGTGGTTGCGGCGGGACTCCTTGTCTATAGCGCGCGGCGCAATGCCTTCGTGCCGCACGAGGCGCTCCTGTGGCTGACGGCCGCGACTCTGGTCGCGCTGCTGGCCGTGGTCGCCACGCTGCATGCGCTGCGGCTCGAGCCCGGGACCGCGGCGATCGCGACCGCGGTGGCGGCGATCCTGGCCTGGCAGTGCCTGCTCTGCGCTTACGCGGTCATTCCGCCGGCACGCTCGGCGCGCGATCTGGTCGCGGCGGCGCGCCCGTCGATAGGCCGGGAGACTGCTTTATATAGTGTCGGGCAATACCGCGAGACGGTCTCGCCCTACCTCGGCCGCCTCCTGACGCTGGTCGACTACCAGGGTGAGCTCGCCTTCGGCCTGAGGTCCGAGCCCGGCCGGCAGGACCTCTCCGTCGAGGCCTTCAAGGCCCGCTGGGGCGCGAGCCGCAACGCCGTGGCATTCTTCGACCCCGGGATCTGGGATTCCTGGCGGCGCCAGGGGTTTCCGGGCCGTGTGATCGCCGCCGATAACTACACCGTCGCAGTGAGCCGTCTGTGAAACTCAGTGATTTCTCCATCCTGTTCTGTGGCGTACTGCTGAACGCGCTGGCGCAGCTGGGGCTCAAGGCCGCCACCCGGGTAACCGGACCCCTCGTGGTCACCGACAGCGGCATCCTGCGGCGCGGGCTCGAGCTGCTCGCGGTGCCCTCCCTCTGGTACGCATTGTGCGCCTACGGCTTGAGTGTCATCGTGTGGCTGGTCGGCCTGTCGCGCGTCCCGGTGAGCCAGGCGTACCCGCTGCTGTCACTGGGTTACGTGATCAACATCGGGCTCGCCTGGTGGCTGCTCGGCGAGGTGCCCAACGCGCAGCGCGTCGGGGGTATCGCGATCATCGTGGTGGGGGTCGTACTGGTGTCGCGCTCATGAACGATTCGGCCAGACCTACGGAGAGATTCCTGCCGTTCACCCGTCCCTCGATCGACGAGGAGACGATCGCCTCCGTGGCCGAGGTGCTGCGCTCCGGGTGGCTGGCGAGCGGGCCGAAGGTGGCGGCGCTCGAGACCGCGCTGTCGGACTATCTCGGCGGACGCCCCGTGCGCACCCAGACCTCCGCGACCGCGGGGCTCGAGATCGCGCTGCTCGCCTGCGGGATCGGCCCGGGAGCCGAGGTGATCACCCCGGCGCTGAGTTTCGTCGCCACCGCGAACGTCATCGTGCGAGTGGGCGCGCGCCCGGTGTTCGTGGACGTAGGCCTCGATTCACGCAACCTCGATCTCACGCAGGTGGAGGAGGCCATCACGCCCCGCACCCGCGCCATCATGCCGGTGCACTTCGCGGGGATGCCGGTCGACATGGAGCGGCTCTATGCGATCGCGAGCCGCCATCGGCTGCGGGTCATCGAGGACGCCGCCCATGCGATCGGCTCGTCGTGGCGCGGCCAGCGGATCGGCAGCTTCGGCGACCTGGTGGTCTTCAGCTTCCATCCGAACAAGAACATCACCACCATCGAGGGTGGGGCGATCTCGGGCGGCTCGGCGGCGGAGCTGCGCAGCATCGAGCTGCACCGCTGGCATGGGCAGCTCAAGTCCGGGCTCGACGCCTTCGATACGCTGCTCGCCGGCGGCAAGTGCAACCTGTCGGACGTCGCGGCGGCGGTGGGGCTCGGGCAGCTGAAGCGCCTGGAGGAGTTCAACGCCAGGCGGCGTGCTCTGGTGGCGCGCTACTTCGAGCTGTGGAAAGAGGACGCGCCGCTGAAGCTCCCGGAGCGGGGCGACGAGGGCCATAGCTGGCACGTATTCACGCCGCTGCTGCCGCTCGAGTCGCTGTCGATTACGCGGCTCGCCTTCATCGAGGCGATGCGTGAGCGCGGCATCGGCATCGGCGTGCACTATCCGGCGATTCACACCTTCAGCGCCTACCGCGCGCTCGGCTACCGCGAGGGGCAGTTCCCCAACGCCGAGCGCATCGGGCGCGAGACCGTCACGCTGCCGCTGTTTCCGGCGATGGAGCTCACCGACGTCGAGCGCGTCGTGAGGGCCGTCAACGAGGTGCTGCGCGGAGCGGTCAAGAAATGAACCCGGCGATTTCCATCGTGATTCCCGTCTTCAACGAGCAGGAGGGTCTGCCACAGCTCTTCGAGCGGCTGGACCGGGCGCTCGATGCGCTCGGGCGCAGCTACGAGGTGGTGTTCGTCGACGATGGCAGCAAGGACGCCTCGGTGGCGGAGCTGCGCGAGCAGTATCAGCGGCGGCCGGATGTGACCCGGGTCGTGGTGCTGGCGCGCAACGCCGGCCAGCACCGTGCGATTCTCGCCGCCTTCACCTACACCCGCGGCGACTACGTGATCACGCTCGATGCGGACCTGCAGAATCCGCCCGAGGAGATACCTAAGCTGGTGGCGGCGATGGACGCGGGCGCCGACTACGTCGGCACGATCCGCGTCCGGCGCCAGGACGTGCTGTGGCGCAAGGCCGCCTCGCGCCTCATGAACCGCCTGCGCGAGGGCACCACCTCGATCCGCATCACCGACCAGGGCTGCATGCTGCGCGGCTATCACCGCAGCGTCATCGATGCGGTCAACCACTGCACCGAGGTGAGCACCTACGTGCCGGCGCTCGCCTATACCTTCGCGCGCCATCCGGTGGAGATCGAGGTGGCGCACGCCGAGCGGACCGTGGGCCAGTCGAAATACTCGCTGCTGCGGCTCGTCCGCCTCAACTTCGATCTGATGACTGGCTTCTCGGTGGCGCCGCTGCAGTTCTTCTCCATGGCGGGGATCGTGATCGCCTTTCTGTCGCTCGCTTTCGTGGCGTATCTCGCGATCCGCCGTCTGGTCATGGGACCTGAGGCCGAGGGCGTGTTCACGCTGTTCGGCATCGCCTTCTTTCTGATCGGCATGGCGCTGCTCGGCCTCGGGGTGGTCGGTGAGTACGTCGGCCGCATTTACGAGCAGGTGCGGCAGCGGCCGCGCTACACGATCGCGGCGGTGCTCGGCGGGGATGCCGAGCCCGCGCAGCTGCGGGAGGCTCGCCCCGATCTCGGCGCAGAAGTTACGGCGCTGCCGCCTCCGTTGTCGCGTGCGCGAGGAGCGCAGGAGTGAGCGGCCCGAAGGCCGTCGTCTTCGCCTATCACGACGTCGGAGTCCGCTGCCTCAAGGTGCTGCTGTCGGCAGGGGTGGAGATCCCGCTCGTCGTCACCGTGGCCGACGATCCCAGAGAGAATCGCTGGTACGGCAGCGTCGCCGAGACCGCCGCCGATTACGGGCTCGAGGTGATCAAGCCGGCCGGCGCCGCGACGCCGGAGCTCGAGGCACGGGTGCGCTCGCTCGAGCCGGATTTCCTGTTTTCTTTCTATTACCGCTCGCTGCTGCCCGCCGGGCTGCTCGCGAGCGCACGCCGGGGCGCCCTCAACATGCACGGGTCGCTGCTGCCGAAGTACCGCGGCAGGGCGCCCGTCAACTGGGCGATCCTCAAGGGCGAGAGCGAGACCGGCGCGACGCTCCACTACATGGTGGAGAAGGCGGACGCGGGCGACATCGTCGATCAGCTCGCCGTTCCCATTCTCGCCGACGATGACGCCCGCGAGGTATTCGTCAAGGTCACGGTTGCCGCCGAGACCATTCTGGCGCGCTCGCTGCCGAAGCTGATCGCCGGCACCGCACCGCGGCGGCCGCAGGGCATGCCGGCAGGACCGTGTTACGGGCGGCGTACCCCGGAGGACGGCCGCATCGACTGGTCGCGTTCGGCGCGCGAGATCCACAACCTGGTGCGGGCGGTCGCGCCTCCATTCCCCGGGGCCTTTGCCGAGGTCGGCGGGGAGCGCTGGGACATCCACCGCACGCGCCTCTCCGAACGGCCCGCGCCGCGCGCAGGCGCCTGGCTCTTCGGGGCCGACGGCGGCCTGTACGCCGCCTGCGGTGGCGGCGGGGTGTTGCAGCTTCTCGGCGTCGTGAACGCACGCGGGCCCATCGATTTCCCGCGACTGTCGCGCGCGCATCGCGAGCGGCCCGCACCGCTCGGCATCAAGCCCCGAGGCCCGTAGCGCGGCGTGGCGCTCATCGCCCTCAAAGTCGACGTCGATACCTACCGCGGCACGCGCGAGGGTGCCGTGCGGCTCGCAGACCTCCTCGAGAGACTCGATGTCCGCGCGACCTTCCTCTTCAGCTTAGGTCCCGACCATACCGGCCGTGCCATCAAGCGTGTATTCAGGCGCGGCTTCCTCGGCAAGGTGAAGCGCACCTCCGTGGTCGAGCACTATGGTGTGAAGACGCTGCTCTACGGCGTGCTGCTGCCGGGGCCGCACATCGGGCGGCGCTGCCGGACGTTCATGCAGGACACGGCCAGGCGCGGCTTTGAGGTGGGGGTGCACACCTGGGACCACATTCGCTGGCAGGACGGGGTCGCCCGTGCGAGCGAGCCCTGGACGCGGCGGGAGCTGGCACTCGCCTGGCAGGAATTCTCCGAGATCTTCGGACGCGCCCCGGAGGTGCATGGTGCCGCGGGCTGGCAGATTAATCGCTACGTTCCGGCGCTCGAGGAGGAGCTGGGATTCCGCTATGCCTCCGACACCCGCGGCACCGGGCCGTTTCTGCCGATCGTCGAGGGGGGCGGCGCCGTGGTGCCGCAGCTGCCGACCACGTTGCCGACGTTCGATGAGCTCATCGGCCGCGAGGATCTCGCGGGTGAGGATCCCGTGGACCATCTGCTCGCCCTCACGGATCGGGACGGCGGCCGCGACCACGTTTTCACACTCCACGCAGAGCTCGAGGGCGGCGCCTACCTCGGGGCCTTCGAGCGGCTGCTCAAGGCCTGGAGGTCGCGCGGTGCGCTGCTCACGGACCTCGCGGCCCATGCCGGGCGGCTGAATCTCGGCTCTTTGCCGCACCACAGCATTACAGCCGGGAGCGTCGCGGGCCGCTCGGGGACTCTCGCCGTCCAGGGTCCGGCCGGCGGAGCCTGACGCCCGCCACAATATCCGTGCCCATCCGCTCGTCTGTCCTGAGCGGAGATGGACGCCGCCGCGCTTAGGCACCCCATGAGTCAGGACCGGCAAATCGCCGCCGTGATGCTGCGTGAGCGTGGTCGCCTGCTGGCCTTCATCCGCCGCCGCATCGACGACGCGGCCGAGGCCGAGGACATCCTGCAGGACGCGTTCTACGAGCTGGTCGCGGCGGAGCGCCTGGCGCAGCCCGTGGAGCACATCGGCGCGTGGCTGCTGCGCGTGGTGCGTAATCGCATCATCGACCGCTTCCGCAAGAAGCGTCCGGAGCTGCTACTGGACGGTGCCCGCGGGGCCGACGAGGAGCGGGTGCTGGACGAGCTGCTGCCGGCAGCCGACGGCACGCCGGAGACGGAGGCGATGCGCGCTCTGCTCCTCGAGGAGATCGAGGCGGCGCTCGCGGAGCTGCCGCGCGAGCAACGCGAGGTGTTCATCGCGCAGGAGCTCGACGGGCTCACCTTCCGCGAGCTCGCCGAGCGCTCGGGCGAGAGCATCAACACGCTGCTGGCGCGCAAGCGCTATGGGGTGCTGCGGCTGCGCGAGCGGCTGCAGGCGGTATACGACGACTGGCTGGCCGAGTGACCGGGCGAGTAAACACTACATCGTGAGTATGAGGAGAGAGTCGTGAGAAGTCGGGTAGGTTGGGTGGTGAGGGGAGTTGCCAAAGGGGTCGCGATCGCGATCGCCGTGATCCTGTTCATGGCGGTTTTCAGCTGGGCAGTGATGCTGCTGTGGAACTACGTGGTGCCGTCCGTGTTCCATGGCCCCCAGATCGGCTACTGGCAGGCGCTGGCCTTGTTGGTGCTGTGCCGCATTCTGTTCGGAGGGCTGCGCGGCTGGCGCGGATCGCGCGGGCACTGGCGGCGGCACATGTGGCGCGAGCGCTGGGAGAGCCTGACGCCCGAGGAGCGGGCGCGCCTGCGCGAGCGTTTCATGGAGCGCTGCGGGCGGAGCGTGGGCCCGCCGCCCTCGGGGGACGAGCGCACGCAGTCCTGACATCCCGCGGCAGCGTGCGTCAGCTGTTGACGCGCGAACCGAAGCGACCGCAACATTTGGCTCGTGCTCCCAGTCAACATGACGGCCATCGAGATCCGCGAGCCGGGCCCGCCGACGGTGCTGCGTCCGGCGCGCCGCCCGGTGCCGCAGCCCAAGCCCGGCGAGGTGTTGATCAAGGTCGCGGCCGCCGGCGTCAACCGGCCCGACGTTCTGCAGCGCAAGGGCGCCTATCCGCCGCCGCCGGGGGCGAGCGATATCCCGGGCCTCGAGGTCGCGGGCGTGGTGGTGGCGGCGGGCGAGGGAGTGAGCGATCCGGCGGTCGGCGCGCGGGTGTGCGCGCTGCTGGCGGGCGGCGGATACGCCGAGTATGCGACCGCACCCGCGGTGCAATGCCTGCCGGCGCCCACCCAGCTGACGCTGGATGAGGCGGCGGCGCTCCCCGAGACCTTCTTCACCGTTTGGTACAACGTCTTCGAGCGGGCGCGGCTGCGTGCGGGCGAGACTCTGCTGGTGCACGGCGGCGCGAGCGGCATCGGCACCACCGCGATCCTCCTCGCCAAGGCCTTCGGTGCGCGCGTGATCGTCACGGCGGGGAGCGCCGCCAAGTGCGCCGCCTGCCGCGAGCTCGGCGCCGACCACGCCATCAACTATCACGAGGGGGACTTCGTCGAGGCGACGCTGCGGGCGACCGATGGGCGCGGCGCCGACGTGATACTCGACATGGTCGGGGGCGACTACGTGGCGCGCAACGTGGCGGCGGCGGCGATGGGCGGGCGCATCGCGGTGATCGCCCACATGGGCGGCGCCAAGGCCGAGATCGATCTGCGGCCGCTCATGGTGAAGCGCCTGCAGCTCTCGGCCTCGACCCTGCGTGCCCAGTCGGTTGAGAGCAAGGGACGACTGGCGGCGGCGCTGCGCCAGAATGTCTGGCCGTTGTTCGCGACCAAGCGCCTCAAGCCGCTGATCCACGCGCGCTTCCCGCTCGCCGATGCGGCCGGTGCGCACAAGCTGATGGAGTCCGACGCCCATATCGGCAAGATCGTGCTCGACGCCTGAAACTGTGAATTGCCGCTTTGCCGGCTGCGAAAAAGTCGCGTGGGCTCACGGATTTGCCGTACCCTACCCGCCAGACTCAACATAAGAACTCCACGGAGAATCCATGAGTCTTTCCCCGTACGGTCTCATCGAGCTGCCCTGGTGGGGGTATGTGCTGGTGACCTTCGTCACCATCGAGACCATGTTTCTCGGCGTCACGCTCTACCTGCACCGCGACCAGTCGCATGGCGGGCTGATCCTGCATCCCGCGCTGCGGCATCTGTTCCGCTTCTGGCTGTGGTTCAGCTCGGGGGCGGTCACGCGCGAGTGGGTGGCGGTGCACCGCAAGCACCATGCCTACGCCGACCAGCCGGGCGATCCTCACAGCCCGGTGGTGTTCGGCCTGCGGCGCGTCCTGTTCGAGGGCTTCGAGCTGTATCGGGCAGCCGGGAGCGACCCGGAGACCATCAGGAACTATGGCCGCGGGACGCCGGACGACTGGCTCGAGCGGCACGTCTACAGCCGTCATGCCTACGCCGGCCTGGTGCTGTTTGTCATCGGGCACCTGGTACTGTTCGGCGCGCCGGGCATCATCATGATCGCGATACACCTGTCGGCCCAGCCGTTCTTCGCCGGCGGCGTGATCAACGGGCTCGGCCACGCGTTTGGCTATCGCAGCTTCGAGATGCCCTCGACCGCGACCAACCTCGTTCCCTGGGCACTGCTGCTCGGCGGGGAGGAGCTGCACAACAACCATCACGCGTTTCCACGCTCGGCGCGTTTTGCCGCGCAGCGCTGGGAGATCGACATCGGTTGGCTGTGGATACGGCTGTTCAGGGCGCTCGGACTCGCGCGGGTGCGCTGGGTCGCGCCACGCCCACATCTCGAGCGCCGGCGCCGCGAGGTCGACGCCGACACGGTACAGGCGCTCTTCACCAACCGGCTGCACGTGCTGCGCGCGTACGCACGGCGCGTGGTGCTGCCGGTATGCCGTGAGCTCAAGCGCCGCGAGCCGGCGGTGCCGGCGGGGACGCCGAAGCTGCTGATCCGCCATCCGGCGCTGCTGGCTGAGGAGGCGCGGCGGCGGCTGCGGGAGCTGCTCGAGCGCTACGAGGTCCTGCGGCGCGTGGTCGAGTACCGCGATGGGCTGCAGCTGGCGTGGGAGGATACTTCGGCGAGCCATTCGCTCGCGCAGCTGCGCGAGTGGTGCCGCCGCGCGGAAGACAGCGGTATCGCTGCGTTGCGCGAGTTCGCCCGGGGGTTGCCCGCCTACGCCTCGGTCCGGGCCTAGTCTTCGGGCTCGGCTTCGGGCCTCGATCTCATCTCACCGGCAACGAACGCGAGCGCGTCACCGTGCGCATCGCGAAGCTCGACTGCACGCGCGCCACGCTCGGCAACCGGGTGAGATGCTGATTGTGGATGCGCTCGAAGTCGGCGAGATCCGTCACCACGAGCCGCAGCAGGTAGTCGTGCTCGCCGGTCATCAGGTAGCACTCCATCACTTCCGGCACCCGCCGCACCGCGCTCTCGAAGGCTTCGAGTCCCGTCTGACTCTGGCGGTCGAGCGTGATGCTGACGAACACGTTCACCGGAAATCCGGCGCGCTGCTGATCGACCATGGCGGTATAGCCTTCGATCAAACCCGACTCCTCCAGCGCCCGCACGCGCCGCAGGCACGCCGACTCCGAGAGGCTCACCCGCGCGGCGAGTGAGGTGTTGGTCATGCGCGCGTCTTCCTGCAGAAGGCGCAGGATGGTGCGGTCGTAGCGGTCGAGCTCCATGGCGCAATAATCCTTCAATACCGGCACAGTTAGCGACAGATTCTGCCATGGAATCAGCCCTCCGGGGTGAGATTACGCAAACCGGCGCCGTCGGTGCTGCGCTCTAATCTCCCGCACCGCAAACCAATAACGGGGAGAGCGTCATGCGCATCGGTGTTCCGCGCGAGATCAAGGTGCATGAGTATCGGGTCGGTATGGTGCCGGCCGGTGTGCGCGAGCTCACCGCCGCCGGACACGAGGTGCTCATCGAGACCGGCGCGGGCAACGGCATCGGGGTCGACGACGCGCAGTTTCGCGCCGCCGGTGCGAGCATCGCACCGAGCGCCGCCGAGGTGTTCCAGCGCGCCGAGATGGTCATCAAGGTGAAGGAGCCGCAGCCGGTCGAGTGCCAGATGCTGCGCCCGGGACAGGTGCTGTTCACCTATCTGCACCTCGCCGCCGATCCCGAGCAGGCGCGGGGGCTCATGAAATCCGGCGCCACCGCGATCGCCTACGAGACCGTGACCGGAGCGAACGGGTCGCTCCCGCTCCTTACGCCGATGAGCGAAGTCGCCGGACGCATGTCGATCCAGGTCGGAGCCGCGAGCCTGCAGAAAGCGCACGGCGGCTTCGGCGTGCTGCTCGGCGGGGTGCCCGGCGTGCCGCCGGCGCGCGTGGTGATTCTCGGCGGCGGAGTCTCAGGCACGCACGCGGCCGAGATGGCCGTGGGCTTGCGCGCCGACGTCACCGTGGTTGACCGCTCGGTCGAGCGGCTGCGGGAGCTCTCGACCCAGTTCGGCGCGTCCATTCAGACCGTCTATTCGACCACCGAGACGATCGAGAAGCTGGTGAAGGATGCCGATCTCGTGGTCGGCGCGGTGCTGGTGGCGGGGGCGGCGGCCCCGAAGCTGGTCACGCGCGCGATGGTGAAGAGCATGAAGCCCGGCGCGGTGCTGGTCGATATCGCGATCGACCAGGGGGGCTGTTTCGAGACCAGCCGCCCGACCACCCACGCGGATCCCACCTTCGTAGTGGACGGCGTGATCCACTACTGCGTCGCCAACATGCCGGGCGCCGTACCGCGCACCTCGACGCTGGCGCTGACCAACGCAACGCTCCCCTACGCACGCGCGCTGGCTGATCTCGGCTGGCGCGAGGCGTTCAAGCGTGATCCGGGCCTCGCCGCCGGACTCAACGTGCACGCCGGCGACATCACGCACGAGGTCGTCGCCCGGGCGCTGGGGCTCAAGGCAAAGCCGCTGGACTGAAGCGCCGACGAGCGGAGCGCGGCAGCGTTCCTCCCTAAAAAGGAGAGTGGCCGGCCAGGTCGACCGGAGCGTAGGCTTACGGCCCCTGCCTGAACTATCGGAGGTTGGTGATGAAGATCGTGCTGCCGCTTGCCGTGGCGAGCCTCGCCACGGGTGCCGCCCTCGCCGCACCGGTTACCTATCAGGTCGATCCGGCTCATACCTATCCGAGCTTCGCGGCCGACCACTTCGGCGGACTGTCGGTATGGCGGGGCAAGTTCGACAGCTCCTCCGGGACCATCGTGCTCGACAGGGAGGCCGGCACGGGCACCGTCAGCATCACGGTCGACACGGCCTCGATCGACTTCGGCCACGCCAAGCTCAACGAGCACACCAAGTCGGCCGAGATGTTCGACGTGCAGAAGTATCCGACCGCGGTCTACAAGGGCACTCTCACCGCCTTCAAGAACGGCGCTCCGACCGAAGTGCATGGTGAGCTCACGCTGCACGGCGTGACCAGGCCCGTGAATCTCACGATCAACAGTTTCCTCTGCAAACCCACGCCGCCGGCGAACAAGGAGCGTTGCGGCGCCGATGCTTCCGGCACCATCAACCGCGCCGACTTCGGCATCGACTACGGCAAGAAGTACGGCTTCAACATGCAGGTGAAGCTCGCAATCCAGGTCGAGGCGACACCCACCGGCTGACGGGACGCGATCATGCCAGCAGATCGGCCACGTGCGCGGCGATCGCGAGCGAGGCGGTGAGCCCGGGCGAGTCGATTCCGAAGAGCTGCACGAGCCCGGGCGCGCCGTGCGCGGCCGGCCCGTCGATGCGAAAGTCCGCCGCGAGCTCGCCGGGACCGGTGATCCTGGGACGGATGCCGGAGTAGGCAGGCTCGAGCGCGCCATCGGCGAGCGCCGGCCACCACTCGCGGATGGCGCCGTAGAAACTCGCGGCGCGCTGCGGATCCACCGCGTAATCCGGCTCCTCGACCCACTGCACGTCCGGCCCGAAACGCGCGCGGCCCGCGAGGTCGAGTGTGAGGTGCACGCCCAACGCGTGGGGCCCGGGCAGGGGATAAATGAGCCGCGCGAACGGGGCACGCCCTGTAAGGGCGAAGTAGCTTCCCTTGAGGAACCAGGCGGTCGGAACGCCCTCCGTGGGGAAGCCGTGCATGAGGCGCGCGACTCCGGGCGCTGATAGCCCGGCGCTGTTGACCAGTGTGCGCGCGTGGAGCGAGACGGGCGCGCCGTTCACGGCGATGCCAAACCCGTCGGCCTGGAGCTCGAGGCCGGTCACCGCGCTGTCGCACACCAGCAGGGCGCCGCGGCTCTCCGCCTGGCCGAGGAGCGCCAGCATGTAGCCGTGCGCGTCGATGATCCCCGTCAGGGGTGAGTGCAGCGCCGCAGCGCAGCGCAGCTCGGGCTCGAGGGCGAGCGCTTCGGCGCGGCCGAGGGAGCTGAGCTCGACGCCGTTGCCGAGCGCCGTGGCGCGGATCCGCTCGAGCTCGGCGAGCTGGCTCTCATTGCTCGCCACGATCAGCTTGCCGCAGCGGCGATGTCCGACGCCATGCTCGCGGCAGAAGTCATAGAGCCGGTTGCGCCCGGCGACACACAGCCGGGCTTTGAGCGAGCCCTGCGGGTAGTAGATCCCGGCGTGAATGACCTCGCTGTTGCGCGAGCTCACTCCGCTGCCGAAGCGCTCCGCGGCCTCGAGGATCAGCACCTCGCGCCCGCGCAGCGCGAGCTCGCGCGCGATGGCGAGGCCCACCACGCCCGCACCGATCACCACCGCGTCCACGCGTTCCACCGGGGTCAATTTTAACCGGAGCCCGTACAATGGCTGCGGCTAAACGGGAGCAACGAGTGCCAGCAGTCAATTATCG
>Ga0335079_10006164_pt1 | contig 13714 bp, 13 predicted proteins | sample Lox_Sample_33_FD_206719 | JGI IMG/M metagenome (GOLD analysis project Ga0335079, IMG submission 206719) | Soil microbial communities from Loxahatchee National Wildlife Refuge, Florida, United States - Lox_Sample_3.3 | ecosystem: Environmental > Terrestrial > Soil > Wetlands | place: USA... | reverse complement strand
CTTGCGCTGCTGGCCGAGAACGTACGCCGCTCCCTGGCGCCGGTAGAAGACGCTTCGTGCCGCGGCCTCGCGCTTGCGGTTGTCCAGCGCGAGTGCTTCGATTCCCCGCTCTAGCGCCTGCGATACGACTTCGGCAGCATAGCGCGCCGTCGAAACGGCGATGCCGGGGTCCGGCAGCCGCGCGCATTGCTTGAGGTGGATCGGGCAGGTCGGAAATACCGTCCACACATCGTCGCCTAGCTTCGCCGCCCGCTGCACCATGTCCAGCCAATGCCGCTCTGCGTGGACAAGCTCGGCGCATACACCACATCGAGGCGTCGACTGCGGCCCTCGCTCGCTAGGCGCGCGCCCCGTCGTACCGGCGACGGCTCCGCCTTCGCCGGCGACCACATTGAGGATCGGTGCCAGCTCGCTGTGTATTGTTGCCTCATCGCCGGAACCGCTCCGCCATTGTTCATGAATCGATGCGATCCTGGCGGCGGCGCCTTGAACCGTCTGCAGCACCGACCGCGCCAGCGCAGCCAGCGGCACACCCTTTGATGAGTACACGACGTTGCGGTAGTGCGGGCAGCACAGTGGCGGGCAGGCCAGCGAGAGGTCCATCCCCTCGACGAACTCCCTGACACCGTGAGAAACACGCTGATCGTGCGCCTTGCATGCGGCGCAGCTTCGGTCCGCGCCGAAGAACAGATCGAAGAGACGCTCGAAATAACGGTCCCCGTCTGCCAGCATGCCGATCAGGCTGTCGGTCGCTTCGCGCAGCACGCCTGCAAGCCCTTCCGCCTCGTGCCTGCTGCGGGCCGGTACAAAGACATGCGACCCGCAGAAACCCATGGAGTCTATGATGGCTTCTGCAGCGCTCGAATTGCCCACGAGCCGATCGGCTGCGGCCAGTCGGAATTCGTGTTCGTCTTCGCGCAGGGCTTCGCACACCGCGCAAACCGCGACGGCACGGGCGGCGCCCGGCGCGCAAGCCCGGGGCATGTTATAGCTGTCGAGGCCCGGCCTGGACAGGGTGCCCACACCTTCCCTTCAAAGGAAAGCTGTAGGCATCATTAGCCGGAAGCGGCGGTTAGAGGAGGAATGCCATCTCCTAGTGCCAAGTATAGGTATGCGCCGTCTCCCGAGCAAGGATGTCGGCGCAAGCCCGTCACACGATCGACGCGATGATCAATGTCGTCAGGAGCGCGAGCAGCACATACGCGACGTAGGCGTTGATGCGCCCGTGGTGCATCGCTGCCAAGCTGCGCGCGAAGCCCATCGCTGCGTTCTTCGCCGGCTGTACCACCAGCCGATCCACGACATGCACCGCCGAGCGCTCGCGCCGGATCGCCATGCGGAAATGCTCCGCCACCGTCTCGCTCGTGTCCTCCACCGTCGTCGGACGGAAGATCGCGTCGAAGATCACCCGCACCGGGTTGGAGAAACCCGTCGCCGTGTAGGTCATCTCCGGCAACAACCGCCGCACCCCTCCGTCCCAGCGCTCGCCCCGCGCCAACCCCCGCCGGCGCGTCAGCCACAGGCGAATCACCGCGTACGTCACCACGAGCAGAACAATCAGCGCCACCGCCATGTACGACGTCGACATCGCGAACACCACCGGATTCGCCTCCCCGCCGCGATGCATCACCACTAAGCCCCGTCCCGGCACGACCTCCTGACCCACTTGCGCGCCAAGGTCGTGGAACTCCGCGGCGAACGCCGGCGGCAGCGACTCGTGTTCCGGGCTCGCAGCAAAGAACGGCGGCACCAGCGCATCGGTCGCGCTCGCGCCCGTCACCGGCGCGACCACGTCGTCGAGCAGCGGAATCACATACGTCGGCAGCACGCCGAGCAGCAGGCACACGACTGCCAGCAGCGCCATCGGCACGAGCGCGCCCGACGTGGGCTCGGCGGGGCGCCGGTCTTCGTCCAGACGGCGCATTCCCAGGAAGCTCATCGCAAACACCTTAACGAAGCACGTCACCGCGAGCGCCGCGGTGAGCGCGAGCGCAGCGCCGCACAGGGCAAAGACGATCTTCGCCTCGGTGGAAGCCAACTCGGCCGAGCGCAGCATGGTCTGCAGCGTGAGCCACTCGCTCACGAAGCCGTTGAACGGCGGCAGCCCGGCGATGGCGAGCGTTCCGGCAAGGAAACCCAGCGCGGTCAACGGCATCCATTTGATGAGGCCGCCCAGTCCGTCCATGTCGCGCGTGCCGGTCTCGCTTTCGACCACGCCGACGCCGACGAACAGCAGCGTCTTGTACAGCGAATGGTTGATCAGATGATAAAGCGCCGCGACGAACGCGATGGCCGCGAGCGCCGGATGCTGGGTGGCGGTGAAAACCATTCCCGCGCCGAAACCGGCGACCACGATGCCAACGTTTTCGATCGAGCTGTGCGCCAGCATCATCTTGAGGTCGTTGTCCGTGGTGGCGTACAGAATTCCGAGCAGCGCCGAAGCGGTTCCGACCACGAGCGCGACCAGACCCGGCTCGACCTGCGTCGCCGGCATGAGATCGGCATTGACGCGCAGGATGCCGTAAAGACCGAGGTTCAGCGTCGCCCCGGCGAGCACCGGCACAAACCCGTTCGACGCGGCGGTGTAAGCGCGCGGCAGCCAGGAATTCACCGGCACCAATCCGGCTTTTACGCCGAAACCGAATAGCGTCAGCAGAAACGCCGCCCAGCGCGCCTCCGCGCTCAGGCCGGGGGCGGCGGCTCTCAACGCCGGGAACGTGAGCGAGTCGGCACCCAGCGCGACGACGAGAAACCCGAGCGCCACCGCGAGCGTTCCGGCCTCCCCCAATCCAAGCAGAAGATACCCCGCGCCGACGCGCCCACTCTCGCCGCTCCGGCCGCTCGCGATCAGCAGGTAACACAGGATCGACATGACCTCCCACGCCAGCAGAAAGAGCAGCGCGTCGCCGGCAATGACGATGAGAACGATCGACGCATACAATCCCAGCAGCATCACCGTGAAAGCGCGTTCGTGGCCGCGAAGCGACGTTTCGTTCAATTCGCGAGCGGCGAAAATCGAAGCCGGCGCGACCACGAGTCCCGTCACCGCGACGAATATCGCCGAAAGGCGGTCGCAGGTCAGCGTCAGCACCGTCAATCCCGGCACCGACCACAATGGTTGCGTGAAAATGTCGTCGGCCAGCAGCGCCATGCCGCCCGTTGATACCAACGCCAGCGCGGCCAGACAACCCGCCCACGCGAGGACAATTCTCTGCCGAGCGGGGCGCACGACGAGCGAGAGCAGAGTGCCGAGGCCGCACAAGCCAAAGAAGACGAGGATGAGCGACTGGGCTCGCACTATCTCTGCACCGACATCGCTGTAACGGAGGACGGCATCGAACCGACGGACGCCGGGGATTTGCGCCCGACGGCCACGAGCAAGGCGTGCAGGATCGCGAGCGGCGGCGGCGGGTTTCCCGGCACTTCGACGTCCACGGGCAGCACTTCGGCCACGCCGTTCGCGCACGCGAAACTGTCCGCGAATACGCCGCCGGAGAGAGCGCACGCGCCGACCGCGACCACGCGCTTCGGCGTCGGCATGGCATCGTGGATTTTCTTGAGCGCGAAGCGCATTTGATCGGTCACCGGCCCGACGACCAGCAGCACGTCGGCGTGGCGCGGTGTCGGCGTGATGAAGAAACCCAGCCGGTGCATGTTGTAATAGGGATTGTTGAGCTGTTTGACCTCGTTCAAGCATGCGCCGCAGTCGCCCGCGTCCACGACGAGGATGTGAATCGAGCGCTGGAACGGCTGCCCGAATCGATGTTGCACGCGGGCCGCCGTTGCTTCGAAGGCCCATTCGTAAGTCGGCTCCCAATCGAGCGGGCGCTCGACGCCACGAACGCACCGGTAGCAGTGAACGCAACGACGGCCGTCCACCGTGATCTTCCCGTCGCTATGGCCGAGCGCATGAGTGAGGCAGCGCTCGACCTGCACGGCGCCCCCGGGGCCGAATTCACCGCCGACGGGCAATCCCGGCGTGACGCCGGCCGCGCGTTCCGGCCCGTGCGGATAGGCGGTGCTCTTGATTCCTGTGCGAAGGCCTTTAGTAACCCACCGGCTCATGCTTTTTTTTCCAAGTCGTTGCTGGCCTCATCATCGATCGCTTTCACCGACGGACAGATCGAATGTGGAGAGGATGATCGGGAAATCCTGGAACGCGAATTTCTCTGCGGCGAGCTGGAAGGAATGCCAGTTGATGAACGATGGCGTGATCATGCGATACCGCGCGATCGCTCCGCCCTCATCCAGTCTCACCCAATGAAACGTCGCGCCGCGAGGTGCCTCGACCCAACCCAGCGCGGCGCCGGCGCGCAAGCTTATCGAGGTGCGGAAGCTGTCACCGTCGCTCATAACGAGGACCGCCTGCTCCATGATGCGCACCGACTGCCGCGCTTCCTTGAACAGCACGCGCAGCCGGGCGTAGCCGTCGCCTTCCTCTTCGCTGGGGACGTCGAAAGCGAAAGCTTCGTAACCCGAATAAGGTCGCGCGCGGCGCAGGTCGCGCACCAGCGCCGAGGCACGCGCGACCGGACCGACCAGGCTGTAGTCCTTCGCTGTCTCCGGCGAGATCACGCCGACCTGCTCGAGCCGGTCGAGAAAGCTGCTCGAGATCCGGAGCTCGTGCTCGAGCGCGTTCAGCCGCCTGGCGATGTCCTGCGACTGGCCGAGCGCCTTGCGGCAAGCTGGGGTCGACACGTCGCACAGCAGCCCGCCCGGTGCGAGCAGGCCGAAGAGATAGCGATGGCCGGTCAATTCGCCCGACAGGCGCAGCAGGTCCTCCTCCAGGATCCCGGCCTGGCTGTTGGCGACGACGAGCGCGGTGGATTCGCAAATCTCCTGGATGGCGCCGGCGTGCTGTCGCAACCGCTCGAGCTCGGCCAGAAACACCCGCAATGCGCGCGCGCGCGGCGGCACGTCGGCGCCGCTGATCGTCTCGACGGCCTGGCAGAAAGCCAATCCGTGCGCAAACGCCGTGGTCGCGGCGAACCGTTCCGCCAGCAGCAAGACCTCGTCGACCGTCTTGCCTTCGGCAATCTTCTCGATGGCGCGCCATTTGTAGAACCGGCGCGTCTGCGTGCGGATGACGTCTTCGCCGACCGTTTCGAGCAGAAAATGCACCGACTCGGTCACACCCGAAAATTTCGGGCCGATCGGCATGATGAATGCGCCTAGCTCTTGAACGGCGCGGTGGGGCCGCCAGTCGCTGTCCGGGCGCCGATGACGCATCGCCGCTTGCGCGTCGAACCCGCGGCGCATCGGTTCGACATTTTCCTGCCAGACGTCGTCGTGAAGCACGAAATCCCCGAGACGCGGATGACCTTCGAAGAGCACGCCGAACAAGTCTTCGGCCTCGCGCTCGTGCCAGTCCGCGCCGTGTATCCACTCGACGATGCTGGGGAAAACGCCTTGCGCGAGCGGTGCGCTCACCAGCACGTGAACCCAGCCGCTTTCGCCTGCCCCGTAGAACGCGTAGCGCAGTTGCCACTCGCTCGCGCCTTCCTCGACGATCAGGCCGGCGAAGCCGAAACCCCACTCCTGGAAAATGCCACGGCACACATCGGCCAGCACAGGGCGCTCGCATGTCACTTCGGTCGTCGACGTCGCGGCGTCGAAGCTTGCTTTCGCCTGGCCCGGCCAGCGGCGTGCGATCTGTTCCTGCAATTGGGCGGGATTCATCGCGTTAACGCAGCGGAGGCCATGCTCAGCAGCCGGTGCAGCGGCTCTGGGACATAGACGCCAAGCGCGAGCACGGGCACGGCAGCGAGAATGAGCGCGAGACTGCAGCTCAAAGGCAGACGGAAGGTTCCGTCGGTCTCCGGCCCGGAATCCTCCTGCGATTCGGCATCCGCGGGCGCGCCGAACACCATGCGGTTCAAGTGCATCATGACGCCGAAGAACGCGATGGCGATGAACGCGGCCAGGAGCCCCGTCGCGACGTAATGCCCTTGCGCGAGGCCCGCCTTCAGAATGGCGAATTCGCTCAAGAAGACCGCCAGCGGCGGAGCGCCGGTGATCGCGAGCCCGCCGAAGATGAGCGCCGTGCCGGCCACCGGAGAACGGCGGATCAACCCACGCACGGCGGCGATGTCGCGCGTTTGCACGCTGAGCAGCGTCGCTCCGGCGGCGAAAAAGCAGAAGGACTTCGTCACGGAATGATTGACGATCTGCTGCATCGCGCCGTAGTCGGCCGCCGATGCGCCGAGCCCGACCGCCGCCAGGATGATCCCCATGTGCTCGACGGTCGAGAAGGCGAACAGCCGCTTGTAGTCATGCACCTGGAGCAGCAGGAAGGCGGCGAACCCGACCGAGATCAGGCCGAGCACGAGCGCCCATGTCTCGACGTGCGCGCCGGGTACGACCTGCATCACCGGGAAGAGCCGCAGAATCACGTAGAGTATCGCGGTCGTCTCCACGCCGGACAGGAGCGCGCACACCGGAGAGGGCGCCTGGCTGTGCGCGTCGGGCAGCCAGGTATGCATCGGCACCAGCCCGACCTTCGTCCCGAGGCCGATCAGGATCAGCAGGAACGCGGTCTGCAGGAGTATCGGCGGCATCCGGGGCGCGGCCGTGATGAGCCCGGCCCAGGTGTACGTCCCACCGCCCCCTGCTTGCATGGCGGCGAAAAGCACGAGAAAGCCCAGGAGCGCCACGCCCGCGCCCATGAGCGACAGCACGACGTATTTCCACGCTGCTTCCAGAGCCTCGCGCGTATTCTCGAAGGAAACCAGCAGTGCCGAGCAGAGGGTAGTCAACTCCACCACGATCCAGACCAGCGTCGGTTCCGCCGACGCCGGAATGGCCAGCATGGAGAAGATGAACAGGTTGTAGTTGGCGTAATAGAGTCGCAGCTTCTTCGGTTGCAGCTTTTCGTACGCCATGTAACCGACCGAGTAGATGGCGGCGGTGGTTCCGACCAGCGCGATGAGCAGCAGGATCAGCGCACTCAGCCCGTCCACGGCGATCCATTTCGACCACGCCGCGTCGGCGAGCTCCGCGGGAGGGTTGCCCGCCACGACTTGCCACGCGAGCCGCGCGACCAGCACCAGGTTCGCGAGGCATTGCGCCACCGTCACGCCCGGTACCCAGCGCTTGCCGAAGGGGAGCAGCACCAGCAGCGCGGTGACGAGGGGCAGCAGGAGGATGACGATGACGCTCACTGGACCCCCACGCTTGCGGCCTCATTGAGCAATTCGGCCGCTGCGCTGCCCCCGAAAACGGGGGTGCAATTCGCGCCTTGAGGCGGCCCTGCGGCGCTCATGGCAGCACCTCGGGCGCCGTCGGTTCAGCGGCTCGTTCTCTCAGGCTCGCCAATTCACCGACGGCAGTGGTGCCCACGTGCTGCTGCACGGCGCGGACGAGCACGCCCATGATAAACACGATGATCAAACCGTCCGTGGCGATCGCGAGCTCGATCAGCATCGCGAGATCGCGGGCGATCGAGATGCCGGCGAGGAACGCGCCGTTTTCCATCGCCAGGATGCCGATCAGGAGCGGCAGCGCCTCGCGCCGCACGGTGAGCGTGAAGGCGCCGAGGAGCAACCCGGCGATCCCGATCGGCACGTTCGGGCCGCGGAATTCCGGCCCGACGGCGTTCGCCAGCGGAATGCCGAGAAAGTAGGCGAACACAGCCAGCGCGAGCGCGATGGCGAGCGTGACCGGAATGTTCAGCGCCTGGTCGATCTCGCGGCGCGTGTAGACCTCGGCCGGCGAGGTCTTGCGCAAGAGCCAAGGGACGATGATCGGCTTGCTGATGAGGTTCACCAGCGCGACGCCGTAGAGATGCCCGGAGCCGTAGCGCAAGCCCAGCAGCGCGGCGGACGCGGCGAGCAACAGCGATTGCGCGATGAACAACATCAAGCAACCCCTCGCCTGCCGCATCGCCACGATCCCGAATGCGGTGAGCAGGAACAGTCCGCACGCGAGAGCGTTCAGGTTCTCCAGCAGCTGGATGGTGGCTTCGCTCATTGGTGCCTCAAGGAGAAAACACCTGCGCGATCATCGCCGCCACCGAGGTGATGAACGCCGCGCCTAGGAATTCGACGATGCGAAACAGGCGCAATTTCGCGAGCGAGGACTCGACCACTACCAGCACGAGCAGGAAGCAGAAGATCTTGAACAGAACCAGCGGTATCGCGAGGAGCACCGCGAGAAGCGTCTGTTCGCGCGCGAGCCCCCACGGCATCACCAGCACGTTCAAGAAAATGCAGAGCAGCACGAAGAATTTCATCTGCCCGCCCCACTTAATCAGGGCGAAGCCGCGGCCGGAGTATTCGAGCGACTTGGATTCGTCGATCATCGCCAACTCGAAATGGCCGGTCGGATTGTCCACCGGGATGCGTCCGCCTTCGGCCAGGATCAGCATGACAAAGGCCAGCATGAGCAGCACGTGCGACGGGGCGAAGAAGTTCGCGAGGGGCGTCACCCACTTCTGCTGGACGATATAGGGGATCGTCGAACCGGCCACGAACGACACGGTGAAGAACACGATCATGAACACCGGCTCGGCGAGGAAGCCGACCATGCGCGTGCGGCTGGCACCGATGGGACCGTAGGGATTGGCCGTGTCCACCGCGGCGAGCGTGGCGAAGAATCCGCCCAGCGCCAACACGAAACCGCCGCCGAGCATATCGCCCATGAACGCGAAGAACAGCGGATAGCTCGTGAGCACCGGGATCAGCAGCGCGACGAAGATCGGCGTGACGAAGACGATGTAGGGCGTAAAGCGGAAGATCCACGAACTGTCCTCGGAAACGACCTCGTCCTTGTGGAAGAACTTCCAGAGGTCCCGATACGGCTGGAAGACGCTCGGGCCGCGTTTGGACTGGACGATTTCCTTCAACCGGGCGAGCACGCCGGCAGCGAGCGGCGCGAACCCCATCACGACCAGGACTTGAAGCAGGTTGAAGACGATGCGACCGGCCATGGCTTGCGTCAGCGTCGACCCCTCGTCGATGCAGCCGAAGCTCGCCCGGGTGCTGGCAAGGCCCGCTCGGGCCTGCCCCGGCGCCAGGGCGACGCACACACAAGACGGTTGACCGACCGCATCGCCAACGCCTCCAGAATCGAACAGGGAATTCCCCCGATCGGCACGGCATGCGCAAGCGGAGCGACTTACCGGACCGTCAGACGCTCGCCAACGCTTGCCACCATTGCATGACAAACGTAGGCGTCATCAGCCATTGCGGCGGTTAAGGAGGACGGCCATCTCCTGGACTGCACGCGTAGTTTAGGCAATACACCCCGGTAAAGCAAGCCTTCGTGGGCAATGTGTTTGTGTGTGCGCGATGCAAACGCCGGAGCCCGCGCGTCGAGTTCCCGCTCGCAGCGTGAACTCAAGGCTTGTGCTTGTGCTCGTTCACCGTTTAGCGCACGAACCGATCGACGTAATCGTGCCCCAGCCCGACCGCCGCGTAGTGCGCCCGGCACAATTCGATCTTAGAGAACACGTCCTCGTACCCCGTCTGCCGCCCCGCATCGTCGAGATAGATCATCGCCCCGCCGATGTTGAAGAACGTGATCATCTCGGCGCAATCGTCCGGCACGACCAGCGTATGGATCTCGCCCGGCGGCTCGTAGACGAAGCTCCCCTCCTCCGCGATCCAGTCATGCTCGAGATAGCGCCAGCGCCCGCGGATGACATAGCCCACGACGGCCATCGGATGCCGGTGCCGGTGCAGCACGCCGGCACGGCGCACGCGCAGCAGATTGCACCAGCCGCCGGTGACGGTGTTGAGCAGGAGCGGCCGGAACCAGACCTCAGGCGCCTGCGGCACCCACACGCGCTCGTCCTCTGGGATCGCACGCAGCGCGAGCTCCGGCACGATCCCTGCGGAAGGCAGAACGAGCGGCGCACTCATTGCGCGGCCTTCAGCGCCTTGGTGAGGTCAGCCACTTCGCGGTCGACGTCACGGTCCTTGGGAAACGGCCGCCCGGCGCGGCGGTACCAGTAACGCGCGTTGCCGAGGTCGCCCTCGACCATGTGCACGATCCCGTGCGCCCAGCAGCCGAGCTTGGTCTCGTCCTGCTGCACGATCTCGTGCGCCTTCTGCCATTGCCCCTGCTTGAGATAGCGAATCGCGGAGTTGAGCGGCATTGGAGTCTCCTACATCGCGAGATAACCGCCGTCGACAGCGAGGATCGCGCCGGTGACGAAGGCCGCGGCTGGCGAGCAAAGAAAGACGGCCGCGCCCGCAACGTCCTCCGGCTTGCCCCAGCGCCCGAGCGGCGTGCGCGCGACGATCGCGCTGCTGCGCGCCGGATCATCCTGGAGCGGCCGGGTAAGCGCCGTCGCGATCCAGCCCGGAGCGATGGCGTTGACGCGTATCTTGTCGACGGCGTAGGCGACGGCGAGCGACTTGGTGAGCTGGGCCACGCCGCCCTTGCTCGCGCTGTAACCCGGCACCAGCGCACCGCCGATCGTGGAGAGCACCGAGGCGGTGTTGACGATGCAGCCCTGCGTGCGCGCGAGCAGCGGACGCGCCGCGGTGCAAAGGCGCATCGTGCCGGTCAGGTTGACGTCGAGCACCTCGGCGAACACTCCGGGGTCGTGCTCGTCGCCGCGGCGGATGATGCCTGCGCAGTTCACCAGGATGTCGAGCTTCGGCAACGTCGCGAAGTACGCTGCGATCGCAGCGGCATCGCGCACGTCGAGCGCGATCGCATGCTCCCACCAGAAGCCGCAGCGCTCGCGCGCCGCAGCGGCTTCCTGCTCCGTGGCTCCGGTCACCGTGACCTGCGCGCCGAGCATGGCGAACGCCCCGGCGATGGCAGCTCCGATGCCGCTCGTTGCGCCGGAGATCAACGCTACGCGGCCGCTGAACGATCCCTCCTGGAACGTGGTCGCGATCATCGTCAGCCCGGCTCGGCGAGGAGCGCCTCGACCGCGGGCGGACGCGGCAGCGGTGCGACCGCGCCATACCCGGTCGTGGCCAGTGCGGCGGCCGCGTTCGCATAGCGCGCGGCGGCGAAGGGATCGTCGCCGGCGAGGATGCGCACGGCGAACGCGCCATCGAAGCAATCGCCGGCGCCGGTGGCATCGACCACTTCGACCCGATGCGCCGCGATGCGCTCACGGCGGCGCCCGTCGGACACGACGCACCCGCCGGCGCCGCAGCGAAGCACGACCAGCGGCGCACCCGCGCGATGGCAAGCGTCAATCACGGCGTCCTCGTCATCGCGCTCGAAAAGCAGCTTCGCGTCGTCGAGGCTCGGCAGCGCCCAGTCGCACAGCTCGAGGCTCGCCTTGATGACCGCACGCGCGCGTGCGAGCGGCCAGAGCTTCAAGCGCAGGTTGGTGTCGTAGGAGATCTTGGCGCCGGCGCCGCGAGCCGCAGCGATCGCGGCGGAAACGGCGTCGCAGGCCGACGCCGAGATCGCCTGGCTGATGCCCGAAGCGTGCAGCACCCGCGAATCCCGGATGAGATCGAACGGCAGATCCTCGGGCCGCATGCGGCTCGCGGCGGAGCCGGCGCGCAGGTAGCTGAACTCGTGCCCAGAGGGGCCGTGGCTCACGAAGTACACGCCGGTGGGCGCTTCGGCATCGATGCCGATCCCCCGCGTCTCGACGCCCTCGCTGCGCCACAGCTCGAGCAAGCGCTGGCCGAACGGATCGCCGCCTACCCGTGTGACGTATGCCGCCCGCGCTCCAAGGCGCGCCGCGGCGATCACCATGTTCGAGGTGTCGCCGCCGTAGCCGAAGAGATAGTGGTGCGGATTGTCGCCGCGCGTCTGGTTGAATTCGACCATCGGCTCGCCGATCGCGACGACGTCGATGCGCTTTGCGCTCATGCGCCGGCCGGCAGCGCCGCGAACGCAGCCGCGTATTCTGCGGCGACCTTGCGCACCGTGGCCGCCGCAGCGCCCGGCTGATAGAGATTCGAGCCCGTGCCGAAGCCATTCGCGCCCACGGCCCAGTACGGCGCCATGTTGTCGGGACGGATGCCGCCGACCGGGAACACGAGCGCATCCTTCGGCAGCACGGCACGCCAAGCCTTGAGCACCGCCGGCGACAGCTGCTCGGCGGGAAACATCTTCAGCCCGTCGGCGCCCGCATCGAGCGCCGCGAACGCCTCGGTGGGCGTGGCGACGCCTGGGAGGCAGACGAGCCCGAGCCGTTTCGCTTCGCGCACGATCGCGACGTCGCCGTGCGGCATCACGATGAGCCGCCCGCCCGTTTTCGCAACGCGCGCCACGTCTTCGACGCGCAGCACGGTTCCCGCGCCGGTGAGACAGCGCTCGCCGAGCTCGCGCGCGAGCAGAGCGATGCTCTCGAAGGGCTGCGGGGAATTGAGCGGCACCTCGAGAATCCGGAATCCGTTGTCGCATAGCGCCGCGCTCACCGGGGGGACTTCCGCGGGCGTTATGCCGCGCAGCACCGCCACCAGCGGCAGCGGCTGGAGATAGGCTCGAAGGGAAATTGGTTCGCTCATCGCACGAGGCCCGCTTGCAGCGCGATGCGCCACAGGCCGCGCGCGGCAGCATCGCTCGGCCCGCTACGCGCCGCGAGTCCGGCGATCGACAGCGCGCGGTCGTAGCGCCCGCACAGCGCCGGCTCGCCAATAAGGGTCACGCCCAGGCCGCGGGCTCCGCTGTGCGCGATCCAGCTCTGCGCCGCAGCAACCTCCGCGCCCAGAAGCAAACCCGAAAGGTAGTCGGCCACGCCCTCGGGCGCAAGCTCGCCGGCGAGCGTCAGCGTGCGAGCCGAGAACAGGTCATGCGAAAGCGCGGCTGCCGGCCGCAGGCTCGTGCTCACGCCGCGTTCGAACGCTGCGGCGTCGCTGCCCGGAGCGGCGAGCCGGCCGAGAATGCTGTGCTCGCGCAGCACGGCGTAGAGCTCCCCGGTCATGAAGGTCGCAAAGCGCTCGATCGCGCCGCCGCCGACGAGCGCCCATTTGCTGTGGGTTCCGGGCAGCGCCACGAGCTGTTGCGCACCGAGATCGTCCAGCGCCCCGAAGATCTGCGTCTCCTCGCCGCGCATCACGTCGGGAACGCCTTGCGCATCGCGGCAAGTCATGCCAGGGACGATCGCGAGCGGCGCATCTGTCACGCGCACGAGGCCCTCCGCGACGGAGGCGAAGCCGGCGGGGCAGTCCACGTAAGGCGCCTCGAGCCAGCCCTGGCGGCTGCCGATCATTCCGCAAGCGAGCAGCGGCACGCCCGCGGGCGCATCGCCGCCGAGCAGCGACTTCAAGGCGTCGTGGAAGCGGCCTTGCGCGACCTTCTGCACGCCTAGCGGCGCGGCTCGCTCAGCGAGAATGGCGCCGCGCCCATCGAGCCACCAGGCGCGCGCGCTGCTCGTCCCCCAGTCGATTGCGATCAACGCCGTGGCCATGTGGCCCCGCTCCCCGTCGGAGCCGAGATGCTACCAGCGCGAAGCCTTCTCCTCGTCGCTCGAGCGCGCCTCGACCCAGCGCTCGCCTGCAGGCGTCTGCTCCTTCTTCCAGAACGGAGCTCGGGTCTTGAGATAGTCCATGATGAACTCGCAGGCGGCAAACGCTTCGCCCCGATGCGAGCCCGTCACCGCGACCAGGACGATCCGGTCGCCCGGCGCGAGCTCGCCGACGCGATGCACGACCAATGCCTCGCTGATGTTCCACCGCGACTTCGCCTCGGCCACGATGCCCGCGAGCGCCTTTTCGGTCATGCCCGGGTAATGCTCGAGCGTGAGCTTGCGCACCTCGGCCGCGTCGTTCACGTCGCGCACCAGTCCCAC
>Ga0335079_10006161_pt1 | contig 13718 bp, 11 predicted proteins | sample Lox_Sample_33_FD_206719 | JGI IMG/M metagenome (GOLD analysis project Ga0335079, IMG submission 206719) | Soil microbial communities from Loxahatchee National Wildlife Refuge, Florida, United States - Lox_Sample_3.3 | ecosystem: Environmental > Terrestrial > Soil > Wetlands | place: USA... | reverse complement strand
AGATGTCGGGGGCGATCCAGGCGTTGCGGGAGCGGTCGCAACTGTTCTTTTCTTTACTGCCGGTGCGCGAAGGCCGCGTTGCGTTCGATGCGCGACGCGAGTTTCTGGAAGAAAACGGAGACGAATTCATCGCGCTGAATCAGGCGCTGATGCGGCTCTGCTCAGAATTCGAGCGACTCGCTCAGAAGCCGGATGAGGTTTTCACGCTCGGGCGCCGGACGCAGCAGTTGCAGGTGCAGCTCGGCTTCGTGATGGAAAATGAAGATCCGAACACGGTTTTTTGGATCGAACGACGGAGTTTCAGAGGCACAAGAGCTGGAGCGCCCGCTCGCCAACCCAACGACAGCGGCGGCAATCACTATGGTTTGGATTCGAAGGATTCCGCTTTGAAGGGGCGGGGCGGCAGCCGCGCCGACAGGATCGGCCCGGCAGGCGGGGCTTTGGCCCCGGAGGCAAAACAGGGTCGCAGCAACGTTTACTTGCAGGCCACACCCATCGAAATCGGCGGCATCCTGCGCGAATGCCTCTGGTCAAAGCTCGAAACCGCCGTTCTGACCTCGGCCACGCTCGCCGTTGGCGGCGGCTTCGATTACATCCGCCAGCGGCTCGGCCTCGACCACGCCCGGGAGGCCGTCATCCCGTCGCACTTTGACTACGAGAGCCAAGCGATTTTGTACGTGCCTCCGGAGTTGCCCGATCCCCGGACGCCGCAATTTACGGCACAAGCGACCGATATGATACGGCGATTACTGGAGATCACACGCGGGCGCGCATTTGTTCTTTTTACGAGCTATGCGCAGATGAATGAGATCTACGAGCGCCTGCTGGGCTTGCTTGAATTCCCCATGCTCAAGCAAGGAGACGCTCCGAAATCGGCGCTGCTGGATGAGTTTCGGCTGACGCCAAACGCGGTGTTGTTTGGGACGTCGTCGTTCTGGCAAGGTGTGGACGTACAGGGAGAGCAACTGAGTTGCGTCATTATCGACCGGCTGCCATTTGCCGTGCCGAGCGACCCGGTGGTGGCGGCGCGCGTCAAGGCAATTGACCGCGCCGGCGGCAGCGCTTTCAACGATTACCAGGTACCAGGCGCCGTTATCACGCTGAAACAGGGCTTTGGACGGCTGATCCGCTCGCTGCATGATCGAGGCCTGTTGGCGCTGCTCGATAACCGGATTCTGAAAAAATCCTATGGGCGGGTGTTTGTTGAAAGCCTGCCGAATTATGCGAAGACGACGGATTTACGGAAGGTGGAGGAGTTTTTCGGAACGGCGCCGGACACCTAAAGAATCGAGCGGCGGACGGGCGAAGACGCCCGTCCTGCCATCGAAAAAGGTGGCGCTGACCAGCGAAGTTCGACTTACTGTGCCGGTTCTGCTTCCGCGTCCTTGGCGACCAGGACCTTCAGGTGCGTGGTCACGTCCTTGTGCAGCTTGACGGGCACAATGAACTCGCCAATGGTCTTGAGCGGTTCGTGGAGCTGAATCTTGCGGCGATCAATATGGAAGCTCTTCTTTTCCAGAGCTTCGGCGATGTCGCCGGCGGTCACTGATCCGAAGAGCTGATCGTTTTCGCCGGATTTGCGCGTGAAGGACACATCCAACCCGTCAAACTGCTTTGCCAGCGCTTCGGCTTCGGATTTTTCCTTTGCCGAGCGGCGCACAGAGGCGGCCTTCATCTGCTCGATGACGGCTTTGTTTGCGGCGGTGGCTTCGATGGCGAGCTTCTTGGGCAAGAGAAAATTCCGGCCGTATCCTTCGGCGACTTTCACGACTTCGCCGCGGTTGCCCAATTTGGGCACATCTTCTTTCAGGATGACTTCCATAGGTGCAACTCCATTTGTGTGATCTTGTGTTTGAAGCGTCGCCCGTCGTTTGTCGCCTGTCGGCCGGGTTCCCGTGACGAGAACGGCGGCATGCTCAAGCACGATTGCTGAAAGACCGGCGACAGCAAACAGCCGACTGCCTTCCTACTGAATCCGTCCTGCGAACGGTAGCAGAGCAATATTCCGCGCCTGCTTGATTGCCTTCGACAAGCGACGCTGGTGCGGAGTGCAGACGCCGGACAGGCGGCGGGGCGTGATTTTTCCGCTCTCTGCCACGAACTGCGCCAGCAGGCGGACGTCCTTGTAATTGACGGCTTCGATTTTTTCCACGCAGAATTTGCAAACCTTCTTGCGCCGGAAGTACTTGCGCCCGCCCTCTCGAGGACCGCCGGGCCCGCCGCCCGGACGAGGACCACGAGGACCACGGTCGCTGCGTTCCGGACGTCCTTCGGGACGGGTTTGGCCACCGGTACTTTCGGGGGCGCTTGCTGCTTTGGTTTCTTCTGCCATAAAGCTCCTTGAGTTCTTTAACAAAATCTCTAAAACATCGTTCGCATGCCGTCATGTACGCGGGCGTGCGCCCGTCCCGCACTTAGACCGCGGTCGGCGCCGGCTCGGTTCCCGGTTCCGGTGTCACCGGGGCGGGGGGCGCCGCGCTCACTTTCTTGCGCGCGTCGCGAAGCTTCTTCACTTTCTCAAGCCGCTTCAGTTCGTCGTCGGTTCGAACCGTGATGAACTTGATCACCTGCTCGGTTACCCGGAGGCGGCGTTCTACTTCGTGAACAATGGCACCTTCGCCTTCCATCATAAAAAGCACAAAAATGCCGTCGTTGAATTTGGCCACCTTGTAAGCGAGACGGCGTTTGCCCCAGACCTCGCTCTTGGCCGTGCCGCCCGCCGAGGTCACCGACGACTCCAGCGTTGAGATGAGCTTATTCAGATCCTCGTCGACCATGTCAGGCCGGACGATAAACATCACTTCATAGCTACGATTCATTCGTTTTCTCCAAAAACCAGCGGCCCGAGGTGAGTGACCAGTGGCTAGAAATCAATTTCCTGCGTTGGCCACTGACCACCGATCACTGGCCACTCTCTTCCGGCTTGCGGTTGAATCGATTCATGGCCGCTGCCGGACCTTCCTTCAAAATCACTTCCACGGCCTGCGCGGCTGCGTCGAGCATTTCGTCGACAACCGCCTCCTGCGACTTGCGGAAGGGGGTAAGAACAAAACTGGCCCCGTCTTCCACCTTGCGGTCGGGAGCGATTCCCAGCCGAATCCGCAGGAATTCATCCGTGCCGAGCGCGCCCAGAATGGACTCCATTCCGTTGTGCCCCGCCGTGCCCCCCCGCTGCCGGATCCGCATCGTGCTTAACGGCAGGTCGAGCTCGTCGTAAATCACGATCAGGTCCGACAAAACGTCGACCTGATGTTCCACTACCAGTTCTCGCACCGAAAGCCCACTCAGGTTCATGTAGGTTTCGGGCTTGGCCAGAATCACCGGCGTACCGGCGATGGTGGCTCGCGCCGTCAAGGCACGGCACTGGCGGTTCCTTATTTCAATCCCGCGCTCGTTCGCAATCCTGTCGATCGTCAGAAACCCAAGATTGTGCGGCGTAAACTGGTACTCGATTCCAGGATTGCCCAAACCGACGATCAGTTTCACGAAATCAGCTCAGCTGTCAGCTCACAGCCAGAAGCTGGAGCGGCATTCGTCGTCGGTCGTTCGTCATTCGGAAGTTTCCGGCCAATCGGAGTGCGTTGTCCCCGCGAACGACTACCGACCAAAGACTGAAGACGATTTCCCAGCTATTTTTTCTCCTTCTTCTCAGCCTTCTCAGGCTTGGCTTCGCCTTCCGCTCCCTCTTCACCCTCCACTTCCTGCTTGCCCTTCTTGATGACTTCGGGCTCAGCCGGAGCCGCCGCAGCCGCCTCGGCCGCAGCTTCCGGCGTCACGACCACTTCTTCCTTCACGGATGTGATGTGGGCGATCATCTGATGCGGATCGGTCAGGAACTTGAGCTTCTCGTCATGCGGGACGTTTTCGACGCGCACCTCGACGCCGAACACCAGATGGCTGATATCCACTTCGATCGACTTCGGGATGTCGGCGGGCAGGCATTCGATCTCAATCTCGCGCAACAATTGCTCGAGAATGCCGCCTTCCTGTTTCACGCCCGCAGCCTCGCCCTTGAGCACGATCGGCACGGTGACCGTCAGCTTCTTGTCCATGGCAATGCGCTGCATATCCACATGCAGCAAGCGCCCCTTGATCGGCTCAAATTGCCAGTCGACGATCATGGCCTTCACCCGGTCGCTGTCGAGCGCCAGGTCGAAAATGGTGTTGTGCCCGCTCTCGGAGTGCAAAATCCGAAGAACCTGGCGCGGATCCACTGCGACCGAGGCAGTGTCTTTTCCGCTGCCATACAAAACTGCAGGAATCTTGCCGCTTGCGCGCACTCTACGTGCCGCGTTCTTATTCCCTGGTTCGCGCTTCTGGGCTTCCAATATGCTGATGTCCGTTGCTGTCGCCATAATTCGGGTTCCTATCTAAATAAATAACCTGCTGACTGAAGTCTCTTCGTGATTCGCCTGAATCGCCCGACCGATGAGGCCGGCGATCGAAAGCACGGTAATCTTTCCACCCTTTTCCGCGCGCGCCGCATCCGCCTCGGGGTTGAGAGGAATCGTGTTTGTGACCACAACTTCCTTGATGACCGAATTCGCAATGTTCTGAACCGCCGGGCCCGAAAGGACCGCGTGCGACGCGCACGCATACACCATGGTGGCGCCGTTCTCCCGAAGCGCGGCGGCCGTTTTCACCAGCGTACCGGCGGTGTCGATAAGATCGTCGATGATCAGGCAGGTGCGGCCGTCTACGTCGCCGATGACGTGCATGATCTCCGCCACATTCATTTCGACTCGCCGTTTATCCACGATCGCCAGCGCGGCATCGACCTTCTTCGCAAAAAACCGCGCACGCTCCACGCCGCCCGCATCCGGTGACACCACCGTCAGGTTCGGCAGATTCAGCTTCTTGAAGTGGTCCACCAAAACGGGAGAGGCAAACAGGTGGTCCACCGGAATATTGAAAAAGCCCTGCAACTGGGGCGTGTGCAAATCCACGATCAGGGCCCGGTGCGCGCCGGCCGCAGTGAGCAGGTCGGCCACCAGTTTCGAAGAGATCGGGCTGCGCGGCTTGTCTTTGCGGTCCTGCCGCGCATAGCCGAAATATGGGATCACCGCCGTGATACGGCGCGCGGAAGCGCGCTTGAGCGCGTCAATCATGAGCAGCAGTTCCATCAGATGCATATCCACAGGACGGCAGGTGGGCTGCATGACGAAAACGTCACAGCCACGCACGTTCTCCTGGACCTGCACGTAACACTCGCCATCCGCGAAGCGGGTAACCTGCGCCTGGCCGCGCGGCATCCCGAGAAACTGACAGACCTCTTCCGCCAGCGGTTCGTTGGCGGTGCCGCTGAAGATCTTGAACTTGTCGTCGCTTCGCGCGCGCTGGGGCTTGCGATCGGGCTTCTCGTCCGTCATCGGCTTTTTTTCCGCTGTCGTAGTCGCAGTCGCCATAGTTCAGTTTTCAGTTCTCAGATTGGGCGCCAGCGTCTCGACTGAGAACTGGCACCTCAAAACTGCTTCAATTGGCTGGGCCGCTAGGATTCGAACCTAGACAAAGTGCTCCAAAGGCACTTGACCTACCATTAGTCGACGGCCCAAAACTCAGTGGGTAGCTGCAATAAGCTTTCCCCAATATTCACGCCGCGTCAAGGTTCGAGTCGCAATTGCTTTCAGCCCCTGCTGTCGGAGCCCCTGGGCCGCCTTGGCGGCCTCGGCGGCCGATCCGAATAACCCATAGAGGGTCGATCCGGACCCGGACAGCGACGCGTATCGCGACCCGGCGCGCTCCAGCGCACGTTTCATGTCACGCAGTTCGGGAAATTGTGAAAAGACGACTCTTTCGAAATCGTTTTCAATCCCGGCTCGGACAAGGTCGGATAGGCTTCCGGCCCGGCCCCCGCCTTTTGCGGGAGCACCGTCGTGAGAGCTTCCACGCAGCCACGCAGACAGCACGCAGCCAACCTCGAACAGTCTATCGGAGGCGCCCGGATGCGTCAATTGCGCAGCGCTTGCCTTCGCTCTGCCCGCTTTGCTCATCAGGCGGTCCCAGTCCGCAAATGCCTGTGGGGTCGATACCCCCACCTCCGGTGTGACCACGACCAGCGGTGCCGGGGACAGGTCCGCCAGCGGATACACCTCTTCCCCGCGGCCCACGCCCAGCACGGTTCCTGCCACTACAAAAAGCGGCAGGTCAGAGCCGATTTGGGCCGCAATCCGCAAACTTTCGGCCTGGCTCAGCGATCTCCCGGCGACATGATTTCGAGACCGTTTCCTTCCACGCCGGCTGAGAGCCCTCTCCATGGCAAACATGGTTGCCACCGCATTCGACGATGCCGCCCCCATGCCACCCTGCACCGGAAGCTTCTTCTCTATCTCGATGGTGACCTTGCCGACAGCGCCAAATGCCTCCATGACGAGCTTCGCTATGCGGTAGCAGGTGTTCCTGGAATCCAGCGGGACTCGCGGGTCGTCACACTTGCAAACAATCTCAACCCTGCCGCCGGCACGCTTATCGAGGCTCTCATCAACGCTGACCCGAATCACATCGTGCAGGGCGATCGTCTGGTAGACGGTCCTCAAATCGTGAAATCCGTCGGCACGCCGGGAGCCGATGTACAAACCGAGATTGATCTTTGCAAACGAACGAACCGCGACATTCATGGCAGTGAAATCGACAAGTGAAAATCAGGAAGGGAGATTGTAAGCGATTTCGCCGGCAGGGATTCGTTGTTTGCGGATCGCCGCGCAAGCGCAGCGACGGAGAACCCGGGATGACAAACAACAGAGAACTGACCGGCTCCGGTAAACGCCAAGGCTGTCAAACCAGGAATGAATTCGAGTTTTTTCGCAACCTCCGGAGTCGTGCCCTTTCCAAAATCACTTTGAAACAAGTTCTCAGGCCTGGCGAAGTGTCGACTCGATCATGTTTGCGGCCCTGTCCAACAGATCGAGATCGGCCGGGTTCAAGCCGGACAAGAGCCTCTCGAGCGCCTGAATTCGCCGCTGGCGCGCTTCCTGGAGCAGTCGTTCCCCCTTGGGGGTGACGCTGATTCGGACCTTCCGGGCGTCCTTCTCATCGGGCTGAATCCGCGCCAGCCCCGCCCGTTTCAATCCGGCAACGATGCGGCTCATGGTCGGAGGCTTCACCCGTTCGGCCGCCGCCAGTGCGCCCAATGTTTTTGGGCCACCGAACACCAGGACCGAGAGCGCAGATAGCCGCGCCGGGCCTTGTCCGGACAGCACATCGGGCTTGGCGGCGCCGCGCAGAAGGTGGATTGCCGCCGAGTGCAAGCGGTTGGCGATCTCCAGTCGATTTCGCGTGGTTCCTGTGGTCATAAAAATTGCTTAGCAATGCTAACATTGTTCTTGACAATGTGGCCAGCTCATCTATACTTCGTTAGCAGTGCTAACTAATTTTCGGGGCCGGCAAGTCGGGAATAACCTATTCCGGGGCTCACCGATTCCCGGAAAAACCCCGATTTGGGGACCTCGCGGAGCCACACCATGAACAACGCCATAAACAACAATGACCGCTGCTTTGAGCTTCTCGGCAAGAACGATCTTGACAGCCTCCGCCGGCTCCTCGAATCCGATCCCGCCTGCGCCCAGGCGCGCGATGCGCGCGGGATTAGCCTCCTGATGCACTCGCTCTATCGCGGCCGCCGCGACCTGGCGGAACTTATTGCCGCGCAAAAAAAGAGGCTCGACCTTTTCGAGGCCACATCCCTGGGCCGCCTCGACCACCTTCGTGAGATGGCAGTCGACTCAAGGGCGGTCAATTCCCGCTCCCCCGACGGCTTTACCGCTCTGCACTTCTCATGCTTTTTCGGCCAACCCGAGGCCGCCCGCATCCTGATCGAGGGCGGTGCCGCGGTGGATGCGGTAGCTGCCAATCCCATGGCCGTTATGCCGCTGCACTCGGCTGCTTCCGCCCGCAACCTCGAGGCCGCCCGCTTGCTCCTCGAGCATGGCGCGCCGGTCAATGCCCGCCAGCAAGGAGGCTGGGTTCCGATTCATGCCGCCGCCCAGAACGGAGACCGTCCCATGGTGGAGCTTCTGCTCGCACACCACGCCGATGCCAAACTCGTCAACGACGAGGGCAAGACGCCCGCCGTGGTCGCCCGCGAAAAAGGGCAGGCAGACATTGCGGCCCTGCTGGAAGGGTGAAATTCCGGAGGTTTCAGCCACGGCCTGCCCCGCCGGTTACTCCCGTTTTCTCCTTGGAGCACGGCTCTCGATTCCGGCATCAAACCGTCTATAATGGGGAAAAGTTCCTCTGGATCAGCCCGTCTAAGCAGGCAATACATGCAGACCAATAGCGCGAGGAAAGATCATTTATGTCGACGAAGTTGAAGGTCACGGTTCTTGCCAGTTCGCTGGCGATTCTGCTGTTCACGGTTGCCGGGAGCTTCGTGAATGTGCGCGCATCTTCGAATGAGGGCGCCTACCGCCAGCTTTCGGTGTACAGCGAAGTGCTCTCCCGCATCCGCAGCGAATATGTGGAAGAACCGAATATCTCCATGGTTACCGAAGGTGCGCTGCACGGGTTGCTGGAGGCGCTCGACGCCAATTCCAGCTATTTGAGCGCCGACGAGTACAAGCATTACAAGTCAATGAAGTCGGAGGGCAAGGCCGAGATCGGTGCCGCGATATCGAAGCGCTTCGGATATGCGGACGTGGTCGCGGTCATTCCCGGAGGTCCAGCGGACAAGGCGGGCATCGAAGCCTCAGACATCTTCGAATCGATTGAAGGCAAGAGCACGCACGACATGTCGCTGGCCGAAATTCGGACCATGCTGCTGGGCGATGCGGGCTCGACCGTCACGGTCTCCGTTGTGCGGCCGCGCCGCGCGGAGCCGCAAAAAATCGTCATCACCCGGGATATGGTGGCCATTCCTCCCGTAGCCGACAAGATGCTTGCCGACAACGTCGGATATATCAAGACCGACGCGTTCCCGGCAGGCAAGTCGCAGGAGGTGGCCGCGAAAATCCGCGAACTGCAAAAGCAGGGCGCGAAGAAACTGGTTCTCGACCTGCGCAACTGCGCCATCGGGGAGGAAACCGAGGGCATTGCCACGGCGAACCTTTTTCTGGACCACGGCACGATCACTTACCTGCAAGGACAAAAGTTTCCTCGCGACGCCTTCAACGCCGACTCAGGCAAAGACATTACAAAGCTCCCGGTAGTGGTACTGGTAAATCGTGGTACGGCGGGCCCGGCGGAAATCGTAGCCTCCGCGATCCTCGAAAACGCACGTGGCGATGTGGTCGGAGCGAAGACCTTCGGGGATGGTTCGGTTCAGAAAGTAATCGAGATGCCTGACAACTCGGCACTGATTCTCTCCATCGCGAAATACTATTCGCCGAGCGGCAAGGCCATTCAGGATACGGGCGTCACACCCAATGTCCTGGCTGCCGATAACGAAGAAGACGCCGGTTTGCCCGATGAAGACCAGCCGGCCACTCCAGAAGACAAGGCTGCACCGCCCAAGAACCCGCAGGACGACCAACTCAACAAGGCCCTCGAGATTCTTAAGAACCGCGAGTCGAAGGGGTAGTAAGAGCGAGGTCTCGGGATCTGAAGGTTCAAGCCGGCTAGGTATTGGAGTTTCAAGGCGGCATCAAGTCGCCCGTTCCGGCGGGCGATTTCTTTTGCCCGTGTTCCAGGTCCGTCGGTGCGCCGCCACGAGCGCGCGGGCGTGCTCAAAGATCAGTTTGAAGCCCGGGACGATGCACAGGATTGGAACCGGTCCTTTTGCGCTATCCTGACGTTGAGACTCAATGGAAATTCCTGATCAACAACTTCCGCCGGTGGAAGTTCCTGGCCGGAAGCTGGTTGGCGCTGTGGTGGTTGGGCTGCTGGCTTTACTGGCCGCCGCGGTCGGCGCAGCGGTGGGCTTCATCCTCGTCTATTCCACCGATCTGCCCCAGGTGGACGAACTCGAACGTTACCGTCCCAGTTCTGTCACCGAACTTTATGACACGCAGGGACGCGTCATAGGAACCTTCGCGCTCCAGCGCCGCGTCGTCGCCGCCTACGACGACTATCCGCAGGTGCTTCGCGACGCGTTGGTGTCCATCGAAGACAAGGATTTCTACACTCATTCCGGCATCAATTTCTGGCGCATTGTCGGCGCGGCCTACAAGGACATCGCATCGGCCGGAAAGGTGCAGGGAGCATCCACGCTCACCATGCAACTTGCGCGCAACCTGTTTCTCTCTCCTGACCGTTCGTTCTACCGAAAAGTGCAGGAAGCCCTGCTCGCCATCCAGATCGAACGCCGCTTTACCAAGCCGCAGATTTTCACACTCTATGCCAATCAGATTTTTCTCGGACACGGCGCCTATGGTTATGAAGCAGCCTCCGAATATTATTTCAGCAAGCCCGCCAAGCAACTAAGGCTCGAAGAAGCCGCGCTGCTCGCGGGATTACCCAAGGCCCCGCAGTATTACTCGCCCATCAATCATCCCGATCGCGCCCTCAAGCGCCGCAATCTCGTCCTCAACGCCATGCTCGAAGATGGCAAGATCACATCCACACAAGCCGCCGACGCCAAGAGCAAGCCGATCATTCTGAACGTCGCGAAGGATCCGAACTCTCTCGCGCCCCACTACGTCGAGGAAATCCGCCGTTACCTCGAAGCCAAGTACGGCAGCGACCAGGTCCATCAAGGCGGTCTCCGCGTCTACACCTCGCTCGACATGGACCTTCAAAAATCGGCGAATCAGGCCCTGCTCGACGGTCTCGCCGCCTATGAGCGCCGCCATGGCTGGCGTGGCCAGCTACCCAATGTGATTGCGCAGGGCCAGTCGCTGACGCAGTATTCCGATCCGGACTGGGATGAAGAGCCGGAGATCAATGGATACGTCCATGCGCTGATTACCGCCGTCTCCCCTGCATCAGCTGAGGTACGCTTCGGAGCGCATAGCGCGGCGCTCGCTCCCGCGGACATCGCGGGATGGACGACTGCCAAGTCGAAAGCCAGGCTGAGCGATATTCTCCACGTTGGAGACGTCGTATATGTCAAAGTGCTCGCTTGGGATGCCGGCGGCAAAGCGCATGTCACCCTCGAACAGGATTCCGGCGCAGAGGGCGCGCTGGTCGCCATCGACAATGCGACCGGCGATGTGAAAGCAATGGTCGGCGGACGGGATTTTAATCTCTCGAAGTTTGATCGCGCCACGCAGGCGCTGCGTCAGGTCGGATCCTCGTTCAAGCCTTACGTCTACACCGCCGCGATCGACCAGGGCGCGAGCCCCGACGACACGATCGTGGATGCGCCGACGACCTTCCAGACGGCGTCCGGACCTTATACTCCGCACAATTACGACCAGAAATTTGAAGGCACGATCAGCTTGCGGCGGGCTCTCGCGCAATCCAGGAACATTCCCGCGCTCAAGCTTGCCGACCGCATCGGCATCAAAACCGTCATTGAATATGCGCACCGCCTCGGGATTAGCGAAAACATTCCGGCGTACCTGCCGGTTGCGCTGGGCTCGGCGGAGGTTACGCTCCTCGAACAGACCGCCGCCTTCAGCGTGTTTCCCAACGACGGCCTGCGCGTCGCTCCGCATTACATCAGCAAGGTCACCGATTATGAGGGCCGCGTTCTTGAAGAGGATTATTCCGATGCCAAGGACGCCATCAGTTCTCGTACCGCCCGTATCATGACTTCCATGCTGCGCGAGGTTGTGCTGCATGGCACGGCCGCAGCTGCCGCGAAAATGCCTTACCCACTCGCTGGAAAAACGGGAACGACCAACGACTTTACCGACGCCTGGTTTGTGGGCTTTTCACCCAACCTCACGTGCGGAGTCTGGATCGGGTACGACGAGAAGAAATCGCTCGGCGACAAGGAAACTGGCGCTCGCGCTGCTCTTCCCATCTGGATACAGTTCATGAACGGCGCCCTGACCGGCAAAGACGCTGGACAATTCCCCGCGCTCACTCCGGCACCCGGTTCCGCGGTCGCCCGCCAGCTCGATACCCCTGACGTTGCTCCCGGCGATGGCGAAACTCACTAGGCTGCAGTAGGTCACTTGAAAGCAGCCAACCTGCCGGATTAGCGGCCGGATCGGAAGGCGCCCGGTGGCTGTGACAAAAGTCATTTCCAGCCTTTGCGTGCTCCAATAACTTCAAAAGGTTCCGGCGACAAATGGACAGGTTTTACATCCGGCCGGATATATCGTTCAACGATATAATTTGGTGGCCAACAAAAAAATGAAAGGTGCGTACCCATGTCATATCGAAAACTGTGGATAGCCCTGGGGCTCGTGCTCGTAATCTCCTTCGCGGTCCTTGGCGGAGTCGGCGTTAAGGTTCTCAACAACGCCCCACCCATCCCTTCGCAAGTCGTCACCGGCGACGGCCAGGTCTTGTTCGACGGCGATACCATTCGCGACGGCCAGGGCGACTGGCAGTCCATCGGCGGCCAGGAGGTCGGCACCGTCTGGGGCCACGGCGCTTACATCGCTCCCGATTGGAGCGCCGACTGGCTGCACCGCGAGTGCGTTTTCATTCTCGACCGCTGGGCGACAGGGGCGGGCGCCGCCAACTATGCGGCTTTGGCTCCCGAGCAGCAAGCTGCGCTGCAGGAACGCCTGCAGTTGATGATCAGGCGCAATACCTACGATCCTTCTACACAACAAATCATCGTTGATCCAATTCGCCGAGACGCATTCGAGCATCTTTCCGCCTACTATGCCGACGTTTTCTCTCAAGGGCGCAATGAATATGCCATTCAGCGGGGCGCGCTCAGCGATCCTGTGAAACTCCGCCAGATGAGCGCATTTTTCTGGTGGACCGCCTGGGCCGCCTCGACCGATCGCCCTGGCAGCAACGTGACGTATACGCAGAACTGGCCCCATGAGGCTCTTATCGGGAATCAACCTACGGCGAGCGCCGTCGTGTGGAGCGTGATCAGCTTCGTCCTCCTTCTTGCCGGTGTCGGTGGAATGGTCTGGTACTTCGCATCGCAGCCGCGCACAGTCTCGGAGGAATTTCTTCCCGCGAATGACCCACTGCTGGGATTGCGCCCCACTGCTTCCCAGCGTGCCACCGTCAAGTATTTCTTCGTGGTGGCCGCGCTCTGGGTGGTGCAGGTGGCGCTCGGCGCGATCACGGCGCACTACGGAGTCGAAGGATCCGGCTTCTATGGAATTCCGCTCGACCGCTGGCTCCCCTACAGCGTGACTCGTACCTGGCACTTGCAGATCGGAATCTTCTGGATCGCAACATCGTGGCTCGCGACCGGCCTTTACGTCGCGCCCGCGATCAGCGGATCAGAACCCAAAGGCCAGAGGATTGGCGTCAATGCGCTCTTTGGTGCCCTGATTTTTGTCGTTGTCGGTTCGCTCGCCGGCGAGTGGTTGAGCATCCAGCACAAGCTTGGCAATCTCTGGTTCTGGTTCGGCACGCAGGGTTATGAGTACGTGGATTTGGGCCGCATCTGGCAGATCCTGCTCTTTGTCGGACTTGTCTTCTGGCTGTGGCTGATGTGGCGGGCACTTAAACCCGCGCTGCTAAGGAAAGACGAAAGCCATGCCCTCCTGCTGATGTTCCTGATCTCGAGCATCGCGATTCCGGTTTTCTACGCCGCGGGCCTCATGTATGGGCAGCGCAGCAACCTGGTCACCGCCGAGTATTGGCGCTGGTGGGTGGTCCACCTCTGGGTGGAGGGCTTCTTCGAAGTCTTTGCCACGGTCGTGATTGCCTTCCTGCTCACGCGGCTGAAGCTGCTTTCCGTGCCTACCGCAACGAAAGCC
>Ga0335079_10006160_pt1 | contig 13718 bp, 14 predicted proteins | sample Lox_Sample_33_FD_206719 | JGI IMG/M metagenome (GOLD analysis project Ga0335079, IMG submission 206719) | Soil microbial communities from Loxahatchee National Wildlife Refuge, Florida, United States - Lox_Sample_3.3 | ecosystem: Environmental > Terrestrial > Soil > Wetlands | place: USA... | reverse complement strand
GCCCTTGGAGAGCTCCTCGTGAAAGCGCCGAGGACGATCCCTGGGGAGCTAGGAAGTTCACGGCGACCGTTGGCGTCGTACTGTCCGTGGCGACATCGACGATGAGATAACCATGGGCGCCGTATCGGGCCCGAGCAGTTCCGTTGGACTGCGCTTATCGGCCGGTGGTCGCGGGGTTGACGCGAAGCGCGCGCGTGGGGCGCGGCTCCCGCAGGGCCTCTTGTTGGTCTGCGGGGCGATCGCCGTCCTGGTGGGCCTGCCCGTCGTGGTCACCGTGGTCCAGGCGATGCAGGGCGGAGTCTCAGCGGCGAAGGCAGCAGTTACCGCGAGTGCGACGCCCACGCTGTTATTGCACACGGTTGAACTGGCCGCGTTGGTCACGCCGGCCTGCGGCGTGCTCGGATTGGCGACGGCGTGGGTGGTTGAGCGCACCTCCGTGCCCGGCCGGCGGGTCTGGCCGCTGTTGTTGGTAGCACCACTGGCCGTCCCGCTGTTCGTCACCAGCTATGCGTGGGCGACCCTTAGTTCGTCGTTGACGGGATTCTGGGGCGCGGCCGGGATCGTCACGTTCTCCTACTACCCGATTGTGCTCTTGCTCGTGGCCGCGTCGCTGCGCGTGATGGACCCGGCACTGGAGGAGACTGCCCGCTCATTGGGGCTTGGCGCGTGGCGCACGTTCAGCCGCGTGGTGCTGCCTCAGCTCCGCCCGGCGCTGTTGGGGGGCATGTTGCTGGTGTTACTGGACACGCTCGTGGAGTTCGACGCGTTCGTGGCCCTCAAGTTCCAAACGCTGTCGGTGAACGTCTACTCGCAGTACCAACTCGGCTTCAGTCCCGCCGGCGCCGCGGCGCTGTCACTGTTCTCTACGCTGACCTGCGCGGTCGTCCTGTTCGGCGAGTATCGCCTCAGAGGCGGCGTCAATTACACCCGCATAAGCCAGGGGGCGCGTCGCGGCGTGGTGCGCTATCGGCTGGGCCGAGCGATGCCACTCGCGCTCGCGGCGCTGGGATTGCTCGTGACTGTGAGCCTTGGGCTCCCTCTCGGTCTGCTCGCGCACTGGTTTGCGCAGGGAACCCGCACGGCGGGCGCTCCCGCCGGTGCCGATGGCCTGTGGCCGGCGACCTTGACCACGGTGCTGCTGGGGGTTGCATCCGCGCTTGTGGCGGTCCTGCTCGCACTACCGGTTGCGATCCTGGCCGTCCGACGCTCGGGCTGGCTGGCGACCACGATCGAGCGAAGCGTGTACCTGTCGTTCGCGCTACCGGATCTCGTGGCCGCGATCGCGCTCGCGTATGGAGCCACCCACGTCGTTCATTTTCTGTATGGGACCGTCGTGCTCCTCGTCCTCGCGGAGGCGATGCTGTTTGTGCCATTTGCGGTCGTTGCCCTGCGTGGCACGATCGGTTTGATCGAGCCCTCCTTGGAGGACTCCAGCCGCGCACTCGGTCTGGGACCGCTGCGCACGCTGTGGCGAGTGACGGTCCCGCTTGCACGTCCAGGTCTGGCGGCAGCCGGCGTTCTGGTGTTCGCGTTCGTGCTCGGCGACCTGTCGACCGCCCAGGTTCTTCTTCCCCCCGGACTGAACACACTCGGCACCCAGTTTTGGGCGGACAGCGGCACAGTCGCGTTCGCCGCCGCCGCGCCCTACGCCGCGGTGCTGATCGTCCTGGCGCTCCTCGCCACCTACGTCCTGATGAGCCGCTTCGGCCGCGTCCGCGGGCTCAGCGAGCGATAGCGATGGCCGAGCTGCGCTGCGAGCGGATATTCGCCTCGTACGGTCACGGCGACGTGCTATCGGGCATCGACCTCGTCGTGCCGGAGGGCACGCTCACCGCGATTCTGGGCGCGTCGGGAAGCGGCAAGACGACGCTGCTGCGGGTGATCGTGGGATTCATCGCCCAGCAGCACGGCACGGTGATGGTCGGGGACAGGCTGGTGGCGCAGGCCGGCGGCGCTCACTTCCCGCCGGAGAAACGGTCGATCGGCTACGTCGCGCAGGAGGGCGCCCTGTACCCGCACCTGAGCGTCGCCGAGAACGTCTCGTTCGGCCTACCACGAAGGGAGCGCAAGACATCCACTAGAGCTTCCGAGGTCCTCGACCTCGTCGGCCTTGGAGCGCGCTACGCGGCACGTCGCCCGCACGAGCTCTCTGGTGGCGAGCAGCGTCGCGTCGCCCTGGCACGGGCGCTGGCGCCGCGCCCGCCGCTCGTAGTCCTCGACGAGCCCTTCTCGGGGCTCGATGCCGCCTTGCGGGTCGAGACGCGTGACGCGGTGCTTCACGCGCTCCATGCGCAGGGCACGACGGCTGTGCTGGTCACCCACGACCAGGCCGAGGCGCTCTCGATCGGACACGAGGTCGGCTTGTTGATGGAGGGGCGGCTGATACAGACCGCCGCCCCGGCCGTGCTGTACCGGACGCCGGCGAGTCTCGACGTGGCCCGATTCGTGGGAGAGGCCGTCGTCCTACCCGGACGCGCCGACGCGGGAATCGTCAGCTGTCCGCTCGGAGAGCTTCAACTGATCAACCGCGAGATCCAGGGGCCCGTGCAGACGATGATCCGCCCCGAGCAGATCCACATCCACCGACCTTTCGCCGGTGACTCGACCGACGCGGCCGGCCGTGCCGGTGTGACAGCGCGAGTGGGCATGCAAACGTTCTACGGCCCCGACTCGGTCGTCCAGCTGGAGTTGGATGGCGTACCCGCGCAGGTGAACGCCCGGGTCCTCGGACACGACGTGCCAGAACCGGGCGAGCACGTGGAGCTCACCGTAGCCGGACAAGTAATGGCCTACCCAGGTCCGCGATGACGAGGCTCCGTTGGCGCACCGCTCTCGCCATGGGTGTGGTGGCATCGATCCTCGGCCTTGCCCTCTCTGGCTGCGGTGGCGACGGGCCGAGCGACAGCTCACTTGTGCTCTACAACGGCGAGCACCCTCAGCTGACCAGCGCGCTGGTCAAGGCGTTCACCGGACAGAGCCACATCAACGTCAGCGTGCGCACGGGTGACGGCATCGTTCTGGCGGACCAGATACTGCAAGAGGGCCACGATTCGCCGGCCGACGTCTACATGACCGAGAACTCTCCCGAGCTCATGAACCTCGAAGGCCATGGGCTGCTGGCCAAACTTCCGACCGGCACCCTCAACACGGTTCCCGCGCGCGAGCGGTCCCCCGCCGGAGAATGGGTCGGCGTGGCTTTGCGCGTCTCGAGTCTCGCCTACGACCCGGCCCGAGTCCCCGCGTCACAGCTTCCGCGCTCCGTCCTACAGCTCGCCCAACCCCCGTGGAGGGGAAAGATCGCGGTCGCCCCCACCGACTCGGACTTCCCGCCCGTCGTTGGAGCGATCATCGCATCCTTCGGACGGACAGCGGCGGCGCGCTGGCTCGACGGGATCAAACGCAATGCCCAGATCTACCAGGACGAGGAAGCCGTCGTCGCGGCCGTCAACCGCGGCGATGTCGCCGCTGGACTGGTCAACCAGTACTACTGGTACCGGCTCCGGCTCGAACTCGGGGAGAACGGGGTCCGGAGCCGGCTCTACTACTTCCCGGATCACGATCCGGGATCGATCGAGAACATCGCAGGCGTGGCCGTGCTCGCCTCCAGCAAGCACCGACAGGCCGCTCAGGCGCTCGTTCAGTTCCTTTCGAGCGCTGCGGGCCAGCGCATTCTGGCGGCGAGCTACGACTTCGAGTACCCGGCTCGCCCCCAGGTTGCGCCGAACCCTGCCCTCCGGGCGCTCACCAGCATCTCCCCGGCGACCCTCAACCCAGCCGCGCTCGGAACCGACCAGACGGCAGTCCAGCTGATTGAGCAGGCCGGCCTCACCTGAGGTCGATCGCCGGGACCCACAAGATCGCGGGCTTACGAGACGCTGTTGGCCGCCTCGTCGATGAGATCGCACACAGGGGTGGGCTGCGAGGCGAGCGAGGCATGGCTCGCGGCGAGCTCGATCGTCTTGCGGGGGTTCATGCGCTGCGCCATCCGACGCTCGTTATCGGGGTGGATCATGCGGTCCTCGGTCGAGACCTGGTACCAGGTCGGCTTCTTCTTCCACGCAGGATCGGTGACGGTGTTACCGAACGTCGACCCGACCGGAGCCTTCTGCGTCACCGCCATGACGAGCGCCTCATTGGCCGGCAGGTCCTGACAGAAGCTCTCGCGGAACTTGTCCTGGGCGATCCACACGTACCCGTCGGAGTCGGGCGCGATGTTGGCCGCCGCCGCGGGCGGCATGTGCCCGGTGATGTCTCCGAGGCTCTCTCCCAAGTCCGGGGCGAACGCGGCGATATAGACGAGACCGACCACGTTGGGAAGGTCACCAGCTTCGGTGATTACCGCCCCGCCGTAGGAATGGCCGACCAGCAGGACGGGCCCATCGACCTGCTTAATCATCTGCTGGGTACGACGCGCGTCGTCGGCCAGCGAGGTCAGCGGGTTTTCGACCGCATGGAGCGATCCATAGCCGCGACGGTCGAGTTCGACTATGACCTTGGCCCAGTGGGCTGCGCCACCCCAGAAGCCGTGGACAAGAACGACAGTAGGTTGAGTCACGGTAAGGCCCCTTTGGATCGAATGATGGACATGCCTCAGCATAATCAGCGCTTAGAGCAATGGTCTTAGCCGATCCGCTGATTTTGTTTGCACGGCGTCCACAACTGGCGGACGCCGTGTCCGAACTGGCGCGCGAAGCGGAATCCGGCGATCTGCTGTCTAACCTGCTGCGGACCGTCAGGCTGCGCGGCGATGGGGCTGTCCATCTCGCGCCTTCGCCACCGTTCGCGATCGAGTTCGGCGAGACGACCGCGATGGTTCACATGTTCGAGCGCGGCGACTGCGAATTGCACGTCAAGGGGGAGGACGTCCGTGTCGTCCGCGAGGGGGACATCGTGCTGCTGCCCCGACCTCAGCGTCACACACTCGCCAGCGGCACTGCCGAAATGGTCCGCGGACCCGAACGCCGGGACGTCGTTGCGATCGATGACGGGATCGCGGCGTCACAGTGGCTGACCGGCTCGTTCGCGGTCGACGCACCGAGCGGCGGACACATGCTGGCCGAGCTTCCGAACGCGATCGTCCTGACGGGTCTCGCTGCCCGGTCGCTCACGTGGCTCGACGTCAGTCGTCGGCTGCTGCTCGAAGAGATCGCCTCGCCGGGGCAGGGTTCGGCGGCGATGATCTCGCGGATCCTGGACCTCCTGTTCATCCAGATCATCCGAGCCTGGGCGAGCGGTCCTGAGACCGATCGCGGCTGGATGATCGGCGCGATGGACTCTCGGATCGGTCACGCGCTCACCGAGATCCACGCGGATCCCGGGCGGCAATGGACCGTCGCGGCGCTTGCCAACATCGTGCACCTGTCTCGTTCCGCGTTTGCCCAACGATTCACCGAGCGCGTCGGCCACACGCCCGCGGCTTACCTGTCGCAGCTCCGCCTCGAGATCGCCGCCGACTACCTCCGCAACACGGAGGACCCGATCAAGGCGATTGCCGCGGAGGTGGGTTACTCGTCAAACGCAGCGTTCACCCGCGCGTTCTCCAAGCGCTACGGGGTCACCCCGAAAGAGTGGCGCAGCGGCGCCGTTTGACGCCCACGACGTCGATCTCTAAGGTCAGAGTTGGCGGGCGCGCGAGTGCGTGCGGCAGGATAGTGCGGTGCTCGCTTCGGTCGGACTGGCACTCGGCAGTCTGTTCGTGATCCTCGTCGTCCGCCTCCTGACGGCGGACACGAGCGTTCCCTTGGCCGTAGCTCTAGTGATTGTCGGGCTCGTGTATTCGGAGCTGCCCGGCCGGAACATCCATCTTGACCCCGAGGTCGTTCTGGTGCTGGTGATCCCGCCTCTCCTCTACTCGGCGGCACTAAAGGCGGCGGTCCTCGAGATTCGCTCCAACCTGGCGCGGATTGCGTCGCTCTCGGTCGGACTCGTGCTGGCCACCGCGCTCGGCGTCGGCGCTGCGCTATCGGCGGTCGTGCCCGGCTTGGGCATAGCGGCAGCGGTGGCGCTTGGGGCTGCAGTCGCCCCGCCAGACCCCATCGCCGCGTTGACGATCGCCCGCCGGGCAGGACTTCCGCGGACGCTGCTGACCCTGATCGAGGGGGAGGGCCTGCTGAACGACGCTACGGCGCTGACCGTCTATCAGGTGGCGGTCGCGGCAGCGGTCGGAAGCGGCTTCTCGGTCCTCGACGGCATCGGGCGGTTCCTCTTGGCCGCGGTCGGGGGAGTTGCCGCGGGACTCGTCGTGGCTGCGGTCGTAACCGGCGTTCGCCGTCGGCTGGACGATCCCCTGGTCGAGAATTCGCTGTCGCTGGCCACGCCGTTCGCGGCCTATGCACTCGCGGAGGTCGTTCATCTCTCGGGCGTACTCGCGGTCGTGGTCGCCGGCCTCCTACTCGCTCATCAGGCGCCGGCGATCGAGTCCGGCGCGGCACGACTGCAGACCCGGGCGGTGTGGTCGCTCGTGGACTTCCTGCTTGAGGGCTTCGTATTTCTGCTGATCGGAGACCAGCTCAAGCCGGTGATCGATGGACTCGGCAGCTATGAGGCAGGGACGATTGCCGCCGCCGTCGGTGTGACGGTCGCGGCCGTGCTCGTGATCAGACCATTGTGGTTATTCCTCACCCGCCGGATTGTCGAGCCACGCGGGGCCGGTGCGTCGACCCGCGAGCTGATCGCGCTCTCGTGGTCGGGAACCAGAGGTGTGATCACGCTCGCGGCGGCGTTCGCGCTCCCGCTCGAGGCGCACGGGACGGGATTCCCGGACCGCGACCTGTTGTTGCTGTGCGCCTACGCCGTCGTCATCGTCACGCTCGTGGGACAAGGCCTGACGCTGGCGCCGCTGCTGCGGGCGCTCGGCCTCAGCGAGCCGCCGGACGACGAGCGGCGGCTGCGCGCCGCCGCGCAAGTCGCAGCGATCGACTCTGCGCTCCGGCGGCTCGATGAGATCCGCACCGAAGAGGAGCCGCACAGCGCAGTCGTTGCGAGAATGGAGGCGCTCTACCGTGACCGCCGCCGGAGAGCGCAGGACCGGCTGAGCGTTGTTGCACAGCCGGCCCCGGAGGCCGGCGACGAGGCGACGGTCGAGGCCTTCGGGCGCCTACGACGAGCGCTGCTCGACGCCGAGCGCGAGGAGTTGGTGCGCTGGCGCGACAGCGGCCGCATCACCGACAGCGGATTCCGCGCGCTCCAGCGCCAACTCGACCACGAGGAGGGCATCCTCTCGCTCTCCACTCACTCGTGAATGGACGGCCAGACTACGACGTCTTGGCTCGGCGCTTGTGCGCCGCTTTCTTGGCCGCCGCCTGCCGTTTCTGGCCTGTTCGCTTGCGATCGGCGGCAGTCTTCTTGGCCGACTTTTGCTTCGTTCCGTCTGCGTCCTTGCCGGATCCGTCGAAGAGCCGGGTGCCTACCCCGCGGACCAACTTCGCGACATCGTTGAACGCACTCTCAACCCGGTTGGTCGGCTTCTTTCTCCGTCGACCTGCCGCCTGCGACACACGCGCGCGCAGATCTTGCCTGGATTTCGCCATCGTGCTCCTCTCAATCCCTTTCTGTTCGGCTACCCATGGGAAGCGGGATGCACCTCCGCTCGGAAACTCAAGCGTCCCGCTGGACGCATGTATCCCTGCGTCACGTTCGACAGTCTCGATCGCGCTCTTGTCTCACGAGCCTTTGCGCAATGGCGGATCGGTTCTTTGCGATCTGCCGCGAGATTCTCGGCTTGCGAATGCTGCGGAGGTATTCGACGCACCAATCGAGCTGGTCGAGCGTCAGGTGTGCCGCCTTTCGGTAGCGCTCCGTCTCGTATTTGTTAGCCATCTTTGTTCCTGCTCTTGAAGGGCAGCAGACGGTCGACGCCCGTGAGCTCGAACACTCTTTGCACGCTCCGCGGCCCGGGCATGATCGTCAGCGTGGTAGATGCGCTGAGGCACTCCGCGTGCAGATGAAGCAGCGAATGGAGCCCGGCGGCATCGACGAAGATGAGCCGTCCGAGATCGAGCACGGCGCGGCGCCGGCACGAAAGGTCGAGCTTTCGCATAGCGCTTCGAAGGCCGGCACGCTGGCAATGTCCAGCTCGCCGGTCACCTCGATGCGCGCGTCTGCGCCACCCGAGGTCCGTACCGCGAAATAGGTGCCCTCCAACGTCGTCTCCATAAGCGTTCGGGTCGTGATGTCGCCGCCTGCGACGGTTCGGCAGCAACCTCCCCCGCCGGCCGCGCGGCCATAGCGGGGGAGATCGGATGCCGAGCTTCGGTCAGCGCCGGGACCTAGCGCTCCAATCGCTCGCCGTCGGCGTGAAGCCGGGGACGGCCTCGCGGCCGGTTGTCGTGCGACGAGTCGTAGGCGTCGCGAAGCATGTCGGCCGCGAGCTCACGGCCGCCCAGCCCAAAGGCGAGAGCGCCCGCGACCGCCAGCATCCCGATCAACGCAACGTAGGTCGAGGTCACAATCGCCGGCGCGATCTTCAGCTGGTTCAACACCATGAAGACGACGATCGTGATCATCTTCGCCGCGCTCTCGTTACTCGGGCTGCAGTTCCTGTCAGCCTCGCTCAACCAGGCGATCCTCGCGTTACCGAGGATCTTCATCGCGGCGAGCTTGCTCCTCGCCGGCGCTGTGGTCGCCGGCGCGGCGCGAGGGCGAACGGACCGCCTCACCGCCCAGCTGGATTTCCCCGTTCCACTTGGCCAGATCGTGCAGATCGCCGTGCTGTCGGTCTTCGGCATCATCGCGGCCGCCGAGATCGGCATCTCCACCGAGATCCTCCTCGTGTTGATCGGCGTCTTGCTCGCCGCCGTGTCTGGAACCTTCACGATCGCCTTCGGGCTCGGCTCTCGTGAGGTGGCCCGAGCGCTCAGCGCCGGGCGGTACCTTCGTCACGACTACCGCGTGGGGCAGGAGATTGCGTTCGGAGACGTCCGGGGACGCATCACGAGGATCCACAGCACCAGCACGATGCTCGACGCCAGCGAGGGAAGGTCGATCCGTGTCCCCAATCACGTGCTCATGGAGAGCATCGTCACCATCTACGCCGGCGACGATGGCCCGGTATCCGAGCCGTCCTAGCGGCGCGACGCAAGACCTCTCAGAGCCTCCGATCAGGTGCTGCTGTCGGCTTCGCTAAGCATCGCGTCAACGAGGGCGCGCGCCGCCCAGGTGACCGTCTTCGCCTCCTCGTCGGGGTCCAGCCCGCGCACGTCGCGCAGCACGATCATGGCTTCCCAGCCGAGGACGAGGGCGAGCGCTGACACGAGCCGTTCGAACTGCTCCTCGTCCAGGCGGTCCCGGAGCGGCCCGAGCGCCCGCTCGATCCACTCGATGCGGCGGTAGCCGCGCCTCGGCGATTCTGCCTGCCCCGGACCGGGGTCGGTGACGGTCAGACGGATGAGCTGCCGGCCGAGCGGTAGCACGGCTGGTGCCAGGTCGAGAATGCCGCGGGCGAGCGTCTCGACACGCGCGGCCGGATCCGCGCTCTCCGCCTCCTGGTCCAGCGCCGAGTCGACAGTCGCCGCGCTCAGCGCACCTGCGGTGGCATCGATCAGCAACTGCTCCAAGGTTGGGAAGTACAGGTAGACGGTGCGGCGGGAGACGTCCGCGGCACGCGCGACATCGTCGACCGAAGGGGACCGGCCGGCAGCGACCAGCTCGATTGCGGCATCGACGATCGCCTTGCGCGTGCGGCGTCGCTGGGCGGGGCGGCCCTGTTCGGCGGTCGCCGGGGAGCGAGGCCTTGACTGACGCGGCACAGAAATAGTATAACGGTGTGCAGTAATTGCACATCTATGCAACAAGAGGAGCCGTGAGAGATGACCGCAACTCCGTTCATGAACTGCTTCGAGGTGCCGGCGGGGCATGAGGACGCTTTCCTTGCGCTCTGGCAGGAGGTCAATGCGTACATGGCGACCAAGCCGGGCTATGTCAGCCATCGACTTCACCGCTCCCTGGCGCCCGAGGCAAGGTTTCGCTTCATCAACTACGCCGAGTGGGAGTCGCCAGAGCACTGGCGCGCCGCGCATGACGACGGATTCCGTCAGCTCGTCTCCCGCCCGGAGTGGTCGGAGTTCTCCTCGACCCACGCTCTCTATGAGGTCGTGCACGCCGGGAAGGGCTCAGGGCCCGGCGGGCCTGGTCACTGACAATCACCAGCTAGCAAGTCCGCGCCCCGGCGCAGTCATGACAACGGCGATGCGGAACAGCCTGACCAGGGTGCGGACCGGGGACTCCAAGGGCGCGACGTGTCGGGCGGGGATCAGGGCGACCCGCATGCCGCGCTGGGTTCATGACACCTGACCGGCGGGCGCCCATCACGCGACGCCCCGAGTGTGCCGGGTGATCGCGAGCGCCAGAAAGGCGACCGCGCACCACCCGGCACACGCCCATGCCCCCAGCAAGATCCACCTTGGTAGCGTTCGCCGCGCCAGCCAGGGCGCAGTGCTCCGCTCGCTCGGGCCCGCGGTCCTCGGGACCGCGGCTCGCTGTTCTTCGATGGCGGAGCAGAGCTCGAGCCAGCCGTGGAACGGGCGGCGGCCGCCGGCGTCGGCGATGTATCCGGCTATCGGGGTCGCGTCGATGTCGAGCTCGATACCGAACTGAGTCAGGTATCCCATTGACGGGAGTCTGGTTGCCCCAGGCGTCGTTCGCGTCGGTGATGCCCCCGGAGATTTCGGCGCCCGCTCCCTGATTTTTCGGCGCTCGCGGTGTAGAGTCAACAGTGCCGAACGTCCGTGAGGCTGGGACTAGTGGGGATCGACGTCAGCCAAGCGTTGCCGTTGCTGGAGCGCGAGTTGGAGTTGGCCGCGCTCGCCGATGGCGTGGCGGCAGCGCAGGCAGGGGCCGGTCGACTCGTACTGGTCGAAGGACCGGCGGGGATCGGCAAGACCCGGCTCCTCAGCGCGGCTTGTGCGCTGGCGGAGGACGCCGGGATGGCGGTGACCCGCGCCCGCGGGAGCGAGCTTGAAGCCGGGTTTGCATTTGGCGTCGTGCGGCAGCTGTTCGAACCGCTTCTTCGTGAACGTTCAGGGCAGCGAGCCGGGGTTTTACGCGGCGCGGCAGGGCTGGCCGCGGAGGTGCTTGGCGCCCAAGGCTCCGCGCGGAATGAGGTTCGCTTCGCGGAGGCGGTGCACGGGCTCTACTGGCTCACGCTCAACCTTGCCGAGCGCGGCTCGTTAGTCGTGGCGGTCGATGATGCCCACTGGGCCGACCCGTCTTCGTTGCAATTCCTCAGCTACCTCGCGGGCCGGCTCGAGGGAGTAGGAGTGCTGGTTATGGTCGCGGCCCGGCGCGCCGAAATACCCGCCGCAGATGACCTGCTCGAGCGGCTGGTGAGGGAGCGCGTCACGACGGTCGTGGGGCTGCAACCGCTCAGTGTCGGCGCGACGCTTTCGTTGCTCGAGCGCGAGTGGCGAGGCGAGGCGGCGCCCGAATTCGCCCGGGCGTGCCATGAGGCGACGCGCGGCAACCCGTTCTATGTGCGCGAGCTGATCCGCGCGCTCCAGGCTGACGGGATCGACCCGACGGCGGCGCAGGTGTCCCGGGTGGCGGGGCAGGGCACTCGGAGTGTCGCGCGCTCGGTGTTGACTCGGATCGCGGGCCTCTCCCCCACCGCGGTGAGCGTCGCGCGTGCTCTAGCGGTGCTTGGTGGAGAAGCCCGGATGCGTGACCTGATCGAGGTCAGCCCGCTCGACGTGGCGTCCGTGGTCGCGGCTGTCGATCTGTTGAGCGACGCCGAGATTTTGGTTGGGGATGACCCGGTGGCGTTTGCGCATCCGATCGTAAGGTCCTCGATCTACGCGGATATGCCGGCTGGCGCGCGCGCTCGTGCGCAGCTTCACGCGGCGCGTGTGCTCGCGGATTCCGGCGCGGCGGTCGAGCGCGTCGCCGCCCATTTGCTCGCGGCTCGCCCCGACGGCGATCGTTGGGCGGTCGACATCCTCAACGAGGCGGCTGAAGAGGCGCTGTCCCGAGGTGCCCCCGAAAGCGCCATTACCTATTTGAGGCGCGCTCTCGCCGAAGCATCGGGCGGCAAGGATCGAGACGAGGTGGTCGCGTCGCTTGGTCGCGCCGAATACCTCGCCTTCCAACCGGGCGCCAGCACCCATTTGATCGAGGCGATGGAGACGGCTGCGACCGCCGCGGACCGCGGTGAGCTGGCGTTGCACGCGGCGAAGGCGATGATCATGCAAGACCCTGATCGATCCGAGGCGGCAATCCACCTCCTGGAGCGCGCGATCGGCGAGATCGCCGACCCCGACTCACAGCTCTCGATGCGCCTCGAGGCACAGCTTCTAGCTGGCGGGGCGCTGAAGCTATCGACGCGCCCGCTTCAGGCCGAGCGGATGAACGCCGTGTACTCCAGGCGGCTGGGGGACAACCCCGCCGATCGGCTGCTGCTGGCTAATCTCGCTCATTGGACGCTGCTAGATGGCCGCACCCCGGGGCGATTCGAAGACCTCGCAAAGCAGGCCCGAACGATGGGCTCGCCGGCCGAGGTTGCGTGCCGCGTGGCCGAGCGCGCGATCGCCGACGGGCGATTGTTGGGTGAGGAGGGATCAGACTCACAGCTCTTCTACCTCGCGGCCGGGACGCTGCGTCTCGCGGACCGCCTCGAGCGGGCCGAGTACTGGCTCGAGCAGGCACTCGCGGACGCGCGCAAGCGCGGATCAGTCCTTGGCTACGGCATCGCATCAGCAGCCCAGGCGGCGGTGGCCTATCGACGCGGAGACCTCACACGCGCCGAGGCTCATGCTCGCGCCGCGGCCGACATATCCCCCGAGGACGCAGCCGCTCCCCTGGTCGAAATCCTCATCGAGCAGGGAAACCTCGACGAGGCCGAGCGTGTACTTGTTCGCTATCTCATTCCGCCCGAGGCCGACCACCTTCTCTTGCAGCCCATCCGCGCCGCCTGGGGCAAGCTGCGAATCGCCCAAAACCGAGCCGACGAAGCTGCGGCCGATCTGCTCGCCGCCGCCAGTTGGCTTGAAGCATGGCCCATAAAGAACCCGAGCTTCACCCCTTGGCGCTCCGATGTGTCATTCGCGCTGAGCCACACGGGCGAGCCTGAACGCGCCCGCCAACTGGCGGCCGAGGAGGTTGCACTGGCAGAGTCCCTCGGTCAGGCACGAGCCCACGGCGTCGCCATCCGCGCGCTCGCGCTGACCGCGCAAGCAAGCGATCGCATTGACCTCCTCCAGGCCGCCATCGCCCGGCTCGAACGCTCCGAGGCACGCCTCGACCATGCCCGTGCCCTCGTCGACTACGGCGCCGCGCTCCGGCGCACCGGACACCGCGCGGACGCACGCCCGCCGTTGCGCGAAGGACTTGACCTCGCCCACTGCTGCCGCGCACCAGTCCTTACACGCCGCGCCCATCAGGAGCTCTTGGCCACCGGAGCGCGACCTCGTCGACCCGCCCTCACGGGTCGCGACGCACTCACGCCGACCGAAGCCCGCATCGCCAACATGGCCGCTCAGGGACAGAGCACTCCCGAGATCGCCCAGGCACTGTTCATCACCCCGAAGACCGTCGAGACACACCTGGCGCACGCTTACGAGAAACTCGACATCCACACCCGCCGCGAGCTCGCGCACGCCCTGTCCGCCAGCACGCTATGAGCTAATGCATTGCGTGCATTGCGTGCATCGCCTGCGGGGCGCCTGCGGGGATCGTCAGTGCCGGCACGGACCCTGGCGCGGCGAGCACGCCGACCGCGAGCACGGCCA
>Ga0335079_10006156_pt1 | contig 13723 bp, 4 predicted proteins | sample Lox_Sample_33_FD_206719 | JGI IMG/M metagenome (GOLD analysis project Ga0335079, IMG submission 206719) | Soil microbial communities from Loxahatchee National Wildlife Refuge, Florida, United States - Lox_Sample_3.3 | ecosystem: Environmental > Terrestrial > Soil > Wetlands | place: USA: Florida... | reverse complement strand
GGCGCCGCCGCTCACCCCGACGGGACCGGATGGGCTGATCGTACCGTTCGCACCGGCCGAGGCGGTGATCGTGTATCCGTTCACCGTGAAGCTTGCCGTGATCGTATGAGCAGACGTCACACCAAAGAACGTATAGCTGGCTTGAGGACCGACAGAAGATCCGTCAACAACGACGTCCGAAATATGGTAGACGCCCGTAGCGGCGATCGTAAAGGTCTGGTTGGAGCCGTAGGGGACCTTGACGGAACCGGAAGGTGTGATGGTTCCATTGGCCCCCGCGGTTGCCGTAATGATCATCGTGTCGAGCGCGAAATAGGCGGTGTCATAAAGCACACCGCTTATGGTGGCAGTTGTAGGATTCGTTGTTCCGGAATATGACCCGGGTCCTTTTCCGCCCCATCGCTTAAAGATATATCCGGTGTTGGGAGTAGCCGTAAGCGTTTGCACGCTTCCTGAGTCGAGGAACGTGCTCGCCGGTGTGACCGTGCCGCCGGTTCCTGCAACCGTGGTCAGATAGAATTGTGTGCCGAAGAACGCTGTAATAGTGATATTGGTATCCGGAACCGTAATGAGCGGGAATTGTCCGCTTCCGTAACTCCAGCTCTTCCAGGCATACTGAACATTCTGTATGCCGCTCTGGGGCGAGTTCGCACCGAGAAATATCTGATTCCCGGGATTATATGATCGTGTCTGCGGCGTGTTGTAGGAAACGCCGTTCAGCAAAAATGCCAGTCCGGGAGGGCTCGTCGTGATCGTGACCTGCACGGGATTATGCACGAAGCTCGCCGTCTCCGTCATGGGCTGCGTCATCGTCACCGATGCGGTGTCCTGCCCGCCGGAGTACCCCACTCCGCTCCAGGACGCGAAGGAATGGACGGAGTCCGGGAACGCAATGATCGGAACAATCTGACTCCGGTTGTACCACCAGCTCGCAGGTGAGACTCTCCCTCCCTGATTCGCAACCATCGTGAGGAAATATTGTGTCGTCAGGTTTGCCGTAAAGGTTGAGTCTCCGAAAGGTGTTACGGAATGCGACCGGCTGCCGTTATCGCTCCAGTTTCCGAAGACATAACGTGTGCCTGCGCTGCCGTTCTGTGTGTCCGCGACCGCGATCGTGTGTGCCGATCCTGTTGTCCACGTGAATGTCTGAGGGCTGGCGTAACTGATGCCGTCAACAGTCATCTGTTGACCTGCAGGATTTGTCTGGACTGTAACGTGTGCACCAAACCTGTTGAAGTGAGCCGTTTCGGTGATTGGTCCGTTCATCGTGACCGTCCCCGGATTCACCGTGTCCGATCTCGATCCTGATCCCGTCCCCGTCCAGTCCACAAACCGGAATCCCGGATTCGGTATCCCCGTAATCGGTACCGCACTCCCGGCATTCTGCCAGTTGCTCGCCGGTGTGACCGCCCCTCCGCTGTCCACTCCCGTCGTCAGAAAATATTGTGTCGTGAATGCCGCCGTCAGCGTCGTGTCGTTCAGTGCTGTCACCGTGTGCGTGATCGCTTTCCCGTTGTTCCAGTTTAACCACACATATTGTGTTCCCGCTCCTCCTGCCTGAGGACTCGTCGTCCCGATACTGTGTACCGTACCGTATGTCCAGGTGAAGATCTGCGTCGTCGTGTAGGTGACACTGTCGACGGTAAACGACCGTCCCGTCGGGTTGGTCGATACCGTAACATGAATCGGTTGTAAGGTAAATGATGCCGTCTCGGTGATCGGTCCGTTCATCGTGACCGACGAGGAGGCGCTTGTCCCGGTGTACGATCCCGATCCGATTCCTGCCCAGCCGACAAAACTATACCCGGAGTTCAGTGTGACACTGATGCTGACAACCTGTCCCGCAGTAAACCATCCCGTCGGAGGAGCAACCGATCCGCCCGTTCCTCCGTTCATTGTCAACTGGTATTGTGTCCCGTACGTTGCGGTAAAGGTCGTATCACCGACAATCACCACCGCATGGGATTTTGCACCCGCATCGCTCCAGCTCGACCAGAGATATCGTGTCGTACCTCCGCTGAGCTGAGAGTCAACTGCTGCTATCGTATGGATGGAATTGTAGAGCCAGCTGAATGTCTGGGGACTGGTGTAGGAAACGTTATCCACCAGGAGATTCAATCCGCTGATATTGGACTGAACCTTCACGGTCTGCACGTTGGGTGCAAAGACGACCCGAATGGTGTGATTGGAGCTGACAGCGGTAAACGTATAGGGATTGACGACCGTAACGGGAGCGTTATCGATGAGAAGACTGTCGATATGGTATCCCGCACTGGGTGTCATGGTAAAGGATTGATTGGCGCCGCCGCTCACCCCGACGGGACCGGATGGGCTGATCGTACCGTTCGCACCGGCCGAGGCGGTGATCGTGTATCCGTTCACCGTGAAGCTTGCCGTAATTGTGTGAGATGTTGTAACGCCGGTGAATGTGTATGAAGCCACTGGGCCGACGGACGCGCCATCGACCACGACATCAGATATATGATAGAGCCCCGTTGGCGTAATGGTGAACGTCTGACTGCTGCCGTACGGCACTTTGACCGTCCCCGAAGGAGAAATCGTTCCGTTCGCGCCGGCACTTGCCGTGATGATCATGGTGTCGACCACAAAGTAGGCAGTATCAAACACAGGGCCGTTCATCGTGACTGATGTGGGGTTTGCAACTCCGGTATACGAACCCGATCCGCTTCCTCCCCATCGCTTGAAGATGAAGCCGGTGTTGGGGATTGCGGTAAGCGTCGTCACGGCTCCGGAATCGACGAAGCTCGTTGCGGGAGAAGCGGAACCACCTGCACCCGCGGCGACGGTGAGGTTATACTGCTTCTTGAATGTAACGCTGTACGTGGTATTCGAATCCGGGAAGATTGAATGGAAGATCGCTCCGCTGTCGCTCCAGTTCACGAAAACATACTGAACATTTGTTCCGCCGGATTGCGGGTTTGCCACGTTCAGAAAGTGTTGATCGCCCGGATTGACGGTCCGCGTTTGCGGCGTATTGTACGTTACACCATCATAGATGAAACTCAATCCGTTGGGTAATGCCTGGATGGTAATCTGCACCGGTTGCCGGACGAAGTTGGCCGTTTCGGTTATCGGTCCGCCGATCGTCACTGTCGTGGGATTGTTCGAGCTGCTGTTGGATCCGTTGCCGCTGCCGGCCCAGACCTGGAAATTGTACTTCGCCGCGGGGAAGGCCTGTATCGTGACAACTGCGCCGTTATCGAAAAATCCCGTCGCAGGGGTGACCGTTCCTCCTGCATTGGCGTTCATCGTCAGCAGGTACTGTGTGGTGAAGTTCGCGGTGTATGTCGTGTTTGCCAGCGGCGTAACTGTCTGTGATTTTGTGCCGGCATTACTCCAGGAATTCCAGACGTACCGGGAGCTTCCCCCGTTCGGCACGGTATCGAGTACACCGAGAGTGTGGTTGACACCCACAATCCATGTCACCGTGTCCGGGCTGGTCGCGGGGATGCCATCGACAACAACTTTGAGCCCGACGGGAGATGCCGTAATGATAATCTTCAACGTATCCGGAGCGAACGTCGCTGAAATGGTGTGATTCGCCGTTACACTCGGGAAATTGTAGGATGGAATCTTTCCCTGCTGGATTCCATCAACCAAAACACCCTGGACCTGATATCCGGAGTCGGGGGTAATGGTAAAGAGCTGACTGCCGCCGTACGATACGTTCACACTTCCCGACGGCGAAATGGTACCGTGGCTTCCGGCTGATGCCGTGATGGTAAATTGATTGATCGCAAACTTCACGCTAATCGTATGATTGGCACTCACGCTCGTGAAGTTGTAAGGAGAGGTATTTCCCGCATAGGCCCCATCAACAAAAATGCTGTCGATATGATAACCGGTGTTGGGGGTCATCGTGAAGGTTTGGCTGTTCCCGGCATTGACCACGACTGCTCCGGATGGACTGATATTCCCGTTGCTCCCTGCACTTGCGGTAATCGTGTAGACGGTGACTGAAAAATACGCGGCGATGGTATGATTGGCGACGACGTTTGTAAAGGTGTACGTTGCCTGCGGGCCAACGTTGACCCCGTCCACGACAACGCTATCCGTATGCGAGCCGGCATTCGGCGTCATGGTAAAGCCAAGGCTCTGCGTTCCCGGAACTGATTGAATGCCCAGCGGGGCGATGGTTCCCGGTCCCGTCTCCGATGCCGTGATCGTGAAATCCGAAACAGTGAACGAGTTGCTCGTTGCAGAAGTGAGCCCGCTCCCCGAGGCGATAATCTGTTTGGAGCCGCTGACAGTAAAGCTCAAGTTGTTGAATGTGGCCAGGCCTCCCGCGTTCGTTAATTGCGTCGTCGTGCCGGAAAGCGTTCCGGTGCTCGGAGCACTCTTTGCCATCGCGATGCTGATGCCTGCAGTCGGAACGCTGTTCCCGAGAGAGTCCTGAACCTGTACCGTAATGGCCGGCGCGATGCTGATATTCGTGTTGACATTCGTCGGCTGCTGGACGAAGAGAAGCTTCTTGGCTGTGCCGGGGGAAATGGTGAATCCCGTGCTGGTGTCCGTCGCCAGTATGCCGCTCGCAGCGATGAGCGTCTTGAGACCCGCGGTATCGATACTGAGGTCATTAAATGTCGCGAGTCCTGTCCCATCTGTCGTTTTCGTCTTCGTTCCGAAGAGCGATCCTGTTCCGTTCAAACTGACATTGATGGAAATACCCGAGCTTGCAACAGTATTGCCCGCGCCATCCTTCAACTGGACGGTTATCGGCGCGAGTACGGTCCCCGAAGAAGTGCTGGCGGGCTGAGCCACAAACTTCACTCTCGTCGCGCTCCCCGCGACGACCGTGATGGTGCCCGAATTGGTAGTCGTGAGTGAAGCAGACGTCGCATGAATTTGCGCCGTACCCGTGGCATGGGCGCTGAACACGGCGCTCTTGGAATCGCCGCTGGGCACGAGATCGCCGGCAAGAACCCCGCCGGTCGTATTCTGGAGAGACCACGAGCTTGCGGCTACATTTGAAACGAAATTATTCGAAGGATCCCTCGCGATGGAATATGCGGTAATCGAATTTCCAGACGGAATTGCCTGTGAAGGCACGATGGTTCCGCTCCCGTCGGGCAGTGTTTCAACACGCACCTGTGATGCAGTTCCAGCAACGACCGTCAATGTCCCCGAAGGGACCGTCGTGACACCGCTGAAATTGGCCTTGATCTGACCTGTTCCGATGACATGAGCCGTGAATACTGCGTGTGTGCTGTCGGGGCTTTGAACGAGATCTCCCGCAGATATCCCCCCGGTTGGGTCTTGAATTCCCCAGAAACTTGCACCTACGTTTGCGATGAAGTTGTTGAAGACATCCCGCGTGATCGCATAGATTGTTATCGATGATCCCGAAACGACAGTCTGTCCCGGAACAAGCGTACCGCTTCCATTGGCCGCTGTCTCCATCCTGACCGTTGATGCGGCTGCAGGTGAAATCGCTACAGTACTGGAAGTCACGGGTGTGAGAGCTCCGCTCGTGAACTGGATCGTGATGTTCTCGGCGACGGTATAGGAGAGACTGCTGAACGTTGCGACACCATTGACGGCCGTGGCAGTCAGAGTTCCCTGCAGCGTGCCGGTGCCGGAGAGGCGTGCCGCCGTGACGACCGTGGTGTTATCGGATGTGATGATATTTCCCGAAGCATCTTCGATGAGAACTGCCGGCTGTGTCGTGAACGCTATACCCGCGGTCGCATTCGCTGAAGGTTGTGTCTGGATGCCCAATTTCGCAGCAGGGCCCGGCACGTAGAGATTTGCAACCGTAGAACTCTGATAATATTCTGAGCCGGGAGATGGCGTGTAACTGGTTCCCCCGATCTCCACATACCAGTCTCCCGCACCGCCTGCAGTGAATCCGGTAGGAGAGAGCTCGATAGTCCCGGTCCCCGATCCGCCGGAGATCGTGATCGTGCCGAGTGTTACCTCCTGGTTTGCCGTCCAATTGATCGCAGTCGAAGAGGTGGTCGCATAGTCCTGGTAATTGAACGATCCTGCGGATTGTATCCCCCCATCTTTCAGGATGCCGAAAGAATTCGTCATATCACTCACGGAAATGTGATATGAGGTATCCCATCGAATGGAAAACACGAGATTGGAAACGCTCGTGCCGCTGAATGATGCGCTCGGCTTCACGCGGATCGTCAGCACATTTTGGCTGGAAAAGATCCCGCCCTGCACGATCGGCTGAGAGAGAATGTGTCCTGCACCGGTCAACAGGAATGCGATGAGTACGATGATTTTTCTCATAGGAAGCTCTCGAATAAAAGACATAAACTTCTGGTCGTCCGATTTATGGCGGAACCTGTGTCGTTAGGGTAGCGCTCACTGAACCGCCGCCGATATTGGCATAAATGATTGCCCGATCATTTTGCGCACCGCTGTACTTGACGATGCCGTTCATATTCGTGTCTTCGGGGAAATAACCGCTCACCGTCGCACTGACTGATCCGCCGCCGATCCGGGCGTAAATCGGTCCGCTGTCGTTTCCTCCTCCGCTGTATTTCAGCGTCCCGTTCGCGGTGACATCGCCGGCATAGAGTCCGAACACGCCGCCCGCGAGTGACGCCATTGGAGTTGTACCAAATGCCCGTGTTTGTGCGGCGGTGAAGTCGTACGAAGCGCTCGCGGCGCTCAGCGGGAGAGGCGATGCAGACATCGCTGCGATATGATTCCGGTGACGCAGGACCACATAATAATTTCCCGCGCCGATTCCGGTAAACGTTACTGGACTCGATCCGTCGAGATCAACGACGGAACCGTTCGATAAGAGAAATCCCGCACGGGTTGCCACTTTCGTCGTTCCGGTAGTCCCGGTTCGTAATTCCAGGAGAAGCCAGTCCACGACATTTGCCGGGATTGCGGCAACATGTTCCGTCCCGCTGTAATTCCATGGCGATGCAGAATATGGCTGCGACAGAGGAACGACTCCCGATGTCCGAAGTGCCGTGCTCATGCTTCCGGCAGAAAACGGTCCCTGCAAATAGACCTTCAAAATTGTTGTGAGGTTCGCTACGACAAGCTGCTGAGAATTCGACAGACCTCCCCCGGGCGTTGGGGAGGTGACCGTGACCGCCAGCGTTTCAGCTGTCGACAGATCCCCTGAAAGAACGGAAACGGTGATCTGGGTTCCGTTCACAAATGTCGTTGTCCGGTCGGATCCGTTGATCTGCGCTGTGGATGTCGGAACGAAATTCGTCCCGTTTACCGTAAGCGTAAAGCCGGCATCGAGTACGGTTTTCAGGTTGGGCGTGATCGAAGTCGTAGTCGGAACAGGATTATTGACGGCAAATGGCCCGCTTGTACCACTCGCTGACCCTGAAGTTTGTGTGGCGGTGATCGTAAATGTTCCTCCCTGCAGCATCGTGACGGAATACGATGCAAGAACTCCGGAAACGAATACCGGGGTCGTACCTCCCCCTGCTGAAAGGGTTCCCGAGGAAGTGATATTCACCGTTCCGGAAAAGCCGGTGGCCGTATTCCCGCCTTGATCGCGTGCGGTGACCCGGATGCTGAATGGCGTTCCTGCTGTTTGTGTTGGAATCACTCCTCCCGAGGACGCCTCGACAAGAAAACTGGTTGCCGGTCCGGGGGAAATGACGAAACTCGTACTCGTGTCGGAGATAAATGCGTTTGCCGAGGCTGTCAGCCGTTTCGTTCCGATGAGATCAATGGTCAGCCCGCTGAATGTGGCGAGTCCTGTCACATTTGCCTGCACCTTCACTGGTCCCTGCAAGCTGCCGGTTCCGATCAGTGACACCGTGATCGAATCCCCTGATCCCGGAACAGCATTTCCTCCGATATCCTCGACCTGAACGGTAACAGGAGGTGATATCCCAGAATCGGAAACCGCAGCCGTGGGCTGCTGGATGAAGCCCACCCGCGCAGCGGCACCGGCTGTCACCGTGAGTGTTCCCGAGTTCGTTGAATTGAGCGTTCCGGAAGTCACATGCAGTTGCGCAGATCCAATTTTGTGGCCGGTGAACTGGGCACTTTTCCTGTCACCGCCTGCGACGAGATCCGTCAAAAGAACTCCACCGGTACTGTTCTGCAGTGTCCATGTATCCGCACCGACGTTCGCAATGAAGTTGTTGAGCGAATCACGTGTGATGGCATATGCCGTCACCGTTTGTCCGGCAGTAACGGATTGCGGTACAACTACAGTTCCGGTACCATCGGATGCGGACTCAACGTTGATTTTGAACGGAAGGTTCGGCGCGACCGAGAAAACGTTGCTGACGCCTGTCTGCGGTCCGGAAGTGCTGGTAGCAGTCAGTGAGAAGGAACCCGTGTTACCAATACTGACCGCCATCGAATCGAGGACGCCATTGACAAATGGCACACTCACAATCGTATTCAGCAGGATGGCGGTGGAGGATATCTGAATTTTTCCGGTGAAGCTGGTAGCGGTATTGCCGGCCAGATCGCGTGCCGTAACTCGAATTGTGAACGGAGCTCCCGCAGTCTCCGTCGGAATTGATCCTCCGGAAGAGGACTCGACGAGAAAATTATTCACGGGTCCGGGCAGAATCGTAAAGGTCGTGCTGGTGTCCGGTGTTAGGGAGCCGCCGGTTGCCGCGAGTCGTTTTGTTCCGAGCAGATTGATGTTCAGGCCACTATAGCTCGCAAGGCCTGTGGTGTCGGTCAACTGTTGGGTTGATCCCTGAAGCGTTCCGGTTCCGATCAACGAAAGCGTGATCGTATCGCCGGCCGTTGAGACGGCATTCCCCTGAGCATCTTCCAGCTGAACGGTCACTGAAGGCGTGATCGGCGAATTATTGATGGTGTTTGAGGGCTGCTGGACAAAGCTGAGCCGGGACGCCGCTCCGGAAGTCACGGTAACTGTTCCCGAATTTATCGAACGGAGAGATCCGGAAATTGCATGAATCTGGGCAGTGCCGGTCTTGTGCCCTGTGAAAAATGCGGCCCTCCGATCTCCGCTGGGCACCAGGTCTGAAGCAGTCACTCCCCCCGTGATGTTCTGGAGTGTCCAGCTGTCGGCTCCGATCAGATTGATGAAATTGTTCAATGAGTCCCGAACGATTGCGTATGCCACTAACTGCCGGCCCGCGGTGACTGACTGTGTGGCGAGAACCGCTCCCGTCCCGTCCGGGGCGGTTTCAACGCCGACGGCGAATGGAGCATTCGGCACGACGGAAAACTCATTGCTGATTCCGGTCTGGCCCTCGTCCGTATTGGTCGCCACGAGGAAAAAGAGCCCGGTATTTTTGAAGATAATGGTCATGGAATCAAGAACGCCATTCACAAAGGGTTTGCTGACAACCGGACCAAGGAGGAGACCGTTGGACGACATCTGAATTGTTCCGGTAAAACTGGTTACGGTGTTGTTGATACTGTCCTTTGCAATCACCTGGACATAGAACGGTATTCCCGCGGTTTGAATGGGAATAGAATCAAGTGAAGGAATCGTCAGATCAAAATGATCCACCTGGGCCGCTCCGGTCGTGATCAACAAAACGGATAATGATACTATGATTATGAATTGTCGCACTACTTGTCGACGGTGCTCAGCGCCGTCGCAATTTTCCTGAGAAGTACCGGCACTTCGACCGGCTTCTGGATATAGTCGTACGCGCCCGAACGCATCGCGAGAACAGTCGATTCCACCGAGGGATAACCCGTCACCACAAGCACCTTTGCCTTCTCGTCGATTCGTCGAATCTCTTTCAGCACTTCGATGCCGCTCATGCTAGGCAATCCCAAATCAAGAAGGACAAGATCAAACTTGTGTTTCCTGAAGATGGCTATTCCCTGAGGACCATCTGCAGTGGAGTTGACGGTGTAACCTTCTTCCATCAGGATTGACCGTTCCAGCTGGAGCTGCACCTCGTCATCGTCGATTATGAGGATTCTGGACATATACCGATTAATGAATTAACGTGAATGATGATGATCTGAATTCTAGGACCTATAAGGGCCGATGGTCCGGAGATCCGACCGGCTGATCACGAGTCGTTCGGATCCATTCCTGCGATTGCTTATTTCTTACCAACTTAGTGTACAAGAGGATCTTCCAAAGAGCATAACGCGGGATATAGAAAAATGCCTTATAGAGCAGGCGATCTGCTCCCGCCGCGACAAGCCCGAGGAGAACATGGAGAATTCCGCAAACTACGACTAGAGCCCACCAGAGGATATATAATTGTACGAATTCTCCTCCGGATTCCCAAATGACCAAATTGAGAAGAAAAAGCAAAAAAGCCGCACCAAACAGGTTCACAAACGCCGGAGTCACCAGTTCGACAAATGCATCGAAGGGGCTAAATGAGGCAGTCCGAATCGCCTTTCCAAGGAGCTTAGGTCCGTACATTCGGATGACCGGGAACCGCCCCCGTTCCCAACGTGATCGCTGGCTTTCCGCATTCCGCGCGCTTGTGGGCATTGTGGCATAAACCCTTGCCTCGGGGGCAAAGTCCACCGTAATATCCTTCAACAGGAGGATCAGTCCGTATTCGAGATCTTCATTCAGCGAGTACGTGCTCCATGGGACCGATCGCAGTACGTTCGCGGAAAAACACATGCCGTTCCCACGGATGCCGGCAGAGCCACGAAACACCGACCTCCCGAGAGGACGTACATGATTATAGAGCGTGAAACCCAGTCGCGTGATTTCCGAGCTCCACGATTCTGCCTGCGTCTCCACCATGTCGCTGCACTGCAGAACCTGTGAGCCGTGATCCAGATAGGAGTTCATGACTGTGAGAAAATTTGATGATGCCCGGCTATCCGCATCGATTACGACTACCGCATCATAGGATGATGACCCGGATAAAATCTTGTCGAAACACCAGCGTAGAGCGTGTCCCTTTCCGCGTTTCAATGAATCTGTCCGTTCCATGACATGAGCACCCTCACGGCGAGCTACCTCCGCTGTTTGGTCCGTACAATTATCCGCGATCACGATCACGTCAAAAAGGTGTTTTGCATAGTCGATGTTCATCAGACTCTGTACCGTCCGGGCGAGCCCACTCTCCTCGTTATGGGCGGGTACGACAACGGCAAACTTCCGGTTTATCCGCGCTGCAAATGACCGTTTCTCGCGAGTGAATACCGCAAGTATGCTCAGCATTGCCAGGTAACCTAGAAACCCGCCAAAGACGAGAAGAAGAGCAATCTCTATGACAGAAAAAACGTTCATATCCTCTTGCTATAGTTCCCGATCGATGCCGCCATTCTATTCACGCCGTCATTCATGCTTGGCTTTCCAACTCGTACCGTTGCGATCGTCCGTGAGTACGTTCCCGTCGACAACCCGGGTGGACCGGAGTGCGTTCTACGGGACAGAACAGATGATTTCGCTTGAACCCGCTGCCCGGCCCATCCTTCTGAACTTGCGGACGATGCGCCGGGCCGTTGCAGCCACTCCATCATCCCAGATCTTCTCTCTCACGATTCTTCGTGTCGCCTGAAGACCGGAGAAGAGATACACCTTGAAACCCGCAGGACCTTTTTTCCAGACGAGTGCCTTCGAGAATGCCTCAGGCCGCCCGCCCAGCTGGAACTTATAACTTTCGACCCCGCCCTGAAAATCGAATTCCTCAAATCCGCGGTCTATCGCATCCTTGATGACGAGACTCAGAAGGACCTTTCCGGGACTGTGAGAGATCATTGCATCGTGACGGTCCAGTCCGCTCAGATAGAAGCAAAAATGACGATTTGCAGAAAATGCCTGAACAGCGGCAAAGCGCCGGCCGTCCTTCTTCAGGAAGTAGAGCTGCGCCATGTTGAGCGGCGCGAGGGCCGCAGTGATCGATCGTTGAAACTTTTCAAACTGTCTCAGCGTGCCGAAGTATCCTTTACCGCCGCGGTCGAGCCACGATGCAGTGTGGAGTTTGACGAAATCACGAAATGCATCGTCCGTGCTCCCGGTACCGTCGACGACTTCGAGTTCGACACCACTGTTCATCAACGCCCGCGTCCGCCTGCCCAGTGACTGCCGCTCGCTTGGCGTGAGGGAACTCCGGTATTCATCCCATGTCCGCGGCAGAGGCATCATCACACGGGCAACGCAATTTCTCGTGAAGGAGACATTCAGGTTCCGCGCACGCAGCTCTTCAAGAAGCCGTCCCATGAACGTCGACGTTGATGGGAAGCGGAAAAATGAGAGCATGTCGACATCACCGCTCGAAACGAGCCCGGCGCAATAATCGACCATGGCGTTCAGCACGCCCTCTCTCCGCATCGGATGAATAATCGGCGCATACTCGCCGTAGATTTCATACGTCCCGAGAAAGCGGAGCCGGGACATGTGCGTCACTCTCGCATTGATGGTTTCAAGAAACATCGGCAGCAAACCAACGAGCTGTCCGTTATCCCAGAACGACACGATATGCAGCTGGAGATGATCTCGCCGGTATATGTTCCACCATGTACAATTCCATTGAAACGTCTGGAACACTGTCCCGTCAGCTGCAGTATGAAGTTCATTCCACGTCCGTTCGAGATCCCTCAGTTCTGTTTCGGATGTGTGGGTCCGAACCTCCATCACGTTCCTCCGTTTCCGCTTGCCGGACGTATGTAGAGAATGTCATCGTCCCAGCGTTCCCGGACCTCTTTCTTGACAACTTCGAGTTTCAATTGCCGGAGGGATTCCATCACGAGGGAAAGCTTGTCTTCTTCCGAACGGTGATCATGCACCCTTCGCATCGCAATCATTCCCACTGGAGTGAGAAGCGGGAGGTATTGACGGCAAACCGTCACTTCATGATCCTTTGAAAAGCTCGTGGTCTCGGCGCCTGCGGTATCAATAATGAGATCGAACTTCGATCCGTCTCCCTGGAGTTTCCGGAGCGACGATTTCATATCTCCGACAATAAATATTGTGCTCTGGTGCGGATTGAAGAATTCTTTTGCATACTCCACGATCCGCGGGTTTTTTTCAAGAATAATCACATGGGCGGGATTCTCTCCTCCCGCGACCAGACGGACCAGAGGAGTTCCGCCTCCGCCAAGAATGAGGATGTTGGGTGCTGAAGCAAGGGAGAACGGCGTCCGGAGAAGCTCTCCCCAATATTCCCTCTTCAGTTCTTTTTCTGACCGGGGAGAAAAGATCACCGGATGATGGTCTTCCCCGACCATGAGTCTTCGTTCCGATCCACACTCAATAACGCGGAGGCCGTGATCCATCGATGCACCGTCGTGTGCGAGAAGCGTTTCACCGTATCTCAGCAACCGCACGCGGGCTGCAATTCTGCTGGAGCGAAGCTCCCTGCCGGCACTCGACCACCATTGGGCGATCACTTCCCCCGGATGGAGTCTCTTCTTTGACATGTCACCTGCATTTGAGAAAACCTCCTCGTGGAATGAGCGCTGCTTGAGCTGGTATTTCCGGAGTGCCTGAACAGGAAGATGCCGGAGAATGAAATTGATACCCAGAGCTCCAAGGCCCAGACTCTTGACCGTGAGATATCCGGTCTTATCGAGGAGCGAGCGGTGTTTGATAATTCTAAAACGCTTGTATTCGAAAAGCTCCCGCTGGGTACGGACGCGAGCCTTTTGCAGAAGCTCATTCAGGAAGAACAGTCCGAGCCGTAGCTGGGAGAAAACCGAGGGAGAAATGATACGCAGAAGATAATTCTTGCTGTCGACGGCTTTCCATTCCTTGTACTTGTAGGGTTCGTCGCCGCGAAGATAATCAAAGATCTCCATCTTGAGGTTGATCGCTTCCACGAGCGCGGCATTCCGGATGAGA
>Ga0335079_10006155_pt1 | contig 13725 bp, 11 predicted proteins | sample Lox_Sample_33_FD_206719 | JGI IMG/M metagenome (GOLD analysis project Ga0335079, IMG submission 206719) | Soil microbial communities from Loxahatchee National Wildlife Refuge, Florida, United States - Lox_Sample_3.3 | ecosystem: Environmental > Terrestrial > Soil > Wetlands | place: USA... | reverse complement strand
AATCTTTTGCCCTGGTCAGTAAAAACATCCTGATTTACCCATGCATACGTGCCTCTCAGATGAAGATAGAGAAAGAAGAGGAGCTCACGCCGATACTCAATATTGGCGATCATATAATCGGTTGCGGGAAACTGGTTGAACACGGCGCCAGGGTAGACTGGCCTGTACAAATCGTCACTCTCGGAGGGGAACGGCCCGCCGCCAATCCTGAAGGCAGAAAAGCGGTCAAGGTCATTATATGCATTCGTACCGCCATAAATGCTCGTAATGAACCGATTTTTCTCTGAAAGTCCCGGTAGCCCGAAGGCGCCAATGAGGTAGCCGGAAATTTTCAAATAATCCCGCGTATCATCACGGGTGTAAACAACGCCGCCGCCATAATTGGCATCAGCCCAATTGTCCCGTCGCATCAGCTCTGTATCGAATCCAGCTGCCACTCCCTGATGAGGAAGCTCCATGATGTTTCGACGCAGGCCATCGTAGCGGATCCGGTATAGGAAGCCATTCATGACTGTGTCAGGAGGGAGAACGACATTTTGCCCGGTATCGGATGTTCGCTGTGAGTACAGATAACCCATCTGATAGAACAATTGCATCCTGAAATCATTATCTGCCTGAAAAGGATCTACCGGCAATCGTAACCCAGCACCCAGGCGACCGGTGATGGTTCCCCATTTGATGGAGGTGGGATTCACCTTTTGCCCATTGACAACCTCATAGGACTCAAACGGAATCGTATTATTGTCCAGATGCCCTAAGAGCTGCATGGAACCATAGGCTTTAGAAATGTCTACCTCATTTACGACAATGCTGAAGACCCCCCTGAAACGGGTATCGTTCCAGCGACGTCTTACGTAAAGAGCTCCGATGGGTTGGACATCCTGGCCTCCCAATTCTGGAAGGTATTCTGTCGCCCCAATCGTCAACGCTGTATAGTTGTCCCTGTCCCTGGCCGGAATATCGATGATCCGTCCGAACGCCTGTATATGATACGACTCTCCTGCCAACGGGGTATGGTAGACATCCTCTTCTCTCGCCGAGTCGCTTTGCGCCCCCGGCGTTTTACCAAGAACATCCTGAGCACCAGCCAGGTCGCAGAGAAGGCAAAAAAAAGCCACGTGGATGGGAAATAAAACAATCGTGAAAACATGGAGAAATGCGTTCTTCAGATCGTCCAAATGGCGAGCACCCTTTCGTCACTAGTCTGAGTGTTTTAGCGAACAGTCACTATCCCCGAACGAGCAATTCTTCATTAACCTATATTTATTTGGATTTTCAAAAAGAACTTTTAATGAAACTATAGCATACATATTGGAAGATTTAAAGTTTTTTTAGTATGTGCAGGCTGTTGCATACGCATGTTCGGCGGGATACGCGGTCCCTCGTCCGAGTTGCACAACCGGATCGAAGGCCAACATAATTCGTCCGGCAGCACAGGGACCAGCGAGGTATGGTATGGTCTGTGGAAATGGTCATCGGAGCCTCATTTTCTAATCAGCGTAGTCTGTTTGAGGGTCTCCCTCCTTCTGAATGAGGGGCTCGTTCTACCGCAAATGACTCCTCTTTCAATAATGTATCGGTAATATAGTCGCAGACATCCTCTACGAAATAAGCGCCGTATTTCGTGAGGCTCACGGCCCCGTTTTCCTGCTTTAAACAGCCGTAATCGGAAAGCTTTGGCAAAAGGGATGCAAACACCTGAGAGGGGTCCGCCCTGAATCTGTCACGGAACTCTTGTATGTCGAGGCCTTTTTTAAACTGCAGGTTCAGAAAAAGCGAACGGTACATCTGTTCCCGTTCCGTGAGGAAAATATATCTTCCAATGGGCAGCTGACCTTTCTTGATCATGCTTGAATAGGTGGAAAGCTCTTCATGCTTATCGTGAAAAATGGTTTTCGTGTAAGACCTGGCTCGGGAACCGAATGCCATGATCGGCATTTCCTTTAACCAGTAATAGCGGTATCCCCATTGCTTATCATTTGTGAATCTGCCGTTCTGTTCATACCCGTTTGCACTCATCCATTCCTGCGTCAAGCGGACCATTTCGAAGAGCGTATCGTTGCTAACGACAAGGGCGGGATTTTCCTTGTAAAGTTTGATAACAAGCGGGTTCACGATTTCATGCCTGATGTATTCAACAGCATTTGGACGTATCTTCTCCAATACCGCGAGGTCTCGTCTTACCGTTTCTATCGACTGGCCGGGAAGTCCCGTCATCATGTCGACATTTATCGACATGCCGGCATTCTGCACATCTTTGACAATCCTTTCAATTTCCGCCTCGCTATTTTTTCTGTTGCACAGACGGAGTATTTTTTCATCGAAGGTCTGACAGCCGATGCTCAGCCTGTTTATTCCCATCCGGGCCAAATCGCGTATTCTATTCTTGTCTGGCAGTGTGACCGGATGCGCCTCGGACGTTATCGTACATGCATCAGAGAGCGATATGCACGATGAAACTTTATCGAGAATGCATTGCATGTCCTTGCTGGAGAACGAGGTCGGAGTGCCGCCACCGAGGTATATCCCCTTCGCCTCTCTGCCTGTGAAGAAGCCCTCTTGTGAAAAAAGATCAATCTCCTTCAGCAGGTTCATGAGATAATCTTGCTGCTCTTTTCTGTTGACCTTATGGGGATAAGAATTACAGAAGGAACATTCAGAAAAACAAAATGGAAGATGGATGTACACCAATACTTCTCTCTCACCCGTCAAGCTTGCCAATACTTTGTGCGTGAAATTTTCCAGCTGCGACGGTGCGAGTATCTTGAACCGATGGGGCAAAAAGAGGTCTGGCTGATTTTTGGTATAGTCCGCCGAACCATAGAAGAGCTTGCTTCGTATGATGCTTAGAACCTCATGTTCTTCCATGTGATCGCGGTCTCTCCTTAAGGATTTATGTGCTTGGCTTCTTGGTGACTATTGAAGAACTATGCAATATGGATCAAACATAGTGGAGGAACAGGACTCCGGGTGGAAATATGACGACAAACTCTTAGAAACCGTCAAAACCTCCAAAGAGCCAAACCGTATAGAAAAATGACGCCCACAGCACGATTTATGCATCAGTATTCTCTATGGAATCAGTGAAAGATTATACACAGAATAACAATAAAATACAACTGAATTACGGGGTCCTGTGAGAAAAAGAACCGTACTTAAGTACACGTACGCAATATATCCAGGCACGAAAAAGCACGGGGTTTTACACGGTGTTTTATCCTTGACTAACTCATATGGAGTTGCTACCCTGCTCTAGGATTGCTGGTACTCGTGGAATAAAAACGCTTGAAGGGCGTTGAGCGTCGGCATGACAAGCCCATTCCCAGTGGCTGGAGCAAACAATACCCAATTCACACAACGATGCGCTTTGCGCCAGGCCTGAGCTGAGGCATTGCTGCCCTTTGGAGGAAGATTATGAATTTACATCGAATGCTGCTCAAACGTGCCGCTGCAGGCAAACCGCTGCGCGTCGCGTTGATCGGCGCAGGTAAGTTCGGCTCAATGTATCTCGCCCAGGCTAAACATACAAAGGGCATTCATATCATCGGGATAGCCGACTTGGAGCCCGCTAACGCCCGGCGTTCACTCTCGCGAACTGGCTGGTCCACCGATCAGTTCTCCGCAACGTCCTTTTCATCAGCTGCGCGCACCGGAGCCACGTTCATTACTGCCGACTCGCAGGCCCTGCTCGCCGCACCGGAAGTTGACATCGTCATCGAGGCCACCGGTAATCCGGCCGCAGGCATACAACACGCACTCGGTGCATTCGCTCACCACAAGCATATCATAATGGTGAATGTAGAAGCCGATGCGTTGGCTGGTCCCCTCCTGGCACGGCGCGCTTCAGAAGCTGGCGTCATCTACTCGCTCGCATATGGTGATCAGCCGGCGCTTATTTGTGAGATGGTGGACTGGTGCCGTGCTGCTGGCTTTGAAGTTGTAGCAGCAGGCAAGGGCACGAAATACCTCCCAGAATACCATACATCGACTCCGGATACCGTCTGGCCGTATTACGGCTTCTCACCGGAAACCGTGGCCACCGGAGACTTCAACGCCAAAATGTTCAATTCCTTTCTGGATGGCACGAAGAGTGCGATCGAAATGGCAGCGGTCGCTAATGCCACAGGCCTCGGTCCGGACCCAGATGGTTTGCATTTTCCGCCATGCGGAGTCGATGACCTGCCTCATGTGCTGCGTCCACGGGAGGAGGGTGGGCAGCTGCATCATAGTGGGCAGGTAGAGATAATCTCAAGCCTGGAACGTGACGGCAGGCCAGTATTCCGCGACCTTCGCTGGGGCGTCTATGTCACATTTCGAGCAGGAGACCCGCAGGGTGAAGATTACGTAAGACGGTGTTTCCGGGAATACGGTTTCAGCACCGATGCATCAGGCCGCTACTCCGCGATGTACAAACCCTACCATGCAATCGGCCTTGAGCTCGGGATCAGCGTCGCCTCGGTAGGCCTGCGCGCTGAACCGACTGGAGCGCCTGTGGCCTGGCATGGCGACGTTGTAGCGACCGCCAAACGCGCGCTCAAAGCCGGAGAAATGCTCGACGGCGAAGGCGGATACACTGTCTACGGCAAGCTCCTTCCGGCAGAATTATCGCTTCGTTTGGGTGGACTGCCACTCGGCCTCGCTCACCGTGTGAAGCTTAAGCAAGACGTGGCCACACATGCGCCCGTACGCTGGACTGATATTGACTACAGTGCTACCGACCCTGCCGTCATCTTTCGCCGTGAAATGGAGCGGGTTTTCACCACTTAACGCTGTTTATCAACCTGCGTGATGCCAGACCTCGCCCCCTCCCTTTTGCGCTGCACCTAAGCATCGCGGTCATGCTTGGGGACCATCCTGGCATTCGATCCTTCGCGGGGGAAAAAACTGGGTCTACCGGATACGAGGGACTCAAAACACTGAATTGGCGCTTCGTTAATGAAGAGCCATAATAAAAAGAGCAGCACCCCGCCTTGGTATGGGGTACTGCTCTCAGTACATGTAATTTCAGAAAAAAACAAAAACGCACGAAATACTGCGCTTCATGGGTAATGTCAAACGCCCCTCTTCCGTATCAGGTTTCGGAACCTGTTACGTCACCTTCTCCCCCTCAAGCGGTTTACGTGCAAGGCTGAACGAAACCAGAGCACCGAAGATGAGTATTGCTCCAGCAAGGAAAAATGCGCTGTCGAAGCTCCCTGTAGTTTTAACGATGTAACCGGTCAATATAGGAGCCATCAGACCAAAGGTGTTACCTCCAAGAATCAAGATGCCAAATGCTGTTCCTGCAACCTTAGGGTCTTTAACAAGGTCGTTCGTGAGCGCCACGTTCAGGCTAAGTGCGCTGGCCATTGCAGACAGTGACAGCGCGATCAGCAGCAGAATAGCATATGCGTTATTGATGACCGCCGCAAACAGTTCCACGCTTGACAACAGCATAAAAAGTATCATCATCTGCCGACGCTTCCCCTGGATTACCTTGTCGGGCGTCAAGATCAAATCACTCACTTTTCCGAAGAAAATGCCCAAGATCACGGCGACGACGAAGGGAACCGTTCCCCACATGCCGGCCTTCATGAGTGTGAAGTTTTTAGCCTGGACGAGGTAACTTGGAAGCCACGTGAGAAACAGATACAGTGTATAAACTATGCAGCCCTGGGGTACGGCCAAACCCCACATCGTCCTCTGGCTGAGCAAATGCCCGACTATGCTCAGGTCCTTTACCGAGAACTTTTTTTTGGCCGGCGTGGTAGCAGCCGCCTCAGTACTTGCATTATTTGCAAGGATATAATTTCGTTCCTCCGATGAAAGCCAGGAGCATTCTTTGGGATTGTAGAAATACTTCAACCAGAATATCAACCAGATAAAACCGACCGCGCCTGCGATCACAAATGACATTCTCCAGCCGGTAGTAACCACCAGCCAAGCGACAAACGGCATACCTATAGCAGGACCGGCAAGGGTACCGCATTGAAATACGCTTGATACTACACCGCGCTCGCGGACCGGAAACCAATCTCTGATGACTTTTCCACCGGAAGGATTTGTTGCAGATTCACCGATGCCTAGTGCGAACCTGGCTGCGAGCATCGTATAAAATCCCGTGATCGCACCTGTCAGCATGGCAGCTGCCGACCAGATCGATATCGCCCAGGAGTTCAGTTTTCGTGCGCCAATCATGTCGGTTAACCAGCCGGATGGCACCAGAAAAATCACGTATGTCCATAAAAAGGATGAGAAAATGAGCCCCATGGTTGCCGGATCCCAGCCGAATTCCTTCGAAATCAACGGAGCAGCAACGGATAGATTCACTCGGTCAATATAGTTGATGATCTGGGCAGTAAACAGCAACAGGACAACATAGAAGCGTTTACTTTTCAACAGTGACGTAACGTTGCTTTCAGATGGTTTTACGAGGTCGGTTTGCTGCTTGGATGCTGGTGTGTTCACAGATATCTCCTTTCATGTCAAAGATGACCCTCATGACCGGGTCTTTTATGTTCAAGCCTCCCGAAATAAACGCCCAGCTCCCGGTATCTGCCGCCGATCACCGATAATCCTGAGCATTTTCCACAAGGAAACCATGTTGCTCGTGACAACAGGCTTGCCGAGTTTCCGTTCAAGCGGTTCGATGATCTCCAGCGTGCGGAAGTTCGAACAACTGATAAAGACAGCCTGGGACTCGGGTCGATCGACTTCTGCCGCCAGGGCCGCGTTCTGCTCTGGAGTAAAGCTGGCATGGGCTTGGGTTCCAAGCCCTTGCATGGCCAGTACCTCGAACCCGCACGCTTGCAAGTATTCCTTCAGCTTTTCGTTCAGCCAGGGTGCATACGGTGATGCTATGCTGACGCGCTTTACCTTCAAACTTTGAAGTGCATCGGTGGTTGCTGCCGATGAAGTCACCCCGGGAATTCCTGTAGCTGCTTCAATGTCCCGGATGATCTCCAGATCATATTTAGGCCCCTTGATGAAGCCGCCAGCCGCGCAACCATAACAGATGACTTCGACCTTTGCATGGGCCAGAAGCTTTGCCGCCGCGGGTACCTGCGTTCCCATCCACATGAGGTTCTCTTCCGTATCAGCAGTGTGCTGAATGCGCATCGTGTGCAGTGACATAGCCGGAACCACTGTTCTCTCAACTTCGTATTCATTGACCGTATTCCACGAAGGAACAATCAATCCCAGTTTCCGCTGCCATTCTCCCATGATCTGCCTCCTTATCTCGACTTGCTATGGAAAATTTATTGCACAGGGTCCCTGATCATCTAAAAACCAAAAAGTGCAGCGGGGTTTTCGACAAGGATCTTCGTCCGGTTTTTCTCATCGGGTACCCAATCCAGGAGCAGATCGAACAGTTCCGTCGTGTTGGGCATTTTGCCCTTATACATGACATGCGGCCAATCGCTGCCCCAGAGAAGACGGTCAGGTCGCGCTTCCGCAAGCGCTCGTGCAAATGGAATTATATCGCGGTATGGCGGCGTTTCAGCTGAGAAGCGATAGCCGCCGGTCAGCTTCACCCAGCAGCGGCCACCCTTGATCAGGCGGAGCAGCGCCTGAAAAGCCGGCTGTTCGAGTCCGCCTTCCGAGGGGCGGATCAAACCAATATGGTCGATCACAAAGTCCACTGGCAGCTTTGCGAGTCGCCGTTCAAGCTCGATCAGGTGCTTTGGCCGCAACAGCAATTGAATATGCCAACCCATATCTTTGATGCGGGCGGAAAAACGCTCCAGATCTGAAAGAGGTAATCCACCCACATGCGCAAGTATGAACCGTACGCCACGTGCACCGGCATTATGCAGTCGAAGAAGTTCTTTCTCCGACGTATCGAACGGGATGACCACGATCATGCGTGCTGGAATGCCGAGCTGAGGTGCCGATTCCACCATGCAGCGGTTGTCGGTTCCGTACACGCTGGGCTGAATAAGGACAGCCCTCGTAATGCCAAGCGTATCAAAGAGATGGCGGCACGATGCGGGCAGTGCATCTGGAGGTGTGTACTCACGATCTGCTACGTAAGGATAGTTAGCGGCGGGACCAAGAATATGAAAGTGGGTGTCAGTCGATCCGGGCGGAGCTTTCAACTTTGGCCGCCTGGGCTGAGGATCCGGACCTTGGCAAAGTTCAGTCACAATAATATCCCCCTTTGGTTCTGAAATTCTTTCGTCCCCGATACATGGGGCACTTGATCTCATCGGCAACCATCTTAAGGTTGCCACAACTATACACCTTTCACGTCAGAATGGAAAGTTGGATTTTGCAAACCTTTGGAACCAGGAACAATCGTTGACATTGTTCCCCTTTATGCGTTAGAGCGTATACATGCCCCCGGTCGCCACTTGAAGAGATCGAGCAGAATCCTGCCGCTATCGTCGAACGCAATACCTTCACGTTCAAGACGAAGCCGCTGAATAACATCCGCAGAGCCGCTCCTCGAGCGTGGGCTTACACGTCCTTTTGCATTCACGACCCGATGCCACGGAATAATAGTGCGTCCATGAAGTGCGCTCAGGGCATACCCTACCAGCCTGGCATGGCCTGGCATGCCGGCCAGACGGGCCACCTGACCATACGTTGCGACTCTCCCCCTCGGGATATGCGAGACTATTCTGTAGATATCCCGGTAAGATCTTACCGGTGCCTGCTTGGGCCGCGATCGAATTCTGGCAAGACGTGGCATACTTTGGCTCTCGACGGATGATCTGGTACATCCCGTGTCACGAGATATTTTTTACCCTATCCACAATGGCGTTTCTTCATAATCTGCAATAAGCAGTACGTCCGTTCATCGTATCCTTCGATCAATTTCATCTATCATAGCATACCGGAGAACCGTTGGAAATAGCTCCTGTATTATAACGAAAAAGCCCCCCGCATGCAAATATCCCCAGCAACGCGTCCTCCCGTATATGGTCAAAGGTGTATAATATATATAGGATATTTTTTATCTTGATTTTTAAAAGGAGCTAAACATATGATTCTGGTACGTACGCCTGAAAGCATTTACCAAATTGACGGCCAAATCATGCATGGGCAATTCCACGGCAGGTGGCATTTCGCTTTTGGTGATTACTACGATCCTCAATTCGAAGATTTTGGCTCGCTTCGTGTCTTTAATGATGATACGCTGACACCAGGCGCCATCTGGCCCCTCCACCCCCATCGGGATAACGAAGTGGTAACCTACATTGCCAGCGGAGAATTCAGGCATGCTGATGAACGCGGCAAAGGTGGCATTCTCAAGAAAGGATGGGTGCAGCACACAACTGTAGGCCGCGGAATGTGGCACTCAGAGATCAACAACCGTCCCGACCAGCCAATGCGGTTCATCCAGATGTGGTTCTATCCTGCCAAGCACGACCTCGAACCTTCTGTTGAACAGAAGGCCGTCAAGCAGGAGGACAGGACTGACCGATTCATGCCGCTTGTATCAAACCGTGAAGAAGATGCTCTCGCCATCGTTTCCGACGCCCAAGTTTTTTCCAGTTTTCTCCATGCAGGCAAGATGGGACATTATGTTCTTGAGTCCGGACGCGGCATATATCTTTCCGTGCTTGAGGGAGGGCCGGTTTTCGTGAACGGCGCAAAGGTTCCGATGCTAGGATCGGCAATGATCACGGAGGAGACGGTCATTGATATAGTTTCCGAAAAAGATGCCGAACTCTTACTCGTTGATGTTAAAAGATGATCGCAATATTGTCTCGTTACTGAACTCTTTGTTGCATATGGTGTCGTGCATTTTTTATAAAAACCTGTCTACCGTACCGCATAAAATGAGATCAAGGATGGATCTTCCGGGCGTGCGGGGAACGTAGGCTCTCTTATTCGCGGCTTAAATAAAAGATAAGCATGCTGCTCGCCGGTTTACCCCGCTAATTCCTCACGATTGCTTTTTGAGGATCATGTCTACCATCTCCCCGTTCTCCGCAAGGCAGGCATTGCCCTCATCAGTATCAATGTGCATGGACGGTGCATAATTCTTATGAACCCGGATCAAGACATTCTCTAACACGACACTTCGCTTGCCCCCTGTGCGTACGTCGACCAAGTCCTTGTCTTTTACGTTCATCCTCTGGGCAGTAGCCGGGTCAAGATGAATGTGACGGGATGCAATGATGACACCTTCGGGGAGTTCTATTCGCCCCTTGGGGCCAACGACGATGACCCCTGGAGTCCCGGCCAAGTCACCGGAATTACGTACCGGGGGATCTAGTCCAATTTTACGGGCATCAGCCGGTGCAAGTTCTATCTGGGTCTGATTTCGCAGAGGCGCAAGAACGCGCACTTTTATCGATCCTGTTGGCGTGACAAGGTCGACACGCTCTTCACATGCATAGTCACCAGGCTGTCCAAGAGCTTTGACCTGATGAAGGACCGCGCCTTCGCCAAAAAGCCTTTCGAGGTCCCCTTTGCTCAGATGAATGTGACGGGCTGATATCTCAACTTTTACTTTCGACTTAAACTCCATCGTTCCCCCTCATATGCACGTTTCAGGATCTGCAGGATCAACACCGACACAGCCTGTAAGAAGCAGCGCTGTGTTCTTTATATTTCAGGAGAGGGACCTGAACGATTGTGGCCAGGTCCCTCTTTTGCAGTTCTATAGGTGCTACAAGTCAAACATATACCATGACACCAATATACCTTCAAGTAGCCATGTCTATTTGGAGAAGCCATAGAGCCGCGCCGGGTTATCCACAAAGATCCGGTTACGCACTGACATATCCGGTGCCCATGCCAGCATCAGGTCAAGTAAGATCGCATCATCAGGCTTATGGTCGACCTTCTCGGTTGGATGCGGCCAGTCAGTGCCCCAGACCAACTGCTGAGGCGCTTCCTTAACAAAGAGCCTACCAATATCTATCATATCAGAATAGGTCGGTGGACCCACTTTAGTCTCCTGGTAGGCACCTGTCAATTTCACCCATCCGGTGCCCTTTTTCATAAGTTTAAGGACAACATTCACCGCGGGCTCATTGACTGCCCGCAAATGGCCTATGTGATCGAACACAACCGGACACGGTATGCTGTTCCAGACATCTGCGCCGGCTCTGATCGTTTCGGGCGTGGCATTTACCTGGATATGCCATCCGAGAGGATTGATCCGTTTGGACAACGGCATCACCATGTCCATACTTGTCGCGCCTTTTTGTACCAAATTGAAGCGGATACCGCGTACCCCTGCCGCGTTCAGGTTCTTGAGCTCCTCATCGGATACGCTGGTGTTGACCACTGCAACCCCGCGCGTCGTTGACAAGCCGAACTGCTTCAGGACCGAAACGAGTCCGCTGTTATTGACGCCGTATGTAGAGGGCTGTATGACAACATTGCGGGTGGTACCCAGCCGTTTCTGCAGCAGCCGGTAATCAGCGATAGAGGCATCAGGCGGAAGCAGCGTCGCAGACGGATCAATCGGGAATCTGGAATCGTATATGTGATGATGGCAGTCTGCTGTATTCGGCGGCACCTTGAGACGGGGCAGTTCCGTACCGGCAGAAAAAGGCACTTTGACCCCTGCGGATTCGGGCCAGGCATTCCTCGCTGCAACCTGGATCCCACCAAGCACACCCAATGCCGCACCGGCTCCCTTCAGGAATGTACGGCGTGAGATACCTTTTGTATTCATGGTAAACCTCCTTATTATGACTACGTATCGGCAACATAATCGCCGTCAAACACTATGCTGAACCACATTTCCTTTCAACGGGACCTTTCACAAGAATTTCTAGGATACGGCATACCACGACGCATGAGCAGAACACATACCAATCATAATGCGTATTATGATTTTCTACTGGTTTTTGCCGAGAACGTCGTAATTTTCCGCTCCACGTGTTCCTTGTCGCATTGATTACACTTGATCGCGGGGCACGATTCATACTCCTTCAGAGAGAGAAATACGGTAAACTCTTTTTTACAATCTTTACAAACATACTCGTATGTAGGCATGGGTCTCCTCCTCTCCTTGCGTGATCGCCTTTTCACGATGCACTTGGATACATTATATCACAGGCTAAGCCTGTCTAAAAACGGACCGATGAACAATTTCCCCCATGTCCCGCCGGTCAGCAAGCCTGCTGTCCATGCGGACAACACGCACTAAGCTTTCATGCCAGGCATGATGATCGTTTACCGTCTCCCATGAGCTAATCGGACCATGGGACACGTGTTCATCCTTCATAGTTCGTGCGATCAGGTCGAGGTTTGATCTTCGACATCCATTTTCCAGGATCATCAAGTTTCTGGAATCCGCATTTTTCATAGACTCCCCGCGCATCCCTCGTCGCTAAGAGCCACTGATAGACATCCTGCAATTCCGTATGTGACATGGCATACTTGACCATCTTTTGACCAATGCCTCGTCGACGATAATCCTCATGGACTACCACGTCCAAGAGATATGCAAAACGAACTTTATCGGATACCACTCGCAAAAAACCCACTTGCGTGCCATCCGGCAGATATGCACCGACCACAATCGCTGAATGGTCGATCCCCTTTCTGATTTCACCGTCCGTTATTCCGGTGCACCAATACGTCTTTAACAACATTTGCTTCACGCAGCTGATCCGTATTCTGTCCGGCGCCGAGGTTATCTCTATGTGCTCATCGTTTGTTTCCATGCATGATCGCCTTATCCCCATAACTGTTCTGAGCGATATTGCCTTAGTACAAGTCGAATGTTCCAGCGCAAGGGAATACATGTTAAATAAGTGTTCATTATTTGCCGAAATTATCAAAGATGTCCAGTGCAATGCCGACCTCTTCGTTCGTCGGGATTATACTGACAATAACCTGTGATCCACTGGAGGAGATGATCCGGTCTTTCGCACCGCCAGCATTGGCGCTGTCATCCAGCTCAATCCCAAGATGTCCCAGCTTTGAACAGACCTTGCTCCTGACTGCAATGGAATTTTCGCCGATGCCGCCGGTAAAGGTCAGATGGTCCAGACCGCCAAGTACCGCGTAGAAGGCGCCTATATATTTTATAATGCTCTCGCAATAGGCATCGATTGCCAATTGGGCACGCGCGTTGCCAGCCAAAGCCGCCTCTTCAACATCGCGCAGATCGTTACTCACGCCGGAAATGCCCAGGAGTCCACCCCTTTTGTCGATCCCCTTGAGTATCTCGTCCAGACATAATCCCTGATCCATCAGGTACGGGATTATATAGGCGTCCATGTCTCCAGAACGGTTCGCGTGAGGAATGCCGGTCTGCAGAGAAAAACCGAAACTGGTATCCACGGACTTCATGTCTTTGACAGCGCATAATGACCCGCTCCCGCCCAGGTGGCAGGAAATGAGTTTATACTGTTCTCCGGCGCGTGCCTTTATCTGGCGGGATATAAAACCATGGGATGCACCGTGAAATCCAAGGCGCTGGATGCCATATTGTTCGTACCATTCGTACGGAATGGCGTAAATCTTCCGTTCAAGCGGTATCGTGGTATGGAACGCGGTCTCAAAGACACCAACGAATAGCTTATCTGGCAGGATTTCCTTGAATTTTTTAATCGCTTCAATGTATGGCGGATTGTGAGACGGAGCAACGCTGATGTAGTCTTCCATGGCGGAGATCACGTCATCGGTCAGTTCATGTATGCCGTAATATCCCTTGGCAATAACGGTTTTGAAACCAATCGCTTCCACCTGATCGATGCTCTTGATCGCGCCCTTGACCGGATCGGTGAGGTACGAGAGAAAGAGGTTGATTCCCTCGGTGTAACTCGG
>Ga0335079_10006153_pt1 | contig 13725 bp, 10 predicted proteins | sample Lox_Sample_33_FD_206719 | JGI IMG/M metagenome (GOLD analysis project Ga0335079, IMG submission 206719) | Soil microbial communities from Loxahatchee National Wildlife Refuge, Florida, United States - Lox_Sample_3.3 | ecosystem: Environmental > Terrestrial > Soil > Wetlands | place: USA... | reverse complement strand
AGATAAAGTTCGTGCGCCTATTTTGCGGAAGTCACGGTCGACTAGCAGCACCTACGCGCAAAGAAGAAGCCCGGCTCCTTCGTAACCGATTCTGCGGTAATATGCCTCGTCTCAAATCTGGAATGTTCCGAGGAATCTATGCATCGCGTTGCGGCGAATCTCTCTGTGGCAGGTATCCTCTCGCTTTTGGCTCTAATTACTATGGAGGCGAAGCTCCCGCCCAAAATAGCAATCTCGTCGAGCAAAACCCATGCTGCGGCAACCTACGGCAACGCCGACTCCATCAGCGAAGAAGAGCTGAAAATCTACGACTACTTCCTCGCTTCCGATCAGCTCGAAGGCCGCAACCTTCCTTCTCGCGGCTACGACACCGCGGCATTGTACGTCGCCAGTCACTTGGCGGAATGGGGTCTCAAGCCTGGGGGAAGCGCCAGCGGCACTAACGGCCCTCTTCAGCCTTACTTCATGCCCTTTGTTCTGACCACGCGTTCCGTCGTCGAAAAGCAAAGCTCAGCGTCCTTCTCCGGACCTTCTCCGCTCGCCGCCTTCGGCGGTTCCACCGAGCCCCAAACCGCAACGTTCGACTACGGCAGAGACTGGATGGTTGCTCCCGCCGGTGGATTCCGCGGGTTGCCGCCTGCCGAGTCCTTCGACGTTTCCGGCCAGCTCGTTTTCGCGGGCAACGGCTACGTGATCAAAAAGATCAACGCCGATCCTTATGATGGTCTCGACGTGCGCGGCAAAATCATCGTCGTTGCTGGACTGCCTGCCGAGGTTGCTGCAGAGCAAGGCCGCCGCGGGGCAACGCAAGATCCCCTGGGCCAACAATGCACCGACTATCTGACTCCCGAAGAATACGCCGCAAAAAACGGAGCCATTGCCGTGGTGCGGGTCGCGAATTTTCGCGAGCTCAGCGCGATGGCCAATTTTGACAAACAAGCTCCTTCGTTAAATGGCCCTTCCTACATAGTCGAAAACTTTCCTGAGCAAGTCTCTTGTTCGAAGGCTCCGGTCCTCATCGCCGGTCTGTCAATGACCAACGCCATTTTCACTGCAGAAAAGTTCACCGTCGAAAAAGCATTCTCCGCCGCCAGCGCCAACACTGCTGAAAAATCATTCGAACTAAATGCCAAAAAGCACCTCAATGCTCACGTCGTCATCAAGAGCGAGCCGAACCATGGCGAAAACGTTGTCGCCATCCTCGAAGGCGCCGATCCGCAGCTCAAAAACGAATACATCGTGCTCAGTGCTCACCTCGACCATGTCGGCCTCAGCCTGCCTCTTCCCGACGGTCACAACGTCAACAACGGCGCGGATGACGACGGGTCCGGCTCGACCGGCCTACTCGCCATCGCCCGCGCTTACGCGCAAGGTGCCACGCGCGGGATGCGTCCCAAGCGCTCCATCATTTTTCTCTGGAATGGCGGCGAAGAAAAAGGCCTCTGGGGCTCCCGCTACTTCAACGAATTTCCTCCCGTCGATCTCAAGCAAGTGGTTGCCGACCTCAACATGGACATGATCGGCCGGACCAAATCGCCCGGGTCCGTGGACACCAACCCCATGCATTACCTCGTGAATCCCGGCGCTGTCCTCGTCGTCGGCCCTAACATCAGCAGCGACGATCTCGAAACCACCATCGAAACCGTCAACAACAACTACCAAAAACTCGTCCTCGATCACTTCTACGACGTCACCGCGCCCGACGCCACCCACGACAATCTCGGTCCCAAGCCCAACGGCCAACGCATCTTCTACCGCAGCGATCATTACAATTTCGCAAAAATGGGCATTCCTATCGCGTTCTTCTGCGACGGCTTGCACGTGGACTATCACCGGCCTACCGATACGCCGGAAAAAATTGATTTTCGCGAAATTCAGCAGGTCTCCAAAACCGTTGCCGCCGTCGCCTGGGTTCTCGGTAATCAGCCCGGCCGCCCGCGTCTCAACGCCAAACTCCCCGACCAACTCGTCAAAGACATGAAAGCCGCCCAAGACCAGCACTGGGGTCAACTCACCCCGGTCCTCCCCCCGCTCCCCGGCGAACCCTACTAAATCGCGCCTAGACCATTCCTCCCTCAATACCGAGTGCCGTTTCGCGGGGAATTTACTAGGGGATGGTCAAACCGAGAGGTCGGCAAAAAAACGCGCCTCGGCCCTCCAGGACTCGGACGGTCTACGGTTAGTCAGGACCGTCCCTCAACGATTTCCTTAGAGTTCCAACCTGGTTGGCTAAGCAAGAAAAGTGAACAGACCGGTGGCCACGAGCGCCGCGCCCCAGACCAGGTTGAAGTTGAACCAGGTTTTGCGGAGAAGCGCGAGGCCGAGCTTGCGATAGCAGGCCCAGGCTACCAACCCGGTCACTGCAAGATAGCCGGCCGTATGGATTCCAGTGGCCAGCATTCCTGCCAATGGGCTGGCGGCCGAAGACATGTGACGGTGCCCCGCCATATGCCCTTGTGCTTCGACCGTGCTGCTGCCCAGCAACAGCGGCAGTACCATCAGACCTGCACCATGCGCGGACGCCATCAGAAACGACCACGCTGCAAGGTCTCGGAAGCCCACGCGCATGCGGACCCAACGCGGGTGCCAGTGTCCCGCCAGGCTAAAGACTCCGAGGGCAACCAATAGCGCCGCGACGCAGTAGCGAATGCTCGGGAGGGGCAGCGCCGTGCCGAGAGACGCAGCTACCATCACGACGCTGCCGATGGCCAGCGCATGACCAAGCGCAATCGGGACCAATGATTTTGCTACGGCACTCCCGCGCTGCTCTTGCATCCCCAAGGCCACCGCGAAAAGCCAACCCATCCCGGGGTTGATGCCGTGGTACGCCCCCAGGAGTAGCATCAGCCAGAGCGCCGTCGCGCTTAGCTGGTGATGCATCATTTCTCCCCCGAGTAGCAGTAGGAGTCTGAGGAGGCGTCTCCGCCGTCCAGCCGCACTTGGTGCGCGCGCAGGCCGTCGAACTCCACGAAGAATTTTTCGTCGAGCTTCATTCCGCCCTTTGGGTCGACGTCAAGCTTGACCATCCAACTCTTCAATCCGTCCGGATAAATCTGCTCGTCCCACGGAGAATAGAGCGAGTTGGTGAAATAGATGCGCTTGCCATCGCGGCTAACTTCGACCATTTGCGGCCCGCCGTTTAGTGGCCGATTGGGCTGGTTCGGATGAGCTGCACGGCGAACAATCCCGCCGAGATGAACTGAGCCGGTCTTCTTAGGATTGAGCGGATCGGAAACGTCGTATTGGATGAACTCTCCCGTCCCCCAGCAGGAAACGTACAGGAAGCGATCGTCGAGCGACAGGTTGATGTCGGTGACCAGAGGCGGCACCGCCTTGAACCCCTTCAGCAATGGCGGCAGCAGTTCCGCATCAGCCGGCTCGGCGGGAATTTCAATTACTTTGCGTACCGCCCATTTGGCGTTCTTACCGCCTTCCTCGCGATACCACATCCAGATCGACGACGACAGGTCCTTGAGCGAAATGCCCACGCTAACGAAACCATACGTCTTGTTGGGATCGTGAGAAGGACGCAGCTCCAGCACCCATTGTTGCTCCGCACCCAAGTCCACTTCCTGCAGATGACGCCGCTTGTCGAGGTCCCAGACATGAATCTTATGGCCATACTTGCCAGCCAGCAGCAACTCCGGATTGACGCCGTCTTTGACCATGTTCGGAGTGCCCCACTCCGACGTGATCATCGTGTCGTGTCCCAGGTGCCACCAAAAATCGTAGGCCAGTTGTTGCGGGCCGCGATCCTGTTCCCAAGGCCCCTTCAGCTCAAACGTGTTCGCGTCCATCAGGAAAATGCCACCCGGTCCGTCGCCGCTAGCCGACCCAAGTGCGCTCCCGTAGACGCCGTCCGGGCCGCAGTGAAATGTGTGCGGCCCGGTGTAGCCGGTCTTCTTGATGAACTCTTCCGGCTCGATCACCTTCACGATCTTGGGCTGCTTGGGATCTGGCTTCGTGTCCAGAATATAAATTCGGGACGACCCGATGCCTGGGACGATCAGGAAGCGCCGCTCCATGTGCGGATGCGGGGCTTGCGGGCAGAGGCACGCGCTGCAGGCGTTCCAGCCGAAGTGGTGCAGCTCATTGTCGCCGCGGCCAAAATCCACCTGGCCAACGAGTCGGCCATATGTAGACGACCTGGGATCCACATCGATGACGCCCATGCAGTCGTGCTTTCCGTTCTTGCCGTCGTTGAGCAGTGCAACGTAGGCAAGGCGTTCTGGCGGGGCTTGCATGGCCATCTTGGGTGAAGGATAGAAAGTGGGATCGGGGCGCAACATGGACATTTTGAAATCTCCTTTTTATTTAGATGATTTTATTTAGACGATGACCGTAACCCGCATAAACGTCGCGGGGATGAATGTGCCGGCGTTGCTCTTGTTCTGGGCGTTCGCTAGTTCCACCAGCTGCTGGTGCAGTTCCTCTTCTCTTCCGTTCTTTCGAGCTGCGTCGACAGCGTTCATGGTCGGTCCATAGAACCGTTCGAATAGCCCGATGAACTCCGTCGGACTTTTCTCGGAATGTGCGAAATAGTACGTATCCTTTACCAGCGAGATGCTTTCCCGGGGTACTCCAGCTTGCGCAAAGCGCTCGAGGATCTGGCTCTCCACGCCCCAGGTCATCGGGCTGACGAACGCCGCTGGAGGCGGCGGCGTGAACTCCGAGCTTACTTTGAGCAGCTGCGACACGAACGTCGGGTCGTTGGGGATCCAGTTGCCCATCACGATGCGGCCGCCCGGTTTCGTGACTCGCACCATCTCCCGGGCGACGTCGAAGGGTTTGGGTGCGAACATCGCGCCGAATACCGACAGGGTCAAATCAAACGAATCGTTCTCGACTCCCTCCAGATCGCAAGCATCGCCCTCGCGGAACTTCAGCCGATGGAGACCCGCCTCCGCGGCTCGCTTGTTGCCGGCTTCCACCAGGTTCCTGGCAATGTCGACGCCAGTCACCTCGGCGCCCAAACAGGCCAACGGGAGTGCTGTTGTGCCGTCTCCACAACCAAGGTCCAACGCGCGTAACGGCGGTGTTACGCCGAGCGACTCGACCACCGCTTCTCCGGACTGCCTCATAAAAGCGGCGATCTCCGTGAAGTCGCCTTTTTCCCATAAGGCTTTGTTCGGATTCTCCGCGGCTTGCCCTGCGAGCGTCTTGGTTTCGATCGTTTTAAGGCCCATTTGGTTATCTCCCGATTGGCTTTGCTTCCGCATCAGGGCTACAATCCTGCAGCGATTCTGCGGGGATAACCATGCCCGAGCGTCGCGATGACTTGCTCGAACGGCTTGCGTGCTTAAGTTCCTTTGCTCGGATACCAGCTAATTTTGCAGAGAGTCCGGTAGGTAGAATGGACGCATTCTCCGAAATCTTGAGTGGCGTCAAGCTGAACGGCGCCGTGTTTTTCAACGCGGAATTCTCGGCCCCGTGGGGATTCTCGGTCCCGGCCTCGAAACAGATGGAGACGCTTCCTCCCGGCGACGCACATTTCCTGCTTTACCATCTGGTGGTCGACGGCAGCGCCGTCGTCGAAATAGCAGATGGGCCGCCTCTTGAGCTCAACTCCGGCGACGTCGTCATCTTCCCGAATGGCGATGCACACCACATGAGCAGTAAGGGAGCGAAGCGACCGTTCCCTAACTACGGGATTAACGACAAGATCAAAGCACGGGATTTGAGCCCCTTGCACGCCGGCGGGGGCGGCGAGACTTCGCGGTTCGTGTGCGGATACATGACTTGTGATCCCTACCTCAGCCGACCGATCCTGAACGGCCTCCCGCCTGTCTTTAAGGTCCACATCCGGGCAGATCGTTCCGGGCAATGGCTGGAAAGTTCCATTCTGCACTTGGTTGACGAAGCGGTGTCCGGACGCGTCGGCAGCGAAGCCATGCTGGCCAAGCTCTCCGAGGCCTTGTTCGTGGACACGTTACGGCGTTACGTTTCCACACTACCCGAACAGCACCACGGCTGGTTCACCGGCGCGCGCGATCCAATCGTGGGAAAGAGCCTCGGTTTGATGCATCGCCGCATCGCCCACCCGTGGACGATCGCTAGTCTCGCCGACGAGGTGGGTATTTCGCGATCAGCTTTGGTCGAGCGGTTCACTCGATACCTTTCCGAACCGCCGATGGCGTACTTGACCCGCTGGCGGCTGGAATTGGCTGCGCGAGCACTGGAACGGACCTCGCGCGGCGTTGCGGAAATCGCCGGTGATGTCGGGTATGAATCGGAAGCAGCTTTCAACCGCGCGTTCAAGCGTGAATTCGGACGGCCCCCAGGTCGCTACCGTAGCGATCACAAGCAGGGCCTCGCCACCCACCCAGGAAACGGCCACTTGAAATGAACGCGGGTAGGAAGTCGCGGATAGGGAATTTGCGTCCCGCAACAGCCTAGGCTCGTGCGGACCCAATTTAGGCTTCCACTGTGTCAATTCACGAAACGCGTTGACGCTCCCTCGGGTTTTGTCTCGTCGTGGTGTAGCGCTCCATGATGCGAAAATCCCCCTGCTTTTCCGTTTCGCCGGAATCCCGCGGTGCCGCGCGCCCCAATGGACATATCTCCGGATTCTCGCCCACGCCTAGCCCCTAATTTTTCTGCATCCTCGAGTTATGGCGAGCATCAAACGCGTGCCTTTGACTCTGGCCATACAAAAGGAGGCACGATGAAGCTTGCAGGCAAGAAGGCTCTTATTACCGGCGGCAACAGTGGCATCGGCCTGGCCACCGCCCGACTTTTCGTTGCAGAGGGCGCGCAGGTCGCCATTACTGGCCGCGACCAGCAGACGCTCGATGAAGCCCTTGCCGAACTTGGATCGAGCGCGCGGGGCTACCGGGTTGACGTCACCATTGCGGACGATCGCCAGCGGCTCTTCGCGGCCCTGGCCAAAGACTTCGGGAAGCTCGACATTGTCTTCGCCAACGCTGGCATCTCCGGCCGGACTCCCACCGGCACCGCCGACGAAGCCGTTTTTGAGAACGTGATCCACACCAACCTTACGGCCGCGTTCTTTACGGTGAATTCCGCGGCTCCTCTGCTGAACGACAACGCTAGCATCATCTTCTGTGGGTCGGTCCATAACTATCTCGGGCAAGCTGGCGTCGCCGCATACGCAGCCAGCAAGGGTGGTCTCGTCGCGATGGCGCGTTCTATCGCCGCCGACCTTGCGCCGCGCAATATTCGCGTGAATGTCGTCGCGCCCGGCGCAATCAAAACTCCCATTTGGAAGCGCGGGCCCCGCGCCAATGCTTCCGCGGAAGAGTCCGAGAAGGTGGCGAAGTTCTTCTCGTCCGCGATTCCGCAAGGCCGTTGGGGCGAGCCGGAAGAAATTGCTAAAGCCGTGCTCTTCCTCGCGTCGGACGATTCCTCGTATGTCAATGCGGTCGAATTAATGGTGGATGGCGGAGCCACTGGCGCCCCGTTTGCAGCGCCCATGATTCAGGATGCATTGAGGCCGGCCACCAGCGAGGCGAAGTCAGCAAAAGCTCACGGCGATTAAAGCGCTGTTTTGGCGAATCTGGTGGAGTCGACACGAAACGCTGGCGCTTCATTCTTTTCCCTTGGTGCTGGCGATGGTGCCGGCGTCTCCATGTTGCACGGGGCCTGAGCGGCACAAGTCAAAAGGAGGAACCTCATGAGACGGATCATGTTGTTGCCGGTTGCCGTAGCGGCCTTGATCTGCATCGTCGCCTCCATCGCCTCCACACCGGGGCGAGCCGGTAGAGAGGCAGCTCCAGCGTACGTCACGCAAATTCCTTCCGGATATCGCGACTGGAAGTTGATCTCGGTGGCGCATGAAGAGGGCAACTTCCACAGCTTTGCCGCCGTATTGGGCAACGATATAGCGGTCAAGGCCTACCGCGACGGAACGCTTCCGTTCCCAGACGGGACAATCATCGCCGCCTTGCATTACAGTCACGTTCCATCGGACCCAAACAACAAAGCCTTCGGCCAGCCCCAGTCTTTTGTTCCCGGCGTGCCAACCAACATTCAATTTATGGTCAAGGACTCGACCAGGTACGCTGCAACCGGCGGCTGGGGATTTGCTCACTTCAAGGATGGCAAACCTGCCGACGCGGCGTTCATGAAAAGCTGTTTCCCGTGCCACGAGAAGGCCAACGGGACTGACTTGGTATTCACCCACTACGCTCCTCGAGTTGAGAGGCGGGATATTGGATGTCTGAGGGTGCTCACTGGAGAGGAGAAGATACGCTATGAAACCCTGGAAAGTAGTTTCGCTGATCCTGCTTGCTCTTGCGGTTGCAGCCGTAGGATACGGGGCGACTCTCGCGCGACGAGGCTTCAGCGCACTTGCAACACCGTCGGCGCTTGAGGAGTTCGCGGCCACAACGGCACGCAAAATGGCCCTTCCATCTTCTTATCGCCAACTTCGCAATCCCATCGCGCCTTCCACGGAGAACATTCGGAGAGGCATGACTCATTTCGCCGATCATTGTGCTACATGCCATTCGAACGACGGAAGCGGGCAAACGGTATTCGGCAAGGGCCTCTATCCGAAACCGCCCGACTTGCGTGCGGCCGCGACACAAAACAAGAGCGATGGCGACCTCTACTACACCATTGCAAATGGAGTTCGCTTGAGCGGCATGCCGGCCTTCAGCGAAGTGCACACTCCCGAGGAAGCCTGGCGGCTGGTCTTGTTTATCCGCCACTTGCCTCAGATCACGGCCGAAGAACTCAATCAGATGAAGGGCCTGAATCGGAAGCCTGTGACGAATCCGGCCGATTGGTGAAGGTCCGGCATTGGAATCATCACCCATCAATATGGTTGTTCCGCAAAGCTATGCCTAAACAGCTATGCGAAAGGAGAACCAAATGAGCCAAACAGGTGCGAGTTTGAGTCAACCCAAGTCTGATCCGAGTGTCGCGGCAGCGGACATGAAGCTCGAGGTGATCGTCATCCCGGTCTTGGACGTGGACCGCGCGAAAGAGTTCTACCAGAAGCTCGGATGGCGGCTCGACGCCGACTTCGGCAGCGGTAATGACTTCCGTATCCTTCAGTTCACGCCGCCAGGCTCGGGCTGTTCGATCATCTTCGGCAAGAACATCACTGCGGCCGCCCCCGGCTCCGCACAGGGGTTGTATCTGATCGTCTCCGACATTGCGGCGGCCCGTGCGGAGTTGCAGGATCGCGGCGTCGAAGTCAGCGAGGTGTTCCACGACGCCAGCGGCGTATATGTTGGCCCAGATGAGCCCTACTTGTTCGGGCGGCAACGGGCCAGCGGACGAGACCCCGAGCATCGCAGCTACCGCTCGTTCGCTTCGTTCCATGATCCGGATGGCAACGGTTGGCTCTTGCAGGAAATCACGACCCGGCTGGCCGGGCGCATCGACCCGGCAACAACGACCTTCGCATCGGCGAGCGATTTGGCCAGCGCACTTCGCCGTTCCGCAGCCGCCCACGGCGAGCACGAGAAGCGCATCGGAGCGGTAGACGCGAACTGGCCCGACTGGTACGCCGAATATATGGTGGCGGAGCAAAGCGGAGCCAAGCTGCCGACGTAATCGAATCTGACCTCATTGTTCGAACGAAGGCTCGGACCTATTCGTAGCGGAGTGCTTTTAGCGGGTCGAGGCGCGAGGCGCGGTACGCCGGCAGAAAACTTGCGAGCGCCGCGACGGCGGCGAGTGTCACCACTGCGAGCACCAGCGTCAGCGGATCACGCGGTTTGATTCCGAACAGCAGCGACTTCGCCGCTTGCGCCGAGGCAATCGCCAGAATCGTCCCAACGCCCGCGCCAATCGCCGTCAGCATGCCCGCTTCGCCCAAAATCATGCGGATCACCTTGCCGCTATTCGCGCCGATAGCCATGCGCACGCCAATTTCTTTGGTTCGCTGCACCACCATGTAGGAAATCACCCCATACAACCCAATCGCCGCCAGCAGCGCCGCCAACACTCCGAAAAATCCCGATAGCGTTGCCATCAACTCGTCCTGCAAAAGCGATTCGTGCACCTGCGTCTTGAACGGTTTGAACTCCAGGCTGACTCCCGGATTCACTTCCGCAATCGCTTGCTTGATGGTCGGCATCAACGTCGTCAACGGCAAGCTCGACTGAATCACAATCTGTCCATTCGGCTGCACTTTATCCATTTGCGTCAGCGGCAGCACCGTGAACGGCAAATAGTCTTCATGCATGTCCTGGAATTTGAAATTGCCGATCAGCCCCACAATTTCGTAGTACGGTCGCGGTTTTCCTGGCGGCTCGTGAAATTGGAACCGCTTGCCAATCACATCCTGTCCTTTGAAGAATTTGTCCACGAACGCCTGATTCACAATCGCCACTTTCGGCGAAGTCGCCGTGTCCTGATCGTCGAAGTCCCGGCCCTTCAGTAGCGGCGTTCCAATCGCTTTGAAATATCCCGGCAAAACAAAGTTTTGCCACGACGCTCCCTTGTCTTCCGTGGCTCCTTCCGGAATCGTGCCGTCGTTCCAAGTCTCTCCGCCAAACGGCACCATGATTCCGTCGCCCGCCGATTCGACGCCGGGGATCGCTTGCACGTGTTTCAGAATTTCGCGGTGATACTCGGCAAAACGTTCCTCCGGCACGTGCGCGTGCTCGAAATCGATACTCGTCAGCAGCACGCCGGTCTGCTGAAAGCCGACATTCAGCGTAGTCAGGTTGCGCAAGCTGCGCGCAAACAGCAGCGCGCCCATCAGCAGCACGATCGAGAGCGCCACCTGCGAAATCACAAGGATACGGCGGAGGCTGAATCTTTCGCGTCCCCCGCTTGTACTCCCGCGGCTTCCCGTCTGTAACAATGTCGCTGGTTCCGCGCGCGTGGCACGAATGGCGGGCGCCAGTCCAAACAGCAGCGTGGTCAGCACCGCCAGCCCAGTCGTGAACCCCAGCAAGCGCCAGTCCATGCTCAAATCGAGAAAAATGTGATTGCTCGACGTGCTGATGAATCGCACCAGCAGCCGGCTCAATGCATACGCCAAAAACAAACCGAATGCCGAGCCTGCGCCGGCCAGGAGCACACCTTCCGCCAGCAATTCGCGAATCAGCCGCGAGCGCGATGCACCCAGCGCCAGGCGAATCGTCAGTTGCCGCTCACGCGCCGTCGCTCTTGCCAGCATCAAGTTCGCCAGATTCGCGCATGCAATCAACAGCACCAATCCGGAAATTCCCAGCAGCAGCCACAGCGAAGTTTCTGAATCGCGCCTCAATTGCGAAAAGCCTGTCCCGCCGGGAAACACGCCGAACTTGTACTCCATGTAATGCTTGATTCCGTCGCCGTCATATTCCGGAGGAATCGTTTCTTGCAACATCGCCGGTGAAACGGCTTCCATCTGTGCCGTCGCACGCTTCAAACTCCATCCCGGCTTCAATCGGCCAATCGACGCCAGCCACCATCCGCGCCGCATCGCGATCCGGTTGAACCGCGGATTCAGAATCGGCTCAATACAGACCGGCACGGCTACATCCCAGGTATCGCCGACGCTTAGTCCAGTAAACGAAGGCGGAGTCACGCCTACAATCTCGAACGAATTTTCATCCAGTGTGAGCCGCTTTCCCACGATCGCGGGATCACCCGCAAAATTCCGCTGCCAGAACGCATAACTGATATTTGCTGCCCCAATCGCACAGCCCGGCCGATCGTCTTCCGGACCAAGCAGCCTGCCCATCACCGGCTGAATTCCCAGTACTTTGAAAAAATCGCCGCTGACGCGGATGTTCTTCACATAGTGCGCTTCGCCGCTCGGCGTCAAATTGAATTGGCCGGAACTCCACACGGCGATATCGGAGAAGGCTTGCTGATGTTTCTGGATTTGTTCCCACAGCGGGAAGGTCAACTGCGAATAGTTGCTCGAAAAACTGCCCGAGCCCCAACTAAAATTGGAGATTTTCACGATGGCCAGCGTTTGCGGGTCTTGCACCGGAATCGTGCGCAGGCGGATCGCGTCAATCAGCTGAAAGATTGCGGTGTTGGCGCCGATGCCTAGCGCGAGTGTCAGCACCGCCACTGCGGTAAACCCCGGAGTCAGCCGCAGCAGCCGCAACCCGTACCGCAAATCTCGCCAAAGATTGCTCATGCCGGCCCTCGCTCGCTAAGGCGCCTCTTGCTCAGAGGAAAGGCTCACCAGCCTTGTCCAGGGGCGGACACCCGCCCCCGCAAGAGTTGCCTGCTCGCCCTTAGGACGAACGAAACCGCCAAAGGTTCCGTGGGGAGGGTCAGATTGTGGCGCGGTGCTGTATCGGTGCTAGGCCTCCTTAGCCATGGGACGCGGCCGTTCCTGTGGACGCGGAAAGGGCACGATGAATCGTGCCCCTACAATGTTGGTCGATGCGCGTTGGCTCATGGGAAGTTGCGGACGGGGACCGGCTTGGGCAGCGGTTTGCGGGGCATCATTTCGTCGCGGTTCGCGGTCAGGTAGACGAAGCTGGCGACGATAGTGGCCATTTGCTTCATGTCGGGTTCCTGGATGCGCTCGTAGACGTCCATGTTGGAGTGGTGGGTGCGCGTGTCGTAATCCATCGGATCTTGAATGAACTGGAAGCCGGGCAGGCCGACGGCTTCGTAGGAAAGATGGTCGGTGCCGCCGGTGTTGCGAATGGTCAGCGTGTTCATGCCAAGGTCGTGGAAAGGAACCATCCACGATTCAAAAATCGGCGCGATCATTTCGTTGCCTTGCAAATAAACGCCGCGAATTTTTCCGGTGCCATTGTCGATGTTGTAGTAGGCGTCGAGTTTGGCGTGCTCCGGCGTGACTTTGATGAGGTGCGTGGCGGGATCTTCCGCGTTGGGATCGCCGAAGTGTGCTTTGACGTAGGCGCGCGAGCCGAGCAGGCCTTGTTCTTCGCCAGTCCAGAGGCCGATGCGCACGGTGCGGCGCATTTTCACGCCCGCAGTTTTGAGGATGCGGATGGCTTCGAGCATGACGGCGGAGCCGGCGCCGTTGTCCGTGGCGCCGGTACCGGCTTGCCAGGAGTCGAAGTGCGCGCCGAGCATCACGATCTGATCGGCTTTGGCTTTATCGCTGCCGGGGATTTCGCCGACGATGTTGAAGGAGTTCAGATCGTCGTCGTAGAACTTGTTCTGGATGTCCACGAGCATCGAGACGGGAACTTTTTTCTGTAGCGTGCGGACGATACGGCCGTAATTTTCGTTGGCGACGGCGACGCGGCAGGGAACTGGAGGATCCTTTTCCTTGTCGCGACCGCCACCCTGCTGTACGAACACGGTGCCGTCATCGCTGCGCGAAGGCTCAATCCACGCGGCCACTCCTTCGCTGAGCAAGAAGGCTTGCAGTTTGATGCCGAATTCGCGTTGGGCGCGGAATTGCGCGAGGCGCTCTTCGAGGCTCTGTCCTGGCGCGGCCGTAGGAAATTCGACTTTGGACATGTCGAGCAGTTCGGCGTCGGTGTAACGATGCGCTTGCGCATCGAAGCGCTCGGGGCTTTCGGGAATCGCGGCGGTCAAAACGAATTTGCCTTTGAGCTGGCCCTTGAACTTGGCGAAGTCTTCTTCCTTGGTCATCGGGGCGTAGACGGCATCGGCGGTGACGGCGCCTTCGGTGCCGGGCGTCCAGGCTTTGGCGTACGCGATCAGCGGGAAGGGATGCGGCGCGATGACCTGCACGCTGGTGCGCTCGTTGGACCAGCCGCGGCCGAAGGGGCCCCACGGTTCGAGGTGGACGTTGGCGAGCTGCCATTCGGTCATTTTGTCGGTGGTCCACTTGGCGGCTTCCTTGATGTTGGG
>Ga0335079_10006150_pt1 | contig 13727 bp, 14 predicted proteins | sample Lox_Sample_33_FD_206719 | JGI IMG/M metagenome (GOLD analysis project Ga0335079, IMG submission 206719) | Soil microbial communities from Loxahatchee National Wildlife Refuge, Florida, United States - Lox_Sample_3.3 | ecosystem: Environmental > Terrestrial > Soil > Wetlands | place: USA... | reverse complement strand
GCGTCATTGCCCTCGATCATCTTCCGGAAATCGCTGCTTACGCTCGGGCGCGTTTGGAAGCCAATCGCCTGCTTCTCCGCGCCTTTCTTGAATCGCGCAAAGACCTTTTGGCAATTCCGCCGGAGACTGGCACAACCTCTTTCCCGCGTCTTCTCTCCGGCCGCGTAGATGATCTCTGCAATCTCCTGCGCGAAAAGTACGAAACCAGCGTCGTTCCCGGCCATTTCTTCGAACGGCCCGATCATTTCCGCATCGGCATTGGCGGCGAAACCTCCATGCTCGCCGAAGGTCTTAATCGCCTCGCCCAGGCGCTCGACGAATTGCCGCGATCCTGAATCCATTGGCCGCGAATTATTCAGCATGCATTCAAATCTGCGGGGGTCTTCTTTGTGTGGCACAATTCCAGACGGAAATGAATCCATTGTCCAGCTTCGTCTCAGGAGCGCAATGATCCACCGGCTTTTGGTCAGGTCGCGATCCTTCATTTGCCCTCTACTGCTCTTTGCCGTTGCGTCGGCCGCGAAGCCTGCACGCGCTTCTCAGCAGCCCGCCCCTGTCCCAACTCGCGCTGACATCCTTCGCGGCTCTTACGGCCCCTACCGCGCCAACAACGATCTCCTCTTCTACCATCTCGACGTCCGCGTGGATCCCGAGAAAAAATTCGTCAGGGGCAAAAATACCATCCGATTCAAGATGCTCAAGGACGGCACGCGCATCCAACTCGATCTCTATCCCAACCTCAACGTGGACAAAATTCTCCTTGGCAATACGCCGCTCAAATACGAACGCGACTCTGGCGCCGTCTTCGTGGATTTCCCATCAACCCTGCGCGTCGGCCGCACTTACTCGATTGATTTCTACTACTCCGGCACTCCCGCACACACCGGCCGCTTCGGCGGTTTCACTTTCGGCACCGATCCCTCCGGTCATCCGTGGATTTACACTTCCTGTGAAGACGATGGCGCCAGCGTCTGGTGGCCCAACAAAGACCAGTGGCGCGACGAAGTGCAAAGCATGGAAATCAGCGTTGCCATTCCCCACGGCCTCGTGGACGTCTCCAACGGTAAATTCATGGGCAAAACTGATCTCGGCGACGGCTACACCCGCTGGGATTGGTTCGTCCACTACCCCATCAACAACTACGATGTCGCGCTCAACATCGGCAACTACGTCCACTTCTCAGATTCTTTCCGCGGCCTCCCTCTCGATTACTACGTCCTCCCCGAAGATTTCGAAAAAGCCAAAAAGCAATTCACGCAAGTGAAAGGCATGCTCGCCGCCTTCGAACACTATTTCGGCGACTATCCCTTCAAGAAAGACGGCTACAAACTCGTGGAAGTCCCCTACGCCGGCATGGAGCATCAAAGCGCCGTCGCCTACGGCAACCATTTCGCCAACGGCTATCTGGATCGCGACTGGACCGGCGTCGGCATCAGCACGAAATTCGATTTCATCATCATCCACGAAAGCGCCCACGAATGGTTCGGCAACAGCATCAGCGCCGCCGACCGTTCCGACATGTGGATTCACGAAGGCTGGGCCACGTATCTCGAATGTCTCTACGTCGAATATCGCTGGGGCCGCGAAGACGCCCTCAAGTACGCCAACGCCTACAAGCTCAAGGTGAAGAATCAGCGCCCCATCATCACTGAGCGCGGCATCAACGCCACTCCTCCTGAAGACCAGTATTTCAAGGGCGCTCTTTTTCTCAACACGCTCCGCAGCGTCGTCAACAACGACGCAAAATGGTGGAAGCTCATCCGCGGTTTCTACCAGCACTTCAAGTATCAGAACATCATGACCGAGGACGTCGTCGCCTATTTCAATCAGCACACCGGAATGAATCTCACGCCCATCTTCAATCAGTATCTCCGCCACACCGCCATTCCAACTCTCGAACTCAAATTCGACGACGCCAACGGCACCATCTCCTACTGCTGGCAAGCCGACGAACCGGATTTCGCCATGCCCGTCCGCGTCGGCGCCAGGGACCACTGGCAAATCATCCATCCGACGACCCAATGGCAAACCATGAAAACACCGCTCAACAAAGACGATTTCGCCGTCGCCACCGGCCTCTACTACATCAACGTCACCAAGCTATGATTCCGCTCACTGTCCGCTCGCGCGACACCCAAATCCCATGATCGGACATTCTTGCATGCCGCCAATACGCGACCTCCTTGCTAACTCATGACCATCGCGCCACTTAGGTCCTTCGCAGTGCCGGTTACGGAATTGCCCTTATTTCGTCCAATGGCCTAGAGTGTCTGTGTCTGCCGAAGCCGTCCAGGAGGCTCCCATGAAAAAGATTGACCGCATCCGCGAAAAAATCACCATTCTCCCCACCGCCCAATATCTCTCCAAAATGCACGATGCCGGCTGGACCCTCGTCGCTCTCGAATGGGAACGCGAGGTCGAAGTCTCCGGTGAATCTCCCGCTCCCGTCACTGAGACCGCTTCCGAGGAAATCCCTTTCGGCCTGCGCATCGCCTCCGATTGCCGCCACCTCGAGGACGATCCCCTCGAAATGCAAACGCTCAAGTTCCTCACCGAAATGATCGTCCAGGACGTCTCCTTCCGCAGTATGGCGGATGCTCTCAACGCCCGCGAATATCGCACTCGCGACGGCCGCCCCTGGACCGCCGCCACCGTCTTCAAGCTCAGTCCGCGTCTCATCGAAATCGCGCCGCGCGTGCTTTCTACCGCCGAGTGGGAATCGCACAAGGAGCAGCTCTCCCGCGTCGCCTGGAATTCTTGAGTCCCGCTGCCTCCCGTGGGGTCCCGCTGCGAAGTCTGTTTCTCTCCCGCAGCTCCGAGCGATCGTCTCCGTGTGATGCTCCGCCGCGTTCATCGCCCTTTCCCCGCTTGCATAGTTTTTCTCCCCCGCGCTATCTTTTCCCTGAGGCGCTTCCCATGCTCCCGGAACCCGCTCCAGAGACCAAATCCATTTTCAAGAACCCTCTTCTCTATTCCTACATCGTGGTCGGCGTCATCGCTCTCTCCGTGTCGTGGGTCATACTTTCGCGCTGGGAAAGTTCTCGGTCCTTCGAGCGCAGGGAAAAACAGCGGCAGCTCGAGCGTCAGCGCGAGGAGGATCGCGCCACTCTCGAGCAAATGGGCGGCACCGACCTCGCCATCCAGATGTTCTATGTCTCCCCTTCTGCCATCCGCCGCGGCCAGTCCGCGCAACTCTGCTACGGTGTCGCCAACGCCAAGACTGTTACCATCCAGCCCCCGCCCGGTCCGGTCTGGCCCTCCTATTCCCGTTGCCTCGACATAACTCCCTCTAAAACAACAACATACACGCTGCATATCGAAGGCGCCTCGGGCGCCTCCCAATCCCAATCCGTCACTCTCAAAGTCCAATAAACCGCTCACTCCCCGCTTGAGCCTCCAATTCCCCCGCGTCTATAATAGAAGCGCGCGGGGGCGGTTCCGCCTTTCAGACGATCCCTCCCCCGCGAATCTTTTTGGCCAAATCCAATGCCTGATCCCATTGCCAATATCAAACGGAAAATCCAGGAAGAAATTGATCACCTGGAGCACGAGCTCAACGTCGAGCTTCCCAAGGAAATTGCCGTCGCGCGCGCCCACGGCGATCTCTCCGAAAACGCCGAGTACAAATTCGCCAAGGAACGCCAGGGTTTCGTCAACTCCCGCATCGGCCATCTCAAAAAGCGCCTCGGCGACCTCGGCATGCTCAATTTCACCAACATTCCCAAGGACCGTTCCGGCTATGGTTCCCGCGTCGTCGTCCTCGATGTTCAGCGCGAAACTGAAATCGAATATAAGCTGGTCAGCAGCGAGGAAGCCGACGTCGAGAAGGGCCTCATCTCCACCACCTCGCCCATCGGCCGCGCGCTCCTCAACCGCAAGGTCGGCGATGAAGTTCAGGTCTCCACGCCCGCCGGCAAGAAGGAATTCGAAGTCGTTCGCCTCTTCACCATCCACGACGCCGAGTAACCCCCCGCCCCTTTTCGGCGTCCTATTTCCCAAGAGGTGTTGGCCGCTTGTGAGGAATCATGATGTGGGGCGACGGTTCATCTCTCGGTTTTCTCTCTCTTGTCGGCTACCTGATCTTTGTCTGCGGTGCTGTTCTTCTCTGGATCCATCGCAACGACGTTCCCACCTGGCTGCATGATGAATTCGGCGCTCTCCGCCGCAGGCTGGTCGCTCACACCGTCCCCAGCAAATGTCCCGGCCTCCGCGAGGAATCGCGCTTCATTCTGCTCCCCTCTCGCTTTCTCCGCCGGCTCGGCCGCATCCCTCACCGTCAGATCAATCGCGCTGTGATTCTTCTCTGCATCGGCCCGCTCCTCCTCCTTCTCGATTTCTTCATCTGATCCGGCCATGCGTTCCTTCGCCCAGTCCTCTCCTTCTCCGCCTTTCATCCCGAGGAGCCGAAGGCGGCGAGGACCGCCGCCCCTCCGAGCGGTTTCTGCGAGGAGGATCCCTCTGCTCCGTTAACTCCTCCATTGCGCCGCGCAAACGCGCCTCTTCTGGACAAACTTCTCCGCGTTTGCCATTCTCCTCGCCATGAAACCTGCTCTCATTGTTCACGGCGGTGCCTGGGACATTCCCGATGAAGCCGTCGAAGCCTGCAAGCAAGGCTGCCACCTCGCCCTGGTCGCGGGCTGGTCCGTTCTCTCCACCGGCGGCTCCGCCCTCGATGCCGTCGAAGCGGCCGTCGTCGTCCTCGAGGACGATCCCGTCTTCGACGCCGGCTACGGCTCCCATCTCAATCGCGATGGCCACGTCGAATGCGACGCCATCGTCATGGACGGCGGCAGTCTTCGCGCCGGAGCCGCCGCCGCGCTTCGCCGCGTGCGCAATCCCGTTCGCGCCGCCCGCGCCATTCTCGAAAGTTGTCCTCACATGATGCTCGTCGCCGAAGGCGCCGAACATTTCGCCAAGGCTCACCACGTCCCCATGTGCAAGCCCGAAGAGCTTGTCTCCGAAGCCGAATGGGACGCTTTCCTCCGCTGCAGCAAGGATTCCCACGCCGCGGCTCATCACCGCGGCCATGAGCAGGGCACCGTCGGCGCCGTCGCTCTTGATCGTGAAGGCCGCCTCTTCGCCGCCACTTCCACCGGCGGCACCTGCTGCAAACTTCCCGGTCGCGTCGGCGATTCTCCGCTCATCGGTTGCGGCTGCTACGCCGATTGGGCCGCTGGCGCCGCTTCCTGCACCGGCCATGGCGAAGCCATCATGAAAATCGTCATGGCCAAATCCGCCGTGGATTTCCTTCGCCGCACCCCTTTGCCCTCCGAGGATGAAAAAGCGTTCGCCATGCGCGCCGCTCTCGACGCCGCCGAACTCCTCAAGGAGCGCGGCCACGGCGCCGGCGGCCTCATCCTCCTCGATAAGTCCGGCAACCCCGGCTTCGCCTTCAACACTCCCCGCATGGCCTACGGCTACGTCTCCTTCGACGGCGCCCTCCTCACCTCCGTCTGACCTTGCTTCGTACCGCCGGCTTCCAGCCGGCTCCCCGCCCTCCGTTTCTTCTTCCTGGTGGCCGGTCTTCAGACCCGTGTAGTTCTCTCCGTCCTTGTCGCCCTTCTTCAGACGCCTCTCCTTGACCTGATGTCCCAGATCTGGGACAATCACTATTGATGAAAGCCGCGATCTTTCATCCCGCGGCACGAGCCGCTATTCGGCTGTTTCCTGCGGATGTGCGGAGAGAACTGGGCAAAGCCATCTTTGACCTTCAGAAAGGCGAAACCTTGTCCATGCCGCTCTCCCGGCCGATGCCATCCGTCGCCGTGGGCGCTTTTGAATTGAGGATGCGGGATCGGTCAGGCATTTATCGCACGATTTATTTCACGAAGTCCGCGCGAGGAATTCTGATCTTTCACGCATTTGTGAAAAAGACCCAAAAGTCACCGCAACGCGAATTAGACCTCGCGAGGACGCGTCTCAAGGAGTTGTTGCATGAAGAAATCTAAGGCAATCTTCACGCGCTCAGCCGCGGAACTGGCAAAAGCCTTGGGGCTCTCTCCCGCCGAAGGCGCGGAGATCGCCCTTCGCTCCGCTCTAAATTCCAAAATCGTTGCGGTCGTCCGGCAAAAGCGCCTCACGCACGCTCAAGTCGCTCGTCTGGCTCGCACCTCTCGCACCCGCGTCACTGCCATCCTGAACCGCAACACCGCGGACATCTCCACCGATCTGCTCCTCCGCGTCCTCTACGCGATCGGCTACTCCGCCAAAATCTCTTTCCGCCGCGCCGCCTGACCCTCCTTCACCTTCGCGTGGCACGCACTTCAGTCTGTCGTCCCTGGACTGGTGCGGCTCGCTGTAGCTCTACCGTGGTCTCTCCGCCTCTCCTTTCCCTTTGTAGTGGCGGGTCTTCAAACCCGTGCAGTTCTCCTTCCTCCGTCTTTGCTGTGACTCCTTGGGCCCAGGGTGCTGCTCATGCACTTGGGTCTCTCCCTGACTCTGCGCTCTTTCTCGCCCAGTAGGGGCACGATGTATCGTGCCCCTTGTCTGTTCCTAAACGCCATCGGCGCGGAAGATACTAGCCCCGCGCGCTTGCCCTGAGCTCTCGAAGGGTTAGCGCTGGGTACCGGATCGAAAAGAATACCAGCGCCGTAGGTGCGGCACACCTTAGGCGTCCGCGGTGTATCATTCACTGCTATGGCCAAAACATTTTCAGTTTCCGTTCGGTTGCAACGGATCACCACCGAAACCGCGTACGTCTCGGTCCCCCTTACCCCCGAACTCATGCAAGCGAATGTGAATGAGCCGGGGACCACAAGCATCAATACGGAAAAGCTCATGCAAGCCGCAATGGACCAGGGACGGCTCCCATCAACGGTCTGGAGTTTGGATGGCGAGCCCGTGATCACGCCGCATCCCATCCAAACACCGCCCGGTTCTTGACTGGGAGCCCCCTCCTTGCCCTCGCTGATCCCTCGTGCCAAAATCCCCGCCAATGAAGGACTGCCCCATCTGCAAACTCGTCAATCCGGACGCCGCACTTCGCTGTGACTGCGGCTACGACTTTCCCTCCCGTTCCCTGCAGCGCTCCTACCTCACCGCCACGGATCGCAAGCTCAAAGCCAGAGCCCGCGGCGTCGCTCTGACACTCTTGTATTTTTATTGCGCCATTCGCTTGGCGGCGTTAATCCGCAATGGAGTTTTCGCGGCTATCTTCCTGATTGGCGCTCTTGCCGCTGTTCTCATCTTCGTCACCGTTCGGCGTAGTTCTTCTCCCACCGACGCCCCTCGCTAACCCGCTCGCATCTCCGCTCCATCCATCATCCCGAGCCTGCGTTTTCTTGCAGCCGAGGGATCTGCTTTTTTCGTTTTTCCGCGGATGCCGGCCCCCCGTCCTTGCACTCGGTTTTGGACAAACTGTCTGCCCTTCTTTCCCTGTGCGGCGAAATACGCCTTGGCGTGGTGCCAGCGCGTGCAAAATTATCCATGTCTTGGCTGAGGACGTCACACTTCCCCGAATGCCACACACCCCTTAAGCCTAAAAAGGTAGTCGTCCCAGAGGGCTCCAACAGCCCGCCCACGCAGAACCCTCCCGGGCGCAACGGCCCCACGGAAACAGACGAGCAGCCAAGAACCGATAAGTTACCGATGAGCAATACCCTAAGTTATGATACTTTTCACCGAGCAAATGACTCCGGAAGAGTTCCGCCTGCTTCTTGAGCAGCATACCGACGCGCACCTACTGGGCCCATGCCTGCACGACGAAGCGACGCCCTTCGTATTCGAGCCGAAGCCCGAAGCCTGGAACACCTTCAGAGACGAACTCGTTGCCCGTCTAGGAATAGCGCGGTCCGAAGTCCGGATTGTCGGCAGCGGCAGGTTCGGATTCAGCACGAAGCCGGGACATAACCTAAGATCCTTCAGAGATACATCTGACATTGACGTCGTCATCGTCAACGCCAGTTTGTTCGATCAACTCTGGCTCTCCATCCTTGAGGCCGCGTACCCGAGACCCCCCATCTCGCAGAAGATCGGGGGATGGCTTGAGACCAGACGCAACGAGCTCTACACTGGATGGCTCACGCCCCTCGAGGTCAGACTGGACCTCAAGATATTCGGCGCTAAGGCTAAGCCAGTGTTAGACTTCAACGTCCGATGGTTCGACGCCCTGAAGCAAGTATCCCAATATCCACCCAGGAGACACGAAGACATCACGGGCCGCTTGTATCGGACGTGGCGCTACGCCGAACTCTACCATCTCCACAGCATCGCGGCACTCCGGAAGAACCTAGCCGAATGAGGGCTATACCATGAACCATAAATCACGTCCCCAAGCAATCGCATGGTTTCAAGATCACTATAAGGCTGGCCGACTTGTACTCCGCCCGCCATTTCAACGAAAGCCGGTTTGGACAGACAAACAGCGAAGTTTCCTAGTCGAATCCATCCTCATGGACATCCCCATTCCCGAAGTGTACGTCCAGGTAACCCAGTCGGAAGATGGCACCGAACAATATGGAGTCGTAGACGGGCAGCAGCGATTAAGAACCATCCTACAGTTCGTTGGAATAGAACGCGAGCGAGATCAGGAGGATGAGGACTTCAACAAGTTTGCGCTCGAAAAGCTCCCTGAAACGTCGACCTTCAAAGATAAGACCTTCGCCGACGTGACGGGGGAGGAACGAAAGAGATTCTTCCAGTACGAGATATGCGTGCGCTTCCTCTACACGGACGACCACAGAGTCGTGGAGGACGTATTCAAACGACTCAACAAGTTCACGCTTCCGCTGAAGCCACAAGAGCTTCGCAATGCGACCTACCACGGAGCCTTCGCAAAGCTCTCCGAGCACCTGGCAGACGACGAGTATTGGGCAGTGAACCGAATCGTGAACCCGGCTGCCATACGCCGGATGGCAGACATTGAGATGATGAGTGATCTTCTGATAGGTCTCATCCATGGCCCCCAAGGGGGCTCAGCGAAGATCATCGATCAATACTACGAGCAATATGAGCAATATGAGGACGAGTTTCCGGAGCAGAGCAGGATTAAGCGACGTTTCCTCAGAGTGCTTGAGATAATCAAGCGGCTGTTTCCCCAAATCGAGGAAACACGGTGGGGTAACCGCGCGGACTTCTACAGTCTGTTCGTTGCATTCGGCACACTGCTTCCGCAGCACCGCCTACCCCATAAGAACGAAAAAAAGCTAACGTCCACGCTTTCTACGTTCGCGAAGGAAGTCGACGACCGCCTTGAACAACCCACAGCGAAAACGAGCGAAGAGGCAAAAAGATACGCGAGGGCAATCGAAAAAGGCTCAAACGATAAGGCTAGGCGAGCGGACCGACAAGATGCCCTCCTCGAGATTCTCACGCCATTTTTTAAGAAGAAAATATGAAAAAGTGGCACCGCAACCGACAATACGCCATCCACAACGCGGACGCGCTAGAGTGGATCTCCCGGCAGAGAGCCAACTCATTCCACGCAGTCGTCACAGACCCACCATTTGGACTCGTCGAATATTCCGCGGAAGAATTAAGAAAGAGACGAGAGGGACAGGGAGGTATCTGGCGCTTACCAAATGCATTCGACGGCGCCAAGCGACAACCCATGCCGAGATTCACGGTACTCAGCGACCACGACCGCATGGCAGTGCTCGCGTTTCACCTCCGGCTGGCTCCCGAGCTATTTCGCGTGCTCGTGCCGGGTGCACACGTAATGCTTTCCTCGCAATGCCTAATCTCGCATCTGGTCGCACAAGCCTTCTGCATGGCGGGATTTGAGGCACGAGGCCAGATCGTCCGCCTAGTTTCAACCTTGAGAGGCGGGGACAGACCAAAATTCGGCGACAAACTATACCGCGAAGTCTCCGTTATACCGCGCTCTTGCTTTGAGCCATGGCTCCTGTTCCGAAAGCCGTGCGAGGGGCGCGTCCTCGAAGCTCTCAAGAGATACGGCACTGGGGCGCTAAGACGTCCATCCGAAAACGTGCCGTTCCCAGACCTCCTTAGAGTTCCCCCCGCGCGACCACGGGAAAGGTCTGTTGCAAACCACCCCTCGCTGAAGCCTCAAGCCCTGATGCGCCCGCTAGTAAGGGCGTCACTCCCACTGGGCAGAGGCGTGATCCTCGATCCCTTCATGGGAGCGGGTTCTACGATAGCAGCTGCGACGCACCTAGGCCTAAACAGCATAGGAGTTGAACTGGACGCCAAATACTTTCGCATGGCAAAATCCGCCATTCCGAAACTAGCCCAACTCGAACTTGCCTAACGAGCAATCAGGCCCAGCTCGCAGGGCCCCTGACCATGGGGTTCCTATCCGCGCCCGTCCGAACAGTACCGCAACGGCGGGTGGAACAGAGAACCGATGAGTTTCTCAGGGCGAACGATCGCAGCATAGGTAAAGTCGGGTGCCGCATCCTTTGGTTTCTAAGGGTGCGGGTTTTGACTTTGGCTTCGATTTTGACTTTGATCTTGGAATCCTGGTCTCTCCGGTTTCCGGCTTGAAGGCCGGAATTTTCCTCCGTTTAAGGCTGACCCGCCCACGCTCCCCCGCGCCGGATCACACGACACGAAAATCTCCGACCGCTCTTACAAACTGCTGATCCCGCCCCTTCCCCGCCTTCCCCACATCCCGTTCGAACGGTACCGAAACGCTACTTGACATCCATGTTATAATAGTGTATGTTGTTTTGGACTGATCTTCGCATTGCTCGCTCCCGCGCCGCAGCCTTGGCGGAGGCGGGTCGCCCGCCACTTTTCGCCGTATCCCCCTTTGAAATGAACACTTTCGAAATTTGCGCCCGTAAGTCCCGCAGAATGAACACTTCCAAAAACGCCATTTTTAACCCCCTTTGCAATCAACACTTACAAAAAACAGGGGGAGGGGGTCCACTCAATTCCCCTCGCCAACCCCTCTTCTCAACCCGATTTCCCTCGATTGACCCTTACTTCTCTCCCCTCTACCATGGTCCCGCACGTGGCCCAGCCACTCCTTCGCGTGCCCCGGAGACTTCCATGAATCGTTCCGCCCTTCTCCTCGCTGCTGCGCTTCTTCTTCCCCTTACAGCTTCCGCGCAAACCACGGAAACCGCCGAGGAGATCGTCGCCAAGGCCCTTGCCGCACGCGGTGGCGTCGCCCGCATCAAAGCCGTGCAATCCCAGCGCATTGAAGGAACCATTTCCTTCGGCACTGGCGACGAAGGCCCCTTCTTCGTGGAACTGAAACGTCCCGGCAAAATGCACATGGAAATGACCATAGATGGAAAGACCATCATCCGCGTCTATGACGGCAAATCCTCCGGCTGGATCATCAATCCCTTCGCAAAGGAAAACGGCGTTCAATCCATGACGCCCGAAGATCTGCGAAACATTTCCGATGAATCCGATTTCGATGGCCCGCTCGTGGACCATCAGGCCAAGGGCAACACCATCTCCTTCGCCGGCAAAGTATCCCTCATCGGCCCTCCCGACGTCGCCAGAACTCCCGTTCTGGACATCAAGCTCACCAAGAAAGATGGCGACGTCCGCCACTATCTCTTCGACGCCACGACTTACATGCTTCTCAAGTGGGAAGGCACGCGCAAAGAAGGCGAAAAGGAAATTCCCGTGGAATCTTTCTTCCGCGACTACCGCGACGTAGACGGTCTGAAATTCGCTTTCGAGATTGACTCCGACACTCCCGGCACCCAGCAGAGCCAACAGCTGCTCATCAAGAAAATCACGCTCAACCCGCAAATTGACGATTCCCAATTTGCCAAGCCCGCTCCCTCGGCAAAGCCCGGCGGCGCCGCGCAGCTACTTCGGCCGGGTGAAGCGCCCGAATCCGATGCGAATCTGCAGCGTGTTGATCCCCGGATTCGGACTGGTCAGGCCCGCGTTGGAGATGTGCACGAATCTCAGCTCCGCGCTCCAATTGAATTTGCTTCGCAAAAAGTGCACACCGATTCCGCCGCTCGACGTGAAATTCACGCGCGAGGTTCCCGGAGGCACTTGCTCGTTGGTGAAGAGTGTTCCTCCTTCGAGGTCTAGATAGGGAACAATGTTGTGCCGGGGCACAAAATCCCATTTCAAGGCAAAGGGGTTTACCCCAAATCCGTAAGCCGAGCCGTTCTTTTGAGTCACCACAAAAACAGGCACCACGTCCACCGCATATTCAAACCGCCCACGCAGAAATCCCGGCCCCGCTGGTTTTGTCAGGATCCAGCCGTACCGCCCTCCCAGACTCCACACTCCCGTATCCGAGGTGCTGCCAGTGAGCCCGCGCCCTCCGCCTGTCCACACCTGGAATTCGTGCCCGCCAACTTGCGGGCTCGATTGCGCCTTGGCGGCCGGGGCGATGCACAGCATTCCCAGCAGCAAAGCGAAAACCATCCTGGTCATAGTTCTCCCTCATTCATCGCGCTGGGCAGCTTATCAGTGGACATGGTTCACGTGCCAGAGATACGTGGACCTGCCAGCCCTCAAGGGATGCCCGGAAGATATTTTTCGTCGGTCAAAAGTCAGGACTATGCGCGGGATGCGTCTGGCGGCTGCGCAATTCGCGGTACAGATCGCCCACTGAGTACGTCACTCCGCTGAAGAAAGTCACGCGCGGCAAATTCCCGTACGCCGCGAGATACGCTCCTCCGTCGAGCACCAGCCGCGATTTCATTGTGTACGTCGCCGCTCCCATGGTGGTCATTGTGGCCGGAGTCGTCGCATTCGCGCGGCTGTAACCGGCAATTTCTCCGGTCACTCCCCATTTTCCGCTTGCGGGATGGGAATAGGCCAGTGCAGTAAAATAGCTGCGATCGAAACCCGCAGCGCCCTGGCGACTGAGCCACTGTGATCCCCAGTTGAAATCGAAATGGTGCTTTCCGAAATCCTGGCTCACCAAGATGGTTGCGGAATGTCCCAATGCTCCGATTCCCAGATTCGCCGTGGCCGTCGGCAACAGCGCGGCGTAGAGAAGCGCAATTGTGGGCCGCTTCTTCTTCTCTTCAAACAACCGGTATTTGAATCCCGCAAAGGAATCGCCGCGGCCAGCGACGCCGGAGTCGCGTTCGATGGGATTATTTCCAAACCGCAATTCCAGATTTTTGAACAGACCGAATTTCAGCAATCCATTGATGTTCTGGTGTCCGTCGGCGGCTTCGAATCCGTATTCGATTTCAAAAACGCCGCGCTGCACCGCTTCCGCAGTTGTCGAGAACGTCGGACGATTGGGCACCGCGGTGAGGACCCCGGTGGAGGACTGAATTTGCGCAGCAGGCTGCGGCGGGACGGCATTCGAAGGATTGTCCTGCGCGGCCGTGGAACATGCAGCAGCCAGAAAAGCAGCGAAAAAAATCGCCGCGGGTATGGAGCGAGGGATGCTCGAAGCACCGGCAAGAATATTTATTGTGGCATGCCGTATATTAACCGTGGTGAACACACGGCATACACTATATTTAATCAATCGGCGCGTCAACGGCTGTATGGCGCCATGTTGCCCCAACGGGAAGGTATCCGGCGCGCGGAGACGACTCCTCCCTTTCGCGGGATACGATATCCTGCAACCATGCGCGATCAGGAAAAATCACGGCCTCCGGAACTGCGCGAGGGGCTTTGCGCGGAGTGCCGGAATGCGCGGCGGATTCGCTCGGATCGCGGATCGGTTTTTCTTCTTTGCGAACTGTCCGCAAGCGATCCACGCTTCGCGAAGTATCCGCGGCTTCCAGTCCTGCAATGCGCGGGGTACGCTCCCCTTCCCGTGGCCGAGCCGCCGAAGGAACACCCCTGAACGCGCTGTCCTCTTTCTATTTGCGGAA
>Ga0335079_10006148_pt1 | contig 13728 bp, 12 predicted proteins | sample Lox_Sample_33_FD_206719 | JGI IMG/M metagenome (GOLD analysis project Ga0335079, IMG submission 206719) | Soil microbial communities from Loxahatchee National Wildlife Refuge, Florida, United States - Lox_Sample_3.3 | ecosystem: Environmental > Terrestrial > Soil > Wetlands | place: USA... | reverse complement strand
GCCCTTTCTGGGTGACCCTAGCGGGGAGGACCCACCCGTTCCCATCCCGAACACGGAAGTTAAGCTCCTCAGCCCCGATGGTACTGCACAGGCAACTGTGTGGGAGAGTAGGAAGTCGCCCGGTTTAATCCATAAAAAGGCCCCTCAAACCGAGGGGCCTTTTCATTTTGCGGCACTCAACTGCTGATACAGCCGGTCATCCGCCGGATTGGAGTCCTTGCGACGCTCCAGATACGTTCCCATCCAGCGGCGCGCTCGCGGGAGATCGCCCATGCGTGCGAACAGCCGCCCCAGACCGCGCGCACAGCGGGGACGCTCGGGATCGTCGGCCAGGATCACTTCGCATTGCGATTCCAGGCTCGTGAGCACGGTCTGCGGCGCCAGCGCCTGTACACCATTCGGGGGATCGCGCATGAATACCGTGGCCTGCCCATCCTGATACACCAGCTTCCATTCGGACTGCGCCGGATTCGAAAGCATCACCGGCAGCATGTAGGGCTCTCCCGAATTAGCCTCGAATCCGTTCAGCGCAATCACCTGGATGCCGTAACGGTCCAATAGGTCCCGGCCGCTCGGGCCGCCGGCCGCGGGGGAATCCTGGATCATGCGCTGATAGTCGCGGAAGACCGATTCGTTCAGCGTGCGGCCATCGATAAAGACACGCTCCTGGGGCCACAGACGCCACATCAGGTATCCGCCTTTCTCCCAACTGTTGAACATGGGAGCTGTGACATGGTGAGCCAATAGAAAATCGGCAGCGCCGGAAGGATACTTCCACGCGGTCTCGTGAAACTGGAATGCGTTGCCGTGCGCTAACTCCGCGGTCAGGGCGGCCAGGAGAACCGCTGCCGCGGCCCATTCCGCGGCAGCCGCTACCACGCGCTTCCATGGGAGGTAGCTGAATATCACGACCGGTGCGATCAGGCCGGCGAGCGGAGTGTTGCGAACCGCGGTGTAGTAGGCTGCACCGAACGCAACGAGCAGTATCCAATCGACGATTCTGGTCCTGGCGCGGCGCCAGATCAGCATGCCAAGCGCGGCGGCCAGCAGGAGCGTAACGAAGGTTGGCGGCCACCAGGGCACCTTCTGCCACTCGAAGAGCGTACGAATCATGGCGCTCTCCCGGTAAGCCGTGAGGATCGTCAGGCCTCGAAAACCGTTCGGGTTGATCCCTGAGATCAGAAAGCACAGCGCCGCGATCAGCCATAGCCGGCGATCCTGCTTGCGCAGAAGCAGGCTCTCCGCGACGTGCGCAACCAGCACCACGAAGCCAAGGATGTAGCCGCCGTGGCAATTGGCCCAGATCAGAAAGATCGGCGGCAACAGCCAGAGGCCCCGTCGAAATTCGAGGATCAGCAGCGTTGCGGCCAGAAAGAGATTGGTGAACTGGTAGGCGCGGTCCGACGTAAAGACGCCTGACAAAAAGGCCGTAACGAGTGTTGCGGCTAACGCCCGGTACAAGCTCCGGCTGCGATGATAGACGATCGTGCCGGAAGTCGCTGCCAGCAGGGAAAGCGCGAGAGCGCGCAGCAGGACGACTCCGGGGAATCCCGCAGCGGCATACAAGAGGTAAAGAAGTAACTCCGCCAGCCATTCGAACTTGAGGTTGTAATCCCGCATCGTTGCCTCATGCGGCAGCGACGCCGTACCCATATAGGTCGTGAACGAGAACGGGTCCGGCACCGCCAGGGAGCGATGTTGCGCAATGTACTGGCCTGTCTTCAGCGTCCACCAGGTATCGGAGTCGGAGGAGGCGCTGGAGAACCAGCCGAGCAGGAGCAACCCGGCAAGCGCAAGCACCACGGGTCGAATCCACGGCGGCCCTGCCGGGGATTTGCCGCTGACCGGACGGGAGACTGCCTGTTGAGCGCGGCGGCGGGCCATGCGGGAGAGTGACAATTTTAGCAGGAAAGCAATGCCGTACCGTCCGTGCGGCATTTCCTCACACGCCGGCCTTCGCTGTCTGTTTGCGCACGATTATTCGCAGAGCGAAGTTTGCCCCCGCTCAAAGGTACATGGTATAGTCAAAACGCGTTTGATAAGCTTCGCGCAAACCCGGCCGAGTATATCGTAAGCTGAGCTGCTTGTGTGTCCTCCCCGATAAGCCCGCTTTCAAATTGACAGGAGACTCGAGTGAAGAACATTTTTGTAGGCAACCTGGCCTTCAGTTGCACGGAGGAGGCGGTTCGCGGCCTCTTCGAACGTTACGGGCAGGTTAACAGCGCACGGATTATGACTGACCGCGAGACGGGACGCTCTCGCGGTTTTGCGTTTGTCGAAATGGAAAACGAAGGCGAGGCGGATCAGGCGATCTCAGCGCTCAACGGCTACACTCTGGACGGCCGCGCACTCAATGTGAACGAAGCCCGTCCCAAGCCGGAGCGGAGTTTCGGCGGAGGCGGTGGCTTCGGAGGAGGCCGCGGACCCGGCGGCGGCGGACGCCGTCCCGGCGGTGGCGGCGGACGGCGCGAGCCGCGCTGGTAGACGTCAGAGTCCCCGCATTCCGTTTTCGAGAAACGCCCTGAGCCGGTGACTCCGGCTCGGGTGCCTCAGTTTGCGCAGCGCCTTGGCTTCGATCTGCCGAATGCGCTCGCGCGTCACCGCGAAGTTCTGACCCACCTCCTCGAGCGTGTGCTCGCTGCCGTCTTCCAGCCCGAAGCGCATCTTGATAATCTTTTCTTCCCGCGGAGTGAGTGTCTTCAGTACCTGCGCGGTCTGCTCGCGCAGGTTGAGGTTGATCACCGCGTCCGACGGCGAGACGCCGTTGTGATCCACGATGAAATCGCCGAGGTGCGACTCTTCCTCTTCACCGATCGGAGTCTCCAGCGAAATCGGCTCCTGCGCCACCCGCAGCACCTTGCGCACTTTCGAGACGGGAAGCTGCAGGCGCTTGGCTAATTCCTCGTTGGTCGGCTCGCGCCCCAGCTCCTGCACCATCTGCCGCGACGTGCGGATCAGCTTGTTGATCGTCTCGATCATGTGCACCGGAATTCTTATGGTGCGCGCCTGGTCGGCGATGGCGCGCGTGATCGCCTGCCGCACCCACCAGGTGGCATACGTCGAAAACTTGTAGCCGCGGCGATATTCGAACTTGTCGACCGCCTTCATCAGGCCGATATTGCCTTCCTGAATCAGGTCGAGAAACTGCAGCCCCCGATTGGTGTAGCGCTTGGCGATGCTGACCACCAGGCGGAGGTTGGCCTCGATCAGCTCCTTCTTGGCAACCTCGGCTTCCTGGTGCGACTGGGTAATGATCGCCAACGTCCGGCGCAGCTCGGCGGCCGGCCCGCCGAAATCCTCCTCCATCTGCTGAAGCTTCTGGCTGAGCGTACGCTGCTCTTTGCGCAGGTCTTTGATGCCTTCCGCGCGCGCCCCCGGCCACGTCTCCAGCTTGCGCTGAAGCCTGGCGAGCTCGGCTTCGACCGGCTTCATCTCCTCGACCGCGCCTTGCAGCTTGTCGATCAGGTGCCGGATCACCGGCGACTGGAACTTCACGGTCCGGCACTGCCGCGAGGTTCGGACGATCAGGCGCCCGAGCTCCCACAACTGCCTCCGGTACTGCTTGGGCTTCATGCCTCGCGGAATGGCCTGCAGCTTCTGCCGGCACTGGAGGATCTTCTTGTAGTTGCGGGCGATTTCCTCGGTGACGCGCGCGAATTCGACTCGCTTCTCTTCCACCAGCTCGTCGGTGAGGATCGGATCGTTGATCTGGATGACTTCGCGGGCGAGCAGAATGTCCTGCGAAACCTCCTCGCCCATCGCCACGATTTCCTGAATCACCAGCGGCGCGCGAAAGAGGCTTTTCAGCACCGTGTTCTGGCCGCGCTCGATGCGGCGCGCGATCTCGACTTCGCCCTCGCGCGTGAGCAGCGGAACCGTCCCCATCTCGCGGAGGTACATGCGGACAGGATCGTTGATCTTCTCGCCGACGCCCGCGGGAAGCTCGATGTCGATCAGCTCTTCGCTTTCATCGATCTTCTTTTCGAAATCCTTGGGCTCTTCCAGGATTTCGATGCCAGCGCCGTCGAGGCCGGCCAGAACTTCATCCAGATCGGCGCCGCTTCCGATGTCGCCGGGCAGAACTTCACTCACTTCGTCGTACAGGACGTAGCCTTTTTCCTTGCCCATCTGCACGAGACGCTGCAGACCGTCAAATTTATCGTCGAGCGCCACTGAAGCCCCGTCTTCCCAGCGGATGAAGAATCCAGATCATTGTACACCACTGCGCGTGGCACGTTTGCCCGCGGAAGTGCGCTCCAGATTCTGCAGTTCGAGCGCCAGCCGCATAGCCTCCTCCAGGCGGCCGGCACGCTCAAATTCGCCGATGCGCGTCTTCAGTTGCGCGCGGCGGTACTGTTCTTCGGTGCGGCGCATACTCTCCAGCGCCGCGGATACCTGCTCCCGGGTAACTTCGCAATCCTCGTTGAGGAGGGCCTGCGCCAGCAGGTTCTGGTCGGCCTCATCCAGCCGCGCGTTCAGCTCGTCGAAAGCTACGCGGCCTCCGGCTTCTTCCAGCGCGAATACCGCCTGGAAAATGCGCCGCGACTCCATGCCGTTGACCGACTCCATCTCCTTGAGCCGGGCGAGGATCTCAGGACGCCGATCCGCCTCGGTCAATAGCGCGATCAGCAGCATCCGCTCATCCAGCCGCAGCGGATTGCGCGGTGCCGTAATCGCCCTCTCGTGCCGCTCGTTCACCGCCTTGCGGAAATGGTCCAGTACCATCCCCTTTTCGATTCCGACATAGCCCGCGACGTCGTTGGCGATGGTCATGCGCTCCAGCGGGTCAACGATGCGCTGCACTTTCGGTAGCAGGAAATTGAGCACCGCGACCTTGCCTTCCGGCGTACGCATATCGTGCCTGGCGCGCGCGCGATCGGCGAGCCAGTAGAAGTAACCCTTGGCCTGCTCGACATGTCGCGCATATTCTCCCGGACCGCGCTCCTTACAGTACTCATCGGGATCCAGCTCGTCTTCCAGCTCGACGATGCGGACCTGCATGCCTTCCTCCAGCAGCAGGTCGATCGACCGCTCGGCGGCGTTGGCGCCCGGCGCATCAGGGTCGAAATTGACGGCGATGCGGTTCGAGTGCCGCTTGACCGCCTTGACCTGCGTCGGCGTCAACGCCGTGCCGCAACTGGCCACCACGTTGCGGAAGCCCGCCGCGGTCACGCCGATAGCGTCCATGTAGCCTTCCACCAGAATCACCCGTTCTTCTTTGCGGATCGCCTCCTTGGCGCGGTGCAGGTTGTAAAGCACGGCACTCTTCTTATATATCGGCGTTTCCGGGGAGTTTAAATACTTGGGTTCGTCCTCTGGCGAGAGCGCACGGCCGCCGAACGCGATGATCTTGCCGGATTCGTTGTGGATGGGGAACATCAGGCGGTTGCGGAAACGGTCGTAGAGACTGCCGTCGGTCCGCTTCCCCACCAGGCCGGACTGCTCCATCTGGGCCACCGGGAAACCGCGCTGCTCGAAGATCCGCACCAGGGCGCGGCCGGACTTGTCGGAGTAGCCAAGGCCGAAGTGTTCCACGGTTTCCCCGGCGAGGCCGCGTTTGGCGATGTAGGCGCGCGCCGCTTCCCCGGCCCCCGCGTTCAGGTTGGCGCGGAAATTCTCCTGCGCGGCATCGTGCATGGCCATGAGCGCGCCGCGCAGCTTGGAATCTTCGTCGGCGTATTGCGAGCGCTTGGGCATGGGGATGCCGTAGCGCTCGGCCAGCGACTTCAGGGCCTCGTAGAAAGTGAGGCCGTCCTTCTCCATGACGAACTTGATCACGTCCCCGCTGACGCCGCAGGAGAAGCACTTGTAGAACTGGTGCACGACGTGAACCGTGAACGACGGCGTCTTCTCGCTGTGAAACGGGCACAGGCCCATATAGCGGCTGGCGCCGCTGCGGCGCAGGCGCACGTACTCGCCGACCACGCTGACAATGTCCACCGACGACTTGAGCTGTTCGACGAAATCCACGGCGCCTAGCAGATTATTATCCCGCACGCCATCGCCGCGCACACGGCCTTTCCACCGTACCTTCGGTGAGGGTCCGGGCGCTATCCTACGATAGCTTGAAAGCCTCGCCCCGGGCGGGCACACTTCGCTTAGTGTCGCCCGGTAATTTGGTTCAGGGTCTGAGTTCCTATGCGCGCCTGGCCACGGCCGTACTTCCGTTCCTGCTCACGATCGTGTTCCGGATGCTGTGGGGAAAAAGCCGCGCCACCGGGTGGCTGTTCACCTTCAGCCTGGTGTGGTTCGTTGTGAGCATGATGACGGCGCCCTACTCGGCGGACCTGCGTCAGGAGCTGGTCAACCTGCTCGGACGCTGGTAGCCGGGATGCGCCAAGGGTGTATCATGGTTGACGGCAACCTGCTGAAATCCTTACAATGACTGGAGAAGGAGGCCGTATGCGATCACTAGGCTTTCCTGAGCTTCTCGTAATCCTGGGAGTTGCCGTACTGTTGTTTGGCGGCAAGAAAATTCCGGAAGTAGCGAAAGGTTTGGGCGAAGGGATCCGAAACTTCAAAACCGCCCTGAAAGGCGAAGACGAAAAGCCCGAAGAAAAGAAGTAGGAATTGGCTTCGTGAAACCGCCCGCAACTTGGGCGGAATCGATTCGGCTTCAAGAAATCAAAAACCCCGCGGGCCCGGAGGCTCCGCGGGGTTCGCAGTTTATGAGGGCGTTCGCTTTCGACGCCCGCTCTCGAGAGGGTTATTTCTTCTTCGGGGGAACGATCGAGTCTTTCGCGCTCTTGGCGACGCGGAACTTCACGACCTTCTTCGCCGCGATCTTGATGGCTTCGCCCGTGGCCGGATTGCGGCCCATGCGGGCTTTGCGCTCGACACGCACGAGGCGGCCGAGACCGGGGACGACGAACATGCCATTCTTTTTCACTTCCCCGATTGCCGTGGTTGCCAGGTTCTCGAGGAACGCCTTGGCCACCTTGTTGCTGACTTCGCACTTTTCAGCGAGGGTACGAACCAGTTGCGTCTGGGTCATCTTTGCTGCTGCCATATCTCTCCTTTGATTCTTCAACAGGGCGCTCTGCGCCTGCTCTCCATCGAAACATTCTTGGGCGGAAACGTTCTAAGCCGACGTCCCGGCCACAATCGATTTCAATGATACGGGATGGCCTCCGGGTTGTAAAGGGAAAAACTGCAAAAAACCCCGATTTTCCAGCGTTTTTTTGCGCCGATACGCTTGAAAGGCCCGTCCTACGGGCTTTCCGCGAATCCCCCACCCTGCCGCCACGCGATCTGACGTTCGGCGATGCGCTCCGCGACCTTGTTTTTCAGTACCCGCAGCGCAATCTGCCGCGCCTTCGACGGCGCCATCATGAGGCGAACCGCGGCGTGAAGCTTCAGTGGCGATCCGCCCGCGCTGGTCTCGCCGCCGGCGCCTGCCGGATCGAGTCGGTTGCGCATCTGGTTGAGGAAGAGGGCGCAGGCGCCCGAACCCGCCAGCGAGCGACCCAACTTCCGCAGGCCCGAGGCCATGACTCGCGAGTGCAGCCCGGGTGCGCTGCCGAGTCCGATGCTTCGCTCGAGCTTGGGAACAAGCGCTGCCGCGGAATCTAGCACAATCAGGTCCACCGCCGCGGATGCAGCCAGAGTGGCGGCGATCTCGAGGGCCTGCTCCGCGGAGTCCGGCTGGGCCAGCGGCATCGCGCCGGTATTCACACCGAGCCCGGCGGCCCAGGCAGCGTCGAACGTGTGGTCGGCATCGATCCAGGCGGCGGTGCACCCGTCGCGCTGCACGTGAGCCACGATCTGAATGGCAAGCGTGGTCTTGCCGCACCCGGCTGGTCCGAAGACCTCCAGAATCCGGCCGCGGGGCAATCCGCCGGTGCCGAGAACTTCATCGAGCGCGGCGAAACCGCTGGGAATGGCTGGTGCCGGGCGCGTGTCTTCCATTCGGGCAAGCCGATGCAGGATCGCGCGCTGGCGCTCGTCTTCCTTCATCGCGCCGGCCAGACTGCAGCCGGTCCTACATCATCGCCGCGCGGCAACGGGCTTCGCCGCGGGCTCGGGAGCAGGGGTTGGTGCAGGATCCGGCTTGATCAGCCCCAGCGCCTTCCGCAGGTCGGCATCCACGGACTGGCGGATGTCCGGATTGTCCTTGAGAAACTGCCGCGCGTTCTCTCGGCCCTGGCCGATGCGGTCGCCTTTGTAGCTGAACCACGAGCCGCTCTTCTCCACCAGGTTCTGCGCCACGCCCAGATCCAGCAGGTCGCCCTCCCGGGAGACGCCCTCGCCGTAGATGATGTCGAACTCGGCTTCGCGGAACGGCGATGCCACCTTGTTCTTCACCACTTTCACTTTGGTGCGATTGCCGATCACGGCTTCGCCGTCTTTGATGGCCGCAATGCGCCGGATATCCAGCCGCACCGAAGCGTAGAACTTGAGCGCGCGTCCGCCGGTGGTGGTTTCCGGGTTGCCGAACATGACACCGATTTTTTCGCGGATCTGGTTGATGAAGATCAGGCAGGTTCGCGACTTGTTGACCGCGCCCGTAAGCTTGCGCAGCGCCTGCGACATGAGCCGTGCCTGCACCCCCATATGGCTGTCGCCCATCTCGCCATCAAGCTCGGACTTGGGCACCAGGGCGGCCACCGAGTCCACCACCAGCACGTCGATCTGGCCGCTGGAAATCAGGTGCGATGTAATCTCCAGAGCCTGCTCGCCGTAGTCCGGCTGCGAAACCAGCAGGTTGTCCACGTCGACGCCCAGCTTGCGCGCGTAGATCGGGTCCAGCGCGTGCTCGACGTCGATGAACGCGGCGATCCCACCCTTTTTCTGCGCCTCGGCCACCACCTGGAGCGCGATCGTGGTTTTGCCCGAGGATTCCGGACCGAAGATCTCGCAGATGCGCCCGCGGGGGACCCCGCCCACACCCAGCGCTGCGTCCAACGAAATCGAGCCCGTCGAAATCACCGATACCGGCACCACGGCGTCTTTGGATCCGAGCCGCACGATCGAACCCTTGCCGAACTGTTTTTCGATCTGGCCCAAAGCCGCATCTAAAGCGCGTGCGCGCTCTTTTTCATCCATGTTGAGAGTACTCCCCAATGTGTGTGAAGCCCCATTGTAGCAGGGGCTGGTTTGCAATCGCGTAACCGCTATAATCGTGGAGAGGCCTCCCGGATGTTCTCAAGGTTTTTCAGCATTTTTCTCGTGACCGCGATCCTCGTCTTCGGCGCGGGCAAGAAAAACACCGGCTCGGCGCGGGGCGAAAACCAGGACTTCGTGATCGACGCCACCATCTACACCGACACCGAGGCCGTCAAAGAAGTGGTCGGCGACGATCTTGGCGGCCATTTCACCGTGGTTCAGGTAAAGATCGTGCCGCGATTCGGCAAGGAAATCGCCATCGACCGTGACGACTTCATGCTGCGCACCGATAAAGACGGCGACCGCAGCAAGCCGATGGCCCCGAGCCAGATCGCCGGCCGCGGCTCGCTGGTGATCACCGGCACGCGGGGACCCTCGGGCGAAGGCGCGGAACGAACGCGCGGATGGAGCATCGGCGGCCCGATCGGCATGGGCAGCGGAGGGGTCGGAGGGGGCGGCGCGGTCGATCCCGGCTCGGTCAAAGCCACGATGGAGAAGACCGCCGACGAGGATAGCCCGCTGAAAAAGACGCTGGACGCAAAGGTGCTGCCGGAGAAAAAGACCACCGAGCCGGTCAGTGGGCAGCTCTACTTCCCCCTCGAGAAGCAAAAGCTGAAGGACCTGGAACTGATCTACGGCGCCAAGGACACCCGCATCAGTTTGCGGTTCAAGTAGCGGCGCCGTCCGAATTCGCACCCCGGGCGCTCCGCCCTGGTGTAAAATCGATCCACGTCCTGATATGCCTCTGCCTCCCGGAACCGTCCTGGGGCCATACGAGATCCTGGCGCCCCTCGGCGCCGGAGGAATGGGAGAGGTCTACCGGGCGCGGGACTCGCGCCTGGAACGTGAGGTTGCGGTCAAGGTGCTTCCGGAGCACCTGTCGAGAGACTGCGAGGCCTTGGCACGCTTCGAGCGCGAGGCCAAGACCGTGGCCGCGCTGAACCACCCGAACATCCTGGCGATCCACGATTTCGGCGGCCAGGACGGCATCCGGTACGCGGTCATGGAACTGCTCGACGGCGAATCCCTTCGCACCCGGCTTTCCCGTTCCGTGCCGGCCTGCCAGCGAACTGTGGAGATCGTGATCGCGGTGGCGGAGGGACTCTCCGCCGCGCATAGCAAGGGCATCATCCACCGCGACCTCAAACCGGAGAATATTTTCCTCACCGCCGACGGCCGCGTAAAGATTCTCGATTTCGGCCTGGCGCGATGGACGCCCCCACCCGGCTCGCAGGATACCAGCGCGCAGACCATTACCCGGCCCGGCGTGATCATGGGCACGGTGGCCTACATGTCGCCGGAACAGGCGCGGGGCGCACCCATGGGACCGCAGAGCGATATCTTCTCGCTGGGTTGTGTGTTGTACGAAATGCTGGCCGGGCGGGCCGCTTTCGCGCGTCCCACATCCGCCGAAACCATAGCCGCCATACTGACACAGGAGCCGCAGCACCTTACCGGATCCAGCCGGCAGATTTCCCCCGACCTGGAGCGGGTCGTCATACACTGCCTGGAAAAGACCCCTGAGGCGCGGTTCCAATCGGCACGGGATCTGGCCTTCCATCTGCGCGCCATCGGTACCAAAGCCGCGGTGCCGGTGCTCCCGGCGCAGCCGGAGACCATCGATTCTCTCGCCGTGCTCCCGTTCGTCAACGCCGGCGGCAACCCCGACACCGAATACCTCAGCGACGGCATCACCGAAAGCCTGATCAACAGCCTGTCGCAGATGCCCGCGCTGCGCGTGGTCCCACGCAGTAAGGCATTTCGCTTCAAAGGGCAGGATGTAAACGCGAAAAAGGTCGGCCGGCAGCTCAAAGTGAGCGCGCTGCTGACCGGCAAGGTTCTGCTGCGCGGCGACAACCTGAGCGTCCAGGCCGAACTGGTAGAAGTGGCGCGCGAATCGCAGCTCTGGGGCGAGCGCTTCCAGCGGAAGATGACCGACATTTTCACGGTGGAAGAGGAGATCGCGAAACAGATCTCGGAGACTCTGCGGCTGAAGCTGAGCGGCCGGGACCGGGAGCGGCTGCTCAAACGGCACACCCAGAATTCGGAGGCGTATCAGCTCTATCTCAAGGGCCGCTACTACTGGGACCGGAGGACCCGGGAAGGGTTGCAGAAGGCGATTCAGTGTTTCCACCAGGCAGTCGAACGCGACCCGGCCTACGCGCTGGCTTACGCCGGGCTTGCCGACGGCTACATGGTATTGAGCTTCTTCCTGCCGAACCCGGCCAAGGGTTTCGCGCGAGCCGCGAGGGCTGCCGCCCTGAAGGCCATCGAGATCGACCCGGATCTAGCCGAGGCTCTCTCCGCACTGGCCGTGATTCAGGCCTCCCTGGATTGGGACTGGGCGGAGGCAGAACGCAGCCTGCGCCGCGCGATCGAGCTGAAGCCTGACTACTGGCTGGCTCACGATCACTACGCCATGCTGCTCTCCTCACTCGGAAGGCATGAGGAGGCGGTGAGGGAGATCCGCCGCGGCCTGGAACTGGAGCCGTTGTCGCTCGTAGTCAGCCATCACGCCGCGTGGATGCTGATCCGGGCGCGGCTGTACGACGAAGCCATCGACCGCTGCCGGGAAGCAGTAGAGTTCGATCCAAGCTTCGGGATGGGCCACTACTGGCTGGGGATGGCCTGCAGTTTGAAGTCGCTCCATGAGGAGGCCATTCACGCGTTGCAGATCGCCCGGCAGACGGTCGGCACCACGTTTGCATCGCTGGAACTGGCCCGGGCCTACGCCGCCCCCGGACGGACCGCCGACGCGCACCGCATTCTCGCCGAGATGCAGCAGGTGTTCGATCAGGACTACGCCGAGCCATTGGGCTTCGCCACGGTCTACGCCGCGCTGGGCCAGGCGGACCAGGCCTTCGAGTGGCTCAACCGCGGGTACGAGGATCGCACAGGCTTTTTCGCCACCTGGGTCAACGGCGATCCGCGGCTGGATGGATTGCGCAGCGACCCGCGCATGCGCGATCTGCTGCGGCGCATCGGTGTCCAGGCGCCATCGGAGACCGTAATCCAGGGCTAAGCGGGACGATCACTCGAAGACGGAAGCCGGCATGGCTGCCACCGACGCGATGCGCGGGCGAAAGTCCATGTAAGGCAGGATGTCGCGTTCGATCTCAATGCCCGGCGCGATCTCCACCAACTGGATTCCTTCCGTGTCCAGGCGGAATACCGCCCGCTCGGTAACGTAGAGTACCTTCTGGCCGGTTCGGCGCGCGTAGGACGCGGCAAAGGTGATCCGTTCCACTTGGCTGACGAATTTGCGCACTTTCCCCGGCTGCAGAATCGCGAGCCGCCCATCCGACCAGGCAAGCCTGGTGCCCTGCGCATCGAAACTCCCGCAGAAGACCACCTTTTTCGCATTCTGCGCGATCTCGATGAACCCGCCGGGTCCCACCAGGTTGCCGCCGAGGTGCGACACGTTCACGTTGCCGGCGGCATCGGCCTCGCCCATGCCCAGAAACGCAATGTCGATGCCGCCTCCGCTGTAGAAGTCGAATTGATCCACCGACGGCACGATGGCGTCGGTATTGCGGGCAGCGCCGAAAAGGCGCTCGTCGAGCAGTCTCCCGTTGTAGGCGCCCTGCTCGACGCTCATCCACAGCTCGTTGCCGCTGCCCTGCTCGGCAATCACGCCGAAGATTCCGCCGGGCATGCCGAAGCCGAAGTTCAACGAAGCGCCGGGCCGAAGTTCCATGGCCGCCCGGCGGGCCACGATGCGCCGTTCGAGCTTCAAAGGCACTTCGGCAGCCAGCGCGCCGAGAGCTGCACGGCGCGCGCCGCCGATGGTGGAATCGTAACCCAGGCCGTAGAACTGCTGCTGCGCCGAATCCTCCACCACCGCGTCCACCATGATGCCCGGGACGCGCACGCTGCGCGGATGGAGGGAGCCGGGCTCGACCACCTGGCGTACCTGCGCAATCACGACTCCGCCGCTATTGTGGGCCGCCAGCGCGATGCTGTGAATGTCCAGGTCGATCGCCTCCTCTTCCGGGCTGAGATTGCCGCGGGTATCCGCATACGTGGCGCGAATGAGGGCCACATCCACCCGGAACGGCTTGTAACGGAGTATTTCGCGCCCGTCGACTTGCATCAGCTCGACGAGTTCCTCCCGGCTCCGCTGGTTGCATCGGCCGCCGTCCTGTCGCGGATCGGCGTAAGTCTCCAGCCCCGAATGCGTGAACAGGCCTGGACGTCCGGCGCCGATCTCGCGCAGCAATTGCTGGATGACGCCGCCGGGCAGGCAGTAGGCCTCGATCTTTTCTTCCCGGATGAGCTGCTGCATCCCCGGAGACCACGTGAAGTGCGACGCGATCACCTTGCGAAGCATGGCCTCGTGCGCGAAGCGGTTGGTCCCTAGTGAGCCGCGATCTCCGAGGCCCAGCGAGTGCACCAGGGTCAGCTCGCGCGGGTGGCCGGTCTCCAGGAATCGCTGCTCCAGTGCGGCAAACACCGCTTCGGCCGAGATCATGCCGGCCCCGTTGCCGCTGATCGCCACCGTGTCTCCGTCCTTGACCAGGGCCGCGGCATCGGCGGCACTCAGGAATCGTGTAGCCCGCATGTGGATTCGTCCTTTACTGGTTGCCAAAGACCGGTCTTCGCTTCTCGGTGAACGCGCGGACA
>Ga0335079_10006146_pt1 | contig 13731 bp, 10 predicted proteins | sample Lox_Sample_33_FD_206719 | JGI IMG/M metagenome (GOLD analysis project Ga0335079, IMG submission 206719) | Soil microbial communities from Loxahatchee National Wildlife Refuge, Florida, United States - Lox_Sample_3.3 | ecosystem: Environmental > Terrestrial > Soil > Wetlands | place: USA... | reverse complement strand
CTGTTCAGAAGATCAAAACCAAGGGACTTCAATCCGTCCGCATAGTAGGCGCGATTTTGCCAGAGGCGTTCTCGACGTTCGGGTTCCTCCCTCAGCAGGTCGAATGCGGCCAGCGCCGCCGCGGCTGAGGCGGGAGGGAGGGCGGTTGTGTAGATGAACGTTTTGGCTTTATTGATGAGATAATCGATCAAGACGCGGCTCCCGGCCACATAAGCCCCGAAACCGCCGAGGGCTTTGCCGAGCGTTCCCATCTGGAAAACCCTGCCGGGTTTGAGACCGAAATGCTCCAAAGTTCCCCGGCCTTCTTTCCCGATCACCCCCGTGGCATGCGCGTCGTCGACAAACACGGCGGCGCCGTGGCGTTCGGCCAGTTCGACGAGGTTGGGTAACGGAGCGATATCGCCGTCCATGCTGAAGACGCCGTCTGTCACAATAAGGGTCGGTTGATCCGCCGGTCTTTTAGCCAACATCCGCTCGAGTTGATCCAGATCGCCGTGTTCGAAAACGCGGAAGCGACAACCGCTCATGCGGCAGCCGTCGATCAGGCTCGCATGGCATAACCGGTCCGCGATCAGAAGACCTTGCGAAGGGATCAGGCAGGATAAGACCCCCAGATTAGCCATATAGCCCGTGCTGAAGACCAGTGCGGATTCCGTTTGTTTAAACTGCGCGATCCGCTCTTCCAGGGCCTCATGGGGGGGGGCATTTCCAGAAATCAATCGGGAGGCCCCGCTTCCGAATCCATACTGTCGGATGGCGGTGATTGCGGCCTCTTTGATACGAGGGTGGTCGGCCAGACCCAAATAGTTGTTCGAGGAAAGAAGGATGACGGATCGGCCCTCGATCATCACGCGCCCGGGATGACCGTGCGGATCCGGCTCCACCCGCCGCAGGCAACGGAATAGTCCGTTTGCGTGAAGCCGTTCAATCGCATCTTGATGAAAGTGAAAGTCCATTGCGGTCAGGGTATCAGCATATACCGCGACTCTTTTTGTGTCAACACAAGGCCTTTGACTTTTCCGCTCATTTAGGCTATAACTACTCCGCTTTTAAATTAAGCAGAGGGAGTATGGCCTACAAGATTCGGGTTGCGAGCAGAAAACAGCAATTAAAAAAACCGGATGAGTTTATCGGCACGGTGGATTGGCTGGGCGAGCAAATTCGAAAGCATGCCGGACTTGTCTGGGCGATATTCGTCGTTGCGGTGGTCATTGCTGCGGGTATCGGAGTTTTTTGGTATTACCAACACCAGCAGGAGATGCACGCCTTGGCCCTGGAGTTTCAAGGCTCGGAATATTACCGACAGCAACCTCCTGCGGGTGAAAAGACGACGACCGCATCGAAAGAGGAAAATTACAAAAAAGCCATAGAGCAGTATCAGAAAACGATTCAAGACTATCCGGGAACCCCGTCCGCTTTTATCGCACAGCTTTACATTGGCAATACGTATATGGAGCTTAACGATTTTGACTCGGCCGTGTCGGCCTATCGGTCGTTTCTTGAAAAAGAACCGAAAAACGATATTTGGGCGGGATTAGCTTATCAACGATTGGGGTACGCCTTTCTGGCTAAAAATGATTTCGAGGAAGCCCAGAAGGCGTTTGAGTCGGTCGGTCATCTTACGGGGGCTCTGAACAAGGACCAAGCCGACTACGAATTGGGCCGTATAAATGAAACCCTCGGCAAAAAGGAGGAGGCGATCAAACGGTATCAGGAAATTACCCGGCAGTTCTCGGATTCATTATTTCTGGCGGAGGCCCAGAGGCGCCTGACCGCTCTGGGTGTTACCGAAGTCAAGCCGGAACCAACCAAGAATCCGGTGATCATGTCGCCCTCGAACAAACCAATAACCGTTGTTCCAACGCCTCAGCAGAAACCGGCTCAGAAGGGGCCGTCGACACCGACGGAAAAGAAATAGACGGTGAGTTATAGGTCTTTGGACTGGAATCCGAGAACCAACTGATCCCCGGGTCGAATCTTACTATGTCTGCCCAACCCGTTGAAACGCTTTAGATCCTGAATCCTGACATTAAAACTCTTCGAGATATCCCAAAGCGTGTCCCCATCCTTGACGCGGTACAAAATTTTCCCTGTGTCGTCGCCGGAAGGCGACCGATCCTGTTTCTCCAGGGAGGCCATCTCGATGGGAGGCCTCTTCGGAGCCGACCTTATCTTGGAGCGACGATGATTCATCGCGGTCATCGGACGGGATTCAGGCTCGCGGGGAACAACCCGGAGTTTCGGGATGAACAAAAGGTCTCCCTGGTGCAGCAATTGTCCCGGAGCAAGATGATTAATTTCTCGGAGAAGTGCAACCGATGTCCCGAATCGCTTGGCGATGATGCTCAGTGTGTCGTTCCTGCGGATGTTGTAGTGCGTTCCGATGATCTTGCGTTCATCCGGGATTTGAGCGTAAGCGTCCGCAAAGGTCTGTTGTAGGCCTACCGGAAGCCTCAGGGGATATTGATCCAAGTACGGAGGCGTCAGTTCTGTCCGCAACTCGGGATTCAACTCCTTGAGATCTTCATAACTGATCCCCGCGGCTTGAGCCATGACGCGAAGATCGGCCGAGCCGGGTACCGAAACGGTATCAAATTTGAGGGGTTCATGATAGTCCAAGGTGAATCCGTACTTTTCAGGGTTTTTTGCGATGATCGTTGCGGCCATGAATTTCGGAACATACCCCTTCGTTTCCCGACGGATATATCGGGTCGATCGCAAATCCCAGAAGTCGTCGGCCTTCGCTCTGACTAAGGCCCGTTGAATTTTTTTCTCCCCGGCGTTGTAACCGGCCATAGCCAGAGGCCAGGATCCAAACCGATCGTAGAGATCTTTGAAATATCGGGCCGCCGCGTGGGTTGATTTGATCGGGTCGCGTCGCTCGTCGACCCAGTTGTCGATCCGGAGGCCGTACAGTCGACCGGTTCCTTTAATGAACTGCCAGGGTCCGACCGCCCGTGAGCGGGAGTAGGCATAGGGATTGAAACCGCTTTCAATCAGGGCGACAAACACCAGGTCTTCCGGGAGACCCTGTTCCTTGAAAATTTGACGCATGACCGGGATGTACCGTCCTGAACGCTCCAGCCACAATTTAAACTTATCCCGGATTTCGGTTTGGAAATATTCGATATAATCCTCTACGCTTTCGTTTCGCACAATCGGCACGTCGTAGGTGGCTTCCTCGACATCGGATTCGGTCGTCGTTTCACTTGAAGATCCATCCAAGGAATCGTTCGCGGGTTCGCCATACGCGACATTCTGTGATGTTTCCGGTTGTGCCGCTACCCGAGAATCGTCGACGGAAGGTGTTTGATTTGGAGACAAGTTTGTGTCGGGGTTTGTGACTTGTGTGCCGGGAGTCGTGGTCTCGGTCGCTGGGGATGGGTCCATCGGAGGGGAAGAACGATTGACATCCGCCTGGTTGTTTTTTGATTCAACTCTAGCCGGGCCGGCGTGCGATTTCGGCGTGACCTCCGATGCTTCCGTTCTTTCCGGAGTTGTGGGTGCAAACCCGGTCGGTGAGAATGACGGCTTGGTTGACAGGTGTGCCTTCTTTTCATTATTGTAAGGGCTGCTGCAGGAAACGAGAATCAGCAAGCAAAGCAACCAGAGGAATTGTTTGGGAAGCAGCCGGATCATATCCCGCCTTTCCGTTATGGGCCATCTGAAGTTGATGTTCAAAGTTTAAATCAGCCGTCGGCCATTTCGAAAATGCCCTATCCTACATGCTCTATTACCCGATGTCAAGAATTTTACTCACTTTATCCGCCGGGTGTCTTCAGGGGGGTATACTAGTACTTAATGATACCTGATTTTTATGGATTGTCAAATGAAACAGAGAGGTTATCCAAGCCGGTTCCATGCATGATCGGCATATCTTGTTCCGGCGAGGTGATGGGCCCGTTCCAATTCCTGGTCGGTCAGACCAGCCGGCTCAAGTTGAATGGCCAGCGCTTTCTCGAATCCGCTTGCGATCCGGTTTGCAACGGTTTTTGGATGAACATGCGTCGAAAGCAGATTATAAAGTCCGCCGATGCGGTTTCGACCCTCTTCGATCATCCTGGCCCGCTGGGCCTGATCCGGAAAACGAAACAGTTTATAGTAAAACACCGGATCGAAATCGAGAAGCAGAGAGCCTTGCTGAAGCATCCCATCCTTCCATCGACGTTGTGCACTGCCGATGATTTTCCGGCCGTTGCAGATGATTTCATACCAGGAGGCGGACATAAAACAAATGGGCGAGCGGCCCATATTGCGGACGGGGGATCGAACGGGTTCGGCATGCAGACCCAATTGATGGAGCCCTTCAATCAGACCGCGGCTAATGGCTAAGAATGTTCCACGGATGGTGTTTGGGAGCTCCGGAACATAAGCCCGGGAAGCTACGGAGTAGGTCAGGTCGTGTCCGTGCAGCACCGCCCTTCCCCCGGTCATCCGCCGGATAACCGCTATCTTTTCCGTCTGGCAAACGGCCTCATCGATATCGCGGTCGACCTTTTGAAAATAACCGATGGTTAGTGCCGGGCGCGCCCAGCGATAGAGACGAAGCGTGGGAGGAGAGAGTCCCTGTCGGCAGGACTCCGCGATCGCTTCATCGACCGCCATATTCCAGGCGGCTTCACCCGGATCATCTTCGACGAGTCGCCATTGATTCACTGGCTGTTCCTGATCACTCACTGTTGTTTCGACGAACTCTAGTCTTGTTGATGTTTCTGTTGCGGCAATATTGTATAATACAACTTCATCGACTGCAAGGGGCGTTCGTGAAGCTTTCAAATCGGGTGGTGGTGCGTTTTCTGACCGGTGCGACGCTGGAGGGTGAACTTTTACGGTTTGACCCGGCCGCCAAACGATTAAAACTACAAACAGCCTCCGACGTTCACGACATCGACTGTTCCGTTTTGAAAGCGATCTTTTTTCTCCGTCCGCCTGATGCGGAGCCGCTCTCCGAATCGCTCTTGATGCCCGCCGGGAAAAAAGTCCGCGTGCGCTTCGCCGATGGCGAGGAAATTGCGGGATACACATACGGTCTTCGTCCACTGGAAGACGGATTCTACCTTTTCCCAATCAACCGGAACGACCGCAACGAACGGATTTTTGTGATTAAAAAAAATGCCATTCAAATACGTACGGAGGAGAAATAAGCCGGTTTTGTATCGGGGAAGTGAATTCAACAACGGTTGTTCGTGACTTGACAAGAGGGGATGGTTGTGTTAGCGTAACCACGGTTTTGTGAGTCCGAAAATCGGGCTTGTGGAACTCCCTGAAAGCTCCTGTGCGGGTAGAGAGATCTGTGCCCTGCAGGAGCATCAATTATTCTTTATCCCGAGGAGATTGACGGTTATGCGAAAGCGTTATCTTTTGGCTCCCGGCCCCACGCCGGTTCCTCCCGAGATACTCCTGGCCATGGCCCAACCTATTTTGCATCACCGTGCGCCTGAATTCGCCGAGCTGTTGGGCCACGTAAGAGAGGATTTGAAATGGCTGTTCCAGACTCAACAGGATGTGATCACTCTGGTTTCAACCGGCACCGGAGGGATGGAAAGCGCCGTGTCCAATTTCTTGTCGCCGGGTGATAAGGCGATTGTGATCAACGGCGGGAAGTTCGGCGAACGTTGGTTGAAGCTCTGTCAAGTGTACGGGGTCAAAGTGGAAGAGATCAAGGTCGAATGGGGCTATGCGGTCGATCCACAGCAGGTGGCTCAGGCCTTGAAGAAAGACCCTGCCATTAGGGCAGTGTATGTCCAAGCCAGCGAATCTTCCACCGGCGTGGCGCACGATGTGAAGGCATTGGGTCAAATCGTCAAACCGCTCGCGGAGACGATCTTGGTCGTGGATGCCGTTAGCGCGATGGGGGTGTTTGATCTGCAGACCGATTCGTGGGGTCTGGATGTGGTGGCGACGGGTTCGCAGAAGGCCTTGATGCTACCGCCCGGTCTCGCCTTCGTCAGCGTCAGCGAAAAGGCCTGGCGGATGAGCGAAAAAGCGAAGAACAGCAAATTTTATTTTAATCTGAAAAAAGAGCGTGAGAGTCAGTCAAAAAACCAGACGGCATACACCGCCGCGGTGTCCTTGATTGTCGGACTGCATGAGGTGCTCAAACAACTGAAGGCCGAAGGCCTAGCGAACATTTTCGCGCGTCATAAGCAGTTGGCTCATGCGATGCGGCAGGCCATGTTGGCGGCCGGCCTGACCCTGTTTCCCAAGCAGTCGCCCAGCGACGCTCTAACGGCCGTCAATGCGCCGGAGGGGGTGGACGGGCAGGCGGTGTACAAAACCTTGCGCGAGAAATACGGGATCACGGCGGCCGGAGGACAGGATCACCTCAAAGGGAAGATTTTCCGGATCGCCCATATGGGTTATGCCGATCTCTTTGACGTGATTATTGCGGTGTCGGCGGTCGAGATGGTGATCAAGGGTTTGGGCTATCCGGTAAAAATGGGCGAGGGGGTTCGGACAGCCGAAGAGCTCTTGATGAAAAAATAGAATCCATGTCAACCGAAGGAGAAAAGAAAGTGAAGGTGCTGGTCAGCGATGCCCTTTCTGAAAAGGGCGTCGACATTATGAGGCGGTCGGGATTGGACGTGGACGTGAAGACCAAGCTCGGGCCGGACGAACTCTTCAGCGTGATTCCGGTTTACGACGGATTGGTGGTGCGAAGCGCGACCAAGGTGACCCAGAAACTGATCGAGGCGGCAAAGCGCCTCAAGGTCGTCGGCCGCGCCGGTTCCGGCCTCGATAATGTTGACCTTGCGGCCGCCACTAAACACGGCATCGTGGTGATGAACACCCCCGGCGGCAACACCGTGACGACGGCCGAACATACCATGGCGTTGCTTTTTTCATCGGCTCGAATGATCCCGCAGGCTACGGCTTCGATCAAGGCCGGCAAGTGGGAAAAAAATAAGTTCATGGGGATGGAACTTTATAACAAGACGCTTGGAATCATCGGAATCGGTCAGATCGGATCGTACGTGACCAAATTGGCCCAGGGCGCCCAGATGCAGGTCATCGCCTACGATCCGTACCTTTCCGAGGAAAATGCCAGGAAAATGGGTGTGGAACTGGTGGATTTGAACGATCTGTACCGTCGATCCGATATCATTTCGGTGCACGTTCCGTTGACGGCCGAGACCAAATCGCTGATCAATGCCGACGCCATCGGCAAAATGAAGGATGGGGTTCGGATCATCAATTGTGCGCGGGGCGGCATCGTGAACGAGCAGGATCTGTACAATGCGTTGGTGAAGGGCAAGGTCGCCGGCGCGGCGATGGATGTGTTTGAGCAAGAGCCGGTTGATCTGAAGAACCCCCTTCTAACGTTAGAGAACGTCATCTGCACGCCGCATATCGGCGCGGCGACAACCGAGGCGCAGGAAAATGTAGCCCTGGCGATAGCGGAACAGATTGCCGATTATCTGATCCGCGGCGTAATCCGCGGAGCGGCCAATATCCCCTCCGTCCCGGTCGACCTCCTGCCGAAAATCCAACCCTATCTGACGTTGTCCGAGAATCTGGGTGCGTTTCTCGCACAGAGCCATGAAGGCGGTCTGGAACAGTTGACGATCGAGTATCGCGGGGATGTCTCCGGACTGACAACCGCCCCCATTACCGTGGCGGCTCTTAAAGGCCTACTCACCCCGATTCTGGAAGAGCCCGTCAATTATGTGAACGCTCCGATTGTAGCCAAAGAACGAGGGATCGAGATAAAAGAAATCAAAAGCGCCGAGGCGGGCGAGTTCACCAGCCTGGTCGTGCTGACGGTTAAAGCCGGCTCAAAAAAAGCTAGCGTGTCCGGCACACTCTACAATCGGAAAGACCCCCGGATCGTCGAGATCGATGGTTTGTCCCTGGAGGTTGTACCGGAAGGGCATATGCTGTTGATGATCAACGACGACAAACCCGGGGTTATCGGAAACATCGGCCGCTTGTTGGGGGACAACCAAATCAACATTTCACGGATGCAATTGGGGCGTGAGCATACCGGAGGAAAGGCCATTTCCGTCGTAGGCATCGATGCGCCCGTGGGTTTAGAGTTGCTTGGAAAACTCAAGAAACTTCCTCATGTGCTTTCCGCCAAACTGATTGAACTTTAACCGGTTGATCGGAGGCGGTTCCATCCCGGTTTAAGTCATGACCAAATTTCAAAACAGCAGTCGCCCGATGCTGCCCAAGGGCCTGGCGACCTTTCTTCCCGAAGCCGCCGTTCACAAACGGCATATCGAGGAGACGGTTCTGTCCGTCTTTTTATCCTGGGGCTATCGGGAAGTTATTCCGCCCATTTTTGAATATCTGGACGTCATTACCGTGGGTATGGGTGAAGACCTGGTCGAAAAAGGTTATAAATTTGTCGATCGCGGAAACGGCCGCGTTATGCTTCTCCGTCCGGATGTTACACCTCAGATTGCACGGATCGCGGCGATGTTGATGACCGATGTTCCCAAACCGCTCCGTCTGTGTTATCGCGCGAATGTTTTTAGGCACGAAGAAGAGCATGCCGGTCGGGCGCGCGAGCTTTTTCAGATCGGGGGAGAGCTGATTGGATTGGAAGGTCCTGAAGCGGATGCGGAAGTGATCGCGGTTGCCATCGAAGCGCTGCAGAAAATCGGCCTGACGGAATTTAAAATCGCGATCGGCCAGGTGGAGTTTTTCCGTGGGCTGATGAACGGGATCGGTCTGGCCGCCGATCTGCAGAAGCAGGTTCACGCGGCCATGATCCGAAAGGACCGATCCCGACTGGTCCAAATCTTAAATCAAGGAAACGTGCCGGAAAATAAGTCACGTCAGATAATAACCGTCCTTTCATTATTCGGACAGGAAGAGGCGATCGAACGGGCATGGAGTCTAAGTACGTTTTCTTCTTGTCGGCAGGCTTTGACCCGATTACGGGACGTGTTTCGCATCCTTATTTCATCTGGCTGGAAAGACCATCTCCTGATTGATCTGTCTGAGATTCGCGGATTTGACTATTATACCGGTATAATTTTTGAGGTGTTTGCCAAGGACATGGGTGTTCCCCTGGGCCGTGGCGGACGTTACGACTCCCTGATTGGAAAGTTCGGCGCTCCTTGTCCATCGACGGGCTTTGCATTTGACGCGGAACAGCTCCAATGGGCCTGGCAGAAGACCGTCGGTGGGGGTCCAGAAACCGCGGTCGATATCCTCGCAGTGGACACGCAACGTGACATGATTCGCCTTTTTAAGTTGACTCGGATCATCCGAGAAAAAGGCTATAGAGTGATTCAGCACATTGAAAAAATGGATCTCGCCGAGGCCGTCTATCGAGCCAAGAGGATCGGAGCAAAACAACTGTTTCTATTATTAAATGGCGAAAGGGCCGTCCTGGTCAATTGTCGTACCGGAAAACAACAGAGCGGTAGGATCCCCGTTCTCGTTTCGAAATTATAATCGCTTCACCGGTTGAGGAAAACATGTCCGTGATCGATTTTCCGTCTCGTAAAAATTCTGAAGCTGAAGCGCTTACCAAACTCCCTCCTCAGAACGTCGAGGCCGAGCAGGCCGTGCTGGGTGCAATCCTGATCGATAACGCGTCGCTCAATAAAGCGCTCGAGATCATCCATCCGGATAATTTCTATCGCGACGCGCACCGACGGATTTTCTCGGCCATTCTCGATCTCAACGAGCGGAATGAAATGGTTGACCTGATTACCCTGACGGATCATCTGAGAAGAAAAAATGAATTGGAGACGGTGGGAGGGGCAGCCTATCTCTCATCCCTCGTCAATAGTATTCCAACCGCGGCCAATATCCGTCAACATTCTCGAATCATTCATGAGAAAGCGATTCTTCGAAATTTAATTTCGGTTGCGACGGACATTGTCGGACAAGGGTATGACGATCAAGGCCGAGTTGAAGAACTCTTGGATTTCGCCGAGCGGAGCATCTTCGGGATTTCAGAAAAAAAGTTAAAACCCTCCTTTGTGGCCGTCAAAGAAATCATCAAAGACAGTTTTGAAACCATCGAAAGGCTGTACGAAAAAAAAGAACGGGTAACGGGAGTGGCCACGGGCTATCGGGATCTGGACGAAATGACTTCCGGTTTGCAGCCTTCCGACCTCATCGTGATTGCCGGCCGGCCTTCCATGGGAAAGACCGCATTGGCGCTGGGCATTGCTCAGCATTTGGGAATCGAAAAGCGGGGTACGGCGGCCGTCTTCAGTTTGGAAATGTCAAAGGAACAGTTGGTGATGCGCATGCTCTGTTCGGAGGCGCGTGTGGATGCGCATAAACTGCGATCCGGTTATCTGGGTCGTGCGGACTGGCCCAAGTTGACCACAGCCGCCGGAAGAATCGCCGAAGCCCGAATCTTTATTGATGACACGCCGGCGCTCTCCGTTCTGGAAATGCGGGCGAAGGCCCGGCGTCTGAAAGCGGAGCATGGTCTGGATCTGATCATCGTGGACTACCTTCAACTTATGCGCGGACGCGGCGATGCCGACAATCGTGAGCAGGAAATCTCGGAAATTTCTCGATCGCTGAAGGCTTTAGCCAAAGAACTTCAACTGCCGGTTGTGGCCATGTCTCAATTGTCGCGTGCGGTTGAGAACCGTGCAGATAAACGACCGATCCTGGCTGACTTAAGGGAGTCAGGAGCCATTGAACAGGACGCGGATATCGTCATCTTTATTTACCGGGATGAAGTCTATCGCACCACGGATGAGAATAAAGGCATAGCGGATATTATTGTAGGAAAACAACGAAACGGACCAATCGGCAACATCAAACTGGCTTTTCTGGATCGGTACACTCGATTCGAAAATCTCGAAAAAGTCCATGAAGAGGTGGAAGAGTTTTGAGCCGCGTTATTCCTTGTTCTTATTCCTGAAGGGGTAAGCGATGTTTGGATTAGGACTTCCTGAGATTGTTGTAATTCTAATCATCGTGCTTGCCGTTTTCGGAGTCGGGAAACTACCGGAGGTCGGTTCTGGCCTCGGAAGAGCCGTCCGGGGATTTAAGAAATCGGTGTCGGAGCAGACGGAGATCGACGTCACTCCCCCCAAAGACCATTCAGGCGACAAAAAAGACTGAAGACCTCCCGTAGGCCCCTATTTTACCAAGCAATTGCCTGGCTTACCTTGACTTCTCAAAACTCTCGTGTTTTAATTAACAAAGAGGTAATTCATTGCTTCATTGCAAACCGGATAAAAGGGGCTCTTGGTTGGACTGAATATTCCCACCAAAGCACAATCGAGCATGATGAAGTTTCTTATAAATCGATCTGTTCTTGTTGTTTTTTCACTAGGTCTGCTATCCTGTACCCCCGTATTATCAAAAAATACGGAGTTAGTCGGTCCTAGTTCCGAAATCACCCACACAAAATCAAGCCTTGGTAGAGATCCGCGTTCGTATTACCATTTTCTTCGTGCCTACTCGGCTGAAATGGATAATGATGATGAACTTGCGCTAAAAGAATATCTGGCTGCGCTCCAATATGATCATCAATCCGTCTTGCTCTTAACGTCGACAGCATCTCTTTTGATGAGGAGGGGGGATATCGCCGGTGCGACGACCTATATTCAGTCCGCACTTCGCCTCGAGCCTGATAATATCAATTCTTTGATGTTTTTGGCGGGACTGTACTCGAGTCGTGGGCAATATCAACAGGCCATCCAAGTCTATGACGGCGTCATTAAACTGGATCCTACGCAGACAGAGGCCTATCTGACTGAAGGAACCTTGTACGCGAATCAAGAACAATTCGACCGTGCCGTTTCCGCAATTAAAAAAGGAATCGAGACCGATCCCTCTTCGCCGCTTGGATACTATTACTTAGGAAGGGTCATCAGCGACCAGAAAAAGTATTCAGAGGCGGTTCTGGCGTTCGAAAAAGCAATCTCTCTAGCACCCACATTTGAATCGGCCTATCTGGGGTTAGGAGCGGCCTATGAAGCCCAAGGCGAATCGGAACGGGCCCGACAGACTTATCGCAAAGTCTTGGAGGAGATTAATCCGCATAGCCGAGAGGTGCGATACCACCTTGTGCAGTTGGACATTGAGCAGAAGGCCTATGACTCCGCGTTAGCCATGATCAACCAAATCTTGGCAGATGATCCGGATGACATTGAAGCCCGTCTGCGAAAAGGTTTAATCTATTCTGAAATAAAGGAATTCGACAAGGCGATTGGTGAGTTGCAGGCGGTTACAGCCGTACGTCCCGATGAGTTGAAAGTGCGTGATTACCTAGCCTATCTTTACGAAGAAACCAGGGACTATAAAATGGCCATTCAGGAATATCGGGCGATATTGGAAATAGATCCCAATTATGTTGAGGCTCATCTCCATTTGGGCAACCTTCTCAATCGTATGAATAACACAAGCGAGGCCATTGACCATCTGACACGAGCTATTGCCATCGATCCGAAACGCACGGAGTCCTATCTGTTTCTAGGATTGACCTATTATCAGGCGGGAAATTATGAAAAAGCAATGGAAGTCTTTAAACAGGGAATTGCCCAAGATCCGAACAACCCTGAGCTCTACTTTAACATTGGTGCCGTTTTTGACAAAATGAACCGTTTTAATGATCTTGTCGCAGCCATGGAAGAGGCGATCCATTTAGACCCCAAACATGCCAATGCGTTGAACTACTTGGGTTATACTTATGCGGATCGGGGAATAAAGCTGCAGGAGGCGCTTGATCTTATCAATCGTGCACTGACGGTTAAGCCGGATGATGGTTACTTTATCGATAGTCTGGGATGGACTTATTATAAAATGGGGAGAATCGACGAAGCCCTGATCCAGCTGAACCGCGCCGTGGTACTGGTTCCGGACGATGCCGTTATTCAAGAACATCTGGGCGATATCTATTTAAAAAAATCATTGCCACGGGAGGCGAAAGAGGCTTGGTTAAAATCCCTTGAACTCGATCCCGATAATAGTAAATTAGCAGAGCGCTATAAATCGGCTGGTTTCGGTGATCCGGCAAAAGAAGAACGGATACAAAAAGCACGCCTTCGAGATTCAACAACCATTCCTTTGAAAAACGGTCGAGAGTTGACCACAGAACAATCGCAATCCATAGTCCACTAAATAAACCTAAATTAAAAAGTGAACGGATTCCAGCTCCGGATGGAACTGCCGAAATTTGTCATGTTGGTTCCAAAGATTGACCGCTCTGTTCATAACGGCTCGATCATAACTAAGGACAGGATGTTTTTAATACATTGATTTTGCAGTTGTTTCAAGCTTTAAATTTTTATTATATTCCTGGCATGATTGCTGCAAATTAGCTATGCAGGGCAATAAAACGTTAAAAGCAATAAACCGATCACAGGAGGGATACATCATGTTAAAGTACATGCACAGCAAAAAGGGTTTCACCTTGATCGAGCTGATGATCGTGGTGGCCATCATCGGTATCTTGGCGGCTATTGCGATTCCTCAGTACATCAAGTACATTAAACGGTCGCGGACCAGCAATGCCGTGGACCATACCCGGATGATCTGTAACGCCATCACGGACTGGGTTTCCGCTCCGAATATGGCGGATGGGGATATTGTTACATATGCAATCCCCCCTTACACAACAGCGGGAAAAGACACGATTCCGTTCTATGCAGTTCCGCCTGCTCAGAGTCATTTCCCATCTGAAGGGGATTGGTTGACGAATGGCGATCAGTACTACACTTATGCCATTGATTTGACGAACCCCAGTGACCCGGTTATAACGGCGTCAGCTAGAAACGGCCTCGCGGATCCGTCGGTTTA
>Ga0335079_10006145_pt1 | contig 13731 bp, 17 predicted proteins | sample Lox_Sample_33_FD_206719 | JGI IMG/M metagenome (GOLD analysis project Ga0335079, IMG submission 206719) | Soil microbial communities from Loxahatchee National Wildlife Refuge, Florida, United States - Lox_Sample_3.3 | ecosystem: Environmental > Terrestrial > Soil > Wetlands | place: USA... | reverse complement strand
GAGGCGCGGGCATTGATCGAGCCGGGCTGATCGGTTGGCCGCGAGCTGAGCTCCCGCGCCGTGCGATCGCTCAAACGGCGAGTCGGTCCAGCGCGGAGCGGTCGACGTCGATGCCTAGGCCGGGACCTGTGGGGACGGTGAGACGCCCGCCTTCCATCCTCAGCGGTTGCTGCACCACGTCGTCGCGGAAGGGATGCCGCGACTGGTCGAACTCGGCAAGGGGCTCGTAGGCGCCGCGGGATTGCGGGCATGGAGGGACGATCGCCGCAGCGTGTAATGAAGCGGCCAGTCCGATTCCCGTGCCAAAGATGTGGGGGTTGACCAGCAGGTTCGCCGCCCCGGCGGCGGCGATGATCTGCCTGATCGCGGTAAAGCCACCGGCCGCGGCAACGTCGGGTTGGAGGATGTCGACGGCGCGACGGGTGATCCAGGGCCAGAAGCCGCTCAGGGTGTACTCGACTTCGCCGGCCGCGATCAAAGTTCGGGTTCCGAGGGCACGCAACTCGACGTAGCCGTCGATGTTCTCGGGCGACACCGGCTCCTCGAACCAGAAGACATCGAGCTCATCTAGGTCGTGCAGCAGTCGCCGGGCCAGGCCGGTCTCGTAAGCGTGGTTGGCGTCGACCATGAGGAGCACGTCGGGGCCGATCGCCTCGCGCACAGCGGCGACATCGCGCGCGTCTGCGCGGACGCCGAAGCCGATCTTCACCTTCATCGCCCGAAAGCCGGCCTGGAGATGTCTCTGCGCCTCCTCGACCAGTTCTTCCGGGTAGACGCCGTCGGGACGGCGAAAAAAGCCCGTCGCATACGCCGGCAAGGACTCGCGAAAACTGCCGCCCAGCAGCTGGTAGATCGGCAGCCCGAGCGCCTTGCCCGCTATGTCGTGAAGCGCAATGTCGACGGCGCTGATCGCGCCGATGACGGCGCCCTTGAAGCCGAAGTCCTTGACGCGGGTGTACATAGCGTCCCAGAGAACCGCGGTGTCCAACGGGTTGGCGCCGCGAATGACATCGGCGAGCACGGTCTCAATCACCGTCTGCGCGATCTGTCCCGGCTGGCGGTTCTGGCAGAGCGACTCGCCGAATCCGGAGATGCCCTCGTCGGTGACGATCTCGATCACCGTGCTGTCACGGCCGGTGATGAGACCCGGATGAGAGCTGTACGTGGGGGTCGGCACGTCGGCGTGCAGCGCCCATGTCCTCACGTCGGTGACCTTCATTGATGCTGCCGGAGGTTACTTCCCGGCAGGGGCGCTCAGTCCACGGGCCGGGAGTGTTCCGCGGACCCGCCCGGTCTGCGGACGCTAGGCGGCTGTTCCGGTGGCGATTGTGCGCAGACGGCGGAGGGCCTCGTGCTCGAGCTGACGGCTGCGCTCCTCCCCAACTCCGAGTGAGCCCTTGATCTGTTCGTGGGTTTGCGGCGGTCGCTGGTTAAGGCCGTAGCGACGGATGACTACGTCCCGGTGGCGCTCCGGGAGGAGCTTCAGCATGCTCCTAACCGTCCTCGTCTCCTCGCCGGCGATTGCAGACTCGGATGGGTCGGGCACGTTGTCGTCCGCCACCAGGTCAACCAGCGGCGTGCCGTCGTCACCGATCGGCTCGTCCAGCGAGGCCGTCGCGCGGGCTGCTCCGTGTAGCGATCGGACGTTTTCGACGCTTAGTCCGGCGCGCTGCGCGACTGCGGCTATCGCCCGGGGGGAGCCGACATGCCGCAGCTCGGCTTCGGCGCGGGCCACGGCTGCAAGCTGCCGATGTGCGTGCGGCGGAACCCGAATCATCTGCGCGCTGGCGACCGCATCAGCTAGCGAGCTTCGAATCCACCACACCGCATAAGTGGAGAACTTGAGGCCGAGACGGTGATCGAACCGCTCGACAGCTCGTATCAGCCCGATCGTCCCCTCCTGGAACAGGTCCGCCAACGGAACTCCGCTGCCTCGATACGTCCGTGCCAGCGACAGGACCAATCGAAGGTTGCTCTCGATCATCCGTCGCTTGGCGGCTTCGTCACCTTGTTCGATCTGGATCGCAAGGCGGACCTCTTCGGCGCGGGACGGGAGCGGTGTCTTCATGACCCTGCGCAACGACGTCCCGAACTGATCATTGCTGGCGATCTGAGGAGTCTCTTCCGTCGAGCTTCTCATGCGACGGGCCTTAGGCGACGTGGCGTCGTGTCCACACCGCCCAGCGACTCGCGCGCGAGGCGGATGAACTCCGCCAGCGCGGGCGACGGAGTCTCGTCTCGCCACAGCAACTCGAACCGGACTCTGCGCGCGGCGTCGAGCGGGCGTGCGTCTACACCGGCGGGCAGTTCATCAGGCGCGGTCGTCATCGCGATCGTTCCGCCACGCTCGATGGCCCGATACAAGCCAGGCCCGGGGGCGCTCCGGGTCATCTCGAGCAAAGCCAGCGGATTGCCGCGTTTCTCGGCGATGATCCGCTCCCGGACTCGCTCGTCGAGCTTGAAGCGAACCACGGAGTCCAGCAGCGCGCGGGCATCGCCGTTGACCAGGCCCCGCACCTCCAGATCAGGTAGGTGCTCCAGCTCCTCGACCGGGTCACGCGCGGCAAACACGATTCCCACCGGCTCCGCAAGCAAACGGCGGGCGACAAACGCCAAGGTCAGTGCCGACGCCCGGTCGAGCCACTGGGAGTCGTCGACGACGCAGAGCAGCGGACGCTTGTCGGCGGCGTCCTAGAGCAGGCTCAAGACCCCGAGAGCGACCAGGAAACGATCCGGTGGCGGACCCGCGCTTAGCCCGAATACGATCTGCAGCGCCTGACGCTGTGGGGGCGGCAGCCCCTCGAGCCGGCCGAGCAGTGGCCGACACACTTGATGCAAGCTGGCGAATGGCAGTTCCATCTCCGATTCGACACCCACCGCGGATGCGAGCGACATGTCCGCAGCGGAGCCGATCAGGTAGCGCAGCAGCGCCGTCTTGCCGATGCCAGCCTCCCCGCGCAGGACCAAGGAGCGACTCCCACCGCGACGGATGTCCCCGAGAAACCCATCGAGCATCGCCCATTCGCCTGAGCGGCCGCGCAGCGCAGGGTGAGGCGCTCGTCCGGCAAGACCAGCAGGCATGATTGAAGAGTGATCCCAGGGCTGTGTTACATGGCTTACAAGCGAGCGGATCACTCCGCCTATGCTCGACACGAGCGGGTCGCACGAGCGGCACCCATAACGGGCGGATGTGGGCGCGCCTGGCCACAGGTATTGGCCTGGGCGAGCGAAGGGCTCATGCTGGGTGCGTCAGGCCGACTCCCCAGACGGAGGTCCGTTCCGCGATGTGTGTGGTAACCGAATTGGTGCTCAGGGCAGACCTCTTCCGGAGGCGCTCGCGCATCCGGGCATGAGCTCTCCCAGCTATGGCGAGCCGAGTCGCATGGCGGTACTGCTGCGCCCGAGGCTCATTTCCGCGCTGTTTCCGCGCCTGCCGCGCGACTCGCACCCGAGCTACTGGCTCGCGCTCGGGCTGGGCAGCGCCGCCGTCGTGGTGCTCGCGGCCCTGCGCCTCTTCCCGGTCGCCCTGATCGCCGCCGCGTTGCTCCTGCCGGTGCTGGTCGCGCTGTACCTGGTCGACGTCAATGCGTATGGGGATGAGCCTGTCTGGGCACTGGCCCTCACGATGGGCTGGGGCGCGGTGGCGGGTGTGGGGTTCGGTCTGCTGGCGCTGGCGGTCGCGCCTTCGGCCGCATCGGTGATCGTGAACGGGACGTCGCAGTATGTTCTCGTCCAGGGGCTGGTCTTGCCTTTTTGCGGATTCTTCGTGCTGCTTCTGGGGCCGCTCGTCCTGCTCCGCTACCAGCACTTCAACGCCGTCCTAGACGGGGTCACGTTCGGCGCGAGCACGGGTGCGGCGTTCAGCGGCGCCCAGGCGATCACGTATAGCGCTCACCTGATCGGCGCCGGTTTGCGGCCCGGCGGAGCGGTCCTGCCCTGGGTCTGGCGCTTGGTGTCGATCGGGCTGGGCATGCCGATCGTGATCATGGGGGCGGCTGCGGCTGCTTGTGCTGCGCTCTGGTTGCGCTATCGGGCTCCGGTGCGGGACGCCGAGGCGCTTGGGGCGCTTGGCCACCCGGCGGTGGCGCTCCCGCTGGCTGGACTACTCGTGGCGGGAGCCGCCGTGGGTGAGACGTTCTTGTCGGCTGGCGGCTGGGTCGTTTGGCTGGCGGTGTTCGATCTTGTGGCGATCTCGCTCCTGCGGCAGACCATCCATGTCGGCCTGCTCGAGGAGTCGGCGGCGACCGGGACCGGAGGTTCGCCGCCCGGGTCCGTGCCGGAGGCGCCGTCATGAGCATCTTCGCTGAGCGGGCGTCCGGGGCTCCGAGTGGTGGGGGCCTGGGGAGGCTGGTCGTCCACGTCTTTGGGTTCTTGTTCCTGCTCCTGATCGGGTTCTCGATCCTGACCAACTTTTTGGTCGCCCCGGTCGTGGTCGTGCCGTGCACGAGTGGCCAGCCCTGCGGTGCGCCGCCGACCGTTCCAGCGGTGATTCGGGAGACCGCGTGGCGGAGCTCGCGGTACGGGTTCACTCTCGAGTACCCGGCGTCGGTGGTGAAGGTCTCGCAGCAGACGCCAAGCGGGGTTGTCCTGGCGGTCGACGTCGGCGGGAAGAACGGCGCGGTGACAGTCCAGGGCTTTGGCGCGGGGACCACGCCGGCGCAGGCGATCAGCGAGCAGGTCCGTGGGCTTAGCGGGGTCTCACAGCTGGCCGCTGACACAAACCCGGCCCACGAGTTGCTCGGAGCCGGCGTCGGCTACCTTGGCGGCGCCGGCCGGACCTACGTCGGCGACGCCACCTCGCCTCAGGGAAGTGAGCCGGTCAGCATCGCGTCCCAAGCGGCCCTCGACGGGCAGGTGACCGTGAGCGTGACCGTGGTCGGCGCCACAAGCGACAGCGGCTACCGCAGCGACCTGTACGCCGTGGCCGATCTCATCGTCAACAGCGTGCAGTGGCACGGATGAGGCGAGGCGCAACACAACCTCAGACGCGGAGAGTCCGACGCCGCTCGATTGCGTGGCGGCAGCTCGCCTTGCTCGGTGTGCTTGTCGCCGCCGCTGCGTGGTGGTTCGCACGCCCGGCCGCGCCGGAGGCCCAGGGCCACCGTGCCGAGCCCCTTCTCCTCGGAGCGACCGACCCACACACGACAATCGACTTCACACTAGTACTGCGGCTGCCCGGCCAGGCGCACCTGACGCGGTTTTTGAACGAGCTGACGGATCCCGCCGCCGCCAACTACCGCCACTTCATCGGCCCCGCCGCCTTCGGTGAGCGCTTCGGTGTCTCACGCTTCGTCCTGAACCGAGCGAGCGCCCAGCTTGCTCGGGACGGCGTCCGGGTCACCGCCAGCTACCCCCAGCGCACGTCACTCGACGTCCGCGCCACGGCAGGCACGATCAATCGGGTCTTCCACGTTCGCTTGATGGATTGGCGCAGCGCGGACCGACGGGTCTTCCACGCCCCGCTCGGCGCGGTGACCGTCCCCGGCGACCTCAGCGGCGCGGTGAGCGCGGTCGCGGGCCTCGACGGCACCACTCTGGTAACTGACGACTCTGCGGCGATCCAAGGGCTAACCCCGACCAGCGCGCGAAGCGTGTACGACGTTGACCCGCTGTTGGGGCAGCGCGTAACCGGCCAAGGAGAGAACATCGCGGTGGTCGAATTCGCCCAGTTCGATCAGTCGGATCTCGACAGCTTCGACCAGCAGTTCAACCTGCCGGACATCACCCCGAGCGACGTCGCGGTCGACGGTGGCGCGAGCGACGACGATCCATCGTCCGTGGCCGAAGCCAACCTTGACCTCGAGGTCGCACACGAAATCGCCCCGGACGCCGAACTGCTGGATTACAATGCGCCTCAGGCGACCTCGTCCGGCGCGGACACCTTCGGCGCTGTCGTCGACCGAATCACCGCCGACGGCCAGGCCCGCTTCGTGTCGGACAGCTGGGGCAGCTGCGAGGCTGACACGCCTCGTGCCGACATCCAACGCGACGAACAGGCGCTCGAAGCGGCGGCGGCACGCGGCATCAGCGTCTTCGTTGCCGCCGGCGATACAGGGGCCTACACCTGCCAGGAGTCCAGCGACAGCAACCACAGCCTTTCTGTGAGCTGGCCGAGTTCGAGCCCGTTCGCGGTCAGCGTGGGCGGCACCGCGCTATCGGTGACCACGACCGGAGCCTACGCCGGCGAGACGGCATGGGACGACACGCTCGAGCAGAGTGGCGGTGGCGGTGGTCTCAGTCTCGACTACAACCGGCCGTCGTGGCAGGCCGGGCCGGGAGTCGCGAGCCAGTTCTCAAATGGCAGGCGCCAGCTTCCGGACGTGGCCGCCGCGGCGGATCCATGGTCAGGCTGGGACACCTACACCGGCGGCGCCATGACCGTGGCCGGGGGGACGAGTGCGGCCACGCCGTTCTGGGCGGCGTCGATGGCGATGGTCGCCGAGTACGCCCGCCGACATGGAGCAGGCCAGCTCGGATTCGTAGACCCCATGCTTTACGCCATCGCTGCCCGTCCGCAGCAGGCGCCGGCCTTTCATGACGTCACGTTGGGCGCCAACCGTTACTACCCGGCCTCCCGGGGATGGGATTTTGCCACCGGGCTTGGCTCGCCAGAAGTCGCCAACCTCGCCCGCGACTTGGTTGCTTATCTCAAGCGCTAGGTAGCCGTTGAGTCCGAGAGAATTTCATGGAGAAGCGGCAGCGGATGTGGTCGCACCGCTCGAGAAGTGCTTTGCCCTGGTCGCCGCGGTCGATCGCTATCCGGAATGGTGCCCAGACGTCGTCCGATACGTCGAGATCCTCGAGCGTGGCGCGAGGGGTGAGCCGCTGCGCGTACGGATGGCGATCCATGTCGTCCGGGGGACGCTGGTCAGGGAGTTCCAGCTTCTTCTCGCGATCGCCACCGAGCCGCCTCGATCCGTGACCCTGAGGAGGGTGACGGACCATCCGACCAACCAGGAGTTCACGGCCATCTGGCTGCTGCGCCCGGACGTCGGCACCCGGATTGCGCTTCAACTCGACGCGAAGCTGCGCGTCCCCGCGCTTGTCCCGGCCCGCGGGATCCCCGACGAGATCGCCAACGGGTTCGTCGCAGCGGCGTCTCGCGCACTCGCTGCCCCGCCACCTTAGGCTTCGATTCAGCGGAGCAGCGGCGTGAGCGACCTACCGGTTTTCCACGAGCGCTTTGAAGTTGTCGAGGCCCTCCTCGAGGCTTTTGCCGTTCATGCGCTTAACGATGAGCGCGTCAGCGACCTTGCCGAACACGCCGGCCGGTAGTGCGTAGTCGAATGTCGTGGTAAGGCGTGTTCCATCGCCTTCCGGAGTGACCTCCCAGCGAGCACGCCCCGACAACATGCCCTCCATCTGGAGAAGCTGCAACTTCCCCGGCTGGTAGTCGATCACTGTCTCGGAGATCGGCATGGAGACGCCGGTCGCCTTCACCTTGAAGGCGACCTTGCCTCCTGTCTCCGGAAAAGGAGCGGTGATGTTGATCGCTGTCATGCCCGGATACCAGTCCGGCCAGCGACTGGCATCACTCAAGAGCGCCATCGTCTCCTGCGGGGAGGCGTCGATTTGGACATTGCGTTGCACGATCGCCATCGTGGATCTCCTTCCCTCCGAGTGCCGTCCCACCCCGAGACGTGGCTGGGCCTGCCAGCTTGCCAAAGTCCCAGCGCCTGACGCGATGTCGACCAGGGCATCGACCAGTGTGTGGACCAGGGTCCCATGGGCGCGACCTGCGGACCCAGCCGGGAGAGTTGGCGTCCTACTTTCGGACCGAGGAGGCTCACATGGCTGCCACAACCGAGAGGTCGGACGCGACCACGATTCGCCCGTTTCACGTCGACGTTCCGGAGGAGCCCCTGGCGGAGCTGCGTCGACGCCTCGCGGCCACGGTGTGGCCTGGCAAGGAGCTCGTGTCAGATCGGTCGCAAGGCGTACAGCTGGCCACGATCCAGGCGCTCGCGCGCTACTGGCAGGCCGAGCACGATTGGTGCGTCTGCGAGGCCAAGCTCAATGCGCTTCCGCAGTTCAAGACCGAGATCGACGGACTCGACATCCACTTCATCCACGTTAAGTCGCGCCACGAGAACGCGCTGCCGCTGATCATCACCCACGGCTGGCCGGGATCCGTGATCGAGCTGCTCGAGGTCGTTGCACCGCTCACCGACCCGACTGCGCACGGCGGCTCTGCGACGGACGCGTTTGACCTCGTGCTGCCCTCATTGCCCGGCTACGGCTTCTCTGAAGTGCCGAAGACGGTCGGCTGGGACCCGGGCCACACGGCACGCGCCTGGGCGGAGCTGATGACGCGACTGGGCTACACCCGCTACGTCGCCCAGGGCGGCGACCAGGGCGCGGCCGTCACTGACTCCATGGCGATCCAGGGGCCGACGGGACTGATCGGCATCCACCTCAACTTCCTCAGGAGGCCCCCACTGGAGATCGCGGCGGCCGTGTTTGGCGGTGCGCCCGACCCGGAGGGGCTCACCGACGATGAACGCGTGGCGTTCAAGGCATTCAAGGCCCAGTTCCGGAAGGGCTACATCGTCGAGCAGGGTCAGACGCCACAGACGATCGGCTACTCCCTGACCGATTCACCCATCGGCTTGGCGGCGTGGATCCTCGACCACGACACCGACAGCTACGAGAAGATCTCACGGGCGTTTCTCGATGGCCATCCGACCGGCGGCCTGACCCGGGACAGGATCCTCGACAACATCACGCTCTACTGGGTGACGCACACCGGGACCCCGGCGGCGCGGATCTATTGGGAGGGTGCGCGCGCAGCGGCGCTCGCGGCGGGACAGCCGTCCCCTCCGGTCTCGCTCCCGGTGGCGTTCACGGTATTTCCCGACGAGATCTTCAAGGCGCCGCGAAGCTGGGCCGAGCGCGTCTATCCCAACCTGATCTACTGGGGTCAGGTCGACAGAGGCGGCCACTTTGCGGCCTGGGAGGAGCCCGAGCTATTCGCGACCGAACTCCGCGCCGCGTTCCGATCCCTCCGCTAGACCCGTTTGAGCGCAATCTTCTCCACCGTTACTCCACCAAAGAAGGTTCACATGAGCACCACCGCTCCGCAGGCCCCTGGACTCACTCGCACCGACATCCAGGAGCATGACCTCAGCGTCCCCGGACGGAAGGTCATCCAGAACCGTGTCGACATCAGCCCGGACGCGCCGGCCTTCCGGCACAAGCATCCCGGTGAGGAGGTCATCTACGTCCTGGAAGGATCGCTCCAGTACGACATTGACGGCCAGCCACCGATACGGGTGAGCGCCGGCCAGGGCCTGACGGTCCCGCCCGACACGGTCCACGCGGTGAAGAACATCGGCAGCGACAACGCGGCCGAGCTCGCGACCTACATCGTCGAGAAAGACAAACCATTCCTCGTGGTCGCCGACTGACCCCGAGAGGACTGGCCGCGCGACGCTCTTGCCCTTAGGATTGCCGCGCTGTGCTCAGTCATCCTGGCGTTGTCGTCGAGGACCTCGACGCGGTGACCGCGTTCTTTCTCGCTCTCGGATTCGAGCGCGAGGGCGGGACGCTCGTCGAGGGCGAGGCCATAGACAAGATCAACGGCCTCGACGGGGTCCGTGCGGATGTCGCGATGGTGCGAACCCCCGACGGCAGCGGGAAGCTAGAACTCGTCAAGTACCACACACCGACTGACGACGACGGCCCGCGTACGGCGCCGGCGAACCGGTTGGGCTTCCGACACATCGCCATCGAAGTGAATGACCTCAACACGATCGTCGATGGATTGCGAGCTAGGGGCTTGGACACGGTCGGCGAGGTCTGTGATTACGGGAACATTTACTGGCTCTGCTATTTGCGCGGACCCGAAGGCCTGATCGTCGAGCTCGCCGAGTACATCGGCTCGAAACGAGCTAGCTAGCCATGAGCGAAGATCACGCTGTCATCGTGGTCGCGCAGTGGACCGCGCGCGCGATAAGCACTCACTCAGAAAGGGCGGACCTATGGACCTCGAGCTGACCGGCAAGGTCGCGGTCGTCACGGGCGCGAACAAGGGCATCGGGCTCGCAATCACCGAAGCGCTAGTCGCCGAAGGCGCCCACGTCGTCGGAGGATCGCTCTCGACGGAGAACCTTGACGGCCTCGACGGTGTCACGGCGGTTGCGGTGGACCTGGTGGCCGAGGACGGCCCGGCCGCGCTCGTGCGAACGGCGATCCGGGAGCACGGCCGACTCGATGTGCTCGTCAACAACGTGGGAGGGGTCCGGATCAGAGTCGACGGTTTCCTTGGTACCAGCGATGAAGAGTTCGACTGGGCGCTTCGGATGAACTTCTTCACCGGCCTGCGCGCGACACGGGCGGCGCTGGGACCGATGCTCGAGCAGGGGACCGGATCGATCGTGAACGTTGCTTCGGTCAACGCGTTCTTCCAACCCGACGGCGCCACGGTCGACTACGGGGTGGCCAAGGCCGGGGTTGTGAACCTGAGCAAGTCGTTGTCGCAGGAGTTCGGCCCAAAGGGAATCCGCGTTAACTGCGTGTCGCCGGGGCAGGTCAGCACGGACCTGTGGCTCGGCGAGCATGGCGTTGCCGCGACCTTCGCGGACGCGACGGGCGTCGACGCCGACACGATCCGTGCCAGCGCGACCGCGGCGATCGCGACCGGCCGGTTCACCACACCGCAGGAGGTCGCGACGTTGGTCACGCTGCTCGCATCCGACCGCACGGCGAACATCACTGGCGTCAACTACGTGATCGACGGTGGACTGATCAAGACCACCTGAGAATCGATGACAGCGGATGACCTCGCCGGACCCCACCCCACTCGAGGCGCCGCTGCCCGCGAAAATTGTGACCACCGACGGAAGCTCTTGATCGGCGATCGAGGTGACGTTGCATGTTGACGCGGTTGCCTCGCCCGCCGCGGCCGTCGTAGTCGCACTGGACGGCGAATTGGTGGAGTTGCCGATGACCGCTCCGGCGATCCCCGCGGCGATGAGCACGACAACGCCGAGCCCCACCAGAAGGGCGCGGCGTGGGGGGCGCTCAGGCGTCACGACCGCTCGTACCCACGGCCATTCCGGTCAACTTCTGTGAGGAAAGTCCGGGTTTGAACGCTTGTACGGGCAACTACGGGGATCGATGCTACTCCGACGCCGGTTTGGCTTCCAAGGGTGCGGCAACCCCGTCATCTAGATGCGGTAGCGAAGAATCGCGGCAACCGAGCCTTGGGCAGGGATCTCGTCCCGGCGGAGGGCGAGTACGCGCGCGCCGGCTAGCCAGGCGCGCCGGGCAATCTCGTCGACCACCCCGTATCGATCCGCGCTCGAGCCGGGCGACAGGGCGACCGCGCCCGTCTCCTCGTCGATCGCGCACAGGATCGTCTCGGCCATCGCCGCTACTACCTTCGAAACGCAAATCCGCACCGAACGGGGCTGTGCGTCTTTGAGAGTCTACCGCCGACGGCATCGCCGGCGGTAGCCCTCGGACTACTTCTCGGGCTCGTCCTCCGCGTTGCCGAACGTGCCCTCATGGATGTGCGACTCGGCCTGCTGGCCCCTGGCGAAGCTGCCGAGCTTCGTGTCCTCAGGAAACTCTTCAACGTCTTCCTGCCCGGCCGCGAAGCTGGCTACGTTTTTGTCGGGCTCGAACTCCTCAGGGTTATTCTGGCCCTCGGCAAACCCGCCGCCCGTGGCCCCAAAGGGGCGGGCGGGGTGCGTCCCCCGGCGATCGCTCACGTCGTCTCCTTGTCCTAGCGGATGGAAGCTTGACCGCAGCTTAACGCCGCGTTCCGCGCCTGGCTAGTGCTCGCAGTGCGTCCGCTCTTCGACGTTAAGAGTCCGGCGACTCGATGAAGCCCGGCCGCGCGTAAGCGGGGTCCGGATAGGTGTAGAAGCCGCGGCCGGACTTGACGCCGACGTCGCCGCGATCGACGTACTCCTTGAGGAAGGCCGCGTTGGCGTGCAACTGGGGGTCGTCGAGCTGGCCCGCCCAGTAATCGGTGATCGTCCACACCGTGTCCAGGCCGACCGCGTCGAGCGCGCCGAGCGGCCCGACGGGCGCCTTGGTGACGTGCATCCAAGACCGATCGATGTCCTCGATCGATGCGACGCCCTGCTGAGCGAGTGTGATCGCGGCGGTGTTGAGCGCGCTGTACATCGAGTTGAAGACGTACCCGTTGTGCTCTCGCCGCAGCTCGATCGGAACTTGACCAATGCGCCGCGCAAACGCGACGACCAGGCGCGTCACCTGGGACGCCGTGCCGGGGTGCGGCATGACATCTACCAGGTTGTTGATCCAAACCGGAAGATGAAAGTGAAGCGCCAGCAGCCGGTCACCACGCCCGGATGCCTTCGCGAACTGGGAAGGCACGAGCGTCGACGTGTTTGTCATGAAGATGGTTCGCGCCGGGCACGCGGCGTTGAACTCAGCGAGCACGCGTCCCTTGAGGTCCGGGTCCTCGGGCACTGCCTCGCTCAGCAGATCGGCGTCGCTCGCGGCAGTCGGGATATCTGTCGTCAGCTCTATCCGTGCCCGTGCGGAGGCCCGCAGATCCGAGGTGATCGCTCCGCTCGTCTCGAGGCCTTGCGCGTAGGAATCGATGCGCCGCTCCGCGGCCTCGAGCGCGGACGCATCGACGTCGTAGAGCACGACGTCGTAGCCGTGGCCGGCGCACTGGAACCCGATCTGCTGGCCCATCGTCCCGGCGCCGACGATCGCGACGCGGTGCACGTCCTCGATCTGCATCGAGGAGAGTGTTCCACCCGGATCATCTGGCCGCAGTGCCGGCCCCGTCGGGCGAAGTCTGGCTCTCGGACAAGGTGGCGCCCGTCTCGAGGAGCGTCTTGAGGTTGGAGAGGATGTGTGGCCACCCCTGGCTGATGGTCTCCAAGACCTTGCTTCCCGGCTCAAAGCCGTCGTGGATCACCGTGAGCTTGACGAACCCGCCCAGGTCATCGATCTCGAAGGCAACCTTGGAGCGTGGCTCGGCGGCGACACGCTCGAGGAACGCCTTGGGGAACCCGACACGCTCGGCCGCTTGCTCTTGCCACTCGGGCGAGAACGTGTGCCAGGTGTAGGCAAGCCGCCGGTACGGCTCGGCCTCGAGCACCACCTGTTCGGGATCGGCGATCGCCAGTCCCCACTGACGCAGGGTCATGGTCGAGCCGGGATTCCAGTCCGAGTCGAACGCGATTCCCCAGTAGCGCTCGGTGAACGCGGGCTCGGTCAGTGCCCGCCAGAGACGCTCGGGAGTGGTGTGGATATAGGTCGTGTAGACGAAAGACGGCTTGTCCATGGGTTGATCCTCCAGGGCTCGTTTGAGGTCAGACAGGGCGCGGACCCGGTCACGGTCGTACTGGTCGATCCACCGCTCCGAGATCTCGTTGATGGGTGCCGGGTTGAGGTAGTGGAGCTTCTCCCGGCCGTGCCACACCGTGGTCACGAGGTGAGCGGCCTCGAGCACCGCGAGGTGTTTTGAAACCGACTGTCGGGCCATGTCCATGTCGGCGCACAACTCGCGCAGGGTCTGCCCGCTCCGCGTGTTGAGGCTGTCCAGCAACCGGCGGCGGCCGGGGTCGGCCAGCGCGCGGAACACGTCGTCGATCGGAGGTGGATACGCAGCCATTTGGCTGCATCTACTTTATGCAGCCGTACGACTGCCTGTCAAGGACGGTGTAGCTGGCGTCCGCGTCCGGTCAGGGCAACGGCCCCTCAGTCAGTCGTACGACTGAGTTTTCTGTTCGTAAGCGCACA
>Ga0335079_10006144_pt1 | contig 13731 bp, 9 predicted proteins | sample Lox_Sample_33_FD_206719 | JGI IMG/M metagenome (GOLD analysis project Ga0335079, IMG submission 206719) | Soil microbial communities from Loxahatchee National Wildlife Refuge, Florida, United States - Lox_Sample_3.3 | ecosystem: Environmental > Terrestrial > Soil > Wetlands | place: USA: Florida... | reverse complement strand
GCATCCCACCAGCTCAGATTCGGGCTCCCGAGCAAAAGCTCGAGGCCTCCGGCAGATATCACCACAACACTTCCGGGAGAATTCGGCTGTGCGGCCAGTTGCCCGGCAATCCATCCGATCATGACTGCACTTATAAGTAGTCTTTTCATAAAGCAATCCTTTCTGGCTTCAAAAATTTCTTGATTCTCGACGGCGGGCCCGCGGGCAGAAAGCGCTCTCTGGATAAGAGCGAGCAGTAAGGCGATCATGCGCTTGCGGGTCCTCGGTATCGACAGAAGGAATCATGCACGTCGGCCACCACAGGATCATGGCGTTTGCTGGGTGGACCTCCGTGGATTTGAGCTCGCGTTCAGCTTGCGGACAGTTTCTTGATATCGTTTGCACCCGTAAAATCCAAACAGCCATCGCCTCGGCGATACAACTGTTGGCGGGCGTTGTTGTTGGAAAGCATGGCGACCACCCTCTCTGGTATTCATGTTGCAAGGTGCGAAATGCCCACGCTTTCAGGTCCTTTGTATCGATGGGAATAATGCAACTCTATTACCGGAAACAGTCTCGTTTACGGTGCACGAGGTACGTTCATCTTGGTCCCCTGCCCATTCTCGGCACTTGATTCGGCTTACACCGGCATTTTGGATCACCGGGCCATTGATAACAGGCACGTTAATACTCGTCCGGATTGGATACAAGAGTGCAAATCTATGTACTGGAAAGTGATTTGCAATGATCCGGGTTACAAAAACAGAGGAGCAGTCACACACGATCGTCACCATTGATGGACAGCTCTCGGGGGATTCCATCGCCGTTGTCGAGGCGTGCTGCAATCAAGCCAAATCGAACGGAAAACCTATAGAGCTCTTCCTGCGCGATATCACGACAGTGGACCAGGCGGGTCAAATGCTACTGAGCCGCCTGGCGGCTAAAGGCGTCCGCCTGGTCGCAAGAGGCTTGTATACCTCCTATCTCGTCCAATCGCTGGCCTCAGATAAAGCCGTGCCCGACCATCCTGCGGTGAAAATCAGGGCCGGCTCGGCTGAGAGGGAGGTGGAGAAGACCTAAGTGCATTCGCAGAGGTCGCCTTTGAAGAAGCTCGCTTGATTTCCCGATAGACGGCCCGCCTCACTGCAGCGGCTGCTCATTGATATGAGCGGCCGATATTGTATTTCCGCATGCGTGATTGCAAGGTCGTCCGGGCCAGCCCGAGCCGGGCGGCCGCGCCGTTCGGCCCCCCGACCATGCCCTTGGCGTCTTTCAAAGCCTGCAGGATCCGTGTGCGCTCGGCGGCCTCGGAAATGTTCGAAGGCCGGCCGTGCAGCGCCACCGGGGCGGCCTTGCCAATAAACTCCGGCATAGCGACGTGGAGCTCAGACCCGGCGCTCAAAATCACCGACCGCTCTATAACATTCTGTAGCTCGCGAATATTACCGGACCAATCGTAATTAGTGAGCGCCTCCATGGCCTGTGCTGGTATTGTTTCGATTCTTCGGCCCATCCTTTGCGCATGCTTTTGGACGAAGTAACGAATGAGCAAGGGGATGTCCTCACGACGCTCCCGCAGGGGAGGAACTTCCAAAGGAAAGACGTGCAGCCGGTAATACAGGTCCATTCGGAAACTGCCCTCATCGACCATCGCCTTCAGGTTCCGATTGGTTGCGGCGACGAACCGGACGTCCGTCCGGATAGTCCGATTGCCGCCGACACGTTCGAACTCCTGGTCCTGGATAGCGCGGAGCAGCTTCGGCTGGAGCTCGAGCGGCATTTCGCCGATCTCGTCGAGAAAGAGCGTACCTCCATGCGCCAGCTCGAAGCGTCCGATCTTCTGTGCCACCGCTCCGGTGAACGAGCCCTTTTCGTGCCCAAACAACTCGCTTTCGAGCAGACTGGAAGGGATCGCCGCGCAGTTCACTTTGACGAAGCTGCCCTTCTTCCGGCTGCCCAATTCGTGAATGGCGCGGGCTACGAGCTCCTTTCCCGTCCCTGTTTCACCCAGTATCAGAACGGTTGCATCGGTGGGCGCCACTATCTGAATGCTGTTCAAAATCGACTGGAAAGCGGCGCCCTCACCGACCATGTTGCCGTTGTTATGGTCGAGCCGGATCTCGTCCTCGAGGTAGACCTTCTCGGTAGCGAGCCGCTCCTTTATTTCTGAAAGCTCGCGATAAGAGAGTGAATTCTCGACGGCAATGGCAATTTGTCTGGCCACCTGCACCAGGAACTCGAGGTCGTCATCTGTCCATACGTCGCCCGTGGTTCTGGCGATTTCAAGCGTCCCGAGCGTCCCATTGGTTGTGACTAGCGGAACCGAACAAGCGGACTTGCAGCCCATATCTACGAACCGGCGGTATTGGGGAGAAGTGTATCGGGCAATATTCAGGTCGCGTACGACTACCGGCTTGCCGGTCGCGAGCGCCTCCGCCGTGGGCATCCCCTCCGGGTCAATATGGCCCTGCTCCTTCTCAAAAAGTTTAGCACCCGTGAAGTGAAGAGCTACCATCTCCAGATTGCCGGTCCAGTCACGTAACGTCAGCACCGAGAAGTCGTGCGGAATCACTTTTGAGAGCTGTGCGGATATGGCGGAGAACAACTCGTCTGCTGGCAGCTTCGAGACAAGCGCATTCGTTATATCGAACAGTGTGCGCAAGCGGTCCCGCTCCTTGATCGCTTCCTGCCTGGCGAGGAAGGACTCGACTGCGACGGCGAACTCGGTGGCAACTCGCTCCAAAAAGGCTATCTCGCTCGGACAAGGATCGTATGGCGCCACAGAACTGAACCCGAACGCGCCCAGACGACTCTCGCCGGCACTGAGGGGGACGAGAATGAGAGTGCTAATCCCGAACTCTCCGCGAGCACGGCCTACAAAGTGAGGCCAGCGACTTTCAGAATCGAGACGCGAGATTATGAGTGGCTGCTGGTTCCGCCACACCCAACCGGCGGGATCCTGGTCGACCGGCAGCGCAAGGTGTGTGATCTCGGGATTGCCTGGCGCATTCAGAATGTGCCCCCGCATCACGTTGCCGTTGGGATCGTGCAGGATCAGCGCAACATGATCAAAACTGACAATTCGGCTAAGAGATTCGGCTACGCCCTCGAGCAGACTTCTGAGATCAGTGCGGCCTGCGATTGAACGCGAGAGCGCGACAACAGCCTCGTAAATTTCGGTTGAGGAGGCTCCCACCGCCCCGATCATATCTAATTTCCTCTCCTGCATCGGGATAGCAACAAAATCGCCAATAAAGTAGCCCATGCCTTTCAGGGACTTACGCTGCCTCTGCCGAATCCGTTGGGCAGATGCCGAAGTCACTTGCCGAAGCGGAGTCAGCAATGCGTCATCGGGCTAACTGGACAAGGTGCAGGCGGTTCCCTTCTACGCGGCTTTCGGCTGGTAGAAATCCAATGCAGCCGATGCAGCGTACTCCTCCCCCGCCTCAACCTGCTCCTGGCATCGGACACAGTGAGGCGTCCAGGGAATGCTTTGGAGACGCTTAACGGCAATTGGCCCCTCACATCGGATGCAGTTGCCATAGCAACCGTCGTCTATGGCGCGAAGGGAACGCTTGACATCGGCCAGTGTCGATGACAATCGGTTGAGTATGCCAGCGGTTTCGTCCCGATTGCTCATGACCTGAATCCAGTCGATTAGTTCCGGCTGGCAGCCCTCGATAGTCAGCTCTTTAACTCGGCCGCGGAGTTGGGCGGCCAGTTCCATCTGCTTGGCCTCGATCGCAGCTTTCAAGTTCATCAGTTCAGTGTTCGTCATAGTTACTCCAGTTCAAGTACCGCGGACCACGCGAATCCTCGGTGTCAGATGCGGTTCAGTGCATGTTAACCGCCATCGCAACTGGTGCATTCTGTTCGCCCAATACGGCGGCACCACGTCGTTTGCCGAAGCAGGTGACGGATTTCGTCGCGCGGACGATGTCGAAGCAGCCGTCGGATACTCCTTGCAACGATGGAAGAAAATCAACTCCCGCCAAACGAGAATTCGCTGACAGCCATCGCATCTCCCGAGACGCATTGTCGGAGCATCGGCACGATAACGCGCTGCAGCTTGTCCTAGAGCGACTGCCTCATAGCTTCATCCTCGGCACCTCCGAGGCGAATCGCCGAATGATCAGGCAGTCGCTCTTTGCGGAGTGGCGGCTACCTTTTGCCAATGCCTGGGGGGTAGTTCTTGAAGAGCTTAGCCATCGCCTTCTCGAGATTGCGATAGTTCTTGTCGGGATCCTTTTTAATATTGAGCGTCTTGGAAGCGGAGCCGCGCCACACAAGTTGTTTGGTAGCGGGGTCGAATAGCCCAATCACCAGCTTGCCGATATCGATAGTCGAGGACGTTACCCTCGTGTCGCCCCAGCCGCCCCACCCCCATCCGAACGGACCACCCCAGCCACCAGACCCGAAGCTATCAAACTGTTTCTCTTGTGAGATCCCTGCCTGATAGCCGACGAGCAGATCACCACCACTCTCCACTCGGCGCAGACCTTTGCCGGCGAGTTGCTCGTCCACGGCGCGCTTGATGTCCTGATCCAGGAGTTCGTCACCTACCTGTACTGGCTTGTAATCAACCCACTGGTATGTTTTGTATGCGTTAAAGTTTGCGGAACGATTGTAATCAAATTGCACATCCTGGGCGAAGGCGGCTACGCCCAGAAACACGATTGCTGTCATATTGATGTATTTCATTCTGTGGTTCTCCTTCGGGTTTAGCGTGCAATGCGTCGTCGAGAGACGCGCGAAATTGTACGAATCCAGATTGACGATGATGCGGCCGCCGCGAACTCGACTTCTGCAGAGTCTTGAGCGGATTCGGCCATCCAAAGCTGCGATGGAGCCTGGTTGGTACATGACTGTTCGAATGCACAGCGATGCCCAGGTGATTTCTCTCTGATCTAAAGCAGTTGCGGCCACGCGAGAGCCACGTTTAGGCCCGTGCCACATCACCAGCCGAACATCGGCGCGTCAAAGCCTCCCAATGAGCTGGCCAGATCCCACGAGCTCCGCCTACTTCGTCCGCAACAAATTGGTCTGTGCGCTTAGAGTCGAGGCGTCCAGTTGCGGGAAAGCGGACGGATTCGTTTGTCACCGCCTGATTGCTTGTGACGCGGCGCTCTTCTGTTGTCGCTGCGACCAATTCCTTGACGACTTAACGCCTGTCTGGGCCCGGTTCAGCTTCGCCTTTTCCAACTCGATCCGTGCCCGATGCCGATGGCCGTTCTTCGAATTCCCGTTCGATATAGACATACTGGCCTTGTCGCTCGATCTGCACGATTGCGGGTTTGCTGCCCGTCAGTTCGTGAATCGCCGCGCGCAACCCCTGCATGCTAATAATCGGTTTACCGTTCACCGAAGCGATAACATCACCGGGCGCCAGCCCTGTGCCGGACTCTTCATTCCCCGCGGTTGTCGCGAAAACGTATATACCCGTGTTCGACCGCAGGCCGTTACGAACGGCGAGCATGGAATTCACGGTTTTTCCAAAAATCCCCAACTCGGGAATCACGCTCTCGTGCGGGTCAATCGAAATATCACTTAAGTCCCGATCATCTGCGGAAACTGCCGGCACCTGGAACTGAAGCGTCTGGTCTCCGCGCAACGCCGTTACCGCCACCGGAACGGCAGGATCGTGCAGATACATCATCGCGGTGTAGTACGGTAGCGTCGAAATCTCGGCGTTGTCGACCGTGGTTATGATGTCCCGCGGCCGGAGTCCGGCGTCGTCGGCCGGGCTACCAGGTAGAACATCGGAGATCATGACTCCGTATCCCCGGCTCAGGCCGAGACCCTGCGCGAGCGCGGGCGTAACCGTCTGCACGCGGACGCCGACCAGGCTTTGTCGCACAGCTCCGTGAGTCCGCAGTTGTTCGTAGACATAACGCACGACTGCTGCTGGTACCGCAAAGCCGAGCCCTTGATTATGGCCGTTCTCGGTGAGCATGAACGTATTGATGCCGATCAGCTCTCCATCAACGCCCAGCAGCGGACCGCCACTGTTTCCGGGATTAATGGCGGCGTCGGTCTGGATATATAGCATTGGAAAATCCGGATGCGGCTGGCGCCCGACCGCGCTGACGATTCCGGTCGTCATCGTATTGTCGAGTCCCTCTGGGCTGCCGACCGCTAGTACAACCTGTCCCTGGCGGGCGCCCCTCCCTGTGTGGTGGAGCGGGATCGTCGGCAGCCCGGAGCCTTCTATCTTTAGGAGAGCAATGTCTGTTGCGCGATTCGCGCCCACAACCGCAGCGTCCAGGACCTGCCGTTTTCCAACGGGTTCGCGATTAGCGTCCACAACTACTGCATCCAGCACTTGCGGTCTTCCTTGGGGCACCAGTCCATCTTCCGAGAGCTCCGATTTCGGCGTCAGCATCACGCGGATGTGACGCGCATTCCGTACCACGTGCTCATTGGTGATGATGTATCCCGAGGGATCGACGATGACGCCCGACCCGACGACGCGGCAAGAGGTTAAGATCGCGGCCCCTTCAGCGCCAGCTGAAGCCGGAGCACACCAGCCCGAAACCTGTACCTGTACGACAGCCGGCGCTACCGTCGCGGCCAATCGCTCCAGCGCGCCGCTAAACTCGGCGAGCGCGTTCGTCTTCTCGCCTCCTCCCGCCCGCGCACATGCCGCCAGACAAAGAAGGATTAGAAATCGTTGCATGTTTGCACCTCGCCGTGCACGCTGACTTCCGGTCATCGCGTTCCAGTGAGGCGGGCTAAATCTGCCGCCGCCACACTGCGGTCGTATTCCGCCCGCAACAGATCGGCCTGTGCGTTCAACATCGAGGCTTCCGATTCCAGGAACACGGAGCGATTGGCCGTTCCAGCCTCCGCCTGATCGCTCGTAACGCGGTGTCCTTCGGTGGTCGCTGCGACCAACTCCGTTGCCGAATTCACGCCTGTTTCGGCCCGGTTCAGCTTGCGAACCGCTTTTTCCACGTCGATCCGTACCCGATTGCGCAGCCGGGCGAGATTCTCCTCGGCTTGGGCGACCTCCGCCGACCGTTCCGACACCTGCCCACGACGTTTGCCGAACTCAAATATGGTCCACGTCATGTGCAGGCCGACGGCGCCGTTATTGTGCGTGAGGAAAGGCGCACCGTCCTGATAGATGTGCTGGGCAAACGCACCGACCTCGGGTATGTATTCGGCTCGAGCCGCCCGCAACGCCGCGCGCGCCTTTTCGACTTGATGAGCGGCGGCTTCGACTTCGGGATTGTGCGCGAGAGCCGAATCAACGGCGGCTTCGATTTCAGGCGAAGGGTCTGAACCAGAGCCGTCCAGTAGCGAAAGTCCCAGCTCCGTATCGACCGGCAATCCGCAGAGGTCCGCCAGCTCCTCCTTCATATCCGTGACGGCATCCTGCAGCTGGCCGTGTACATGCCTTGCCTGTGCGATCTGCGAACGCACTTCGGCGGCCTTCACTTCCAGTGCCACGCCGGTCACAACGGCATTCCGTGTTTCGGTGATTCGCAGTTCGGCGGCGCGAATCTGGGCGTCCACCGCGTCACGGCGGCGCTCAGTGGCGAGAATGCCGTAGTACACCTCCTTGACCTTGTACGCAACCTCGTTTTCTGCGCGGCGCATATCGGCGCGGGCCCCGGCCGCATCCGCCCGGCTCACATCCACCCCCGCGCGGATTTTGAAGAATTGGGTGATCGGTTGCGAGAGCGTTGTCGTGCTCAGTCCGAAGTTGAGCTTGCCCTGATCCAGCGATACGTTCCTGCCCGGCAGAGGCCCGATTTGGGGGTACACACCCAGGGTGCCTTCTGGGATATCGATGTGTTGCTGATCGGCCATATGCACGGCGGTTGAATCGTTTGCGAGAACCGGGAAGTAGCTGGCCCGCGCTCCATGGACGCGCGCGTCCATTTCCTTCACCTTGTCGCCGGCGATCTTGACCATTGAGTTGTGTTGCGTGGCCAGCGACACGGCTTCATCGAGCGTCAGCGGGCGGGGTTGCGCGTGCGCCACAGCGCCGCACCCGATGACGAGCAGCACGGCGGCTACGACGGCACCCACTCCCTTGCGGTCGTGGCTGGCAAGAAGCAAGTCTTGGCTCGGAACGACCGGACCGGGCCGGGAATCGCGCTGGTGAATCAGAACGTAGATGACGGGAATCACGACAAGAGTGAAGAACATAGAACCAACCAATCCGAACGCAATTGCGCTCCCTAGCGGCGACCACATGCTAGAGCCAGAAAGAATCATGGGCGTGACGCCGACTGCTGCTGCCATAGTGGTCAGGAAGATGGGCCTCAGCCGGCGCTCACCGGCTTCGATGGCGGCCTCCTCGACCGGGATGCCTTCCGTCATTCGCTCGCGAATGTAGTCCACCAGAATGATCGAATTCCGGACGACGACACCGCTCAGGCTGACGATCCCCAAGAACCCGGTGAAGCCGAAAGGATTGTGCGTCACCATCAATCCCAGCGACGCTCCTAAAAGCCCGAGCGGAATCGCCGCCATTACCACAAACGGATCGACCACCGAACGGAACTGGAACATCAGAATGAGATAAATCGCGACAACGCTGATGAGCAGCGCCTTGACCATTTCGGGAAAGGTGTCGTTCTGATTTTCATATTCGCCGCCGTACCACACGCGATAGCCGGGCGGCAGCGGAAGTTTATCGGTCACCGGCCGGACGCGCTCCAACACCTGGCTCGGCAGTATGCCTCCCTGGGCCCACGAACGGACGGTCAGCGTCCGCACTCCGTTGCGCCGCACAATCCGGCCCGGGTCCCACACCGGAGACACCGTGGCAATACTGTCCAAGGGCACGCGCGCGCCGGTTACGGGCGACATCACGTAAGTGTTCGCGACATCGTTAAAGGTCTGGCGCCGCGCCGGTTCCAGCCGCAGGGCGACGGCGATGTCTCGCTCGCCTTCCCAATACGTAGTGACCGGCTCCCCTTCGAAGCCGCCCGCAAGCTCCTTCCCGATGGTGGCGTTGGTGAATCCCAGACGGTTGGCCACCTCCTCCCGGAGACTTACTTTCATCCTGTAGGCGTCCTCGCGCCAGTCGCTGTGCACGTCCAGCGATCCCGGCGTGCGCTGGAGCAGATTCTCCACGTGATCGCCCCAATAGCGCAATACGCGCTCGTCGTCGCCGGTAAGCCGGACCTCGATGGCCGCCAACTGGACCGGGCCCTGTTGCAACTCGCTCAGGAAGACGCGGGCTTCGGGAGCCGCCTCCGCGAGGCGCGGCCGCAGCTCTCGGACCAGCTTCGGCGTGATTTCCGCCGACTCGGTCGAGACCAGCAACTGGGCGTAGTTCTTGTCCGGCAACTGCGGGTTGACATTGTAGTAGAACCGCGGAAAGCTCGAACCTATGAACGAGGTGTAGTTCACCACCTCCTTGTCCCGGCGCAGCACGTCTTCGATGCGCCTCACGGCGGCCTCGGTCGCTTCCACCTTCCAGCCTTCCGGAAGCCAGACGTCCACTACAAACTGGTCGCGCTCGGCAAACGGGAAGAACCGCTCCGGAAGTTTATGGAGTACGAGTGCGCCCGCCGCCACCGCAAACACTCCGAGTGCAATCGCGGCAGTCTTCCATCTCATGGCCACTACAATCACCCGGTTGTAGATCGACTGCATGATTTCCAGCGGCGAGCGGCGTCGTTTTTTGTCCGTAGCCTCTTCGGCATGATGCAGCCCTTGCCGGATGAAGAACTGACTCAGCATGGGAGTCAGCAGCATGCCGACCAGGAAAGACGTCGAGAGCGCAATCGCCACGGTCAAGGGCAGCGCGCGAATAAACTCGCCGGTGGCCCCTGAAAGGATCAGAAACGGCAGGAAGGAACAGATGATGGTCAGAGTGGCGGTAAGCACCGGAATCGCAAGCTCGCTCGCGCTGCGCCACGCCGCTTCCGGCCGAGGCACGCCCTGGTCGAGCAGCTCGATATAGTTATCCGCAATCACGATCGCGTCGTCCACTACCATCCCCAGCACTACAATCAGCGCGGCGATCGACACCTGGTGCAGCTCGATGCCGAAAGCGTTGAGCAGGCCGAAGGTCGCCGAAATGGTCACCGGAATCGCCACGGCCGACACCAGCGCGACGCGGAACGGCAGCAGCAGCATCGTTACCAGAATCACCGAGGCGATGGCTATGCCGAACTCCCGGATAAAGTGTTTCACGCGGTCGGCGACAACTGTGGGCTGGTCGGCAACGAATTCGATCTTCAGATCGGGCGGCAACAGCGGGCGCAGGCGGTCCAGCGAAGCGTGAACTTCCTTGCCGAAATCCACGATGTTATTGCCTTCCTGCATTTCCACGGAGAGCATAATGGCTCGCTCGCCTCTGGACCGCGCATATTGCGTCGGGTCCTTGTAGACGCGGTCGACGTTGGCCAGGTCGCCGATGTACACGGGTTGTCCGGTGCGCGAGACATCGATCATGACGTGCCGGATCTGGTCCTCCGTCTCAAACGCACCGGTGGCCTGGATCGGAGGCTTTCCGCGTTGGGTCGGCACTGCTCCGGCATAATGCACCATGTTGCGGCCTTCGAGGGCTTTCATGACCTGCTCCGCCGACACGGAGTACTGCGAGAGACGGCTGAGGGTACTGGAGACGTCGATCTCCTCCTTCTGCTCGCCGATGCGCTTGACCTTGGAGACGGCCCGAATGCGGCGGATTGCCGACTCGATCCGCTCGGCATAGTCTTTCAACTCGCGGTAGCCGTAGTGGTCGCCATGAATCGCCAGCAGGACCGCGACCGTGTCTCCAAAGTCGTAGTCGACGACCGGGCCGAGCACACCCTCCGGAAGATCCGTCTGCTTCAGTTCCGCCATGTCGAGACGTAGCTTGGACCAGAACTTCTCCGTATCCTGGAGGTTGTCTTCCAGGTTGAGATTGATAAACATCGCTCCGTTCATGCTGGTCGAGTAGGTCTTCTCGCGCCGTACGCCCTCGAGTTTGAAGAGGCGCTGCTCGACTTTCTGGGTGACCTCGTTCTCGACCTCCGCGGCGGAGGCGCCCGGATACAGAGCGGCCACAATTCCCTCGCGCACGTGGATCTTCGGGTCCTCGCGTCGCGGCATGCGCATCAGAGCATAAGCGCCGCCGGCGACCAACATGATCGTGAGAGCAATCGTAACTTGTGGATAGCGCAGCGAAGCGCGAACGGGATTCATCGGGCACCTCCGGCAATTTCAACCAAGCTACCCTCGCGGACCTTCTGCTGCCCGGCCACGACCACCTGTTCGCTGCCGCTCAGGCCGGAGCGAATCTCGACTTCATTGCCAACTGGCAGGCCAACCTCGACCCTGCGCCCGTAGACACGCTTGCGGTCCGCGGAGTAGACAAAGACATTGGGCGCGCCCTGTGGATCGGGCACGACGGCCTCACCGGGGATGGTCAAGGACTTGACCTTGGCACGCCCAAAAATGCGGGCTTCCGCCACCATGCCGGCAAGCAGCACCGGTCCGGGGTTAGGGACGAGGATCTTTACCGTGTAAGTGCGTGACGTCGGTTCGGCGGCCACACCGATAATGGCCACCTTACCAGCGAAGCGGCGTCCGTCGAGCGAAGGCGCGGAGATCTCCGCGGCCGCGCCTTGGTAAACCTTGCCGATTTCGGCTTCCGGAACTCCCACGCGGACTTTGACTGGATTGAGTTCGACAATCGAAAAGACTGGCGTCCCGGCCGCGACCGTCTGCCCAGGGTCCACCCTGCGCATACTTATATTGCCGGAGATTGGCGCGAGGAGCCGCGTGTCATCCAGCCGCTTTCGTTCCTCACTCGCCTGGGCGACCGCCGCGTGTGCCTGTGCGGTCGCAGTGGCGCGATCTTCCTTGCGGGTACCTTCCTGCGCCTGTTCATAGCGCTCGCGCGCGGCTTTGTATGCCGCCTCGAACTTCTGAAAGTCGTTCGGAGGAAGACTTTTTCGTTCGACGAGGAACTTCATGCGCTTGTATTCGTCTTCCGCTCGTTCGAAATCGATACGGGCCTGTTCGAGCTCCTGTTTCCGGAGGCCGGCGTCGGCTCTCTGCTCGACGGCTTGGGCGGCCTGCTGTTGCGCCGCCGCGGCGTTGAAGGCGTTTCGGTAATCGGTCGGATCGATTTCCGCCAGCAACTGTCCTTTGCTTACGTGCTGGCCCTCTTCGACGTATACCCTTGCGACACGACCCCCAACCTGGAAAGCTACGTCAGCCGTTTCCGAGCCCTCAACCGAACCGCTGGCGCTCACCGATTCGGCCCGCTCCACAACGGCTGGGGCCCGAACCTGAACCGGCACCGCGGCCTGCTCGGAAGCCGCATGGGTTTCGTGGAGGCTGCACGACGTGAGCGCCGTGACGCCAAGCACGATAAAACAAGTGAAGATCTGGTTTTTCTGCATTGAAATTATCCTCAATAAGGAATTGGGGGGGCGCTCATCCGGTCAAACGCCAGCTTGGCGGCCTCCGTGTACATGTGTTCCGATTCGGGATCGGTATTTATCGCTATGCTGCCCAAGCCGTGTGCAACCGCCAAAAGCACAAGCGCGACAATTTCCGGCCGATCAGCCGGCACTCCGGCTGTCGCGCTGAGATACCGGCCGACTGAAGCGGCGTACGTTTCGAGTTCTTGACGCCGCAGTTCGGCGAGGTGCTTTCGGACGGAGCCATCTCTCATCGCCCTTCGGCTGAATTCCATTCGCAGAGCGATGAAGTCCTTAAGCCGCCATTGATTCGAGAACCAGTCCCGAACCGCGGCGATCCGCTCCGCGGGTTCCGATACCTGTTGAAAGATGCCGTCGAGGGCTTTGGGTCGGCGCCCGTCGATCACTGCGAGGAATACCTGCTCTTTGTCGTCAAAATTGGAGTAGAAGGCACCACGGGAATATCCCGCCATTTCGCTGATATCTTCCACTGAGGTATCGTCGAAGCCCTTCCGTATAAATAAGGTCTCGGCTGCTTCGATGAGGCGTGTCCGTGTCACCTTTTTGCTCTCGTCTCGTGTAAGCCGTTTCCGTGCCTTCATAGCGATTCACTCATGAATGCCGATGCTGATCTGCATTCGAACGTCGTACTAGAATTGGCATTTGGTTGGCCATTCCCTGCGGAGCCCGGAATGGTAGCGCAACCTTCTAAATCGACGAGGGTTGCGCCTCGCAGTAAGTCAGATCCCGTCCTCCGCCGACAGCACGTGCCCATGTCTTCTGCCGAAGTTCGGCGCGGCACATCATCATCTTTGTTGATTCGAGTTGGCGGGCTAAGTTCCATCGGGAAAGGATGGAAACAGGAACAGCGACCGTGGCATTGGATGGCGCAGCTTTCAGGCACATACATACGCAGACGCGGCATTCTCTTGAGACAGACTGGTGGGACACCGCAAGATTATGCGGTAAATGCAATTCGCACCATGTCTTCCTGGATTGGTGTTGCTGAAACGGGTTCAGTTTTGTTCAACGAAACTGGCGTTCGATGTTGTATTTTCGTATTCGAGATTGCAACGTCGTTCGCTTTAGTCCCAGGCGAGCAGCCGCACCGTCCGGACCCCCGACTTGGCCTTTTGCTTCTTCCAGGGCCTTCAGAATCGTCGCCCGTTCGGGATTCTGCGATTCAGTGGACGATCTCCCATGAAGTGCAAGCGGAGTCGCCTTGCCGATGAGCTCAGACATCGGCACTTGAAGCGCGCTCCCGTTGGTCAGGATGACGGACCGCTCGAGTACATTCTGCAGCTCGCGGATGTTGCCCGGCCAATCGTAGTTCGTGAGGGCGTCCATAACGGACGTGGGAATCGTATCGATG
>Ga0335079_10006139_pt1 | contig 13737 bp, 14 predicted proteins | sample Lox_Sample_33_FD_206719 | JGI IMG/M metagenome (GOLD analysis project Ga0335079, IMG submission 206719) | Soil microbial communities from Loxahatchee National Wildlife Refuge, Florida, United States - Lox_Sample_3.3 | ecosystem: Environmental > Terrestrial > Soil > Wetlands | place: USA... | reverse complement strand
CGGAAGGAGCACCGATATGCTGGCAAAATCAAAAGCCGCGAGGAGCGGCTGAAACAACATGAGTTGCCGCAGGCTGCGTGACGAACCAGTTGGCATCGATAACGTTACGGGGCGATTAAATCGTCGGGTCGAGGTTGGTTTCACTGGCGGTAGACGCGCACAGAAAGCATGCTCAATACGCCAAAAACAAGTTTTAGTGGTGTTAGCCCGTGGTTTCGCTTCATGACAGAGGGGACGAGACGCAACTCGCGTCTCTGATCGAGGAACTAACCGCCATCCGCGCCGAGATGGTCCGGATGGAGCATCACAGCAAGCATGCGCTGAGCATGCTCCAGCCCGCTTACACGCGGAGTGCGCGAAATCTGCTTCACTATGTCGCACTGCGCCGCCGCGACGTGCGCGGACTTCAGCAAAAACTCGCGATGCTCGGGCTATCGTCGCTCGGGCGCAGCGAGGCGCACGTGATGGCGAACATCGATAACGTGTTGTCGCTGCTCCATCGGCTCGCCGGACAATCCTACACCCCGCCCGAGGTGGAACAGCGCGAAATGGATTTTACGGAAGGCCGCGGTCTGCTCGAGGAGCATACCACGGCGCTATTCGGACCAGCCCCGGCGCATCGCAATGTCCGCATCATGGTGACGGTGCCGACCGAGGCCGCCAACGACTACGATTTGGTGCGCGACCTGCTCGAGGCCGGGATGGACTGCATGCGCATCAACTGCGCGCACGATTCGCGTGATGATTGGGCGCGGATGGTGGCGAATTTGCGCCGCGCCGAACAGGAGACCGGCCGCAAGTGTCACATCCTGATGGATATCGCGGGACCCAAGCTGCGCACCGGCGCGATGGAGCCCGGGCCGTCGGTAATCAAATTTCGGCCGCGCCGCGACTTACTCGGGCACGTGCTCGCGCCGGCGCGGGTAGGGCTTTTTCCCAAAGACGATCGCGAAGCGATCCGGCTCCGCGCCGACGCGATTCTGCCCGTCGATCGCCACTGGCTGGCGAAGGTGCAAATTGGCGATCAAGTCGAATACAGCGACGCGCGCGGCGCCGATCGCAAACTGAAAGTCATCGAAAAATCGGGCGACGGGTTCTGGACAGAGTCGCGCAACACTGCCTACCTCGTTCCCGGCATCGAGCTGCACTTGCGCCGCGACGATCGTGCGATCGCATACGCGGACACTGCAGTCGGTGAACTTCCGAGCCTCGAACAGCGGCTGGCACTCAAGCGCGGCGATACTTTGATTCTGACGAAGAGCCCGATCGCGGGAGCGAACGCGGTCCGGGATGAGGCCGGGAAGTTGATCGCGCCGGCGCACATCTCGTGCACGCTCGCGGAAGTCTTCCCGAGCGCGCACGCCGGCGAACGGGTGTGGTTCGACGACGGCAAGATCGGCGGAATCATCAAGGGCGCGACGCCGGCGCAGCTCGAAATCGAAATCACCCAGGCGGCAGAGGCGGGGAGCAAGCTCGGCGCCGACAAAGGCATCAATCTGCCGGACACCGCAATCAAACTTCCCGCGCTTACCTCCAAGGACCTCGACGATTTGAAGTTCATCGTCGCGCATGCCGACGCGGTCGGGATGTCATTCGTGCGCAGCGGCGAGGATGTGGTCCGGCTCCATCAGGAGCTCGAGCGGCTCGCCGGCGGCGCGCTGAGCATCATCCTGAAAATCGAGACCCAGCAGGCGTTTCATAAGCTGCCCGATCTGATGCTCGCGGTGATGCGCCACCAATCCTGCGGCATCATGATCGCGCGCGGCGACCTCGCCGTCGAATGCGGCTATGAGCGCCTCGCCGAGGTGCAGGAAGAGCTGCTGTGGTTTTGCGAGGCCGCCCACATGCCGGTCGTCTGGGCCACCCAAGTGCTCGAGAGCCAGGCGAAGACCGGGTATCCCTCGCGCGCCGAGGTTACCGACGCCGCGATGGGTGAGCGCGCCGAATGCGTGATGCTCAACAAAGGTCCGCACGTGGTCGAGGCGGTGCGCACCCTCGACGACATCCTGCGCCGGATGCAGGAGCATCAGGTGAAGAAGACCTCGATGCTGCGGCAACTGCACGTTTCGCCGCGCCTCAGCGACGCGGGCGACTAGCTGCGCTCATCCTCAAAAACCATTTTCCCCCGCGATGCGGCCTGTGTTACCTGTCGCATCCATGAGTGAATCAGTGGTTCTGGTTTCCATCGAGAAGCGCCTCGCGACGGTCACGTTGAATCGTCCCGAGAAGCTCAACGCGCTCAATGCCGAACTGCGCGGCGCCTTCGTCCGCGCGATGCAGGAGCTGCGCGCGAATCGCGAGGTCGGATGCGTCATCATCACCGGCGCGGGGCGCGCGTTCTGCGCCGGCCTCGATCTGAAGGAGCTGTCCAACGCGCAACTGCGCGACCCCGGCACCGCGAATTTCGTTTCCGTCATTGAGGACATGGAGGTGCCGACCATCGCGGCGGTCAACGGCTTCGCGGTGACCGGCGGTTTCGAGCTGGCGCTCGCCTGCGACATGATGATCGCATCGGACTCGGCACAATTCGCCGATACCCATGCGCGGGTCGGTGTGATGCCTGGCGGCGGGATGACGGCGCGACTGCCGGCCGCGGTCGGCATCCGCAAGGCGCGCGAGCTGTCGCTGACCGGCAACTATCTGAGCGCGCATGAGGCCGAGCGGTGGGGCCTCGTCAATCGCGTAGTGCCCGCCAACCGGCTGATGGATGCGACGCGGGAACTCGCGACGCAAATCCTGAGTTGCGATCCATTGATGATCCGGCAGCTCAAGCGGCTCTACGATTTGACCTCGCGCGCGAACCTCGCCGATGGACTGCGCATCGAGCAGGATTTCTCGCGCGCGCATGCGCTGAGCCGCGACTTGAGCGACCTGGACTCGCGCCGCCAACGCGTGATGGAACGCGGGCGCGCACAAAAATCCGCCAACTGAAACGGGAGGAACGATGATTCGACGAGCGATCGCTATCCCTCTATCGAGCGCGGCAATTTTCGCATTCGCGACCGCGCTGAGCTTCTTCATGCCTGCTGCGTTCGCGACCGCGGCCGACAGCGCGGAGTCGCCTCCGATTCCCGAAGCTCAGATGCCGCAATTCATCAAAGCTGCGGTCGCCGCAGATCGGCCCGCCGAGGACAAGCAACTCGACGCCGGACGCCAGCCGGAACAGATGCTGGCATTTTTCGGCATTGCACCCGGGCAGAAGGTCGCCGACCTTTTTGCCGGCGGCGGATACACGACCGAGCTGCTGTCGCGCGTGGTCGGCCCCACCGGAACGGTCTATTCGCAGAATCCGCCGTTTCCGGAGCGATTCAAAAAGATTGGCGCGACATGGCAGGCGCGGCTTAAGAATCCCGCGCTGAAAAATGTGGTGCCGGTGCAGAAGCCATTCGACGCGCCGGATCTGTTGCCGGTACCGCCCGACTCGCTCGATGCGGTTACGATGAACATGAACTATCACGACATGGTGCTGCTCAAGATCGATCGCGCCAAGGTCAACGCGGCGGTGTTCAAGGCGCTGCGCCCGGGCGGCTACTACGACATCGTCGATCACAGCGCCAAGGACGGCAGCGGCCTGAAGGACATCCAGCTCCATCGCATCGATGAGAAAATCGTCATCGACGAAATCGAGGAGGCGGGCTTCAAACCCGCGGGCGCCTCGAGCGCGCTGCGCCATCCCGACGACGATCGCACCTGGAACGTGTTCAAGAAGCGCGGCCAGACCGACCGCTTCATGCTTAAATTCGAGAAAATCGCAGTTACTGATGGGATAGAAAAACAGCCATGAGTATGAAGATCGGATTGTTCACCCTCGGCATCGGCGCGAGCGCCAACCCCGACGTGATTCGCGATGCCGCCGTCGCCGCGGAGCGCACCGGCTTCGGCACCGTATGGGCTCCGGAGCACGTCGTGTTGTTCAATCGGCACGATTCGAAATATCCCTACTCCGACAGCGGCAAGTTCCCGCTCGAGGCCGATGCCGACTGGAACGATCCGTTTATCACGCTGAGCTTCGCGGCCGCGGTCACCAGCAAGGTTCGCCTCGCAACCGGCATATGCCTGGTGCCCGAGCACAATCCGATGGTGCTCGCGAAGGTGGTCGCGACGCTCGACCATCTCGCCAAGGGACGCTTCGCGCTCGGGGTCGGCATCGGATGGTCATATGAAGAATTTGCCGCGATCGGAGTGCCATTCGAGCGGCGCGCGCAACGCACTCGCGAATACATCGAGGTGATGCGCAAGCTATGGGGCGCCGGCACCACCAGCCATCACGGCGAGTTCGTGAACTTTGATGATGCAGGCAGTTATCCGAAACCTCCGCAGGGCGCGAAGCTACCGATCATCTTCGGCGGCGAGAGCAATCCCGCGTTGCGCCGCGTCGCGGAGTACGGCGACGGATGGTTCGGCTTCAACCTGAATCCGGCCGAGGCGAAGGAGAAGATCGCGAAACTCGAGCAGCTGCTCAAGCAGAATGGCCGCAAGCTGAGTGAGGTCGAACTGATCGTATCGCCCTATACCAAGCGCATCACGCCCGATGACCTCAAGCGTTACCACGATCTCGGCGTCACCGAGGTCCCGATCATGGCGAACTTCGAAGGCGGCGCCACCGCCTCGAAGGTCGAGCAGATGGCGAAGGAGTGGGTCGCGCCGGCCTCGAGGCTGTAATCGAAAGTTGTGGTGCGCGGGGCGGGACTTGAACCCGCACGGTATCACTACCACCAGCCCCTCAAACTGGCGTGTCTGCCATTCCACCACCCGCGCACGATCGCGGCATCGAAAGTCAGCTCGCGCTGACGAGGGTTACTTGTGCGTCGAGGGCGCTGCCGGAGCGGCCGGCGGCGCGCCATTGGGTTCCGCATTGGGCACGAATGGATTCGCATTCGGCTCGCCCGGAGCCCCCGGTGCGGCCGGCGCAGCCGGAGGCTTGTTGGCATTCACATGCTTCGACATCACGCTGCCACTGCTGCTTCCGAAGATGCTGCCGGAGGCTCGTTGCGACGAAGTGTACGCGAGATATAGCGAGGTCGCGAAGAACAACACCGCAAGCGCGGTGGTGGTGCGCGAGAGTACGTTGCCTGCACCGCTCGCGCCGAACACGGTGTTGCTGCCTCCGCCGAATACTGCGCCCACATCGGCGCCTTTGCCCTGCTGAAGCAGAATCAGGATCACCAACGTGACGCATACGGTCACGTGAACTGCGATTACCGCCTGAACCATTTAATGATGCTACCTAAGCGCCCGCACGAAATATCTTGGCGCACGAGTCAGCCTTCAAGCTTGCTCCGCCGACCAAAGCCCCGTCAATATCGGGTTTCGCGAGCAGCGAGTCAATGTTGTCCGGTGTGACGCTGCCGCCGTAGAGGATGCGCGTTTCGGCCGCCGCGCTCTTGCCCCACGTATCGTCGAGGAATTCGCGAATCGAGCCGTGCACCAGTTGGGCCTGCTCGGGTGTCGCGGTCTTGCCGGTCCCGATCGCCCATACCGGCTCGTATGCGATTACAACGGTGGCCGCGGCCTCCGCAGGAATTCCCGAAAGCCCGTTTTCCATCTGACGCATGACGACCTCGAGGGTCTTGCTCGCCTCGCGCTCCGCCAGCGTCTCCCCTACGCACATGATGGGGACGAGACGATGCTTGAGCGCTGCGGTCATCTTCTGGTTCACGAATTCGTCAGTCTCGAAAAAAACGTGGCGGCGTTCCGAATGCCCGAGGATGACGTGGGTGACGCCAAACGCACGCAACATCGGCGCGGAAACTTCGCCGGTGAATGCGCCGCTCTCGGCCCAATGCAGATTCTGCGCGCCGAGTGCGATCGATGATCCGGCGAGTGCTTGCGAAAGCGCGGGAATCACGATCGCGGTCGGTGCGAGCAGCAGATCGCGATCCTTCGCGAGTTGCGCCGCAACCGGATCGATCTGTGCCCGCAGTTCCGCGACCATCGCGCGCGCCTCGACCGCGCCGAGATTCATCTTCCAGTTGCCGGCGATCAGTTTGCGACGCATCAGACCTCCAACGCTTTGACGCCGGGCAGTTCCTTGCCCTCGAGATATTCCAGCGTCGCGCCGCCGCCGGTCGATATATGAGTGAAGCGCGAGGACCACCGCTGATGGCCGACGGCCGCCGCGGTATCGCCCCCGCCGATGATGGTTTTCGCGCCGGTGAGATTCGCGAGCGCCTCGCCCACCCGCATCGTGCCGTGGGCGAACTCCGGATGCTCAAAGAATCCCAGCGGGCCGTTCCAGATGACCGTCTTCGCGGTCGCGAGCCGCGCAATGAAATCCTCGACGGTGGCCGGTCCGATATCGAGCCCCATCATGTCGTCGGGAATCTCAGTTGCGATGCGCGCCGTTGTTGAGGCATCGGGCGAAGCCGCGACGATATGATCGATCGGCAAGCGGAACTGCACGTGATGCTTCTCCGCCTCGCCCACCAGCTCGCGCGCCAACTCGAGCTTGTCCTCCTCGACGCGCGATAGGCCGATCGGCACGTTGGCGGCCTTGAGAAACGTGTACGCCATCGCGCCGCCGATCAGAATCGTATCGACCTTGTTGAGCAGATTGCGGATCACGCCAATCTTGTCGGAGACTTTTGCGCCACCCAGTATAGCGACCGACGGATGCGTGGGATTCTCGGTCACCGCGCGCAGAGCCTCGAGCTCCCGCATCATCAGAAAGCCCGCCGCGCGCTCCGCGATGAAGCGGGTGACGCCCGCGGTGGAGGCATGCGCGCGATGCGCAGTACCGAAAGCGTCGTTCACATACGCGTCCTTCGCGCGGGCGAGTTCATGCGAGAAATCGCGGTCGTTGGCTTCTTCCTCTTTATGGTAGCGGAGATTCTCCAGCAGGATCGCGTCGCCCGGCTTGAGCGCCGCGACCATACGGCCGGTTACGTCGCCGATGCAATCCGGCGTGAGGCCGACCTTTTGCCCCAGCGCGTGGGTGAGATACGCGGCGACCGGCTTGAGGCTGAGCTCCGGCGCGCGCTCCTTCGGCCGCCCCAGATGCGAGCATAGCACTGCGATGCCGCGCTCCTTGAGGATGTAGCGAATGGTGTCGAGGCTCGCATCGATGCGCGCGGGATCGGTGATGGTGGTGCCCTCGAGCGGCACATTGAAGTCGCATCGCACGAGGACTTTTTTGCCCGCGAGCTGGAGCGCGCTTACGGAGCGAATCGGCATCGCAAAATCCTATAGCCTCTGGGCAACGTATGCCGTCACATCGGCGAGCCGATTCGAATAGCCCCATTCGTTGTCATACCAAGAGAAGATTTTCACCAGCCGCTTGTCGATGACCTTGGTCAGCGGCGCATCGAAAATCGACGAATGCGGATTGCCGTTGAAGTCCACCGAGACCAGCTGCTCCTCGCAATACTGCAGGATGCCGTGAAGCGGGCCGGCGGCAGCTTCCTTCATCGCCGCGTTGACCGATTTCGCATCGCAATCCTTGTTCACGACGGCAGTGAGATCGACCACCGAAACGTTAGGTGTCGGGACGCGCACCGCGACCCCATCGAGTTTGCCATTGAGGGCAGGCAGCACGAGGCCGATCGCCTTCGCCGCGCCAGTCGAGGTGGGAACCATCGAGAGCGCCGCCGCGCGCGCGCGCCGCATATCGCGATGCGGTCCGTCCTGAAGATTCTGGTCGGAGGTATAGGCGTGCACCGTCGTCATCAGGCCGTGCTGGACGCCGAAGGACTCATGCAACACCTTCGCCACCGGCGCGAGGCAGTTGGTCGTGCAAGAGGCATTGGAGATGATGCTGTGTTTGGCACTGTCGAAGCTCTGATGATTGACGCCCATGCACAGCGTCACATCGGCGCCATCGGCCGGCGCGCTGATAACGACCTTCTTCGCGCCCGCACTGATATGTTTCGACGCCGCCTCCTTCGAGGTGAACAGCCCTGTAGATTCGACCACGACTTGCACGCCGAGGTCCTTCCACGGCAGCTTGGCGGGGTCGCGCTCGGCGAGCACCTTGAGTGGCCTGCCATCAACCTGTATCGACCCGCCATCGGCGCGAACGTCCTGAACCAGCGTGCGATGGATGGAGTCATACTTCAGCAGATGGGCGAGGGTGGCCGCATCGGTGATGTCGTTGACGGCGACGATTTCGAGCGCGTCCTTATGATGGAGGGCGGCGCGGTAAAACATTCTGCCGATACGTCCGAAGCCATTGATTCCTACTCTGATCGCCACCGGTGCGTCCTCCTTAAATCTTCGCTCGACTCCGCTTCGCTCCGCCGCGCGAGCAGCTACGCTGCGGCGCTACGCGCCCCTTCGGGTCTCTGTCGATTCAATATCCTCATAGTCCAACTCATTTCTTAAAGGAAAAACTAATCATATGCGCAACGATTGCGGTTGTGGAGCGTTCTATGATCGATGGCCCGATGTTTTGGCCGGTCTCCATCCCGTATAGAATCTATCGGGGTTGATGATGGGTTGTGCAATCCTCGCCCGGCTTACGCGCGCCTGCGCGAGGCGGGCACCTCGGAGTACCTATGAGCGGTGAGGGCGGAATGAGCGTGGTGGGGCTGCTGCTCGGGACGGGACCGGTCGTTCAGGCCGTAATCGTGATCCTGGTCGCTTTCTCGGTAGGAAGCTGGGGGATCATCATTTACAAACTGGTCCAGACCGCCCGCGCCCAGCGCGAGTCCGATCGCTTCACGACGATTTTCTGGGAATCCAAAAACCTCGCCGCGATCAACAACGCCAGTATCGGGCTGGTCCATTCGCCGGTCGCGCAAGTCTTTCGCGCTGGATACCAGGAACTCCTGCAGCTCACCCGCGCGAAGCGTCAGGTGGTCGGCGGCGAGGATCGGATGAGCGCGGAGTTCGGCGGGATCGAGAACGTCACCCGGTCCATGAAGCGGCAGCAGAACGTCGAGCTGACCAAACTCGAGTATGGCCTCACCTTCCTCGCGACCACCGGCTCCACGTCGCCATTCGTCGGGTTGTTCGGCACCGTATGGGGCATCATGACGGCGTTCCTCGGCTTGTCCGCGGCACATTCATCCAGCATCCAGGCGGTCGCCCCCGGTATCGCGGAGGCGCTGATCACGACGGCGATCGGACTGGTCGCCGCGATCCCCGCGCAGGTCTTCTATAATTATCTGACCGGGCGCGTGCACGTGCTCGCCACCGATATCGAAAACTTCATCAGCGAGTTCCTCAACATCGCGGAACGGCATTTTCTCTCATAGACGCCAATGGCATTCGACGCCGGACAACGCGGAAAACTCGCATCGCAAATCAACGTCACGCCGCTGGTGGATGTGATGCTGGTGCTGCTGATCATCTTTATGGTGACCGCGCCCATCATCCAGCAGGGCGTCGAGGTTTCGATTCCCAAAGTCAAAGCCGCAGCGCTCAAGAGCAACGAGCAGGAATTCGTGGTGTCGATCACGCGCGATGGCGAGACTTACCTCAATGACACTAAGCTCGAGCCGGCCGACCTGACTGACAAGCTCGCGGCGATTTCGCATACGCGGCCCGATATGCAGGTGTATGTGCGCGCCGATGAGCAGGTGGCGTATGGCGAGGTGATTCGCACGATGGCGGCGATCAAGGCCGCAGGCATCGAGAGCGTCGGGATGGTGACGCAGGAGCCCTCCGGCGAAGCTTCGGAGAACAACGAAAAGCATCGTGGCAAACGAGCCCCGTAACCGCAGCGAACGCCCGGGATGGAGCGGCTATGTCTTGGCGATCGTGGTTTCGGCGCTGGGGCACGCGGGTTTCCTCGCCTTCGCGCTGCTGATCCTGCCGCAATGGCTGCATTCCGCGACCGTCGCGCCGCCGAGCATGACGGTGAAGATCGTCGATAAAATTCCGGCGGGTGATTTGGGGACGCATCTGCCGAAGCTCGCGGGGCACAAGAAGCCTCCGCCGCCCGAGGAAGTCGCAAAGGCCGATGAGCCTCCGCCGCCGGAGGAGAAGCCTCCGGAACCGCCGAAGCCCGACGACGACAAGAACGCCGTCGCGTTGAACACCGTCGGGCCTACGCCGACGCCCACTCCCGAGCCGACGGCCGCGCCGACCGAGGCGCCGACGGTAGCACCTACGGTCGCGGCGCCGACGGCGACTGCGACGCCGCAGAAAGTGGCCGAGCCCGCGCCGACGCCTCCTCCGCCTGCGCCGGTGAAGAAGCATCGCGAGAAGACCATCGTGCACAATCCGCCGAAGCCCAAGCAGGTCGCGAAGGCCGAAAAGGCTCCCGATGTCCATGAGCAGTTCCGCAAGTTGCAGGAGCGGATGCTCAAGCAGCGCATCGAGATGGCGAAGAAGGACGAGGGCGACGAGGAGGGTTCCGACGAGGACGAGAACGCGTCGGCGCCGCCTTCATCGAATGAGACCGGCGCGCGTGGTCCGGTCGCCTCAAATGCCAACACTGCGGGCAGCGGTTACGGCATCGGGTCGGGCACCGGAAGCATGGGCAGCGTGATGGACCTCCAGTACCTCCTGTACTTCCGCACCGTGCAGCAGAAGGTGAAGGATGCGTGGACGTTCCCCGGGGGTTCCAATGAGCTGAGCGCGGATGTGGAGTTCTCCATCGGCGCGGACGGCGCGCTCAATGGCGTAAAAATCGCGAAAAGCTCTGGCGACTCGGCCTTCGATGAATCGGTTATTCGGGCCATCCGGCGCGCCGCGCCCTTCCCACCGCCGCCGGACCGCTATCGCTCGCAATTCTCCGACGTGGTTTCAACCTTCAAACTTGGCGAACTGAAATCCTAATCACCCGATGCAGAATATCTCTCCCTGGCGATGCTGCGCTGGCGCCTCGCAGTCGGTATTCTTGAGGAGGGGTTGAAGGGCAGAGGAAACATGAGGCGTCTCCTTCCATACCTGATTCTCGCAATCGCTCTGCTTGTCTCTTTCGCACTCCCTCGCACTGGTGCCGCACAAACTCGCATGCTGATCCAGGGCGCGGGCGGCCAGACCTGGCCGGTCGCCGTGTCGGGCCTCAAGAACCTCGGCGGCGACGATCAGCAGGCGGCCTCATCGACCTTCGATCGCACGCTCTCTACCGATTTGGTTTTGTCCGGATACTACACGCTGGTCGACCCGCACAGCTTCATCGAGGATCCGCAAAAATCCGGCTACGAGCTCGGACAATTCAACCTTGATGATTGGAAATCGATCCACGCCGAATTCGTGGTGAAGGGTGCCGTGCAGATTTCCGGCAACAAGGTGCAGCTTACGGCGCGCCTGTTCGATGTGTATGGCGCGCGCAGCGTGATGGGTAAAACCTTCAACGGTGATACCAACGAAGTTCCACGGATGGCGCGCCGCTTCGCCGATGCGATCCTCAAAGCCGTCACCGGCATCGAGGGCCCATTCGATTCCAAGCTCGCGTTCGTTTCGACACGTGCGGGCCGCTACAAGGAAGTCTTTACCCAGAGCATCGATGGCGCCGATCTGTTTCAAGTGACCAACAATCCGACCATCAATCTGTTTCCTAAATGGGATCGCAACGCGAATCAGCTTTTGTACCTTTCGTACAAAACGATGGCGCCCGCGCTGTACATCGCGAACCTCAGCGAGCGGCGGGAAAGCCGTATCAATTCATCGCACGGCCGCACGATCGGCGGCGCGATCTCGCCCGATGGACATCAGATCGTTGCCGCAGTCGAAAGCGGCGGCAACACCAATCTCTATCTGATGGATTCGCGGGGTAGCGAGATCCGCGAGCTGACCCACGGCGGCAGCATCAATACCGGACCAAGCTTCGCGCCGGATGGACAAACGATCGCATTCGAATCGGATCGTTCGGGCACCCCGCAAATCTACACGATGAATGTCAACGGCGGCGCGGCGCAGCGTGTAACCTACAGCGGCAACTACAACACCACACCCGCGATCTCTCCCAAGGGTGACATGATCGCCTATCAAAGCCGCGAGGGTGGCCGCTTCGACATTTTTGCGATTCCGATGGGCGGCGGAACTCCGGTGATGCTAACCGATGGGCGCGGCTCCAACGAGGCCGCGTCGTGGTCGCCCGACGGACGCTATCTGGCATTCAGCTCGACGCGCGGCGGTCGCTCGCGCATCTACATCTTGCAAGTGGAAAGCCACAAAATCATATCCCCACTTACGGAGGGCAACGGCAATGACACTAACCCATCGTGGTCGTGGTGGCTCGGTGACTAGGACCGCGCAGCTCGCCCGCATCGCAGCGACGGCGTTGCTATGCTTCGCGCTCGGCCTGGCGGGATGTTCTTCCAAAAAGACTCAGAGCCTCGAGGGCGTCGGGCAAAATCCGACCGGCAGCGACATGACCTCGAAGAACACTCTGGATGAGTATTCCAAGAGTGGAATGGTTCCGGGCGAAGGCGGTCCGCTGTCGGATATCCATTTCGGATACAACGACTACACCATCCAGCCGCAGGACAGTTCCGTGCTCAAATCGAATGCGAGCTGGTTGCAGTCACATCCCAACGCTAATGTCCAGATCGAAGGCAACTGCGATGAGCGCGGATCGGAGGAGTACAACATCGCGCTCGGCGCCAAGCGCGCGCAGTCGGCCAAGGACTACCTCGCGACGCTGGGCATTTCGCCCGGCCGGATGTCCACCATCAGCTACGGCAAAGAGTTGCCGCTCTGCCAGGACCATGATGAATCGTGTTGGGAGCGCAATCGGCGCGATCACTTTGTCGTCAGCGGCGGCGGTCAGGCGAGCCGCTAGGAGAAATCACGTTGCGTCTTTCCTCAATGATGGCATGGGCGGCGATGGGCATGGCGCTGGGGGCTTTCACCGGATGTACCGACAATTCCAGCAACATGAATCAGCTCAATCAGAACGAGTTCGCGCTGCGCGGCATGATCGCCAGCGACCGCCAGCAGATCGATGCGCTGCAGGCGCAACTGCGGAGGACTCAGGACGAGGTCGAGGAGTTGAAGCATAGCGGCGTGAGTGCGAGCGGCGCCTCGGCATCTGCCGACGTGAACGATCGCCTCGCCAAGCTGGAATCCGAGATGAACGCGATGCAGGCCGCGATGCCGATGCCGCCGCCAAGCGGAGCGGTTCCTGGTGGAGTGACGCCGCCGCCTGCTGCTGCGGGCCTCGCGCCCGGTGCGGCTCCCGCATCGCCGCCTCCTTCGGTCGCGAGCGCACCTCCCGCGCCGAGCGCAGTAGCGCCGGGTGCGGCGAGTGCGGGCGCCGAACCTGCGCCGACCTGGCCGCAGGATGTCGATACGGAGATAGCGGCGGCGCAAAGCTCGAAGGATCCGGGCGCGAAGATCTATCGCAAGGGTCTCGACGCGATGAAGACCGGCAACTATCCCTCTGCGATCGTGCAGTTCGCGAAGATTCAGCATAGCTATCCGAAGTCGCCGCTCTCGGAACCGTCGCAGTATTTCATCGCGAACGCATTCTATGAGAACGGCAAGTACGAGCAGGCGGTGTTGCAGTTTAACGATCTTACGATGCGCTTTCCGAGCAGCCGCTTCCTTTGCGAGAGCCTGCTGCGCGAGGGGCAATCGTTCATGCGGCTCAACGATCGTATCGATGCGCGCCTGACGTTGCAGAAGCTGTCGAGCAACAGCAACTGTTCCAACGAGTCCGTGGCCGCTAATAATATGTTGAAGAACCTGGGCAGCGACTAATCAACTAATGCAGATCATCCGCGAACTCGATCGCATCGCACATCATGCGTACCCAGTAGTGGCGCTGGGAAATTTCGACGGCGTCCATCTCGGCCATCGCGCGATCATGAAAGCCGCGATGGATCGCGCGCGCGCCGCTGGCGG
>Ga0335079_10006138_pt1 | contig 13737 bp, 10 predicted proteins | sample Lox_Sample_33_FD_206719 | JGI IMG/M metagenome (GOLD analysis project Ga0335079, IMG submission 206719) | Soil microbial communities from Loxahatchee National Wildlife Refuge, Florida, United States - Lox_Sample_3.3 | ecosystem: Environmental > Terrestrial > Soil > Wetlands | place: USA... | reverse complement strand
CGGCGCCGGGGTGGTGCACCTCGTCCTGGACCCCGGCGCCGCCGGTCTCTGCGACGGTCTGGCACTGGCCACGCTGCTGCGGCGCCTCGCCCTCAAGAAGAACGTTCGGGCGCTCGGCTACCCGATTCTCGCCTTCGCCGGGCGCAACTCGATCGACGATGAAGCCTTCGCGGCCGCTACGGCGATCGCCAAGTACGCCTCGATCGTGGTGCTCGATCACGCCGACCGGGCGCTCTTCTACCCACTCATCACGCTGCGCCAGAACATCTACACCGACCCCCAGAAGCCGATCCAGGTGGAGCCTAAGCTGTATCAGGTCGGCACACCCGGCGCCGACAGTCCGCTGCTCATCACGACCAACTTCTCGCTGACCTACTTCAGCGTGTCGGGCGAGGTCGAGGCGAGCGGCAAGGCATGCTGGCTGCTCGTGGCCGACGCCGATGGTCAGTCGGTGCTCACGAGCTGGGCCGCGGGCAAGTTCGACGCGCTCAGGATCGCCAAGACGGTCAAGGACTCGGCCGTCGAGCAGCAGCTCACGCACCGCAAGCTGGTGATCCCGGGCCACGTCGCGAGCCTGTCGGGTGAATGCGAAGAAGAGCTGCCGGGCTGGCAGATCATGGTCGGGCCGCGCGACGCGGTCGACATCCCGAGCTACCTGAAGACCGTGTGGAGCGCGTCGTGAACGGCGGCGCGGTTTGACGCGCGGAGCTCATGTATCTGAAGTGAAGGCTGGTCATGTCGCTCCTGGTTGAGTTCGAGCCTGCTGGCGTGGTGGCCCTGGCCGAGCAGGGCGCAAACCTGCTCGACGTAGCCGCCGAAGCGGGGGTGCACATCGACGCCCCCTGTGGCGGTCAGGGCCGCTGTGGCCGCTGCAAGGTTCGTCTGGAGGAGGGCGACGACCACGGCCCGCTGCGCACCCGCAGCAACGCCCGGCTGACGCACGAGGACCAGGCCAAGGGCTTCGCGCTCTGCTGCCAGACGTTCGTCGAGGCGCCCAGAGACGTCCGGGGCCGCGACGAGCGGCGGGTCACCGTGGTCGTGCCCCGGCCATATAAGAAACGGCTGCGCCGGCTCGGGCACAACGAGGCCAGGCCCGAGATCTTGCGGTTCTACGGCGAATGGAAGAAGGAGCCCCCCATCCGCACAGAGACGCTCGAGATCGAGCCGCCGTCGCTCGTCGATAACACGAGCGATCTCGACCGCCTGACCCGAGAGCTCGCCCGGCAATACCGGGTCCCGGCGGTCAGGGTGCCCATCGAGGTCGTGAGGCAGCTCGGCCACACACTGCGCGAGGCCGGCTGGAAGGTCGCCGTGACGATCGAGACCGCCGAGTTCGACCGCGACCGGCGGCTTTCGCCCCGCGTCGTCTCGGTCGCCCCGGCGCATCCTGCGCGCGGCGCTTACGGCATAGCGATCGACGTGGGCACGACGAGCGTCGTCGCTTATCTCGTGCAGCTCAGGTCGGGCAAGGTGGTGGACTCGGCGGGCGCCTACAACGCCCAGATCGCCTGCGGCGACGACGTGATCAGCCGCATCGTGTACGCGCAGCGCGGGCACGGGCTCGGTCGCCTGCAGCAACTCGTGGTCGGCACCATCGGCGAGTTGATCGACGAGCTCGTCGCGCGCAGCGCGATCGAGCCGACCGACATCCACGAGGTCACCATCGCCGGCAACACGGTGATGACCCACCTCCTGCTCGCGATCGACCCCAGCTATCTGCGTGAGGAGCCCTACATCCCGACGCTCACGACGATGCCGCCGCTCCTGGCCGGACAGCTCGGCCTGAAGGTCGACCCCCAGGCCCAGGCGTTCGTCATGCCGGCCATCGGCAGCTACGTGGGCGGCGACATCGCCGCCGGGGTGCTGTCGAGCGGCATGTTCACGAGCGACAAGCTCACCCTGTTCATGGACGTCGGCACCAACGGCGAGATCGTGCTGGGCAACCGGGAGTGGCTGATCTGCTGCGCCTGCTCTGCCGGTCCCGCCTTCGAGGGCGCCGGCGTGACCTGTGGGATGCGAGCCACGAGCGGGGCGATCGAGGACATCTGGATCGACGGCGGCACGTTCGAGCCGACGTTTCGCACGATCGACGACGCCGCGCCGCAGGGCCTCTGCGGGAGCGGCCTGATCGACCTGCTCGCCGAGCTCTTCGTGACCGGCGCGCTGCTCAAGGGCGGGCGGTTCGCCCACGACCTGGACACGCCGCGCGTCAGAGAGGGAGAGCACGGCCTCGAGTACGTGGTCGCCTGGAGGGCCGAGACGGAGAGCGGCCGCGACATCGTCTTGACCGAGACCGACGTCGACAGCCTGTTGCGGGCCAAAGCCGCCATGTATGCGGGCTTCTCGGTCCTCTGCCGCAGCGTCGGCATCGACATCGCCGACGTCGAGCAGTTCCTGATCGGCGGCGCGTTCGGGCAGTTCATCAACGTCGAGAAGGCCGTGCAGATCGGCCTACTGCCCGATCTGCCCCTCGAGCGTTTCCGGTTCCTGGGCAACACGAGCGCCTTGGGCGCCTACATCGCGTTGCTCGTTGTTGATGCGCGCCGCCAGGTCCGCGACATCGCGGCCCGGATGACCTATCTCGAACTCTCGGCCGACAACTCGTTCATGGACGAGTACACCTCGGCGCTGTTCCTGCCGCACACCGATCTTGACGCTTTCCCGTCGGTGCGCGCACTGCTCGCGCGTGATCGGGAACCCAACGAGCCCGGTTCGGCCGCCGCCGACGACCCGGCAGCCGCCGACCCGCCCGTCGACGCCCCCGCTACCGACGACCACGACGAGGCGACGACGTTCCAGACCCTTGACGCCCGCGGCGCCGGCCCCTCCGCCGACGTGCGGCCGACATGGCAACCTCTGGCGAAACGAGGAGAAGCGACATGACGGTGACGATCGCCATCGCGGGAAAGGGCGGTACCGGCAAGACCACGCTCGCCGGGCTGCTCATCAAGCTCCTCAAGGAGGAGGGTCGAGGGCCGATCCTGGCCATCGACGCCGACCCCGCGAGCAACCTGAACACAGTGCTCGGGCTGCCGCTCGAACGAACGGTCGGCGACATTCGCGAGGACACGAGCGACAAGGCGCGCGAGGGGCGCCTCGAGCCGGGTATCGCCAAGCAGGACCTGCTCGACTACGAGATCAATGCCAGCATCGTCGAGAGTGAGGGCGTCGATCTACTCGCGATGGGGCGGCCCGAGGGTCCGGGCTGCTACTGCGCTGCCAACAACATGCTGCGCACCATCGTCGACCGCATCTCCTCTGCCTACGACATCGTGGTCATCGACAACGAAGCAGGGCTCGAGCATCTGAGCCGGCGCACGACGCGCGACGTCGACGTGCTGCTGCTGGTGAGCGACCCGTCGGTCCGGGGGCTGACGACCGCCGGGCGCGTCGTCGACCTGATCGACGAGCTCAAGACCCAGGTCGGCGCGCACTATCTCATCATCAACCGCGCCACGGGCCCGGTCACGCCCGAGCTCGAGCGGACCGTGCGCGAACGCGGCCTGAACCTGTTCGCCACGTTCTCGTCCGACGAGACCATCGCCCGGCTCGACGCGGAGGGCAAACCGGTGGTCGAGGCGCCACTGGACAACGAGGTGTACGAGGGCCTCCGGCCGCTCGTCGATCGGATTCTCCCCCGGACGCGAAAGGAGGCCCTCAGTGCTGGTCATCGGTGAGAACATCCACATCATCTCGCCGCGTGTGAAGCAGGCTGTCGAGGCGCGCGACGCCGCGTACATCCAGCAGCTCGCGATGCAACAGGTCGAGGCCGGCGCCGGCATGCTCGACCTCAATATCGGTCCGCAGCGCAAGCTCGGCCATGAGGTGATGCCCTGGATCGTCCAAGCGGTGCAGGACGTCTGCGACGTGCCGCTGTCGCTCGACACCACCAACCTGGCTGCCATGGAGGCGGGCCTGAAGGTGTGTCGTGACCAGGCCATGCTCAACTCGGCGTCGGCCGATCCGGAACGTCTCGATGCGGTCATGGAGCTGGCTGCCCGGTACGGCGCCCGGGTGATCGCCCTGACGATGGGGGTCGAAGGTATCCCGACGACCTCCGACGGGCGCGTCGCGATCGCCATGGAATCGCTGCTGCCGGCGGCCGAGGCCGCCGGCGTCCCCGTCGAGGACGTCTTCCTCGATCCGCTGGTGCTCACTGTCACCTGCAACCAGGACGTCGCTCAGGCGTCGGTCGAGGCGATCCGTATGTTCAAGATGGTGAGCGACCCGCCGCCGACCACCACGGTCGGCCTCTCCAACATCTCGAACGGCTGTCCCGCCGAGACGCGGCCGCTCATCAACCGCACGTTCCTCGTGATGCTCATGGCGGCGGGGCTCGACAGCGCCATCGCCGACCCATTCGACGCGGCGCAGATGGAGTGGATCCGCATCGTCGAGGGCCGCGACGTCTCGACTCCCGTCGGGCGCCTGGTACTGGCCCTCCACGACGCGACAGCGGCCATGGACGACCTCGACGAGGACCTGGTCGATGCGGCCGACGACGACCAGGTCGCCATCCTGAAGACCTATCGCATGCTGCACAACCGGGTCCTGTACGCCGACTCGTATCTGCGCTTCTAGGGCGTCGAGGGCCGTGAGGGGGAGAGCGTGAGCACGAGCGGACATCCGGGTGGCACCGCCGGGGGACGACCGACGTCCACGGCACCGATCGCGGGCGGCTTGGCCTCGCCGCCGGGAGCGCTGGCGCGCCGGCTCGCCTACGAAGAGCTGTACGAGCGCTCGCTCGACGATCCCGACGCGTTCTGGAGCGAGCGCGCGGCCGCCGCGCTGGACTGGGACGAGCCCTGGGAGCGGGTCGTCGAGTGCGACTTCGCCCCGGCTTCTGCGAACGCCACGTACGCTGCCTGGTTCTCGGGCGGCAAGCTGAACGCCGCCCGCAACTGCATCGACCGGCACGTCGAGGCCGGTCGCGGGGCGCGTCGCGCCCTCATCTTCGTGGGTGTCGGAGGCGCCGTCGAGACCTTCACCTACGCCGAGCTGCTCGAGGCCACCACGCGCTTTGCCAACGTGCTGAAGGACCGGGGCGTAGCGGCGGGCGACAGGGTCGTCTTGTATCTGCCGATGATTCCCGAGCTGCCCATCGCGATGCTCGCCTGCGCGCGGATCGGCGCGGTCCACGCCGTGGTGTTCGCGGGATTCTCGGGCAAGGCGCTGCGCGCCCGTATCGATGCCTGGGGAGCCCGCGTCGTCGTGACGTCGCAGGCCGGTTGGCGGGGCGGCCCGCCGCCGGGCCTCAAGGGCGAGGTCGATCGCGCGCTCGAAGGGGGGTCGCCGGTCGAGACCGTCGTCGTGGTCGCCCAACGTGGCGCCGCGGGCGACGGACACGCCGGGCCCGTGCCGGCTCGCGACGCCGGTCGACACGCTGCGCTCGAGGCGGGTCGCGACATCTGGTGGCACGAAGCCGTCGCTGCACCCGGCATGGAGGCGCCCTGTGCCTGCGAGGCGCTCGATGCCACAGCGCCGCTGTTCGTCCTGTCGACGTCGGGATCGGCCGGAGCGCCCAAGGGCGTCGCGCACGCGATCGGCGGTTACCTGCTGTACGCCGCCGAGACGTTTCGTCACCTGTTTGCGCCCACCGATGAGGACGTGCACTTCTGCGCCGCCGACGTTGGCTGGATCACAGGCCACACCTATCTCGTCTACGGCCCGCTGGCCGTCGGCGCCGTGACGCTGCTCTACGAAGGCGCGACCGGGCCGCCGGCACCCGACCGCCTGGCACAGGTCATCGCTTCGCAGGGCGTGACGACCCTGTACACCACGCCGGCCGTGGTGCACGCGTTCATGGCGGCCGGCGACGACTGGGCGGCGGCGCATCGGCTGCCGCAGGTCAGGACCCTTGCGACCGTGGGCGACCCCTTGAGTCCCGAAGCGTGGCGCTGGTGTCGCACCCATTTCGGATCGACATGCCCAGTGCTCGACACGTGGTGGCAGACCGAGACCGGGGGCATCCTGCTCGCGCCGTGGCCGGGCGAGACAGGCGAGCCGGACGCCGGCTCACGACCGTTCCTGGGGGTGACCCCGGTCGTGCTGCGCAACGACGGCCGGCCGGCCGTCGCGCTGGAGCCCGGCAGCCTCTGCCTGACGCAGCCGTGGCCGGGCATGATGTCGGGTATCTGGTGTGACCCCGACAACGTGGCGCGCTTTCGCGCCTCGTACTTCTCGCGCTTCCCCGGCCTCTACTACACCGGCGACCAGGCCTTCGTCGACGACGACGGGCGTTTCCACATCGGCGGGTCGTCCGACGACGACGTGTGGGTGCTGGGCGAACGCCTGAGCAGCGTCGAGATCGAGCGCGCCCTGCTTTCCGATGCGCGGGTCGTCGAGGCCGCGGTCGTCGGATACCCCGAGCCGGCCACAGGTGAGGGCGTCTGCTGCTACGTCGTCCTGCGCGACGACGTCGAGCCGAGTGACACCCTGCGCGACAAGTTGGGAAGGCGCATCGGCGAGGTGATCGGCCCCTTCGCCGTCCCCGACAGAATGCACTTTGTCGCGGCTCTGCCGCGCACACGCTCGGGCAAGATGATACGGCGCATCCTGCGCAAGATCGCCGAAGGGGATCCCGCCGACCTGGGCGACACGACCATGCTCGCTGATCCAAGCGTCGTGACCGATCTGGTCGACGAGACGCGACCGCAGGCTACGCAGGCGGAGGCGGGACGATGAGCACTCACAAGATGGAGAGACTGTTCGACCCCAAGAGCGTGGCCGTGATCGGTGCCTCCAACAAGAAGGGCTCCGTCGGCTACATTCTCATCCACAACCTGATCGCGGCCGAGTACGGCGGCGTCATCTACCCGGTGAACCCGACCGCGCGGGCGGTGCAGGGCATCCACGCCTTTGCCACCATCTCCCAGGTGCCTCGCAAGGTCGACCTCGCGATCATCGCGGTGCCGGCAACCGGCGTGCCGGGGGTGGTGCGCGAATGCGGCGAGGCCGGCGTGGGCGCCTGCGTGATCGTCTCGGCCGGCTTCAAAGAGATGGGCGCCGAGGGCAGACGTCGAGAGAACGAGATCATCACCATCGCGCAGTCCTACGACCTGCGGGTCCTCGGACCGAACTGCCTCGGCTACCTGCGGCCGGGCAAGAACGTAAATGCGGCCTTCGCCCACGTCATGCCAGAGAAGGGCCGTATCGCCTTCATCAGCCAGTCGGGCGCCCTCGGCGCAGCCGTCCTCGAATGGGCGATCGCCAATCACGTCGGCTTCTCGGCCTTCGTCTCGGTCGGCTCCATGTGCGACGTCGACTTCGGCGACCTGATCGACTACTTCGGCGCCGACCCGCAGACCAACTCGATCATCCTCTACATCGAGTCGATCACCGACACCCGCAAGTTCATGAGCGCGGCGCGCCACTTCGCCAAGACCAAGCCGATCATCGTGATCAAGACGGGCCACACACCGCGCGCCGCCATGGCGGCGTCGTGGCACACGGGCGCCGCCGCCGGAGACGATCGACTTTACAGTGCCGCCTTCCGTCGGGCCGGCATCGTGCGGGTCGACGAGATCGAGGACCTGTTCGACGCAAGCGAGGCGCTCTCTCGCGTCTCGAGCCCGCGTGGACCGCGTCTGGGCATCGTCACAAACGCCGGCGGGCCCGCCGTCATGGCGACCGACCGGCTGCTCGCCCTGGGCGGCGAGCTGGCCGAGCTCAGTCCCGAGACCGACGCCAAGCTACGTGACTGCCTGCCCTCGTTCGCCGCCCGCGGCAACCCCGTCGATCTCGGCGGCGACGCCGACGAGGGCCGCTACGCCGCCGCCGCCGCCGCGCTCATGGACGACCCGAACGTCGACGGCGTTCTGGCCATTCTGACGCCGCAGGCCATGACGCACCCCGCCGAGACCGGCCAGGCCCTGCTCGAAGTCAGCCGACGCCACGCCAAGAAGCCGCTGCTCACCTCGTTCATGGGCCTGATCAGCTCGGCGACGGCAGTCGAGTTCCTCCGGGTCAACAACATCCCCACGTTCGAGACTCCGGACGACGCCGTGCGCGCCTACATGTACATGTGCCAGTACACGCGGAACCTGCAGCTTCTGTACGAAACGCCGAAAGACATCCTGCCCGACTTCCAGCCCGACAGGGCCAAGGTCAAGGGCATCTTCAACGAGATCGCCCGCTCGGGCGGCTCCAAGCTCACCGAGGTCGAAGCCCGTCAGGTCCTCGAGGCCTATCGCATCCCCACCGTCAAGGCGCTGGTCGCCTCGACCCCGGAGGAGGCGGTCACGCTGGCCGAGCGGCTCGGCTTCCCGGTCGCCTTGAAGATCCTTACGCGGGATCCGAGGCACAAGGCAGACTGTGGCGGCGTCGCCTTGAACATCCGATCCGGCGCAGAGGTCGCCAAGCAGTACGAGGCGATCCAAGAGCGCGCCCGGTCGACCGCCCCGGATATCGAGATCCTCGGGGTCGTCGTGGAACAGATGTCGCCGCGCGACGGCTATGAGATGGCGATCGGGGCGCGGCGTGACGCCACGTTCGGGCCGACCATGGTCTTCGGCGTCGGCGGCGCGGGTCTTGAGGTCTACGGAGATGTCGCGCTCGACTTTCCGCCGTTGAACGAGACGCTGGCGCGCGCCATGATCCGGGACACCAAGGTCTCCCGGCTTCTCGAAGGCAGGGGCGGCGGTACGGCGGTCGACATGGTCGCGCTCGAGCAGGCCCTCGAGAAGTTCAGCTATCTCCTGGTCGACTTCCCGGAGATCCGGGACATCGACGTCGGTCCCGTGTACGTCCGGCCCGATGGACTCACGGTGCTCGGGGCGAGCATCACGATCGACCCCGCCGACGTGCACAAGATCACGTCCCCCGACTCGCATCTCATCATCTCGATGTACCCGAGCAAGTACGAGTGGGTGCACGCGATCGACGGTCAGGACGACCCCATCACCCTGCGGCCGATCCGCCCCGAGGATGAGCCGCTCTGGGGCGAAATGATCGCCTCCCTTTCCGAGGCGACGGCGGAGTACCGCTTCTTCGGGCCCGTGAAGCACATCACCAAATCCATGATGGTGCGCTACTGCCATATCGACTACGACCGCGAGATTGCCATCGTCGCGATACAGGGTGGCAAGAAGAAACGCAAGATGCTCGGCGTGGCGCGGCTGGCCAAGGAGGCCGGCAGGCCAGACGAGGGCGAGTTTGCCATCGTCGTGCGCGACGACTCCCAGGGACTGGGCATCGGCAAGCAGCTCATGGACGCGTTGACCTTCGCCGCGCGCGACATGCACATCCGTGAGATCCGGGGCGACGTACTCGCCGCGAACGCACCGATGCTGCGCTTCGCGGAGTCTCTCGGCTTCGAGATAAGGGGCTCGGACGACCCCGAGATCCGCAAGGTCGTGCTCACCGTCTGGCGGGGCGGCCATGTGTCTCACGTGGCCTGACGCCCGACCGGATTCGACAAGGGGAGGAGCCATGGACCAGGTGCAGCAGTCGGTCCACCGCCTGCTGTCCGAGCTGTGCGCCGACATGAGCTGCGGCACCAGGAACCTCGAGCGGGCGGCCCACGAGGCGCATCGCGCGATCCTCGAGTGGAGGCGCCTGAAGGACGTGAGCGAGGAGCTGCGGGCGGCGAGCGCCAACCAGGAGCGCAAGCTGTAGGAACCCGCGACCCGCGCCGGCTGCGCCGGCAGGACTCTAAGGCCCACGACCGGCGCCGCCGGAGAGAGTAGTCAGGTGAGGAGCCACGTGACGCTGTATACGAACCCGAGGTTCCAGAAGGCGATCGAGAAGGCCGTCGAAGACTGGGCGGTGGCCGACCCGGCGCGCTGCGCCGAGCTGGCCGGCTGTGCTACGACTCCTGAGGGCGTGCTCGTGCCATTCTTCGGCACGCGCTACCTCGTCTCGCATCCGGGCGGAAGCGTCGTGACGGCGCCCTCCGTGGGCGGTGACTCCGAGGGCCCGAACCCGGGAGCCGAGGGCGCGACTGGCCAGGGTAAAACCGCGCACGTGTCGATCGCCATCCTGCTGTTGCATTACCTGCTCACCGCCGACGCAGCGCCCGAGGCCGGCCGCTGGGCGACCTTCCGCGAGCTTCCAGATGGCCTGTTCTACGCAAAGGCATTCGCCGCCCACGCGGAGGCGCCGCTGGCCGCGATCGTGGCCGGGAGCGAAGGCAACGACGAGGTCAACGGGCGGATCCGCCGGTTTCGCGAGAGCGGCGTGAAGCTCGGCGGCGCCGACCTCGACTTGGCCGACGCCGCGCTGCGCTTGCAGGCGCTGCCGCGTGTGCCGGTCGCGGTGTTGCTGTGGAAGGGCGACGACGAGTTCCCGGGTCAGGCCAGGATCCTGTTCGACGGGAGCGCGCATCACTACCTGGCGACCGAGGATCTCGCCGGCATGGGGGACTGGCTCGCGCACCAGCTCGCGCACGGTGGCTAGGCCGACGTCCCACCTTTTCGGCATGCCGAGGCAAACGACGCTGGCTATGCAGGAGGACCCAAGGAGGTCATGAGGGAGATGGCTCAGGAACTTGCCGACACGGACGCCATCGTAGACAGGTTCGGCCGCGACAGGTCCAACCTGATCCAGATACTCCTCGAGATCCAGCGTCGCAACCGCTGGCTTTCGGCGGACGATCTCACCTGCGTGAGCCGCGAGCTCGACGTACCTCTGGCTCAGATCTACCACGTGGCCACGTTCTACAAGGCCTTCAGCCTCGTGCCCAAGGGGCGCCACTCGATCTCGGTGTGCCTCGGCACGGCGTGCCACGTGCGCGGCGCCCCCCGCCTGCTCGACAGGGTGGTCGAGACGTTCAAGGTGCGACCGGGCGGGACGTCCGCCGACATGCGCTTCAGTCTCGACACGGTGAACTGCCTCGGCTGCTGCGCCCTGGGGCCGGTCATGGTCGTCGACGGCCAGTACTACAGCAATTCTTCGAAGGAAGAGCTCGAGCGGCTAGCTGCCGTCGACTAGCAGAGCAGCGGGAAGGAGCCTGGCGTGCCCAGACTGAACTCAATCGCCGATCTCGAGAGGCACAGGAGCGAGCTTCTGGCCGCTCACGATGCCGACAAGCCCCGCGTCACCATCTGCTCCGGCACCGGCTGCCACGCCTTGCGCAGCGACAAGGTGCACGAAGCCTTCGTCGATGAGCTCACGCTCGGTGGGCTCGACGGCCGCGTCGACTTGCTGCGGACGGGGTGTCACGGGTTTTGCGAGCGGGGCACCATCGTCACGATCTTGCCCCAGGAGGTGACCTACCTCCAAGTCAAGCCAGAGGACGTCGCTGAGATCGTGGCTCGAACGGTCCTGCGGGGCGAGGTCATCGACCGGCTGCTCTACCGGGACGGCGACGGCGAGGGGATCTCGCGCGAGGACGATATCCCCTTCTACAGGCACCAGACCCCCTTCGTCTTCGGCCTGAACCGCTTCATCGACCCGAACGAGATCGACACATACATCGTCCAAGGGGGCTACGCGGCGCTGGCAAAGGCGCTCGATCAGATGTCTCCGCAGCAGGTGCTCGACGAGGTCAAGGCGGCCAACCTGAGAGGCAGGGGCGGCGGCGGCTTCCCCGCCGGCCTGAAGTGGCAGACGACGAGAGACGCCCCGAGCGACGTCAAGTACGTCGTCGTGAACGCGGACGAGGGCGATCCGGGCGCTTACATGGACAGGAGCCTGCTCGAGGGCAATCCTCACCGCGTCCTGGAGGGGCTCATCATCGGCGCCTACGCGATCGGTGCCCGACAGGGGTTCATCTATGTGCGCCAGGAATACCCCATCGCCGTCGAGAACCTCACCGTCGCGCTCGAGCAGGCGCATGAATACGGTCTGCTGGGGCCGAGCGTCCTGGGCTCAGGCACGGCCTTCGACGTCCGCGTCCATCGAGGCGCCGGTGCCTTCGTGAGCGGCGAATCAAGCGCCTTGATGTGCGCCATAGAGGGGAGGGTGGGTGAGCCCCGGCCGAAGTACGTGCGCACCTCGGTGAGCGGCATCTGGGGGAAGCCCACCAACCTCAACAACGTCGAGACCTGGGCCACCGTGCCGCTCATCATCGACAAGGGCGCCGAGTGGTTCACCGGCATCGGCACAACGACGAGCAAGGGGACGAAGATCTTCTCGCTGGTCGGCAAGGTGAACAACACCGGCCTCGTGGAAGTGCCTATGGGGATGCCGCTCAGACAGGTCGTCTACGACATGGGCGGCGGCATCCCGAAGGACAGGGCGTTCAAGGCGGTGCAGACAGGCGGTCCGTCCGGCGGAGTGATCCCGGAGAGGCTGCTCGATCTTCCGGTCGACTTCGACGAGCTCGACAAGGCGGGCTCGATGATGGGGTCGGGGGGCATGATCGTCCTCGACGAGGACACCTGCATGGTGGACACAGCCAGATACTTCCTGAACTTCCTCGCTGAGGAATCGTGCGGCAAGTGCGTTCCCTGCCGCGAAGGGCTGTGTCAGATGCTCGAGGTCCTCAACAGGATCTGCGCGGGCGACGGTCGCGAGGGAGACATCGAGCTCCTCGAGGAGATTGCCGAGATGGTGCAGGGCTGGTCGCTCTGTGCATTGGGCGGGTCGGCTCCCAATCCGGTGCTCAGCACCATCGTCAACTTCCGTGCCGAATACGAGGCCCACATACGCGAGAAGGCCTGCCCGGCCGGGGTATGCAAGGCGCTGATCTCCTACTACATCGATCCCCACAAATGCCAGGCGTGCATGTTGTGCCTCAAGAACTGCGCCGTTGGAGCCATCAGCGGAGGCAAGAAACTGGTCCACGTCGTGGACCAGGACATCTGCACCAAGTGCGGCACCTGCCTCGACGTCTGTCCGTCGCGCTTTGACGCCGTCTTGAAGATATCCGGGGTGCCGGTGCCCGAGGCCGTTCCTGAAGGGACTCAGGTGACACGGAAGCGAGGCGGGGCCAATGAGTGAAGTAGCGTTGATCATCGACGGCCGGTCCGTGACCGCCGAGCAGGGCACGACCGTTCTCGAGGCGGCGCGCCGGGCGGGCGTCGACATACCCACTCTCTGTCACGTCGAGGGCGTCGCTCCCTTCGGCGCCTGCCGGCTCTGCACTGTAGAGATCACCAAGGGGGGTAGATCACGACTCGTCGCCTCGTGCTGCTATCCGGCCGAAGAGGGACTCGCCGTGCAGACCGAGTCCGAACGTGTCGTCAAAGGTCGCAAGCTCGTCCTCGAGATGCTGCTGGCTCGCGCGCCCGGCACGCAGGCCCTGCAGGAGTACGGCATGAGATACGGCGCGCAGGCCGACAAGTTCAGCCCGGACCCGAGCCATTGCATCCTCTGTGGCCTCTGCGTCAACTACTGCGCGGAGGTCAAGGGCAAGCACGCCATCGGCTTCATCGGCAGAGGAGTGGAGCGGCAGGTCATGTTCCAGCCGGGTGTGGCCGCGGAAGAGTGCTCGGAGTGCGGCGCCTGTTTCACCCTGTGCCCGACCGGGGTGTGGCCCTCGAACTATGGGCTTGCGCGTGTGCCCCATTTCAGCTGAGCGGTCGAGCCGGTTGAGCACGGCGGAGAGCCCATCCAGCGCACAGAAGGCCGCGGCGCGGCTCGCCGATCGCGAAGCGTTCAGGCATTCGGCGGGCCATGGTGGCTCACAGGGGGTGAGCAAGCTTGCCGCGAGCCGACGGAGTCCCGACAGGGGCAGTCTCGGCGCCGCGGCATAAGGGAGCGGGCGGACGCCTCGGATGTTCGATCCCAACCTGGGGTCGGGTCGGTAGCTGTCGCTGCGGGAATCTCGCGTAGGCGAGGCGTCCGCCTGCTGTT
>Ga0335079_10006137_pt1 | contig 13737 bp, 11 predicted proteins | sample Lox_Sample_33_FD_206719 | JGI IMG/M metagenome (GOLD analysis project Ga0335079, IMG submission 206719) | Soil microbial communities from Loxahatchee National Wildlife Refuge, Florida, United States - Lox_Sample_3.3 | ecosystem: Environmental > Terrestrial > Soil > Wetlands | place: USA... | reverse complement strand
GTCCAGCAATCAGGACATGCTTACGGCCGCGTTTCGCGCGGTAGTCGAGCGTTACAAGCTGCAGGGCGAGCGCCTGGGCGACGTTGCCGCGGGTGCGGTGATCAAGCACTCGAAGGACTTCAACCTGGTGCGCGAGAGCGTGCTGGCGGTGGGGCTCGATCCGCAGACTCCGGGCCTCGATCTGCAGCGCGCCTGCGGCACCAGCCTCGAGGCGGCGATCGTCATCGGCAACAAGATCGCGCTCGGGCAGATCGAGGCGGGGCTGGCCGGCGGCTCGGACTCGATCAGCGATGCACCCATCGTCTACCCGCGCTCCTACCAGCAGCTGCTGCTCGCGAGCTACCGCGGCCGCAGCGCCTGGCAGCGCGCGAAGCCCTTCTTCGGCCTGCGCCCGCGGCACTTCCGCCCGGTGCTGCCGGCGGTGGTCGAGCCGCGCACGGGACTGTCGATGGGACAGAGCTGCGAGCTCATGGCGAAGCGCTGGCAGATCACGCGCGCTGAGCAGGACCAGCTCGCCTACGAGAGCCACATCAAGGCGGCGGCCGCCTGGCGCGAGGGCTTCTACGACGACCTGGTGGTGCCGTTCCAGGGCTTGAAGACCGACAACAACGTGCGCGGTGACACCAGCGTCGAGAAGCTCGGCAAGCTCCGCCCGAGCTTCGCCGCCGACGGCACGCTCACCGCCGGCAATTCGACGCCGCTCACCGACGGCGCGAGTGCGGTGCTGCTCGCGACCCCGGAGTGGGCGGCGCGGCACAATCTCCCGGTGCAGGCGTATCTCACCTACGGCAAGGTGTGGGCGGTCGATTACGTGAGCGGCAAGGAGGGCCTGCTCATGGCGCCCGCGTACGCGGTACCGGCGATGCTCAAGGACGCGGGACTCACGCTGCAGGACTTCGACTACTACGAGATCCACGAGGCGTTCGCGGCGCAGGTGCTGTGCACGCTCAAGGCGTGGGAGACGGCCGAATACTGCCGCGACACGCTCGGCCTGCCGGGACCTCTGGGGGCGGTCGACCGCTCGAAGATGAACGTCAGGGGCGGCAGCGTCGCGCTCGGCCACCCCTTCGGTGCCACCGGCACGCGCATCCTCGCCACGCTCGCCAAGCTCCTCGCCGGGAACGCCACTGCCAAACGCGGCCTCATGTCGCTGTGCACCGCCGGCGGCATGGGCGTCACCGCGATCGTCGAGCGCTGATCCCATGCGAGCCACCGCCTGCGCCCTGCTCGCCGTGCCGGCACTCGCGGCCGCGGCGCTCGCCCACGCCGGCTTCAACGCGGCGCTCGCCGACTACCAGGCGGGCCACTTCGAGTCGGCACGCAGCCAGTTCGCCGCCATGGCCGCGCTCGGCGACTGCTCCTCGCAGTTCAACGTCGGGATGATGACGCTCAAGGGACAGGGCGGGCCGAAGGACGTCGGCGCCGCGGTCGGCTGGCTCGAGGCCGCCGCCGGCAACGGCTGCCAGGAGCTGGTCGGCGATCGCCTGACGCCGCTCAAGGGCGCGCTCACCGACCGGGAACAGCGCGCCGAGGCCGAGACCCTCGCGCACTACGGCCACGACGCGCTGCACGCCGCCGGCATCGTCGAGCCGGTGCTCGATTGCACCGGGCGCGAGAGCGCCGCGGCGCTGCAGATACCCACACCCGAGTACCCCGAGATCGCCGGCGGCGCGCACCGCAACGGCCTGGTGATCGCCCGGCTCACGATCGGCACCGACGGCCGCGCGCGCGATCCGGAGATCCTGCTGTCGGCGCCCGATCCGGCGTTTGCCGCGGCGGCCGTCGAGGCATGGCTGCACGGGCGTTTCCGGCCGGCGATGCAGGCCGGCGCGGCGGTCGGCTCGCGGCTGCAGATGCAGCTGCTGATCAACATCGCGGGGGGCGAGCCGCTGTGGAGCAGCGGCGCCTACAAGGATAGCCGCGCGGCCGCCGACGCGGGCGATCCGGCCGCCGAGTATCTGGTGGGGCTCGGTGCGATGGCCGATCCGAAGCTCGGGGTCACGGCGGCACACGGCCGCGAGCTGCTGCTGTTCGCGGCGCGCGACGGCCACGCGCCGGCGCAGTACTGGGTCGGCGCGCAGCTGCGCTCGGTCGCCGCATGCCACCCGCAGACCAACGGCGCGGCGTGGTTCAGGCCCGCTGCGGCGGCCGGCGATGCGTCCGCACAGCTGGCACTCGCCATGCAGCTCCTCGAGCATGCGCCGTCGGACGCGCAGGTCGCCGAGGCGCGCGGTCTGCTCGAGCACGCCGCGGACAGCGACAGCTTCTACGTGCGCAAGCACGTGGTGGCGCTGCTCGCGGCCGCACCGCTCGCGGCGCTGCGCGATCCCGCCGCCGCGCAGCGGGTCGCAGGCAGGCTCGCGATCGGCGACATCCAGTCGGACCCGCAGATGTTCGAGGCGCTCGCCGCCGCCAACGCCGCCGCGGGCGATTTCTCCGGCGCCGCGGCCCAGCAGCAGATCGCGGTGCGCAAGGCGCACGACCTCGGCTGGGATACGCGCGCGATGGAAGAGCGCCTTGGCGCCTATCGCGACCACAAGGCGTGGGCTGGCGAGCTGTTCGAGCCCCTGGCCCCATGAGCGCCGCCGGCAAGCCGGGCGCGCCCGCGTACGCGAGCTTTCGCGACTTCTATCCGTTCTACCTCAGCGAGCACCGCAACCGCACCTCGCGGCGGCTGCACGTGAGCGGCTCGCTGCTGGCGATCGCGCTGCTGCTCGCGGCGCTCACCAGCGGGCGCCTCACGCTCCTGCTGGCGGTGCCGGTGGCCGGCTACGGCTTCGCATGGGCCGGGCACTTGTTCTTCGAGAAGAACACTCCGGCGACCTTCACGCACCCGTTCTACAGTCTGCGCGGCGACCTGACGATGATGGTCGAGGTGCTCAGCGGCCGCATGCCCTGGTGACCGATGGGGAACGGCACCATCGACCGGGTCTTCGAGCGGCGGCTCGCCTCGCTGGTGAACAGCGGCGAGCCACAGGTGCTGCAGGGCGGACGCAAGGGCGTCGAGAAGGAATCGCTGCGCGTCACCCCCGAGGGCCGCCTGGTGCATACGCCGCATCCGCCGGCGCTCGGCTCGGCGCTCACCAGCGAGCACATCACCACCGACTTCTCCGAGTCGCTCATCGAGCTGGTGACGCCCGCGTTCGCGCACAGCTGGGAGCTGCTGCAGTATCTGCTCGACCTGCACCAGTTCGTGTATCGCCATCTGGGGGAGGAGCTGCTGTGGGCGACCAGCATGCCGTGCGCCATCGACGGCGATGCCGACATCCCGCTCGCGCAGTACGGCAGCTCGCACGTCGGCCGCATGAAGACCGTGTACCGCAACGGCCTCGGCCTGCGCTACGGCCGCATGATGCAGGCGATCTCCGGCGTGCATTTCAACTACTCCTTCCCGCTGCCCTTCTGGGAGGCGTACGCGACGCTGCGCGGTGAGCGCGCGGGCGGCAGCAGCTTCATCTCGGCGAGCTATTTCGATCTGCTGCGCAACTACCGCCGCCACGGCTGGCTGGTGCTGTACCTGTTCGGCGTCTCGCCGGTGGTGTGCAAGTCGTTCCTGCGCGGGCGCGACGTGCAGCTGCAGGAGTTCGGCATGGGCACGGCCTTCGAGCCCTACGCCACGAGCCTGCGCATGAGCGACGTCGGCTACCGCAACCGTAATCAGGCCGGTCTCACGGTATCGGTGAACGACCTCGGAGAGTACGTGCGCGATCTGCAGCGCGCGATCACCATGCCCTATCCGCCCTACGAGGCGCTCGGCGTCAAGGTGAACGGCGAATGGCGGCAGCTGAACGCCAACATCCTGCAGATCGAGAACGAGTACTACAGCTTCATCCGCCCGAAGCGCGTGGCGCGCTCCGGCGAGCGCCCCACCAAGGCGCTGACGCGCGCCGGGGTCGAGTACGTCGAGGTACGCGCGCTCGATGTCAGCGCCTTCGATCCGGTCGGGGTGAATCAGAACAAGTTGCGCTTCCTCGAGGCGTTCCTCGCGCTGTGCCTGCTGAAGGAGAGCGCCCCGATCGGCGCCGACGAGCAGCTGGCGCTCGATGCCAATCACCTCACGGTGGCGCGCCGCGGCAGAGAGCCGGGACTCGCGCTGAGCCGCGACGGGCGCAGCGTGCCGATGCGCGGCTGGGCGGCGGAGCTCCTCGACTCGATGGCCGGAGTGTGCGAGATCCTCGACCGCGGCGATGCCGAGCGGCCGTACGCGCAGGCGCTCGCCGCGCAGGCCGCCAAGGTGGCGGACGTTGCACGCACGCCATCGGCGCGCCTCATGGCCGAGCTCGAGGGGGGCGAGTCGTTCTTCGACCTTGCGCTGCGCATGTCGGCGGCGCACAAGGCCTATTTCCTCGACCTCTACCCGCCCAACGAGGAGCGCCTGGGCGAGCTCGGCGAGGAGGCGCGGGAGTCGCTCGCCGCCCAGCGGCGCATCGAGGCGAGCGACAAGGGCACCTTCGATGCGTACCTGGCGAGGTACTTCGCCGACTGAAAGGCCGGGCCCGCGGCTCTGGCGGCAGCCGGGCCGCGACGCGGGCCCGGTATCTCTTTTACATAATCAATAACTTAGCCGATGTCGCTTTTGTCATGAACAGGTCTTAGACTCGCGAGACTGTCGCCAATCAGGGACGGTGCGACAGCAGAACAAAAGGCTGCACGCCAGAAGGACAACAACAGGAGCGATGGAGCAGATGATTCGAGAAGGAGTCGAGGGACTACCCGTTGAGCGCGTGGGGACATCGGCGGCCAACGAGGAATTCACCGGAGCCGTGAAGCGCCGCGACGCCCTGGGGCGCGAAGGCGGCTGGGATCCTTACGAGGTGTGGCGAACGCGCGTCAGGACGCCGTCGAAGAGCGTGCGCGCGCGCAAGGATCGTCCGCGCGATTCCCGGCGCTGAGGGCCGCAGCGACCCCTTAGCCGGGTCAATCCCCCCGCGGAGGCATTGTTGCGTGCGCAGCCTGAGCGCGAGACTGTGCGCTCAGGCGGTGCGACGGGCGCGGCTCGTGCAGACTTGCGCCCGCCGCCGCGACACCCGATCCTCACCCGCCCATGAATGCACTCTCGGTCCGCGGACTCACCAAGACCTACAAGAACGGCGTCGAGGCCCTGAAGGGCATCGATCTCGACGTCGAGGCGGGCGACTTCTTCGCGCTGCTGGGACCCAACGGCGCGGGCAAGACCACGCTCATCGGCATCATCACCTCGCTCGTCAACAAGACCGCGGGCGAGGCGCGGGTGTTCGGCTACGACATCGATCGCGAGCTCGAGGCGGCCAAGGCCTGCATCGGCATCGTGCCGCAGGAAATCAACTTCAACATGTGGGAGTCGCCGTTCACCATCGTCGTGAACCAGGCCGGCTTCTACGGCATTCCGCGCGCGGTGGCCCGGCTGCGTGCCGAGAAATACTTGAAGCAGCTGCAGCTGTGGGACAAGCGCGGCGGCATGTCGCGCGCGCTCTCCGGCGGCATGAAGCGCCGGCTGATGATCGCGCGCGCGCTGATGCACGAGCCGCGCCTGCTGATCCTCGATGAGCCGACGGCGGGTGTCGACATCGAGATCCGCCGCTCGATGTGGGACTTCCTGCGCGACATCAACGCGAGCGGCACCACCATCATCCTCACCACGCACTATCTCGAGGAAGCCGAGACGCTGTGCCGCAACATCGCCATCATCAATGGTGGGCACATCGTCGAGCGCGATCGCATGTCGAGCCTGCTGCGCCGGCTGCACGTCCAGACCTTTGTGCTCAACGTGCGCGATGCGCTCGCCGCCGTGCCGCGGCTCGACGGCTACGACACGGCGCTCGTCGATGACCATACGCTCGAGGTCGAGGTGTTGAACGACGAGACCCTGAACGACGTGTTCGCGCGCCTGTCGGCGCTCGGCATCGAGGTGCTGTCGATGCGCAACAAGGTGAACCGCCTCGAGGAGATCTTCATGCAGCTGGTCGAGGGGCGCGGAGCCGACGACGCGGGCGCACGCGCCGAGCCGGCCGCGGCGCGTGCGGCGCCCGTACCGGCGCACGCCGGAGCAGGCCGATGAGCGTGGTGGCACTCCCCGGGGCAGCACCCATCAAGCTCAGCACGGTGCGCTGGATCGGCTTCCAGACCATCGTGATCCGCGAGTACGGCCGCATCATCCGCATCTGGGGCCAGACGATCGTGCCGCCGGTGGTGACGGCGACGCTCTACTTCGTGATCTTCGGCAGTCTCATCGGCCGGCGCGTCGGCGCCATGGGGGGCTTCGACTACCGCCAGTACATCGCGCCCGGCCTCATCATGATGGCGGTCATCACCAACTCCTACGGCAACGTGGTGGCGTCCTTCTTCGGCGCCAAGTTCGGCAAGCACGTCGAGGAGATGCTGGTCTCGCCCCTGCCGAGCTGGGTGATCGTCGGCGGCTACGCCGCGGGCGGAGTGGTGCGCGGGCTCCTGGTGGGCGGGGCGGTCACGGTCGTGTCGCTGTTCTTCACGCACCTGCACATCCACCACCTGCTGGTGATCGTCGCGGCGGTGCTGCTCACCTCGGTCATCTTCTCTCTCGGCGGCTTCCTCAACGCGCTGTTCGCCAGGAACTTCGACCAGGTCAACTGGATCCCGACCTTCGTGCTGACGCCGCTCACCTATTTCGGCGGCGTGTTCTATTCCATCTCGCTGCTGCCCGAGTGGGCGCGGCAGGTGAGCTATGCGAACCCGATCCTGTACATGGTGAACGCCTTCCGCTACGGCTTTCTCGGGACGTCCGACGTCAACCTGGGGGTCGCCTTCGCGCTCATGGCGCTCGCCGGCGCGGCGCTGTTCGCCACCGCGGTGACGCTGCTCGACCGCGGCGCCGGAATCCGCGATTGACGCGCACGGTGGCGCTGGTCACGGCGCGCGCCGCCCGCGCGCTGGATGAGGACCTTGCGCCGCTCGCCGCGGCGCTCGCCGCCGCCGGCGCACGCGCCGAGATCGCCGACTGGGACGACCCGCACTTCGACTGGAGGCGCTGCGACGCCGCGGTGCTGCGCTCGGCCTGGGACTACCACGAGCGGCTGCCCGAATTCTTCTCCTGGCTGGAGCGCACGGCGCGCGCCACGATGCTCCTCAACCCGCTGCCGGTGGTGCGCTGGAGCCTCGACAAGCACTACCTCGGCGAGCTCGCCCGCGCCGGCGCGCCGGTGGTACCGACGCGCTACGTCGAGCCGGGCGAGGATCCGGGCGCGGTGCTCGCCGACTTCCTCGGCAGCGATCCCTGCCGGGAGCTGGTGGTGAAGCCGGCCGTGGGCGCCGGCTCGCGCGACGCCCGGCGTCACGCGCGCGGGCAGCGCGAGGAGATCTCAGCCCACATGCTGGGGCTGCTCGCGACGGGGCGCAGTGCGATGCTGCAGCCCTATCTCGAGGGCGTCGACCGCGACGGTGAGACCGCCCTCATGTTCATCGACGGCCGCTTCAGCCACGCGATCCGCAAGGGGGCGCTGCTGCCGGCGGGCGCGCCGTCCACCGCGGCGCTGTTCGCGCCCGAGGACATCGGCGCGCGCACGCCCGCGCCGGATGAGCTCGCCGCGGGCGAGCGCATCCTCGCGGCGGTGCCCTTCGGTACCCTGACGTACGCGCGCGTCGATCTGCTGCGCGATGCCGGCGGCGCGCCGCGGTTGCTCGAGCTCGAGCTCGCCGAGCCGTCTTTCTACTTCGGGCATGCGCCCGGCTCCGCGCAGCGCTTCGCGGCTGCGCTGCTCGAGCGCCTCGCCCCGCGCTGAGGCTTCAGAAGAGCGCGGCGCTCTGCGCCAGATTGAGCCGCCGCACGAGCAGCTGGTAGCGGCGGTCGCTCACGAGGGGCTTGAAGTAGCTGTCGGCGCGGATCGCGTTGACCGCCGGGTCGCCGCTCGTCAGCGCCAGCTGCAGCGCCGAGAAGGCGCGCGCGGCCTCACCGCGGTAGGCATAGATCTCCGCCATCTCGGTCGGGTAGCGGTCGCCCCACTCGCGCCGGACGTCGGCCAGGGCGGCGTCCGCGAGCTGCCGCTCACCGAGCGACTGGTAGACGAGCGCCAGCGCGACCAGCCGGCTCTCCTTGTCGGGCTCCTCGCCGGCCACGGCGAGCGCCGCGCGCGCGTCACCGCGCGCCAGCAGCACGTCGACGAGCTGTGCGTGAGCGCCGATCCCCTCGGGCGCGAGATCGATCCGGCGGCGCACGGCGGCCTCGGCTTGCGCGAGCTTGCCCTGGTAGAGATAGATGACGCCGAGGCGCGCGTACGGCTGGAAGTTCAGCGGATCGCGCACCCGGGCGCGCTCGCAGAACTCCACGGCCTTGTCGAACTGCCCGAGGTCGCGCGCCAGATTGGCCGCCGACAAGAGCGTCGCCGGGTCGTCGGGGTCCGAGGCGAGTGCCGCCTTGATCTCGGCCCCCGCGGCCGACCAGTCGCGGTCGAGGAGTCGATCGATGGAGGACAGCAGCGCATGCGCCGCCGCGAGTCCCGGATCCAGCGACAGGGCGTGCTCGGCTGCCTGCCGGGCGAGGGCCGCGCCCTGGCGCATCGCGGCGAGCGATTGCTCCTTGGTCGTGGGCAGGCGCAGCAGCGCATCGGCGTAGCCGGCCCAGGCGGGCGCGTCCTCGGGCGCCAGCGCGATGAGCTCACGGAAGCAGGCGACCGCCTTGTCGGCATCCGTGGGCGTGTTGCGGCGGGTGAAGAAATGGCACTGCATCAGCATGCTGCGGGCTTCCGCATTGCCACGGGTTCCGGCCGGGGCGCGCTCGCCGCTCAGCTTCACCTGCAGGGTCTGGGTCACCGCGTGCGCGATCTCGTCCTCGACGGTGAACACCTCCTTCAGCTCCCGGTCGTAGGTCTGCGACCAGAGGTGATAGCCGCTGTCGGCGCGTATCAGCTGTGCCGTCACCCGCACGCGATTACCCGAGCGCCGCACGCTCCCCTCGAGCAGATGATCGACATGGATCGCGCGGGCGATCTCGGCGACGGTGGCCGTCTTGCCCCTGAAGTAGAAGGAGGAGGTGCGCGCCGGCACGCGCAGATCCGATCCGCGCGCCAGCTGATTGATGAGCTCCTCGGCCAGGCCGTCCGCAAAGTAGCCGAGGTCCCGCTTCTCGGAGAGATCGAGGAAGGGGAGCACCGCGATCGATGGCGGGGCGGCTGACCCGGGGGACAGCGCGCCGATAGCGGCCGTCGCTGCGGGAACCGCGGCCGGCGGTGCCGGAGCGGCGTTGCGCACGATGAGGTAGGCCGCGCCGAGGGTCGCGATCGCGACGGCGAGAGCTGCCCACACGACACGGCTGCCGGGGCGCGCGCGCGGCTGCGCGGGCACGCCGGCCTGCGTCGCGGGGGCGGATGCCGGTGCACCCGGAGCCGCGCCGGCGTTGCCTGCGGCGCCGCCAACCGCCGCGCCATTGATCACCGCGGGCTGCGCCGCGGCGGCTTTGCGCACGGAGGCTACCAGCCGATAGCCCTTCCTCGGCACGTGCTCGATGTAGGCGGGATGATGGCGATCGTCGCCCAATGTGCGCCGCAGGAGTCCGACGGCCTGATACACCGAATCCGGGCCGACGACGACGTCGGGCCACGCCTCATCGAGCAGCTCCTCGACGCTGACCACGTGTCCGGCGCGGGCGATCAGACACGCCAGCACCCGCATGGCGCGCGGCTCCACCTTGACCGCGCGTCCGTCGCGCGCAATCACATCGAGCTCCGGCTCGATCCGCCAGTCGCCGACTTGCACGGCGTCAGGCAACGAGGACACAACAATTCCCTGGGCAGCGGCCCGGTAGATCCGGGCGCCGGCCAGTATGCCCCCGTCCGCGCGTCAGTGTCTTGGCACGCCGTGGGATGGGTCAGGGGCCTTTACTTAACGAGCGGAGCGGTGTGCGGCTTCAGTCCTCCGGGGGTCGCTCAGGGGTGCGCTCGGCGCGTGCGCGCCCTTCAGGGGGTTCCCCACACGAAGCCATGGTTGAGGCCGTTCGCATCGAGCCAGTAGCCCGTGACCTCGCCGAAGGCATTGATGGTCGTCGGGCGAGTGCCATCAAAGGGGACCGTGTCGCTCGCTCCGGGAGCGTCGAAGCGTGCAACGTGTCCGTCGCGCGAGCGCGTGAAGCCGTGGAAGGCGAGGTTGGTGTCTTCCCAGACGCCGACGATCGTGCCTTCGATGTTGATCGCGTAGCCAACGCTGCCGCCGTTCGGGCCCAGGTAGGTGCCCGGAACCTCGATGGCAGGGCTCAGGGCGCCGTTCGGATAGCGGATGAACGCATAGCTGACGCCGTTGTCGTCGACCGTGTAACCGGTAATGACGCCGGCATCGTTGACGCTGGCGGCGAGCGTCCCGGTATAGGGTGCGTTGCCCGCGTTCGGGCCGTCGATTGCGGTGATCGTGCCGTCGGCGGTGCGCACGAAGCCGTGAAACACGCTGCTCGAATCGAGATAGAAGCCGACCGCAGTGCCGTGATCGTTCAGGCAGCTCTCGTTGCAGACCTGCGTGTACACCGAACCGGCGGGGTCGAAGCTCTCGGACTTGCCGCCCGGGGAGCGCACGAATCCATGTGTCGCGTAGGTGGCGTCGGCGTAGAAGCCGGCAGTGCCGCCCCAGTTGTTGATACTGAGGGCCTGCGTTCCGGCGTTGGGAATCTCGGCCGCGCCCGTGACCTGAAAGGTCTTGAAGGTGCCGTTCGGATAGCGGATGAAGCCGTGATAGACCAGGCTCGAGTCCTCGTATTGCCCGGCAATCGCGCCGAAGTCGTTGATGCTGTAAGGCACCGTGCCCTCGTAGAGGTTTGCGCCGAGCCCGGCGCCCGGAGCATCAAAGGTGGTGATGTGGCCGTCCGCGGAGCGGATGAACCCGTGGGGAACGACGTTGGCGTCCGTGTAGTAGCCGACCACCGTACCCTCGTCGTTGTTGTCCAAGGCGACCGTGCCGCAGTTGATCCCGCAGATCGGCGAGGCGGTGGTGGCCGCACCGCGCAGGCTGAACTCGGTCAGCTTCGGCTGTTCGCATTCGGGATTTGCGGCCTGTGCGGCGAGCGCCGGCGCGCTTGCCAGCAGGATCGCGATGGCCCTTCGCAGCTTCATGGGTTTCTCCTTCCCTGCGCCCGCTCGCGGGGCGCTCAAGATGGGTTGTTGTGTTCGAGGTCCCGGATGCCAGGGACTGTGACGGGCCGGCGGTGGGGCGCGCCTGAAGGTTGCCGAAAGGTTGCCTGAAAGGCTGGAGACGGACGGCAGGTGCCCGGGAGCCGCCCCGGGGGGAGCGCCTTAGGGTGCGGTGCATCAATTATATGAGGCGATACCCACAATAACTGCAATAAGTCTTTGTAGTAAAAAAACTTTCATATCTCTGTCACGCCTCTGTCGCAGCGCAGCGCGAGCCTGTAACGCGTATGAAAGCGCCCGGACTCAATGCCTTCATGGCCCGGATCGACGCGGCGGAATACGGTCTCACCCGTACGCTGAACCGCGGGGCTTCGTTCGCCATCCCGCGGCATGTGTTCCGGGTCGCGAGCCGCCTGGGCGACGGCATCGTCTGGTATCTGCTGATCGGGCTGCTGCCGATCCTCTACGGTGTGGCGGCCCTGAAGCCTGCGATCGTGATGGCGCTGACCGGCCTCCTCGGGCTGCTCCTCTATACGCTCCTGAAGCGGGTGTTCGTGCGCGAGCGACCCTTCATCACCCACGCCTCGATCGACCTCAAGGGGGCGCCGCTCGATCGCTACAGCTTCCCCTCGGGCCATACTCTGCATGCCGTGTCCTTCGCCTGGCAGGCCACCGCGCATTTCCCCGAGCTCGGCTGGGTGCTGGTGCCGCTCGCCGCCCTGATCGCCGGGTCGCGCGTGGTGCTCGGGCTCCACTACCCCACCGACGTACTCGCGGGCGCTGCGATCGGCGCCGCTCTCGCAGAACTCGGCACGTCTCTGGCTTAGAATCTGCGGATGCGTCGAACCGTCAGGGCGCCTGCGATGCGCGGGACGCCAGAGTCGCGCCTCGAGCGCCTGGTCAGCTGATCGCCAGCGGTGCGCGTCCTCTTCATCTCCGACGTCTACTTCCCGCGCGTCAACGGCGTCTCGACTTCCATCCGCACCTTCCGCACGGATCTCCTGGGTCACGGGGTCGAGACGCAGCTCGTGGCGCCGCGCTACGCGGGCGCGCCGGACGAGGAGCCGGGAATCCTGCGCGTGGCCGCCGCCGGGGTGCCGGGCGACCCCGAAGACCGGCGCATGCGCTGGGGCGCGCTCACGCGCACGCTCGAGGGCCTCGCGAGCGGCGGCTTCGACCTGGTGCACATCCATACGCCCTTCATCGCCCACTATGCCGGCGTGCGCTTCGCGCGCCGCACGGGACTGCCGTGCCTCGCCACCTATCACACGTTTTTCGAGGAGTACCTGCACCACTATCTCCCCATCCTGCCGCGGCGGCTGGGGGGCGCGCTGGCGCGTCGCTTCACCCGCTCGCAGTGCGATGACGTGCGCGCGCTCATCGCGCCCTCCGAGCCGATGCGCGCCGTGCTCATGGAATACGGCGTCACCACTCCCATTCACGTGCTGCCCACGGGGCTCCCCGCCGATCGCTTCCGCCCGGGCGACGGCGCCGCGTTCCGTGCGCGCAGCGGCATCGCGCCCGATGCGCCGCTCGTCACCTACATAGGCCGCGTCGCGCACGAGAAGAACATCGGCTTCCTCATCGAGATGTTCCGCGAGGTGCTGCGCCAGGTGCCGCAGGCGATGCTGGTCATCGCCGGCGAGGGTCCGGCGCGAGCAGCGCTCGAATCGCAGGCGGCGAACCTGCGCGAGCAGGTGCGCTTCGTAGGCTATCTCGACCGCGATAGCGCGCTCCTCGATTGCTACGCGGCCGCCAACGTGTTCGCCTTCGCCTCGCGCACCGAGACCCAGGGCCTGGTGCTGCTCGAGGCGATGGCGCAGGGGGCGCCCGTGGTGTCGACCGCCGAGCTCGGCACGCGCTCGATCCTGACGCCCGAGAGCGGCGCGCTGGTGGTGCCCGAGGACGACCCGGCGTTCGCCGCCGCGGTGGTGCGCGTGCTCGGGGACCCAGGCCTCGCTGCCGCGCTCGGCCAGCGTGGCCGCGGCTATGCGCGCACCTGGTCATCGAGCGCCATGGCGCGGCGCCTTACCGAGCTGTACGCGCAGCTGCGCCCGGCGCCCGCGCTCGCGCGCCTGCCGGCCTGAAGAGACAGCGTGTCGGATCCGAACGCCGTCACGGACGACTTCCGCCCGCCGCCGTGGCTGCGCAGCCGCCACCTGCAGTCGATCCTCGCCAGCACCTTCGTGCGGCGCGGCCGCATCGCGCGGCGCGCCGCGGCGCTCCTCGCCGTGCAGCGCGAGCTGATTCTCGAGTGCGGCGCGGGCGTGCGCCTGCAGTGCTTCATCTCGAGCCCGCCCCGGGGCACGGGTCAGCCGGTCGTGCTGCTGCACGGCTGGGAGGGGAACGCTGAGTCGAACTACGTGCTGTCGCTCGCCGCGCTCCTCTACGAGCGCGGCTTCGAGATCGTGCGCCTGAATCTGCGCGATCACGGCGAGACCCATCACCTGAACCGCGAGCTGTTCCACTCCTGCCGGCTGCCGGAGGTGATCGGTGCGATGCAGGCGCTGCAGCGGCTGTTCGCGGGCAAGCCGCTGACGGCGGTGGGCTTCTCGCTCGGGGGTAATTTCTTCCTGCGCGTGGCGGCACGCGCCCGTGAGGCGCGGCTCGATCTGCGACGCGTGATCGCCGTGTCGCCGGTGCTCGAGCCGCTCGACACCCTCAATGCGCTCGAGAG